>JGI11705J14877_10001145_pt1 | contig 15397 bp, 16 predicted proteins | sample Etolaghawater15m_FD_14877 | JGI IMG/M metagenome (IMG submission 14877) | reverse complement strand
ATAGGTGCTAATGTTATGCGTATAAGAAAAGAAAAAAGCATGACACAACTTGAACTAGCACTCTCTATAGGGCTCAAATCTGTTGGACTTATCTCTGTTGCAGAAGTCTACTACAACAAAAAGCACTTCAACATAGAACATCTCTACAAAATAGCCTCAGCTTTAGATGTCAAAATTACTGATTTTTTTGAAAATATCAAAATAAAATAAATAGCAATAACTTTCCTCGTTCCATCTCTCTCGAGATGGAACTCAGTAAAAAACTTCCACTACAATTAAAATAAAATGCAAACCCAATGGGAAGAAGTAGATATAAAATATACGAACCGACACATCCACACTTTGTGACTTGCACCATACTCCATTTATGTCGATGAAGCTAAACAGTGGAGATATAGTAGTGCTAGAGATTATGAAGATATAAAAGACTTAGTTGATATAGAGAGATTTTGGTAAGCTATTTTTATGTATGAACCCCAAGAACATTTCTTCGTTTCACTTAAGGCACATCACACCTCAGGAGAGGTGGAACCAGACTAACACTAACTAAGTTCTGTAGTCTGCGTTTATCTTAACGTATTCATATCCAAGATCGCAGCCATACGCTTTAAAACTTCCCTCTGCCACACCTAAGTCACATGAGATAGTAAACTTTTTATGTCCCATAACTATGGCAGCTTTTTTCTCCATTTCAGAATCAAAATAGAGTTTGCCTCTGTCATAAACGCAGAGATTATCAAAAGATATTTTGAGACTCTCTTCACTACACTCAGTACCACTTGCTCCAACTGTTGAAGCAATTCTTCCCCAGTTTGGATCTTCGCCAAAAAGAGCAGTCTTAACAAGTAGCGAGTTAGAAAGAGCCTTAGCAACTATTTCTGCTTCTTCGTTATTTTTAGCACCAGTAACTTTATAAGTTACCAATTTAGTAGCGCCCTCTCCGTCTCTAACCATTTCAAGAGCTAAAAAGTGCATGATAGTATGTAAAGCTTCTTTAAACGCAGCTCTGTCATAAGCACCACTTCTTGCGTTTGCTAAAAGTAAAACTGTATCATTTGTAGATGTGTCTCCATCTACACTTGCTGCGTTAAATGTAGTAACAGTAATTTCATCTAAAATCTCTTGCATCTCTTTTTTACTAACATTTGCATCAGTAGTTATAAAACATAGCATTGTTGCCATTGCTGGGTTTATCATTCCAGCACCCTTGGCGATTGCACCCATAGAAAAACTGCTTCCATCATCAAGAGTGATTTTTAAGGCTATCTCTTTAGCAAAAGTATCAGTAGTCATAATAGCTTTTGCTGCGTTTGAAGAGTCTCTTATGGACAAATCAAATAACTTTACACCATCTATAATTTTTTGCTTTGGTAATCTTACCCCTATTACGCCTGTGGAACTCATAAGTGGATTGATTACACAAGAAGGAAGTGTTGATAAAACCTCATCTATATCTGCAACACCAGCGCTACCAGTCATTGCGTTTGCATTTTTAGAGTTGATTAAAATAAAGTTTGTTTTAAACTCACCCTTAGCTTTGAAGTGTTTAATCGGAGCAGCTGCCATTTTATTTGTAGTAAAAACTGAAGCTACTTCACACTCATTTTCACTATATATAAACGCCATATCTTTAGCATTTTTAGACTTTAATCCAGCACTTACACCATCAGCGAAAAAACCTTCGCTTGCACATACGCCACCATTTGCTTGTACTATTTTATACAAATTTCAACTCCCTTGGCTTATCTCTTCTTCTTAAGATATCTCTCGTCATTTTTATACCATCTTGTGTGCCAATTACTAAAAGCTTACACTCGCTTGTCACCAAAACATCTCCCTTTGGCATAGTCATAAATTTTCCATCTTTTTTTGTAATTCCAACTATAGAGCTATTTGTTATCTCACGAATATGTGTTTCTTTTAATTTTTTCAAAATTGCCCAACTATACTTTGGAACTTCTATCTCTTCCATATCTAAAGGATTATCACTTTTATATAAAAACTCTTCTAAAAGATTTTCCATATCAGGACGCGCCGCCATTGCACTTACTCTTTGCGCTGTAAGTTTTGTCGGAGAGACAACAGTATCAGAACCTAGTTTTTTAAGTTTTTCAACATCATTCATACTTTCAGCAGATGCAATTACATAATAAGGACGAGGGAGATAATGCTCTTTTTCAAATAGTCTTACAGAAGCGATAAGAGCGATATTGTCCGCAATAGAGCTTGATAAAGTAATAAGCCCTTTTGCTGATGAAAGATGTGCTTTTAACATTGCCAATTCTGCATGAGGTTCTGCTTGTAAATAGTGTGGATACTTATGTTCTTTAGCCCACTCATGAATCTCTTTTCTGGGATCAATCACAACAAATGGAATATGATTTGCTCGCAACTGTTTTGAGACTTCAATCGTGTATGCATTGTGATAACAAACAACAAAATGTTTTTTAAGTCTAGCAATCTTATATAACATTCTTCGCTCCTTTAAGATTTGAAAAATAGTACCTCTGTTTAGCTCAGCTATTAAAATACCTATAGCACTAGTAAAAATGGCAAAACCTGCTATTATAAGCGTAATTGTAAAGATTCTTCCTGCATTAGAAACAGGAATAACTTCCCCAAAACCGACAGTTGTAAATGTGATTCCAGTTTGGTATATTGCATCCATTAAACTTGCGTTTTCTATAAGTACATAGCCCATAGTTCCAAGGAGCATAGTTGTGACTGTTAAAATAAGAGGTAATCGAAATGCTTTGAGATGAGGATAAACTTCAGGAAGAAGTTTAGTATCTGGCTTGGGAGCAGTCTCCCAATTTAGGAATTTACGAATCCTTTGTGAAAGATTCACTATAACTCCCTAATTCTTTACGAATTTTTCTTAAGTGTGCGTAATTCTCTTGCAGAGATTTTAATTTTTTTTGTAGTACCATCTTCTAGAGTGATACGCACTGTTCTTAGGTTTAATAAAAAACGACGCTTTGTTCTGTTTTTAGCATGTGAAACATTGTTTCCGCTCATAGGGCCCTTGCCACTAATAGCACATATTCTTGCCATGTTAGCTTCCTTTTATAGGTTTTAAAGTTGCGAATTGTACCAAACGAAAGCAAAACTTGAACTTAAGCCGTATACATTTGTTAATCTTTTATAAATTTATATTTCTCTTGCATAATTGTAGCTAAAATAACGGATTCTCAATCATAAATATTTACATAAAAGACAATACTCAGCTTAATAAACATTACTCCAAGCTATAAAATTGGCTTTTTTGAAAAAAGATGCATAGCTATCTACTACTTTTTGATATAATTTGCTCATTAAAATAGAGGAAATATTATGATGAAAGTTGCTCCAAGCGTTTTATCTGCAGATTTTGGTAATTTACAAAGAGATGTGGAAGAGATTTGTAACAGTGGATGCGATTTTGTGCATGTTGATGTCATGGATGGTCACTTTGTTCCAAACTTAACAATAGGGCCCGTTGTAGTTTCGGCCATTGCTAAAGCTGCTACAAAGCCTTTAGATATCCACTTGATGGTTCAAAACAATACTTTTTTTGTAGAACTATTTGCACCTCTTAAACCAGAATATATCTCTTTTCACATAGAAGAAGAAAAGCATCCTCATAGACTTATACAAAAAATTCGTTCTCTTGGGATAAAACCAGCAATCGTTTTAAATCCTCATACAGCTCCTGAATCAGTAGAATTTTTACTCCAAGACCTTGATATGATTCTTCTCATGAGTGTAAATCCTGGCTTTGGTGGACAGAGTTTCATAGATTCAGTACTACCAAAAGCTGCAAGATTAAATGAAATGAGAAATAAAATAAATCCCAACTGTCTCATAGAAGTAGATGGTGGAGTGAGTGATAAAAATATTCAAGCGCTCAAAGATGTTGGTGTAGATATTGTCGTAGCAGGCAGTTACGTATTCAAACACACGAACAAAGCAGAGGCTATCAGGAGCTTACAAATATAATGCGCACTAAGATTTGTGGTATAACATCCTATGAAGATGCAATGGTGGCAATTGAAGCTGGTGCTGATGCTTTAGGCTTTGTATTTTATGAAAAATCTCCGCGATATGTAACAAAAACGCAGGCAAAAGAGATAATATCTAAGCTTCCTCCTTTTATTGAAAAAGTGGCTCTTTTTGTAAATGAAGATGCTCAAACCATAGATGCTATATGCAGTGAGATTGGAGCAACCTTAGCCCAATTGCACTTTCAAGTCTCCGACGAACTAACACGATCTCTAAAAACTCCCTTTATAAAAGTTATACGTGCACAAAACGCAAAAGACATCTCTTTATATGCAAATGAGTATAGATTAATTGATGCTTATTGTGAAACTTATGGGGGAGCAGGCAAACGCATGAATATCGAGTGGTTTAAAGATATAGATTGCTCAAAAATAATTCTTGCGGGTGGGCTTGATGCAACTAACGTTGCTGCAGTAAAAAAATATGGTTTTTATGGTGTGGATGTGAGCAGTGGCGTTGAACTGAGTCATGGCGTAAAAGATTCTAAAAAAGTAAAAGATTTTATACACAATGCTCAGTAACGATTTTGCTCTTGATGCCAAAAGTATCTCCCGCCTAGCAACGCGTGGCCTGCCTCTTGAAGTACTAAAGTCACAAATAAATGAGAGTATAGATCTCTTTATAGAACTCTCACGAGCGCAAGGGCTCAATATAGTAAAAAACCAGGGAAATTTTTATTTTGACACTAAATACATCTCTATAGAAGATGCTGAATTTTGTATAGTTGACATAGAAACAAATGGCTCTAAAATTGACAAACATCAGATTATTGAAATAGCAGCAGTCAAAGTGAAAAATGGCAAGATTATAGATCGTTTTGAATCCTTTGTTTACACAAAAGAGATCAATCCGCATATAACACAAATCACAGGAATCTCTGCACAGGACACTCAGGATTCTCCAGAGCTAAAAGAAGTAATGATAGAGTTCAAACTCTTCTTAGGGGAGTCAATTTTTATTGCACATGATGTAAAATTTGATTATAAGTTTATATCACTAAGTATGCAAAAAACAGGAATGGAGCCTCTTCTTAACAGAAGTATATGTTCACTTGCTCTCGCGGAGAGAACTATTGTTTCATACAGATATGCACTCTCATATCTCAATGATTCACTCGCTTTAAATTCGAACGCAAGACACCATAGAGCAATGAGTGATGTTTTAACAACATATGCACTTTTTTTAGTGTCTTTAGAAAATTGTACGCAAAGCCTTAATAATGTTGAGGATTTAATAAAATTTTCAAAAGAAGCAAAAAGACTAAAGAGACCTAAATTTGACCCCTTAGCAGAAAAAGAAGAAAAGATTAAAGAGTAAAACTACTCTTTAAAAGCACCTGGTTTAACCAGTTTGTTATATCTAGCTTCCATTCTTTCATCTTCACTCATGGAACGAAGTTTTGCTAACTCATCTAAAAAATACTCAGAAATTGCAATTGCAGCACCATCTCTATTACGATGAGCACCAATCAAAGGCTCATTAATTATATCATCAATTAAATCAAGTTCTTTGAGATCGCTACTAGTAATTTTCATGGCGTTTGTAGCTGCTTCTGTTTTCTTTGGGTCATTCCATAGAATAGCCGAACAGCCCTCTGGTGAAATAACACTAAATACAGAGTATCGCATCATAGCAAATTTGTCAGCAACACCAATAGCCAAAGCACCGCCAGAACCACCTTCACCAATCACTATAGAGATAGTTTGCGTTTTAATCTCTGCTAACTCTAATAAATTTCTAGCAATTGCTTCACTCTGATTTCTCTCTTCAGCACCAAGTCCAGGATAAGCACCCGGTGTGTCTACTAACATTAAAATTGGTAAACCAAATTTTTCTGCCATTTTAGCAGCACGAAGAGCTTTTCTATAGCCCTCAGGATGAGGCATACCAAAGTTACGCTTGAGTTTATTTTTAGTGCCACGGCCTTTTTGCTCACCAATAACCATAACTTTTTCATCACCAATATAACCCATATAACAAACTATTGCCGCATCATCACGAAAATGTCTGTCTCCATGAATTTCGTACTTATCTCTCATAATTAAGTTTATATAATCAAGTGCATAAGGACGGTCAAGGTGACGAGCGAGTTGCAGTTTTTGAAAATCTGAAAGATTCTTATATATTTTAGAAACTTCTTTGTCAAGATTTTTAGTTAATTCTTCTACCGCACCTTCATCATGGCGAACCTGCGCAGATATAATATCTTCTTGAATAAATTTAATTTTGTATTCAAAGTCTAAATAAGTTGCCAAATTAAATCCTTATCACTAGATTTTTTTAAAAATAAGAACGCCATTAGTTCCACCAAAACCAAATGAGTTACTCATAACGACATTTAAATCAGCTTTTCTAGCACCTTCAGTTACATAATCTAAATCACAATTTTCATCTGGAGTCGTATAATTAATAGTCGGAGGAATAATTCCATCTCTCATAGCCATTAAACATGTAACAGCTTCAATTCCACCTGCAGCACCAAGGCAGTGACCAATTTGCCCCTTAATTGAACTTACAGGAGGACAATTTTCTCTACCACCTAGTAAGTCTTTAACAGCAGCAGTTTCATTTTTATCATTTATAGCAGTTGATGTACCATGGGCGTTTACATAGTCGATCTTAGGTTCTCCTGCCATTTTGTAAGCAGCTTTCATAGCACGAGCAGGACCATCAAGAGATGGTGTTGTAATATGGTTTGCGTCTCCACTCTCACCAAAACCAATTATTTCACCATAAATATGAGCTCCACGAGCAACTGCAGAATCATATTCTTCTAAAACAAGAGCAGCCGCACCTTCCCCCATAACAAAACCATCACGATCTGCATCAAATGGACGAGAAGAAGTTTTAGGATCATCATTTCTAGTTGAAAGTGCTTTCATGGCAGCGAATCCACCAATGCCAACACCAGTAATAGCTGACTCGGCAGAAACAACTAGCATCTTCTCAGCACCATTACAGATGATTGTTTTTACTGCTTCACTTATGGCATGAGTTCCTGCAGCACAAGCAGTTACACTTGAAAGGTTTGGGCCCTGAGTTCCATGTTCAATAGAAACAAAACCACCAAGCATATTAACAAGAGCACCAGGAATAAAGAAAGGAGAAATTCTTCTAGGACCACGGCTATCCAAAATTATAGAGTTTTTCTCAATTGAAGGAAGACCACCTATTCCTGATCCAGCACTAATTCCAAATCTCGTCATATCTGTATCTTCAGAAATCTTAGCATCTAACATTGCTTCTTGAGCCGCTTTAAGACCTAGGTGAATAAATCTATCAGCCTTTTTCACATCTTTTGGAGACATTACAGTTGCAGGGTCAAAACCTTTCACTTCGCCAGCAATTTTTACACTGTAGCTTTCTGGGTCAAAAATAGTAATAGTATCAATGCCACACTCGCCATCACAAATTGCTTTAAAAGAACTCTCTTTATCATGTCCTACTGAGTTAATCATTCCCATACCAGTCACTACTACTCTTCTCATCTGTCTCTCCAATAAAATATAAAATACTCTTAGAAATAAACTATCTTAGTTTGGCTTAAGTTTACTACTAAAAGTAGTTTTACTGAGGCTTGTACCTCAGTAAAATGGTGATCAAAACTATTTGCTTTGTATGTATGTAACTACGTCAGCAACAGTTTGAATTTTCTCTGCTTCATCATCAGGAATTTCAATATCAAATTTCTCTTCTAAAGCCATTACTAATTCAACAACGTCAAGGCTATCTGCACCTAAATCTTCAACAAACTTCGCATCTTCTTTTACTTCATCTGCGTTTACGCTTAATTGCTCAACTACTACTTCTTTAATATCATCTATAAGTGCCATTATAGCTCCTGTTTTTTTAATTTAATCGAATAATTATAACAAATTTAACTTAAAAAGCCTTTTTATTAGGCCATATTCATTCCACCATTAACTTTCAATGTTTCACCAGTTACATAACTTGCGTGATCTGAAAGTAAAAAGGCTGTAGCTTCTGCAACTTCACTTGCTTGTCCCATTCTTTTCATAGGTATTTTTGCATTAATACCATCTTTGATATCATCAGCTAAAATTTCTGTCATTTCTGTTGCGATAAAACCTGGAGTCACAGAATTGAAACGAATACCACTTGTTGCAGCTTCAATCGCAAAACTTTTAGTCATAGCAATCACTCCACCTTTACTTGCAGCATAATTTGTCTGTCCTGCATTTCCTGTTTCACCAATAACTGAAGAGATGTTTACAACAGAACCAAACTTTTTCTTTCTCATAACTTTCATAGACTCTCGACAGCCTATAAAACACGAAGTAAGATTAGCGTTAATCACAGACATAAAGTCCTCAGTTTTCATTCTTAATGCTAGTTTGTCATTTGTAATACCAGCATTATTGACAAGGTATGAAAGTTCACCATCGCTATCTACAATAGTTTTAATTGCATCTACAAATGCAGCTTCATCACTCACATCAAAACCTATCACTGCAGCTTTTCCACCTGCCGCTTCAATAGCTTCTTTTACAGCATCCGCTTCCGCCGCTCCACTTCTGTAGTGAACCCAAACTTTTAAACCAAACGCAGCTAAAGTTTTTGCAATCTCTGCACCAATACCACGACTTGAACCTGTAACTAAAACATTATTTCCACTAAATTTCATTCATAATCCTCTTTTAAATATTTAACTAAATCCTAAATTTGCTATACCCTTTGGGTACAAGTTTAGGATGACGACATATTAACCAAATCGTCACTCCAAACCTGTACCACAAGGACATAATAATTTGAAACTTCTTTATACTAGACTATGATCCATCTCTGATGGAATATCAATACCCATAAGTTTTAAAACTGTTGGTGCGATATTATTAAGTCCACCAGCGTCTACTTTTGTGACGCCCTGTGCATCAACAAAACACCACACTTTGCCAACAGTGTGATTAGTTAAAACATTTCCCTCATCATCTTTCATCTCTTCACAATTTCCATGATCAGATGTAAGTACGATTGCATAATCATTTTCTTTGGCTTTTTTAATAATTTTGCCCAACTCTGTATCAACTGCGTTTACTGCTATTTTTGCCGCTTCAAAGTCACCCGTGTGACCAACCATATCGCCATTAGCAAAATTCACAACAATAAAATCATAATTGTCATCTATTGCGTTTAAGACCACATCACCCACTGCCCTTGCGCTCATTTCTGGCTTTTCATCATAAGTCTTTACATCTGGAGAGGGAATCAACACTCGCGTTTCATTTTTATATGGTTCATCTATACCACCATTTAAAAAGAAAGTAACATGGGCATATTTTTCAGTTTCTGCTGTATGTAACTGTCTAAGACCTTCTCTTGAAATGACTTCAGCTAAAGTGTTTTTTGGTGCTTCTTTTGTAAACAAAACTGGATAGTTAAAACTTTTGTCATACTCTGTAATAGTCGCTAAGTTTACAGAAGTTACATTTCTTGTAAATCTATTAAAGTCTTCCGAGCCAATAGCTGTTACCAACTCTCGCATTCTATCACTTCGAAAGTTGATAGTTAAAACACTATCTCCACTCTTCATCCCTTTATATGTATCAAACGCAACCGGCGCAACAAATTCATCTGTTTCACCCAAAGAGTAAGAGTGCCCTATGTAGGCTGCTGCTTGAAAATTTGTTCGAGGCTCTGCGTTTACTATAGCCTCATAAGCTCTTTGAATTCTTTCCCAACGATTATCTCTATCCATTGCATAAAAACGTCCAGATATTGTAGCGATACATATATTTTCATTGAGATAGGATTCGACTTTTTCTATATATTTTTGAGCTGAAGTTGGCGAGACGTCCCTACCATCTGTTATTAAGTGTAAGAATACTTTTTTGCCATTTTTTGCAGCTATCTGGGCAATATCCATGAAATGATCTATATGAGAGTGCACACCACCATCACTCATAAGGCCGATGAGATGTAGTCTTGATGACTTACTCATAAGGGATTCTAGGACTGGATTAGATTCCAATCTATTCTCAGAGATGGCTAAAGATATTTTTACCAAATCCTGATACAAGACTCTACCAGAACCAATACTCATATGTCCTACCTCGGAGTTGCCCATTTGTCCCTCAGGTAAACCAACACTCAATCCAAAAGTATCTATAAGGGAGTGCGGAGTCTCTTTAAAAAGTTTGTCATATGTTGGCTTTGTCGCACTATAAAATGCATTATTTTCTGTTTTGGCAGAGTAGCCTATACCGTCCGTAATGACTAAAATTGCTTTTTTGCTCAATTTCATCCTTATTATTTTTGTTGCAATAATTATACTACAACTTTAATAATCTGTTTCAACATTTAGAGAATCATAAAGTTAATATAGGTAGAATATCTCCACTATGATAAAATTAAAAAACATTAATAAAATTTACAATCTTAACAAAAATGATACAGTGCATGCACTTAAAAATATAAATTTTTCCATCAATGAAGGGGAATTAGTTATTTTAAAAGGCTCTAGTGGAAGTGGAAAAAGTACAATTCTTTCACTTATTGCAGCGCTTAACAAGCCAACAAGTGGTGAAGTTATTGTTGATGGCAAACAAATATCTAAACTACCTGATAATTTTGCATCTCTTTACAGACGAGATAACATAGGTTTTATATTTCAAAAATATAACTTAATAGCAGATATTAGCGTTAAAGAAAATATTTTACTTCCTCTTATTCCTTTAAATCCAAAGGAAGAAGAAGTAGAAAAAAAATTAAATATGGTTATGCATCAATTTAAAATAGCTCATAAAAAAGAGTCTCTTGTTAGAAATCTCTCAGGAGGAGAACAACAGCGCGTTGCAATTGCTCGCGCAAATGTCAATAATCCTAAAATTATTATTGCTGATGAGCCAACTGCCAACCTTGATGAGAACTTATCTCTTCATTTCATAGAGATATTAAAAGAGTTAAAATTCCAAGGAAAAACCATTGTAGTTGCAACACATGACCCTCTCTTTTTTGGCCTTGATTTTGTAGATAAAGAGGTAGAAGTTACGAATGGAACAATAAACTTATGATTTTAGTACCTGAAGTTTTAACTATACTTATTTTAAATTTTATATTTATGCTTTTTGCCTCAATAGCTTTTTTTTTAAGTCTCAAAATATTTTTAAAATGGGACATAAGTTCAAATTCCACACTTCAGTACACTTTAGAAAAACAGAGTTATTTAACAGCTACAATTATAAAATATATATTCATAATCAAACTACCCCTTTTTCTTTTTTTTATTTTCACACTTGATAGACTCTCACATATCCTTACTGGTGCCATGTGTGGTGCGGGCGTTGTAGATGCAACCGATTATGGCAACTATCTTTTTGTGCTCAAAATTTTAAATTTATATATTTTTGCTTACTGGCTAGCACTTCACTCTGAAGATATGAAACATGAAAATCAACCCTACACAAAAGCAAAATTCGGACTCTTCATAGTTGCGTTTTTTCTTTTTATAAGCGAACTCATTCTTGAGGGTGTTATGTTTTCCTCGATTGATTTAAATGAACTGGTAAGCTGCTGTGGTACTATTTACTCCAGTTCAGCGAACTCATACATCTCTAAAATATTTGCTATAAATCCCTCTGTACTTATCACTACATTTTACATCAATTTTTTCTTTATTGTCCTTTTTTATCTTTTGAAACGCAGCTATCTCTTTGCTATTGTGAACATATTTTTTATCCTTATTTCTATTATCACACTTATTACTTTTTTTGGTACTTATATCTATGAACTTCCGTCGCATCACTGCCCATTTTGCTTCTTACAAAGTGATTACTATTATGTTGGATATCTTCTCTACCTACTCTTGTATATAGGAACTTTTTACGCTATTGCGGTTGGTTTTATAAAAACGCAAGAACAGACTAAACACAGTAATTTCAATAAATCCATGCTCTTTACTTTTCTTTATGTTGTGCTTGTAAGTCTTTACCCTATACTATATTATATAAAAAATGGTGTGTGGTTATAATTTAATATTAATACATTTCTACTATAATGCCAAATAAATTTTAACCCCCCCAAACTTCTAAAAGAGGAAACAGATTGCTTTATTGGTTATACGAAGTTTTAAACATAAATATATTGGGCTACATAACCATACGTGGTGGTATTTCTTTTTTTCTTGCTCTGTTTTTTACACTCTTCTTTCTTCCTAGATTTATAAAATGGGCACAAAAAACATCCAGCGTACAGCCCATAAACTCATGGGCACCAGAGCGTCATCAAGAAAAAGCATCCACTCCTACAATGGGAGGTGTTGTTTTTATATCTGCAACAATTCTTGCCTCACTGTTAACAATAAAACTTACAAATGCTTATGCTCTTGGTGGCTTATTAACACTTGTTCTTTTTGTAATTATAGGTTTTCAAGACGACTATGCAAAAATCAAGAAAAATCAAAATCTTGCAGGATTTAAGGCTAGAACAAAGCTTCTTTTACAGATTTTCTCCGCAATTATTATCGCATGTTTTTTATGTTTTTTTGCAAATTTCAATACCGATCTCTATATCCCTTTTCTAAAATCTCCTCTTATAGACATGGGTTCTTTTTCAATTGCTTTATGGGTTCTTGTTATCATCGCAACATCAAACGCAGTCAACTTAACCGATGGACTTGATGGACTTGCTACAGTCCCTTCCATAGCCGCTTTAACATCTTTTAGCATCATTATCTATATAACTGGAAACGCAAATATTAGTGCCTATCTTCTGATGCCAAGTTTTGATGTTGGAGAGGTTGCCATCATAGCAAGTGCCCTTATCGGTGCACTAACTGGATTTTTATGGCATAACTGTCATCCGGCGGAAGTTTTCATGGGAGACAGTGGTTCTCTGACAATTGGTGCGTTTCTAGGCTATCTTGCCATCATTTCAAAAAGTGAAATTCTTTTACTTCTTATAGGCTCTATTTTTGTGATTGAAACACTTTCGGTAATACTTCAAGTCGGTTCTTATAAACTTCGAAAAAAGAGAGTTTTCTTAATGGCACCTATTCATCATCATTTTGAAATGAAACAGTGGTCTGAAAACAAGATTATAGTGCGTTTTTGGATTATTGCAGTACTTTCAAACATAATTGCCCTTATAAGTCTCAAAATCAGATAATGAAAAAAATAGCTATCTTAGCTTCACATAATGGAAGTGGATTTGATGCCATTTATCAAGCTTGCTTGCAAAACAGATTAAACGCAATAGTAACACTTGTCATATCAAACAACACAAACGCAGTTGCACTGCAAAAGGCTCAAAAATATAATATTAAAAATTTTCTTGTAAATGCAAAAACAGATGAAAATCCTGATGAAAGAATTTATGCTCTTCTCAAAGAACACGCTTGCGAATATCTCTTTTTATCAGGATATATGAAAAAAATTTCTTCCAAAATCATCAATAACTTCAAAGTTATAAATTCGCATCCATCTCTTTTACCAAAATATGGTGGCGTAGGTATGTATGGAAGACTTATTCACGAAGCTGTAATAAAAAACAAAGAAAGTATCAGTGGTGTAACCATTCACGAGGTTAATGAAGCGTATGATGAAGGAAAAATACTACTTCAAAAAAAACTGCGTTTATCAGATGACGAAACGGCCCAGACACTTGAATCAAAAATTAAAGAGCTTGAACAAGTCACTATAGTTGAGGCCTTACAAAATGTTTGAAGTAGCTGAATACATAGGAATAATTGCTTTTACAATGAGTGGATTCTTCGTCGCGGCTAGAAATAATCTCGACTTACTTGGTGTTTTAATCGCTACATTTCTCACAGCACTTGGTGGTGGTATACTCAGAGATATATCAGTAGATAAAGTCCCTTTTACATTTTCTCATAGCTACCCTGCTCTTATTGTTATAATCGTTTTACTTCTCTTGATAATTTTTAAATTTCATAAAAGAAACTCTATTGAAAATAAACTATTTTTTATACTTAGCGACTCCATTGGACTTGTCTCTTTTAGTATATCTGGAGGGCTCATAGCAATAGAAAACGGCTTTAACGTAGCTGGAATAATTTCGATGGCTTTCATCACTGCAGTAGGTGGAGGTATAGCTAGAGATGTGATAATAAATGAAATTCCTTTTGTACTAAAAACTGGTTTTTATGGAACAATCTCCATACTCATAGGCCTAATACTCTATCTTCTAAACGTAGCGGATTTAATATCTTTGGGCACCATATCAACACTTTTTGTAACAACGCTTTGGCTTAGAATCCTAGCTTACTACAAAAAATGGTCAATACCTCTGAGGTGATTTGCTTTTTATAAGCTAACTTTCAGTACCTATAAGCTACAATTTCGCTCTTTAAAAGATGGCCAATTAGCTCAGTCGGTAGAGCAACTGACTGAAAATCAGTGTGTCCTTGGTTCGATTCCGAGATTGGCCACCACCTTTTAAAGCAAACACCGTTATTCTAAACTTGATTTGGAATTTTTTATAGTGGCCAATTAGCTCAGTCGGTAGAGCAACTGACTGAAAATCAGTGTGTCCTTGGTTCGATTCCGAGATTGGCCACCACCACTTCATCTAAAAACACCCAAACAAATCTAAACAAACTCTATTTATTTACTATTAAGTCTGGAAAGTTAGATAGATGAGAGAAGAAGAAAAACTAGGACCAGAACTAGTATTTTACAAAAAACACTAAAAATATATAATTAATCAAAGTTATACAGAAACTTGATATAATTTTACATTGGGGACGACTTGGCTTCGACAGGATCAAGTAGCTTCTGACTGCATGTCGGACTGAGCATTTCCGTTACACGGCTCACAATTGCTTAAACGCAAACAATACAAATTACCGCCCAGCTTACGCAGTAGCATAAGTTTTACCCCCTCTTAGAGGACGGGCTGCTTTACCGATGGACTCTAGATAAATCGGATTCGAAGTATAACCCTTATGTAGATATATATTAAGTCTGTCTCAGCTTGATACGAATCCCGAGACTCGTCTTGTGTAGCTTTGCAAGTAGTGTGAAGCAAGATCAAACTTTAACAACTTCTCTAAACATGTAGACGTTAGGAGTAGCTTGGTTTTGGACTCCGGTTCGATTCCGGACGTCTCCACCAATCAACAAAAATCCAAGATTTAATAAAATAAGTTACAGTTTCAAGAAAAGTAAACTATCCTTGCTACAATACCATTTGAAGACAATCTTTTTATCTCAAGAACTTTTAGAGATAGACCAAATGTTAAGTTAAAAAGAGCAACACACAATCCAAAGTATTTACTTGCAGGACTTAAAGCTATCAATCGATAAAAGGATAGTTCTTCGGATACTTTTAAACAATCTCTCTTGTATTTATTCTTTAAACGCAAGAGGGACTTATATAC
>JGI11705J14877_10001141_pt1 | contig 15442 bp, 24 predicted proteins | sample Etolaghawater15m_FD_14877 | JGI IMG/M metagenome (IMG submission 14877) | reverse complement strand
CCGGTGATTATGCGTTTTTTCAGTTCGTCTTTCATCTCACCTCACACCCACACCAGACCCAAAACGCCCAACGGCACAGCCCAAATCAGGAACCAGCGGATCGATTGTTCGACACGAAAGCGCGGGAACACCACACCGACAAAAACCGACACCATGTAAATCAAAAACACTTTGAGGAAAAACACCGGCCAACTGGCCGCGCCGCCAAAAAAGAGACTCATAAAGATGGCGATTTTGGCGATGGGAAAAATCACCCGATTGGTTTGCATCAACGCCAAATAAGATGAATGGTATTCCGTCGGCGGGCCGATGGGAATTTCTTGGGGGGCCAAAACAACGTCAAACGGCGGCCGCATCATGGAACCCAAAAAGGACATCATGGCCGCCGCAACCGCAAACGGGTTGGTGAACAGCGTCCAATTCAAGATCCCGCCTTGCTGGGCGGCGACGATTTCCGTAATCGACAAGGTTTGATACTGCAACGCCACCGCAAACACCGCCATCGCCAACGGCAGTTCCGCCATGGTGACTTGCGACAACCCGCGCGAGATTCCGATGGCCGCATACGGATGGCCGCTTTCGCCCGCCCCCAGCGCCATCCCCAGTGTACCGAAGAATATAAAGTACAACGCCAAAATCAAATCACCGGCGAAGGAGAAATTTGAAAAGACCTCTGAGCCATAAATGATTGGCACGAACAAAATCAACCCAACCCCGCCCGTCAAGCGAAACACGGGACCCAGATAAAACATGAAACCATGGGTGATTGACGAGCGCAGGCCATAGTTTTTGATCAGGTCGATGTAGTTCTGATAAATCGGAATCCCATGACGCCGCCCCACCCGCGCGCCAATCTTGGCGATCAGCGCCGTCATCAACAGACCGTAATTGACGACAATGAACAGCGTCAAAAGCGCATAGGGGATTTTCATCCATTCAAACATCAAACCAGCCCCCCACCAAAATCAGATACACGACGACGACAAAGGCCAGAAGATGGAACGCATAGGTCTGTCCGTTACCGGTGTAAAGTTTGCGGGTAAACTGGGCGGTGTGATGCAAAGACCCGCTCAAGCCATCCCAAAACTGGGTGACGAACGGCTGAACCATAAAGCCCAATGCCTTGCGATAGGGGGCGAAAAAGTTCCATGCAAAATGGGTCGTCTCGGGCCGATAAGGCCGTTCCGCCGCAAACACGATGTTAAACTGCTTCACCTTTTGCGCGTTGTGATTCAAGTACACCAACCACGCCAGCAAGGTCGCAAAAATCACGCCGATGGTGACCATAATGGACACCGGGCTCCAATAGCCAAAGGCGCTGGAAATGGTGAGCCCTTCCCAATTGAGGCCACCATTGGGAAAATACGGGTTCAAGAAGGCATCAACACGGCGCAGCGCCAGACCGGGGAAAACCGCAAAGCCCAACAAAAACACGACGTAGATCATCTGCGGCACAACAATCCAGAACGGGGCCTCTTTCACACGCCGATGTTCGTCTTTCAACTGGCCCAAAAAGATCGTGTGGATCAGACGGAACAGATACAAAAACGCAACCGGGCCGGATAAGAAGATCAAGATCATCGGCAAACGGGCGTCCGCCGTCATAATCGCATTGTAGAAAATCCATCGTCCGCCAAAGCCCGACAAAGGCGGCACGCCGGAAACCGCAATGATGCCAATCAGCACTGCGATAAACGAAAGCGGCATCAACGCGATCAAGCCGCCCATGCGGTACATGTCGCGGGTTCCGGTTCGTTTGGCAATACCGCCGACGGACAAAAACAGCATCGATTTGTAGACATAGTGATTGATGACAAACATCAAGGCCATGAGCCAGCCCAAGTGGTTCATCATCGCCAAACCAAACACCGCATAACCCATCTGGCCAATGGATGAATAGGCCAGCAGACGCTTGGCGTCTTCTTGAAAAATTGCCATCAAGTTGCCCAGCAACGCCGACAGCGCGCCGATCCACAGCAACACATAGGTCAGCTCAACCCCATAGAACTGGGTCTTGCCCATATTCAACAACAAGACCATCAATCCAAACAGCCCGGCTTTCAGCAAGATGCCCGACACCATCGGCGAAACATCCGTTTCCGCCTCGGCATGGGCACCGGGCAGCCAGATATGGAGGCCAATGGCCGCCGTCTTGGTCATGAAACCAATCGCCAACAAAATGAACACCCACGGCGCCAACGTCGCCGGAACTTGGGCCAAGGCCTCAAGGGGAATGCGGGGGGCGCCGCCTGCGGCAAGAGCAAAGCCAGCCAAAATGGCGAAGGCACCGCCTAGGGAAAAGATGATGTACGAAAGTGCGTGCGGCTCGGAAAATTTGCCGCGCAGGATCAAGAAGTACGATCCAACCGTCAGCACTTCCCAGGCGACAAAAAAGGAAAACGAATCTTCGGCAACAATCAGCATCGCCAAACCGGCATACATCAGCATGGCGGACGGATAGAAGCCGATGCGTTTGCCGTGGGTGTCATAGCTTGCCAGCAAGATCACCGCGCCACCAATCAAAATGATCGCGCCGAAGATCAACTGTAGCTGATTGTAGCTTTCGTAACTGATGGCGAAAAAGGCCACCAGACCAACGATGGCCAGGGTGTTTTTCAGCTTGGCGGGCAGTCCCTCCAAAGCCAGGAAGCTCAACGCGAACAACACCGGCACCGCCTGCAAAACATTGGCAAAATCGGAAAGTGCGCCCCAGATGTAACCAAGGCCCCAAGCGCTGGCGACGCCGACACCAATCACGACCAACTTGCGCGGCAAAACCGCCAAGGGCTTGGACGTCGCGCCCTCAACAGACGCTTCGCGTTTGATGATGTAACCGAACCAGCGGAACAAATACCCCACTTCAAGCAAGGCCCCGAACAAGATAAAGGCGACCAGCGCCAGACGTCCTTCGCTGACCAAGGCATGCACCAATTCCCACTTGGCGTAAAAACCGGGGAACGGCGGCAAGCCGATCAACAAGGCCATGAAAGTGGCAAAGGCAAACACCAAAAACGGGTTCTGGCGCAACACCGCCCAAGCGCTCAACTGGCGTTTGACCAACAGGCCCGAAATCCAAAACAACCCGGCCTTGGCAACGGAATGGGCCAGCAAAATGCCGCCAACGATAAACAAGTAATGCTCACCCAATACGGCGCGTTGACCGATGACCGTCAGCACCAAACCGACTTGGGCGACCGAAGAATACCCCAGCAAGCGCCGATCATTGGTTTGCGACAAAGCCAGCAGGTTCGAGCCCACAAAGGTCACGATGCCGACGCCCGTCGCAATCATCGGCCACGGTTCGCCACCGATCAACAGCACCTTATCGACCACAAACAACATGGCCGCGCTGAAGGCGGCGGAAAACAGGGCCGAAAAAGCCGGGTGCGCGGATTCATAAATATCCAAAGCCCAGCCATTGGCGGGGAACGGCTTCAATTCCACGATCAGCGCCATGAGGATGAGGAAAAACGCCAACGTCCCCCCCTTCATCAAAGCCGCCGATGCATCCGCCATACCATCGATATTCAAGGTGCCGGTGGCGTGGTAGGCAAAAATAATACCCACCAACAGCAAGATCGAAATGATTTGCGATATGACCAGATACTTAAAGCCAGCCCCCAGCGCGCGCACATCATCAGACAACAGAACCAACCCGGCGGTGGCAATGGCCGTCAACTCAATGAACACAAACAGGTTAAAAATGTCGCGGGTCAAAATGATTCCGCAGAGCGCCAACACGGCGACCAGCAACACAGCCATCGCGCGCCGCCCCAGTTGCATCAACGTGCCTTTTAAATAAATACCGACCAGCAAACCCATCAGGTTAACCAACAAGACCAACACGGCTTCTGGCAAGCCTAAGCGCAAATTGATGGCGAAGGGCGGATTGTGCCCCGCCGTAAACACGTCAACACCGACGGCGCCGTCAAACGCAAACGCCCACAGCCACGACCCCGCGACCCAGCTCATGAACGCAAGCGCCGCCAGCGTCACGCCATAGGCGAAGCCGCGCCACTCTTCGCGCAACAGGCCTAGCAAAAACGCCGCCCCCAGTCCGCCCGCAATGATGAATAGGGTGCTTACCATTTCAGATCCGTATACTTCGAAATATCAAGGGTGCGCTTGGTCTCATAGAGTTTGTAAGCATACGTCAACATCAGCGCCGTCACGCCCAGGCCGATCACGATGGCCGTCAACACAAGGGCCTGGGGCACCGGATCAATGATCCGCGCCGTCGCATCTGCAACACGGACGGCACCGTCAAGAATAGGCGCCGTGCGTCCCGGTATGTAACCAACGGCAATCAAAACCAAATGCGTTCCGGTGCTGGCAATGGAGAACGCGACCGTCATGCGCAAAATGTTGCGGTTCGTCAGCGCGCCATAGAGCCCCATCAAAATCAAAATAAATCCTGTTATCAAGGCAACGTAAACCATCAGCGATCCCTCGATTCAGACAGCGTGACCATCATGGAGCTGAATTCCGCCCCCACCTTAAGGCCAATCAACGTGTAAATGACGGGAATAGCGCCCGCTGAAAACAGCGTACCGAACGCCCCCAGCGGCAAAATGCGATTGTCGAGAAAGCCCCCGGCCAAAACCAATCCGAGCACGCCAATGACCACGTAAAGTAAGCCTGAAATGGATTCAACGCGGCTGATGAAACGGTGATTGAAGCGTTTTGTCGGATCGCTCAACAACATCAACAGCAACGCAGACGCCAAGATCGCGCCGCCCTGAAAGCCCCCGCCGGGCGTTAGGTGACCGTTGACAAAAACATACACGCCAAACAACAAAACCAACGGCACCAACAATCGCGTGCCCGTTTGCAACAACTCACCCGAAGCCAGCGCCTTTTTTTCCGTCAGCCCGATAACGGGTGTGCCCGACGGGCGCGGCTGCGTCAAAATCAAAGACACAATGGTCGCCGTCAAAAACAGCACCGTCACTTCCCCCAATGTATCGAGGCCGCGATAGGTGACGATGATGGCGGTAACGATATTGGCGGCACCCGTGTCTTCCACGCTATGATCGGCATAATAGCTTGCCGTCGTGTTCAATACTTGATCGGGGGTGAAGCCCAGCAACAGACCAACAAACATCAATCCCAGCCCCGCCAACAGCAACAGCGCCACAAACTTTTTAATCATCTTTGCCCCCCTTCACCCGTCCCATGACGAAGAAGAACAGGAAGGTCGTCAAACCGCTGCCGATGGCCGCTTCCGTCATCGCCACATCCGGTGCGGCGAGCAAAACAAACATCACCGACGCAAACAGGCTCACCGCCCCGGCCGCAAGCACGGCCATGGACAAGCTTTGTCCCCGAAGCGCCACGTAAGCACTGGCGATCATGGCGCACGCCAGCAAAAGGCTCATGACGAACATGACCGTGCTCATGATTGATCTCCAGGTTCGTCGCCAAATTGGTCGGTGACCATCGTCGCCATTTTTTTGGCCCCGCTGCGATAGGCCGCGCGGGCCAAAACTTGAGAAGACAAGGGATTGGTGAACAGCAAAAACAAGCCAATCAACAGCAGCTTTAAAGACCAGTCCGGGTGCAGACAAGCCGCCCCGGCCAGCGTCAACAAGGTCCCCAGGGTTGTCGTTTTGGTGCCCACCTGAATACGATTGAACACATCGGGCATACGGTGGAGCCCAACCCCGCCGAGAAACAGAAAAGCCGTTCCCAAAACCAACAGCAACGCCCCGATGATGTCAATGATCGCCCCCATCACGCCTTCCTTTCCACGTAACGCGCAATCACAATCACGCCGAGGAAGGACAACAGCGCATACACCAGCGCCACATCCAGATAGATAACGCGGCCTTCAAACATGGCGGCAAAAACAATCCCGGTGATGGCCACAATGGTCAGAACATCAAAGGCCACAACCCGGTCAGCCGTCGTCGGGCCTTTAACGAAGCGCGCAAGAGCAAGCAAAAAAGCACCACCAGCCAAGCCGGCGGCGACATAAATCAGGGCTTCAACCATACATCCGCTCCAAATACCGCTCGAACCCAGCAACGATGAGCGTCGTGGCCTCTTCCCTATTGACTGTTTCCACCGTAACCCAATGAATATAAAGCCAGTCGTCTTCCAACTCGACCGTCAAGGTGCCCGGCGTCAACGTAATCGAATTGGCCAGAAGCAGCCGCCCCATGCGGCTTTTTAGCCGGGTGCGCACTTTGACGATACCGGGTTTAATCGGCAAAGACGGCGACATCACGATGATGGCAAGGCGAACATTCGCCACGATCAGTTCTTTGATGAAATAGGCAAAATACTGCACGCTCGCCCAAAGGGAGCTGGGCAGAATGCGAAATTCAAACAAGAAGGAAAGGCCGTCGCGAAACAGCACGGCAATGACAATTGAAGCCACGCAACCAATGGCCAAAGTATCCGGCGCAAGCGAGCCGTTCAGCAAAACCCAAAACATAAACAGGGTGACAAACAGCTCAACGGACTGTCGGGTCGAGCTCAACGCTTCACTGTTCATCTTAACTTGCCTTCGTTCACGACACCCCACACAACAATCAACCGAAAGTGCTGCGAGTGCAAGAGCACATTCGAATTCATCTAAAATATTGTACTCAAAAGCGCTAATTTGCACGCCTACCGTCTAACCTTAGGCGATGTGGGCGCAATCTGGTCACGATCCGGTTACACCCGTATTACAGCCCATAAAAAGAACGACTCGATCAGTTCATCCATGGCGCTTAGACGCTGAGAAAGCTTTCAACTTTTAGTTTGCCAGTCATAAGAGTCGCGCTAAGCTGCCCGCCTGCTCAAAACTGGAAAACAGTGCGGGCCGTTACCTGGGGAGGTAACACATAGGCAAATAGCGTGCACAGGCACAAGGCTTTGCGCGCAGGAGGGGGTAAATTGCGCATAACCAAGAAGATTCTCACCGATCTTGCCATATGGATGGTGACGTTCGGCGTTCTGGCAGGCATCGTCTTTCCTTTTTTCGTGCTGAGTTTGGGCGTGTCAAAAGACATCGCGCTGAGCTCGTCATTTTTTATTGCGACCTTATGTGCCGGGGTTACGGTCGGGACCATAAATTATCTCATCGCCCTGTGGGTTATCCGCCCGCGCCTGCGCTATCTTTCGCATAAAATGGGCGAGACGGGCGCGCAAATCCAAAAAGCGACGTACACCGGCGACTGGAGCGGGTGCAGTCCCGATCAGTGTTCCGTCAAGGTCGAATCTGAGGACGAATTGGGCGACTGCGCCATTGCTTTCAACAACTTGCTGGACTCCTTTTCCGAATCACGAAACGTTGAACAAGCCGTTGTCAATTTCACCCGATCCTTGTCGAGCACGCTCGATTTCGAGGAATTGGCGGAAAATGCCTTGGCAAAGATCGTCTGCCACACGGGTGCCCAGGCAGGCGCTATCATCGTCCAAGCCTCGGGGGAATTGGAAATTGCGGCCTCACGCGGCATCAAAAAGCCAACAACTCTGCTCGACAGCGACTTGGTGCGTCATATGTTTCGCGATGGCGTCGAAATCAAATTTGAAATGCCGGAAAATTTGATCATTGACGGCATCGTTTCAGACTTTAGACCCCATGAAGTGATCGCACTTCCGATTTCCTTCAACAACGTTCCCGTTGCCTCTGTGGTGCTGGCTTCATCGGCTGGCTTCAAACGGGGAGACTTGAGGGTGGCGCGCCTGTTCCGTCAAGGATTGGGGCTGGCGCTGCAGAACGCCTTGGCGCATCGCCAACTGCAACGCGTTTCTGCCTTGGACCCGCTGACGAACGCCTACAATCGCCGCTTCGGCATGAAACGGTTGCACGAAGAATTCAGTCGTGCCGTGCGCACAAGGGGAAATCTGGCCGTTATTATGTTCGACATTGACCACTTCAAAAATGTCAATGACACCTATGGCCATCTTGTGGGCGACCGGGTGATCGTCGCGGTATGTGCTGCGGGTCAACGAATCTTGCGCGAAGACGATATCTTTGTGCGCTACGGCGGTGAAGAGTTTTGCGCCATTCTGCCCGGCGCTGCGGCGCAAAGCGCCCTTGACGTTGCCGAACGCATCCGTCGCGTCGTTTCCGAAACCCAAGTAGAAGAAGGTGAGCAACGGGTCAACGTCAACATCAGCGCAGGCATCGCCGTCTACCCAGACAATGCGGTCGATAACGAAATCGATCTGCTAGGGCTTGCCGACAAACAGCTCTACAACGCAAAACAACGCGGCCGCAACTGCGTGTCTATCTGACCCGCGCTGGCTTCGCTCTTCACGATGTATTTTGCCGCTGATAGACTTTCGTTTCATCGTTTTTGGTTTCATCGATTGAATTGAGGACCGTACTACATGGCCGACTTGGTCTGCGATATTGGCGGCACGAACGTTAGACTGGCGTGGAAGGCTGGACAGGCTGCGTATGCAGAGGCGCGCAGCTACAAGGTCGCGGATTATTCGTGCCTGGAAGAGGTTATCGAGACCTTCTGCGATGGTCGTGAAATTCACGATGCCTGCATCGCCCTGGCCGGACCGACGAGCGAAAACACGCTCGCCCTGACAAATGCGCATTGGCGATTTTCACGCTCCGACATCAAACGCCAATTCGCCATAAACCGCCTGGAAGTCATCAATGATTTCACCGCACAGGCCTGGGCCGTGCCTTATCTGGACGCCCACGAAAAACACCAAGTTGCAAAAGGCAAAGCGATTGCCAACACCCCCATCGCCGTCATCGGACCGGGAACTGGCATGGGGGTATCGGGACTGATCCCGGTGCCACAGGGCTGGAGCGCACTTTCCGGCGAAGGCGGGCATGTCTCGTTTGCACCCGTCGACGACCAAGAAATCGAAGTGCTGCGCATCTTGCAAAAAAAATTCGGCCGCGTATCCATTGAACGTTTGTTATCCGGTTCAGGGCTTGAAAACATTCATCAGGCTTTGGCGGTGATTGAGGGTTTATCCGTTCCGACACAGACGGCACCCGCCATAACGTCAGCAGCGCTCGCTGCCGAAGTCTCACCTGAAGGACAAGCCTCACTTGAAAAACAGGCCCTGACCATGTTCTGCGCCATCTTGGGATCATGCGCTGGAGACATCGCCCTGACTTTGGGCGCTTGGGGGGGCGTTTATATCGGCGGCGGAATCGTGCCGCAAATCCTGGACTTTTTCGAACGAAGCCCCTTCCGCAGCCGCTTCGAACACAAGGGACGTTTCGAATCCCACATTGCCGCCATCCCGACCTATGTCGTCACTGCCGAACACCCGGCGCTCAAAGGCACGGCAGCGTATCTGAGCCAAGCTTCATAAAACAATGCGGTTTTGGTTCAATGCGAAGGATGTCTGGTCGGTATAAGGAGACTTGATCGCACGGACCTGACCGCTGTTGTCGAGCGGACCACCTGTGTCGCTCATCTGCAGTCCACCTTATGCGTAAATGTTCATATATTTCATACAAATAACCCGCAGGCACGACGCGATGTTCTTGTCATTGGCGACCATGCACTGGTCATGAATGCGCATAATCAATTGCGGCAGCGTGATTTTCATCCGTTCTGACATGTCTTCCAGGACGGTCCAAAACACCTTTTCCAGTCGAATCGTGGTGCTGTGCCCATGGATTCGAAACCCCCGTTTTTCAGGTATGAATTCATTCACCTGGTCGGTAGAGCACGCGTTGAACATGTGCCCCAAAAAGTTTTCAGGTTCGATTTCAATAAAAATTGACATGGCTTTGAGCCTACCTAAAAAGGGGAAAAACAGAACAACATCAATCCAATAAGGCTGAGTGCAAGATCCTGACCGATATTATTTTAACGTTGTTTGCAATAATTACTACCACCCTGATTTCCGACAAGCCTAACGTAAATTAACGCTGCAAACAAAAGCAGCCCTAACACCAATAACTGGGGGAGGCTTCCTGCAAATGGAGTTTTTCAAAAAGACCCTTGATCCGGTCATTGCCTTGATGGCCATCGCCGTACTCGATATTTTTCTGTTTTTGATTGTTGGCGCCTGGACCGTCGGTGGTGGCGAAACCATGATGACGGGCCTGATCGCAGAAGTGTTCATGGGCGACGATCTCAAACGCCTGCCTTTTTGGAACCTCGTGTTTAAACCCGACATTGGATATTGGAAAATTTACATCAGCCTCGGCATGTTGTTCGGTGCCTTTGTCGGCGCCAAACTCAGTGATGAGTTCTATCTCCGTTTTCCCCGCCGCATTTCGGAATGGGTGATGATCACCATCGGCGGGTTGCTGATGGGGATCGGCATCCGGCTGGCGTTTGTCTGTAACGTTTCGACGTTCTTTGGCCTGACTCCGGAAATGAACCTCGGCGGTTACCTCGCCATCAGCGGCATCGTCGCGGGCGCATGGGTTGGCTCAATGATTTACAAAAAAATTCTGGAGGGTTGAGGCATGTCCGTCATTGGCGAATGCATTGTGGCTTTCATATTCGGATCTTGCGTCGGCCTGTTGGTTCAGCGCTCGCGCTTTTGCAACACCGCAGCGTTGCGCGATGCCATGTTGTTCAGCACCTATCGCAACACCAAAGCCCTCTTGGTGGCGATGATGATTTTGACCTTTGGGTTTACCTTGTTCATCACCTTTGGCGAAGGCCATACCATGCACTTTGACGTTGGCCTGAACACCTTTGCCGGGTTGTTCATCTTTGGCGTCGGCATGGTTTTGGCCGGGGCCTGCACGGTGTCCACCTGGGTCAAAGCGGGTGAAGGCAATATTGGTGCCGTATGGGCCTTGATCTTCACGTTTGTCGGTATGTTTCTGTTTTCCCTGGTGTGGTCGGTGGACTATTGGCCCCCGGCACCCGTCAGCATGACCGGCGAACCGAACTTGGAAGCCCTGCAATTGGGCTATGCCAATGCCGCCACCTTGCAAGAAAAATTCGGCATTCCAGCCATCGTCTTCGGATTGATGCAAGTCGCCGTTTTGTACGGCATCTACCGCGCGATTTTGCGCAAAGAGGCCATTCAGGCCGGACACCACCGCGAAGTGTCTGAGAGCCACGAAGCTAGCTCAACACCCGCCGAATAAACATTTGGGAGAAAAATATTATGGGACTGTTCAGTAAAAAACCAAAAACCGAAGAAGCAGCAGCCAGCCATGACGTGACCCTTGGTGATGGCCAAACCTACACGGTGGTTCAGACCGTCGATTGCATCGGCGACAGTTGCCCACGACCGCAACTGATGACCAAAAAAGCCGTCGGCCAAATCGACGTGGGTCAGGTGATTGAGGTCCAGGTCGACAATCCGTCTTCTATGGAAGCTTTGCCGCCCCTGTGTGACGAAATGGCCGCAACGCATCTGGAAACCGTGAAAGATGCCCGCTGTTGGAAAGTTTACATCCGCAAGGACTAAGGAAACGACATGTCCAAGATCATCATGAGCATCTACAGCTGGGGCGCCTTGTTCATTTCCGTTGCGGGTATTGCGGCGATGCTGATTTGGCCGCCGCAAAGCTTGCGCGTCGATCGCGATGGTGTGCCGCATTTCACGCCCAAGGTCCAACATCCTGAAACCGGCGAAGCTGTCAGCGTTAACACCCTGATCCACCATTATCGCGGCGATTGAGGAACACAAAACCATGGATATAGAAACCACATCCCAAATCGTTATGGCGATTATCGCGTTTGGCGTCATGTACATCAGTTTCCTCAAAAACACCTTATGACTTGGCAATCGGTTTGGAGATTTCCACATGGATAGAAACAGTTTGATTTTTTGCATTGGTTCGCTTGCCGTGTCGCTGTTGGTGGCGGTGGTGGCCTTTCCGTTCATGGCGATGGATGAAGACGTCGTCGAAAAAGCCGCCACGCCCCAGCCAGCCTATGAAATGGGCACGGTTGATGTGGGCAAAGGCTTTGGTGAATTGCCTGTTGAAGATTTGATGGCCTATTACGTGGACAACCCACCTGCGGCCGCTGCGTCCGGGGCGGCCCCGATCGTCCGTTTCGGAGGCTGTTGAGAAGATGAACAGACGTGCATTCAGTGTTGGCCTTGTGAAGTGGTGCGTGGTGCTGGCGTTCAGCAGCCCGGCCCTTTCAGCTGACGGCTTGATGTCTGTTGCACACGTTCAAGACGCTCCGCAAACGCGCGTCATCGATACGCGAGACGTAGCGTCTTGTGAAGCTGCCTCCCTCCCCACTGCGCGCTGTCTGCCGATGAACAACTTTGTTGACGGCACTGGGAACCACATTGGGTTTCATGCTTTGCGCTGGTTACTGGGCACGGTGGGGCTAAGGGGTTCTGAGCATGTCTTGGTTATTGGCGCGTCGCCAGCAGAGACCCGGACCGTTGGCACACTCTTGTACCAAGCTGGACAAATGCAGGTGTCGATGCTGAACACCGCCTTCGTTGCCGCTGAGAATGCCCCAGGTGGCGAAACCCGCAGCATGAGCCGCGAGGTGGTTTTTACCGCCCCCATGCGGGGCAACATTGATTTAAACCCGTAAGGAAGACCCATGGACGTTCTGTTGCACATTACAAATCCAGACGCGGTTCATATTGCCACACCGTTGGCGCGCGCCTTGACCAACCGGGGCACCGCGTGGGGATGTTTCCTCACCAACGATGGCGTCAAAGTCTTGGGCAATGCTGGGTTTATGGCGGCGATTTCCGGGGCTGAGCGAACGGCCGTTTGCGAACATTCTTGGGATCTGCATATGAACGGCCATGCCTGCCCGGTCGAAAAAGGCAGTCAAACCATCAACAGCACTTTGATGGCGAATGCCGCCAAAGTCGTAAGCCTGTAAGGAGCCTATGCCATGACGACAAAATCCATTTTGGTCCTGGGACGGCGCGATCACACAGAAGCCATGCGCGTGGCCGCCGGTCTGACCATTGTCGGCAACGCTGTCAGGTTGATCTTTATGACGGAGCCCGTTGCCGATACCCAAGCCAATGCCGAACAGGCTGAACTGCTGGACCTGTCCGACATCACACCCGAAACAACCGTGGCCGAAATGGCCGAAGACCTGACCTTTTTGGACGCAGATGCCTTAGGCCGAGCCATTGCCGAAAGCGACCGCGTGGTCAGCCTTTAAGCAAAAATGAAAAGACGGAGAAACCGCCATGAGGACAATTTTGAAATTAACCACAGGTTTATTCCCTGACGGCGATACGGTGGCCAATGCCATCGCAACGCGTGTTGGGCAAGACCAGGTTGTCAGCCTGGATGTGAGCAACCTGAAAACCGACGACACTGAATGTTGGGATGCGGCAGCTGTTGCCATTCTTGACGCTGATTTGGTCGTCACCGTGTAACGGATCAACCGTTACGCTTAGATCGAGAAAGGGAGTTTCTAATGATGAAAGCAAGACGCGTTCTGGGGACTTGGTTCACCATCGCTGTTGCCGCGATGATGATTTTCACCGTGAATACGGCAAAGGCCGCCGATCCGTTGGTGGATGTGGATTGGGTCAAATCCAACAGCACCAAAGCGGGTGTGGTGACAATTGATGCCCGTGGCAAATCAGATTATTTGCGCGGTCACATTCCCGGTGCCGTGAACACCGACTACGCCAAAGACGGCTGGCGTGTCAGCATCGATGGCGTTCCGGCCATGTTTCCGGAAGATCCCTCCAAGCTGGGCGCTTTGATCGGTGGTTTGGGCATCGACAATGCAAGCCATGTGGTGTTGGTTGCACCGGGTGCCAGTTCGTCCGATATGGGCACGGCTACGCGCATGTATTGGACCTTCAAAGCCCTTGGCCACGACAATGTGTCGATCCTCAATGGCGGTATGAATGCTTATTTGGCGGCTCAAGACAAAGATGGTAACCCAACCAATCCGTTGGAAAAAGGCGCCGCAAATGTGACCGCCAAGACTTTTAACATTGCTTTGAGAAAAGACATGATCCCGTCTACCGCTGACGTCAAAGCGGCGCTGGACAAAGGCGTGGTCATGGTCGACAACCGGACCGCCGACCAATACATGGGCGTAAACCGTCACGGGAAAGCCAAAGCCAGTGGTACGATTCCGGGTGCGGTGAACATGCCGCAAAGCTGGGTGACCGACAACGGTGGCGGCATGTTCCGTTCCAAAGACACCCTCGCCGAACTGTACAAAGCGGCTGGCGTGCCAACGTCCGGCGAACAGATCAGCTTCTGCAACACCGGCCACTGGGCCTCCATTGGCTGGTTTGCATCGTCGGAAATCATCGGCAACAAAGATGCAAAGATGTACGATGGTTCCATGACGGGCTGGACCGCCGCAAACATGCCGACGGAAGCCAAAATTGAGGTCAAATAGGCCACAACCCCATAAGGACTTTATGACACTTAAAGCGATCCTTTTCATAAAGTTCAAATCTGCGACCGCGGTGCTGTATGGCATCGCGGTCGTTGTCGTTTTATCCATAACCGGAGCATCCGCGTTAGCGGACCGTTCTCTCCCACAAGAACTGGCGGCAGAACTCCTCATTGTTCGCGGCGACCTTATGCGCCTCACGCATGAACCGGACCTGCCCACAGCCCATGCGGAGGGATTGCAGCAGCGTATCAAAGGGTCTTTGGGTCTTTTGCCATGGTTGCTGCAACAGGCCCATGATGTGACCGGGGCGGATCAACTGCTCAAGGCTCAATCCTCTCGGCGTTTATTGATCAGCGTCCTGGATCAGTTGATCATACGCCATCCCCTTGATACCGCACCCTATTCAGCAGAGCGCCTATCCGCGACCGCACGGCGCGAAGCTTCCGCCATTCACGAGGCCTATTGCGCCAGCTGTCATGATGATATGGGCGACGGGGATGAAGACAGCATTCTGCCCAGTCGTGACTTATTTCTCATGGCCCGTGAAAGTCCGCCACAAGCGTTCTTGGCGCGTCTTATCAATGGCGTAAAAGGTGATGAAACGTTGCTGTTCACCAACCCTCTTACACCACGCCAAATCGGTGCCTTGTGGCACCATTACAGCCGACGCTAGGTGTTTCATTCGGGCATTTCATGAGTTGGCACCCTTCACGTTCTGATCTATCTTTGTCTGCGACCTAATCGCATGGCGACCATTCGGGAAATTTCCGATCGCTATGAGCTATCGCGTGATCACTTGATGAAAATTGCGCAAAAACTTAGCAACGCCAGCTTTATCGAAACCGTCCGTGGCAAGAACGGCGGCATCCGTTTGGAATGCGATCCGGGAACGGTTGTTGTCGGTGATATTGTGCGCACCATGGAAGGCCGGGATTTCCCGGCCTTTTTTTATGGCCCGCAGGTGCGGGTATGGCCGCATAGAAAATTGGGGAGCAGCGCAAACACCCTCAACATCATCAGATGCTACCCGGGGTATTTTATGTTATGAATAACAAGAGGTGTTATGGGGTGTAAATGGGGGAATTCGAGTTATGACCGAATCTGGTGTTTGAGCATTTGAAAAAAAGCGGCGTATCAGGTTGACTTGTTGTTGCAAGACATCAATCCAACCAAAGGAGATACGCCACTAT
>JGI11705J14877_10001140_pt1 | contig 15442 bp, 14 predicted proteins | sample Etolaghawater15m_FD_14877 | JGI IMG/M metagenome (IMG submission 14877) | reverse complement strand
TTTCATAATTGATCGTGTGTTGCAAAATCCCATCTCAGGACTGGTTGAATTTCATCAATCGGAAATGAATAAAGGCTGAGATTATCCCATATTGATACGTTATTTATTTGGTATTTGGTTTTTCGTTTTATAATTTTGCCGTGATGGTATGATTTTGTAAAATGAGTTCACAAAGGGTATCATCTTTTACAGTTAACAAAAGTTATTGAACTCAACCTAAAATTAGTTTGTTATGCTTACGAGAATTGTAAAAGTAAAGAAAACCGCTAAAAAGGTTCACGCCTGCTGTGATTTTGCCTGCGGGTGCGATGACCGTTAGTAAATCGAAGATGTATGGGGGGTGCCAACTGAAATTGGTTGTTATTGATTCATTTACCTTTATCTTGCTCTCCTTGCATTAAGAACCGATTCCAACGCTTTGGCAGCCTTCAAGCTGCCAAAGCGTTGGATTTTATTTTTTGTCGTAGAAAGCTCATAATCTCCTGACAATGAATCAAAAAAATCTTAACACAAATCAAATCTTTGCTATACCGGTGGGTGATTATTTCGGGAAAACGCCCGAAGATTTGCAGTTGGTATATTCCCCTTTTACCGAGAACATGTTTGTTGCCCGACCTGATTTCGTGGAACTGCTAAATGAGGAAATCCTGTTTGATAAGTATGAAAAGGCCACCCAGGCTGAGTTGCTTGAATCGCTTGTCCCTGAGGGTGAAATAAACGATTATCTTCATAAAGGGGTGTTGGAAGAGGGGTTTAATACTTTGTTGGTTTTGCCAAATAATATCTGCAATTTCAGCTGTTCTTATTGTTATTCTGCTTTGGGCAGATCAGGCAAGAAGCTGACCAAAGAGATGGTTCATGTTGCGCTCTCTGATTTTATTCATCCTGAAAAGAACCAGCATAAAAAAATATTTATCTCAATCCTGGGTGGGGGCGAGCCCTTGATGACCTGGGAATTGACCCGATACATGATCGATTTGGCTTACGAACTGGCTGACAAATATGGTTTCTCGTTGTGGATGTCGTTGGTAACCAACGGTTCGATTCTTAACGACGAAATGATCAGGGTTTTTAAGAAATACCAGATTCGTATCGCAGTTTCGTTCGAGATACTTGAGGAAATTCAAAACTTGCAACGTGGACAGTTCGATAAGGTGGATGCCAATATCCGAAAGTTGATTGCCGCAGGCGTGGAGGTACGCATACGGTCGACCATAACCAAAGATAATGTGATGCTGCAAAAACAAATGGTTCAAGCAGTAGCTGAACGTTATCCTGCCATCCGGAATCTGGTGATGGAAGAAGTTACCGACGAAAATCACTTTAAGACTGCGGAAGATTTGCGGTCGTTTTACAAACTTTTTCTCCACAACTTCAACGAAGCTTTTGTTTGGGGCGAACAACACGAAATTGGGATCGAGTGCTCCTCGTTTCGTAACAACAATCTGTTAATTGATCGCTTTTGTCCGGGAGTTCTCGCCCTGACACCCGAAGGGGAGTACAGCGTTTGTTCGCGAATTTCTTCGCCAAACGATCATGGTTATGAGGAAAGTATCTTTGGGAGAATTGATAACTCTACGGTTTTTTTTTGATAAACGGGTACAATCTTTACAGCCGACCGGAATGCTCCGGTTGCTTTACCAAATGGCACTGTGGAGGTGGTTGTTACGCCCACCAATTCGTTTATAACCAAAAAACCCTGGAGGCTATTTGTGATTACAAGCGTGAATTTACCCGTCTTAGGTTGCTCCGCGATTTAGATGCTGATTATCGCCAGTCTCAAGGCGTTGGTCTCAAAGAGTTTGTTTTGGCCTCCATGGGTTCTNCTGGCAATTAATCAGTGTTTTAATTGATTGTTCGATGAGCAGCGCCTTTTATCCATATCATTTTGTAAAGCAAAAGGAAAGAAGCGACGTTTTTGATTATTTCATCCAGTTTTCGTTTGAGGTCCCGACCATAGATCGCCAAGCATCAGTTACTTATGTCAATAATATTTTTCGCTATAAGTCGTACCTCTATATTACTGACTTTTTTCCCAAGAGATGGGATGGGGATGTTGACCGCGTGAACAAACTCTTAAGTGTGGAGGAAAACATTGCGGTTAATTTCAGGAAAATTACACTTACTTGTTTCTATATTTTTCACAGCGAAATAATCTCCAAACATGAAGAGGCTGGCTTTGCAGTTAGCGGGAGCTTTGTTCATGGTGAAAAGCCGCTTCCCGGTCAGAACATTTCGCGTAAGCTTAAACTGTATCTGGAAATTTTGCAACCCGTAGCAATCGGTCTGGACTATCGTATTGTCCCGCTTTTTGAATGTAACGCTTTCATTATTGTTAAGAAGAATAATGTAAAATCAGATCAGCAAATAGTTAATGACTTCACTGAATTCAAAAAGTTACCACAGTTAAAGTCTTGAAGTAAAACAATTTAAAACTTTAGCCTAAATCCTACTCCTTGTGAAGTTGTGCCAAACGACAGCTTTGTACTCTGCTTGCATTGGTTCATAGCCTTGCGGTTGTTAGCTGACTTAACTCCACCGTAAATCCACATAAAGATGCCTGCGTCCATCATACCCCCACCTCCAACGGCCATTAATGGGCCGATAATTTCTCTGGGATTATCCATGGTGACAAAAACACCTAGTGTGCCTACCGTCAACCCCAAAAAGGTCAACAGCGCGCCTTGCCTTTTTATTTTCATGGCTTTCTGGTAGGTTTGTTCGTAATAGGTGAAATCATGACCGCGATAAAGGATGTTCTCATCCTGATTAATAAAATCCGCCGGAATTTCGTTTAATTCAAGGTATGTTCCTTGACGTGAAATCGCTTTAGCCTCCACTTGATAGTCTTTAAAATGCTTGGTATAGGAGACCAAATTACCTTTAGTAATTTCAAAAATCTTGCATTGGCTGATGGTGTCGCCTTCCATGGTGTAGACGAAGTCGGTTTGAGCGTTTATTGCCATTGATGAAAAAAGCATGGCGATAATCAATAATATTTTATGCATAATGCGGTTTTATTTGATGAAAACAAGAAGGTCAGAATAGCAGTTTTGTACAAGTGAGTATAGTAGGACAAAGATATTCATCTTTTTTTATGCCCTGCTTATTTAATCGAAAAAAACTTCTGCCAAAAAAAATCCACCTCCGAAATACGAAGATGGATTTATTAATTCATGTTGTGAACTGTTATTCAGGAATCTGGTAGATGTTTTCCTCGTTTCTGTATCCGGGCTCATCTTTATACCAGTCGGGGAAAAGCACTCCATTACTTTCGGCCCATTCGCCGAATTTAAGGTAAGCTGAGGTGATATCAACTTTTTCTACCGGGTATTCAAAGCTTTCGATAATGTTTATTGCCCAAGGCAGGTTGCTTTGTGTGCGATAGTAGCGACCAGTTTCAAAATCACTGTCATCAGCTCCTGTTCCGAATAAGGCCAGGTTAGCCAATCCGGTAGGGGCTTTGTCTACGAGATGAACCTCAACATCGCGCTGGCCATTGACGAAGATGAATGGATTATACGGAGGAATCCCTGATGAAGACAGAGCTACCGGGCTATTAAGCGAAATTGTGATGTTTAATGTGTCAGGCGTTACGTAGGGATATTCAGGGTTGGTATTTACACCGATGCCTCCACCTTCTTGCGGAAGCACGTCGTAAGCATCTTCCCAAACGATGACTACAGGTAAGGTCTGGCCTGATTCCAGGTTTTTATCATCGAGAGTGACGATGTTGCCGGTAACGAACAAATCACCTGTCACGCTCGCCACCAGATTCTTGTCGAAAGGCATCTCAAAACCAAAGCCATTGTGGTAAAAGGCTCCATGAGCTCTCAGAATAAATTCGGCTTCGATGGCTACCATGTGGTTATCTGCATTGGTAATTTGGTTGAAGTTGTAGTCGATAACGGCATCGTTGAAGTCATAATCTCCTTTATCAGGCCATAGGTCTTCAAAAGCCAATGTGCCGTAACTTCCTTTGTTGAAAAAATAATTGTCGAATGCCTTATTCGGGTCGTCAGGATAGTTGTCAACATTGTTGGGTACGCCATCGCCATCGGTATCTTCGCCTGTGTAATCAATGTTAGGAAACTGACTTTGGTCGATGGCTTCGATGGGGTTGGCTGTGACATAAAAAATGGCATCGTTGAAGTCATGATCACAGCCTGAAGAGCTGCGGTTGATGTCTTCAAAGCCTAGCAAGAGCAGGTTGCGACCATTGTCATTAAGCAATACAGTATGCTGCTTAAGGTTGGGGTCGCTTTCAGGGTTAAGGTTAGGATTTGAGTAAAAAATGCCACGACCATCAGTTACTTCTCCATTTCTCCACCCGTCAGACATCAGGGCAAAACTTACCGTATTTCCTGCAGAAAATTGTCCGATATACACTTTGTTGCCGGAGTACAAACCACCACCGGAGCCTTCGTAGCTCACGTTAGGGTATATTACAGTGATCTCGTCGATCTCGTTAGGCGATTGAGGTGTGTTTCCGGTAGGATAAGTGTAGAATCCCAATACGTTTTTGTAACCTGCTCCTTCGTGCACGAAGGTAATCCATACATCGCAATCTTCCAGCAGATTAAGGTTGTAGTCCCATTCCGGGAGAAGGTATTCTGGATGCGATTCCATCAATGTTTCCCTTTCAGGTAAGGTGTTGTTTATATCGTCGAGGAGGCTTTGTGTAATTACATCGTTCACAGGCTCCACGTAGTCTGGCACGCCGGCAGAGTTATAACCTCCCAGATAGGCAAAATCGGTGTTGAGGTCTTTGGTGGAGAAAGTACTCTTGACAGCAGTACGTGTTTGTACACCGCCTAGTATCAAATCAAAACCATTTTGGTTCAATGCCACCATGCCGGGGGAAGGTAAGCCGATAAAATCCGTATTTACATAAAGGCTGTCGTAATACGCAGGAACTTCATATTCAACCAAGTATACACCTGAAGTATTCGTGACGCCGCTAACGATTAGCTGACCTCCGTCAAGGGGATCTGCCGTGAAAACATTAATTCGGGCTCCGGAAACCGGTTGATTAATGTTATCGTAGGCTTGCACACGAAAGGTTGCGGGACTTGCAGTAGACCAGTTGAAATTATCCGAAATCACCAAATCCTCGATTCCTTTTGGATCGGTATTGGGGTCATCCGTTGTGGTCTTACATGCGGCCAGAGAGACCAAAACAAAGAATGTAAATAACTTTAGTGCGTATTGCATAGCTGTGTAATTTAATATTTTATAAGTAATTTTTAATTAACAAATAATATGCCGTGGGTTGTAAAAGATTGTAAATTAATCATGTAAATTTTCATTAGCCGAACAATTTCCCAAAATGAGTATTATTCGGTACTCACATCAAACGAATTAAAACGGCTGTAGCCAACTAGTCGGTCATATTCGGGGACTTTTTCCCGGTAATAAACGAAGACCGTATATTGATTTTTGGTTTCCCAATGATCTCCTTCAATCGGGGTAGTGCTGGCTATGGTTTCCCCATTGGGCAAAACAGCGTATTGATAGTCGTAATAGCCTTGTTTCAGGAACATCCTTCCGTGATACATGTTTAGCCTGGAATCGAAGCGCATTTTACTATTTTCGTTTAGTTGCCAGTCGTTAAGCGCTCCTAAAAGGTAAATGTCTGCGTCTTTTATTTTTGGCTGTTTAAGCCAGAACTCAACCCAGGCATACTCGCCTTCGGTGTTGGTATTCTGACCTTGTCGGGCTTGAATGAGTTTGCGCCCATTGATGTCGTCTACAAGGCTGTATGGTTTGGTCGCAATAGGGTAGGAGGTGTGCAGTACGACGTTGTAGCCATTAGCATCGTTAATTATTTCACGGATATACATCGATTGATAATAAAAGCTTTTCATGTCGAAATTCCTGAATTGGTTGCTGCCATCGAAAACAATGCCGTCGGTGTAATCAAAGTTCAGCTGATCAAGCATGATGGAAGTAGGTTTAAGGTTTAGTTTCATGTTGTCGTAGCGTCCGTTTTGCATGATGTTAACACTAAAGCGCTGCATAGGTTCGCTATTGAATAAATCCGGCGTGAAAAGTACGAGATTAAGTTGCTGCTTTTTTCTGACGAATTCCAGGTTTTTTGGATAGTATGGGATATCCACATCAATTTTTATCAATGGTTCACAAACATAAAACCGACGTGTAAAAAGTACGTTTTTATCATCGCTGTTGTCTACATACACCTTTAATATATAGTTGCCTGATTTTGTAATTTGAATATCGTTGTTGGGAAAAGTAAGACGGTAGTGGATATAGGGTGGAATGGCGTTAAGCGAGAACTGATAGTTGGTTATATCTGCTTCAAAAAATCCTTGCAGATAGTCCATCGGATCAAGGTTTGATTCCTCCCAATCGCTTGTGCAATGTACAAAGGTGTATTTAAATAAATAGCTGGTGTTGCTCAAATCGTCGAACGATAGCGACAGTCGGTCGTTTGTACCCAGCCGGATTACCGGGGGTGCAAGCTGATCGCCTCCGGCATAGAGCAAAACGGTCTGGATATTTTCATCGTAAACAAGATCGTTGTTTTGAATAATCTGGCCTAACGAAGCCATGTGTAATAAAAATCCTGCTAACAGCAGGGTTGTCCGTGTAAAGCGATTCACAAAGGGTGATAATTTCATGTACAATATTTTTATAACGCTGATAAAACGAAATTATTTAGAGTTAGTAAAAATAGCCATTATTTGTAAACGAAGTATAAATAACATAAATTTATTAGCTAATTTTGCCCTAAATAATACATGAATCTATTTATATATGTCAACTAGTTATCTTATAAAAAAAGGTCTGGATATTAAGTTGTTAGGTGATTCAGAAAAATCCATTGTGGAATATGCAGCCAAACGTTTCGCGATAAAGCCAACTGATTTTTTAGGGGTTTTTCCTAAAATGATGGTGGCTGAAGGCGACGTTGTAAAGGCAGGTCAGCCTTTGTTTTACGACAAAAACAGAAGCAAAATAATCTTTACTTCACCCGTAAGTGGCACTGTAGAGTCGATAAAGCGCGGAGCGAAGAGAAAACTTCTGGAGGTGATTATCAAAGCGAATGATGCCCATGATACAGTGGCTTTTGATGTTCCTAAGTCAGGTGAACTTACCAGAGAAGTTGTTATTGAACAGCTTCTGGCAAGTGGCCTCTGGCCAATGATTCGTCAGCGCCCTTATTCGGTTATTGCCAACCCTGCTGATAAACCTAAAACCATCATTATTCCCGCCTTTGATTCAGCACCGCTTGCTCCCGACTACGATTTGATCGTGCATGGACATGGCGATGAATTTCAGGCTGGTCTTGATGTTATTAAAAAACTGACCGATGGGATCGTGCATTTAAATGTTCATGCTACGCTTACCACCTCAAAAGTTTTTCTGAATAGTAAGCAAGTTCAGGTAAATACCTTCAGTGGGCCTCATCCCGTTGGTAACGTGAGTGTTCAGTTGAGTAAACTCAACCCCATGAACAAAGGTGACATCGTGTGGTATTTATACCCTCAGGATGTGCTTTCGATTGGGCGTTTTTTCATGACAGGAAAACCCGATTTCAAACGCGTTGTTGCTTTGGCCGGATCGGAAGTGCTCAAGCCTGTTTATTATAAAACCGCTGTGGGCGCTTGCATCGACGGGCTTATTAAAGGCAACGTAACCAAGGGGGAAAACAGATACATCAGTGGAAACGTGCTTACAGGCGAAAAAATTGAAGCCGATGGTTTTCTTGGGTTTTATGATTCTCTGATCACCGTTATCCCTGAAGGAAATTATGCGGAGTTTTTTGGATGGTTGCTGCCAGGGCTGAAAAAATTCAGTTTCTCTAAAACCTTTTTGTCGTGGATGTTTCCCAACAGGAAATACCGTCTCGACACAAATCTGCATGGTGGGCATCGCTCTTTGGTGATGACGGGGAAATATGAACAGGTTTTTCCGTTCGATATTTACCCGATGGCCTTGCTTAAAGCCATTATGATTGAAGATATTGACGCCATGGAAAACCTGGGCATTTATGAAATAGATGCTGAGGATTTTGCTCTTTGTGAGGTGATTGACACTTCCAAAACAGAAATGCAGTCGATTGTCCGCAAAGGTTTGGAACTGATGCGTCAGGAAATGAGTTAATTATAAGTTAATCAGTATATATTGCATGAAAGCGCTTAGAAAATTTTTAGATAAACAAAAACCTCATTTTGAAAAGGGGGGCAAGTTTGAGAAATTGCATTCTACGTTCGATTCCGTCGAAACGCTTCTTTTTGTTCCGGACAAAGTCACATTTGCCGGATCACACATCAGGGATGCCATCGATATGAAAAGAACGATGATTGTTGTTTTTATTTCTTTGGTGCCGGCCCTTTTATTCGGGATGTGGAACATAGGTAACCTGCATTTTTTGTCGATTGGCCAGCCAACCGACCTCTGGACATCTTTTTTCTACGGATTCCTGAAAATGCTCCCCTTACTTATTGTTTCCTATGCAGTTGGGCTGGGGATAGAAATCATTTTTGCACAAATAAAAGGCCATGAGGTGAACGAAGGCTTTTTCGTTTCAGGACTTTTGATTCCCATGATTATTCCACCGGAAACTCCTCTATGGCAGGTGGCTGTTGCAGTGGCTTTCGCCGTGATTTTTGGAAAAGAAGTATTTGGTGGAACAGGCATGAACATTGTTAATCCCGCTCTTACCGCCAGGGCCTTTCTGTTCTTTGCTTATCCCGGAGATATGTCGGGTGACAAAGTGTGGATTGCCGAAAAACTGGATGGCTACTCTGGAGCAACACCGCTAGGCGATGCTTTAGTAGGGAATTTCGATAACCTTCCTTCCCCATACGATATGTTCATGGGATTTATCCCGGGTTCAAATGGTGAGACTTCTGTGTTAATGATATTAATAGGTGCAGTTATTCTGCTTGTTACCGGCGTTGGAAACTGGCGCATCATGCTTAGCGTTTTCGCTGGCGGCATTGTGATGGCCTTGTTGTTCAATTTGTGGGGAGCAAACGAGTACATGGAGCTGCGGGCTTATTATCATCTGCTCATGGGTGGATTTGCTTTTGGTGCGGTGTTTATGGCCACCGATCCGGTTACAGCCACTCAAACTACCCGAGGCATGTACATTTATGGATTCCTCATCGGTGTCATTGCTATTCTGATCAGGGTGTTTAATCCCGCCTATCCCGAAGGTGTAATGTTGGCCATCTTGCTGATGAACGTGTTTGCACCGCTCATCGACCATTATGTGATTGAGTCGAATATCAAAAAGCGGCTCAAACGGATGAAGACCTTAGTTACGAACTCATAAAAACTAGAAAAGATGTACAGTAACGGATATATATTCAGATACGCTGCCATTATGGTAATTGTGGCTGCGGCTTTGTTGTCTACGGCTGCCATGTTGCTCAAACCCTTTCAGGAGAGAAATGTGGCCATCGATAAAATGGGAGGAATTCTGGCTTCCGCCGACATTCCGGATATCACCGCTGAGAACGCGATACAGCTCTTTAATGAATATGTTAAAGAAGAAATCGTGATCAATCAGGATGGAGACGTAGTAGAGTCTTATACCAAGGCAAAAAAGGAAGATGCCAAGGCCTTTAAACTTGATTTGAAAGCCGAACTTTATAAGAAAACCAAAGGGCTGCCTTACGAACTGCCACTTTACGTGATCGAAAAGAACAGTCAAACCTTATATGTAGTTCCACTTCGTGGCGTTGGACTCTGGGGACCCATTTGGGGAAACATGGCGCTTAACGACGACCTGAATACCATCGTTGGGGTAACTTTCGACCACAAAGGCGAAACCCCCGGTTTAGGTGCTGAAATCATAATGGACTTTTTTACTAATCAGTTTGTGGGAAAGAAAATTTTTGACGACAAAGGTGGGTTTAAATCCATAAAAGTGGTCAAAGGTGGCATTGGAACTTTACCTGATTCCGAAAAAATTCACGGTGTTGACGCCATCAGCGGTGGCACGATCACCAGCAACGGTGTCAATGATATGTTGCATGATGTGCTGGAGAGTTATTTACCTTACCTTAAAAAACACAGATAAACCATGAGTGCAGAAATAAAAGAACGTGAACCGCTTTTTTCAGCTAAAAACATTAAGCTGCTGAAAAATCCGTTAAACTTTGAGAACCCGATCACTGTACAGGTACTTGGAATATGCTCAGCTCTTGCCGTTACGGCCAAGCTTGAGCCTGCCGTCGTTATGTCGATTTCAGTGGTTTTTGTTGCAGCCATCTCCAATGTGGTTATTTCCCTTCTTCGNAATGGAATTCCTCCACGTATNCGTATCATNGTCCAACTTGTTGTNATTGCTTCTATGGTNATTCTTGTCGATCAGGTGCTTAAAGCATTTGTTTACGACGTGAGTAAACAGCTCTCGGTTTTCGTTGGGCTTATCATCACCAACTGTATTATCATGGGACGACTGGAAGCATTTGCGATGGCCAACAAACCCTGGCCTTCGTTTTTAGATGGTGTGGGTAACGGCATTGGTTATGGAGTTATACTGATAGTCATCGCCTTCTTCCGCGAATTGCTCGGTTCAGGCACTATTTACGGCTATCATGTTGTGCCGGAGTTGTTTTTTGAAATGGGATACAAGAACAACGGTTTGATGATTTTGCCTCCAATGGCCTTAATTGTAGTGGGAGTTATCATCTGGGTTCAGAGACATTATACACGCGAGCTGATCGAAAAAAACTAGGTTGAACACTTAATACTTTAATCATGCAAGAAATTTTTAATATATTTATTAAGTCGATCTTCATCGACAATATGGTGTTTGCCTATTTCTTAGGTATGTGTTCTTATCTGGCTGTTTCCAAAACTGTAAAAACATCAGTCGGCTTAGGCGCTGCGGTAGTGTTTGTTTTGGGGATAACTGTTCCGGTCGATTACCTTCTCAACGAATATGTACTCAAGCCGGGGGCGCTGTATTGGATCGATGCCAGCTTTGCTGATGTGGATTTGAGTTTCCTAAGCTTTATCCTTTTTATCGCCATTATTGCCTCAATGGTTCAACTTGTTGAGATGATCGTTGAAAAGTTTTCGCCTGCCTTGTATTCATCGCTTGGTATTTTTCTCCCGCTTATTGCCGTAAACTGTGCCATTCTTGGGGGTTCGCTATTTATGCAAGAGCGCGAATACCAAAGCCTTGCACAGGCCACTTCATTCGGCTTGGGCTCAGGGGTGGGCTGGTTTTTGGCCATCGTAGGCATTGCTGCCATTCGTGAAAAAATACGTTACTCGGATGTGCCTGCACCTTTGCGCGGACTTGGAATAACCTTTATTATCACCGGACTGATGGGAATAGCCTTTATGAGCTTCCTTGGAATTAAATTATAGAAATATTAAATCTCAGATACAATGACTTTATTGCAAGTTGGAATAGGAACGGTTATTGGAGCAAGCATCGGCATTTTTCTGCTGACCATGTTACTTTTGGTTTGGTTGTTGCTCTTTGCCCGAAAGAAGTTAATGCCTCAGGGAAAGGTCAAGATCACAATAAACAATGAAAAGGAACTTGAAACTGATCCGGGATCTACATTGCTCTCGACTTTGTCGGCAAACAAAGTTTTTCTTCCTTCAGCCTGTGGCGGGGGAGGTACTTGTGCTATGTGTCGTGTGCAGGTAAATTCAGGCGGAGGATCAATTCTGCCTACCGAAAAGGGATTCTTTACCCGTAAAGAACAAGCAGCAAACTGGCGCTTGGGTTGTCAGGTAAAGGTGCGTGAGGACATGGAGATTGAAGTCCCAGCCGAAGTTTTTGGTATAAAAAAATGGGAGTGTACCGTTGTGTCGAACCACAATGTGGCCTCCTTTATCAAAGAGTTTGTTGTGAAACTGCCTGAAGGCGAGACGCTCGATTTTCGTTCAGGTGGTTATATTCAGATCGATGTGCCCAAAACCGAAGTCGAGTTCAAAGACATGATCATCGAGGATGAATACAAGGAAGAGTGGGATAAGTTTAAAATGTGGGATCTGAAAATGAAGAATCCGGAGCCTATCTATCGTGCTTATTCTATGGCCAATCACCCTGCTGAAGGTAATATCGTGATGTTGAATATTCGTATTGCAACCCCACCATGGGATCGTAAAAAAGGTGGTTTCATGAACGTGAACCCTGGAATTTGTTCTTCTTATATTTTCTCACGTAAACCAGGTGATAAGGTCATGGTTTCAGGCCCTTATGGAGAGTTCTTCATTAAACCTACCAAACGCGAAATGATGTTTATTGGCGGAGGTGCTGGCATGGCTCCGATGCGCTCGCATATTTTCGATTTGTATAAAACTAAGCACACCGATCGAAAAGCAACTTTCTGGTATGGAGGTCGTTCGAAAAGGGAGTTGTTTTATGTGGATCAATTCGAAGAAATTGAACAGGAAAATCCGAATTTTAAATTTGAAGTGGCATTGTCTGAACCACTTAAAGAGGATAACTGGACAGGATATACCGGTTTTATTCACCAGGTAATTTATGATAACTACCTGAAAAACCATCCGGAGCCGGAAGATATTGAGTATTACCTCTGTGGCCCGCCTATGATGAACGATGCTGTACTTAAAATGCTCGACAATCTTGGAGTGCCGGAAGAGATGATTGCGTTTGACGATTTTGGTAGTTAATACGTTTTATAAACAGAAAAGGTGACAATAAAATGTCACCTTTTCTGTTTTATATTGTCCTTGTTAATGTAAAAGCTATGATCTAATGAAAAAAACTAACCTGTTTGTCACCCTAATATTTCTGACGCTGATATCACTATCTTATGGTCAAGATGTTATTTTACTCACCAATAGAGCCAAAATTGAGGCTAAAGAAATTGTCGTTAAGGGTAAAACTATTTATTATCAGGATTATAACGATAATTCCGGAGACGTGTTTACAGTGTCTCTGGGTAAAATTGAGTACATCCAATATGCATCAGGAGAGAAAGTATTGCCAGCCGACATCCTGGATAAACGAAACTCACTCGTTGGTTTGGGGAACAACCTGATCAACTTTCATATTTTGGATTTCAGCATGAATAATTTTACTATGTCGTACGAACGGGTGATTGCTGATGGAGAGTTTTCTCTTCAGTTTCCTGTTTCTCTTGGCTATGGTGATGAGAGTACAAATCTGTTGTTGCCACCTCCGTTTGACGAAATTGATATCAAATTTATGAATCGTTTTAGTGTTGGGGCAGGGTTAAACATTTTTCCTACCCGACAGGGTAAAGCACGCTATTTTTTCGGGCCGGCCATCCATGGGGGTTCCGGTGTTTATTATCATGGATATTATGGACTTGGTAACACCTATGATAATACCGGTTTTGTTTCTTTTGTAGTCAATAATGGCCTCATTATTTCTCCCATTTCTCATTTTAGTCTATCCCTTGTCGGGACAATTGGGGCACGCCATTATTTTGATGTGGAGAATGGAAAAACCGCCGCCACAGGCAAGATTTCTTTTAATTTATCGTACCGTTTTTAATACCTAAGGCCATGAAAAAAAGAACTTCCAGTTTCCTCGTCCTCCTGTTTGTTGTAGCTAGCTTTCATGTCGTGAAAGCGCAGGATTTTATCTATTTGAAAAATAAACAGGCGAGGATTGCGGTTGAAGACATCAGTGTACTTTCTTCGGAAACCCGCTACCAGCTTTATGGTGATCAATCTAATGTTACCTACGCTATCAATAATGCCGACATTAGTCTGATTGCTTATGCCAACGGAGATATCCGCTTTTTTCAGGATGAAAGTAGCATAAAACCAGCCTATAAGTATGAAAAAAATCTGTTTACCTTTCATCTCTTCGATCTTGTCGTAAATCAGTTTACACTTTCCTACGAGCGGATACTGTCAAACGGAAAAGTCGGTTTGCAAATTCCTGTTTCCTTGGGGTTCTCCGAGTCTCATCACAACGGGTTCGATGATGTCAACAACAAGTATTATACAGGGATCAACCTGAATTTCTATCCCACAGGTCAGGGAAAAGTGAGGTATTTTCTGGGGCCTGGAATCCAGGTAGGGCAGTCGACATATAATGAAGACCAGCTTGTTAACGGCCAATACATCGATGTGGAGGTGGAGACCATGTCGTTACATTTGTTGGTCAACAACGGACTCATGATAAGCCCGGTCAAAGACATGAGTTTTGCTGTTATTGGTTCTATCGGCGTACGTTATCTGAGTGATTTCAACCAGAGTCATGACGAGATCAAAACTGTGGGGGCATTCGCCTTTAATCTATCCTATCGTTTTTAGCGTGAAGCCATTCTTAACTTTTTTTCTGTTAGTGCCTTTGTTCTTTTCCTGTAGTAATTTACCGAAAGAGCAGATGGTCCGGTTTCAGGGATTAGCCCAAGGTACTTACTATTCGGTGGTTTATTGTGATGAAGAGCTGGATAATTATCAACTGGAAATTGACTCACTCCTGGTCGCTTTCGATCAATCTGTTTCATTATGGAAAGCCGGATCGATTATCAATCGGGTGAACCAGGGTGACACTTCCCGAATCACAGACCGCTGGTTTATTGAGAATTTTCTTATTTCAGAGCAGATTGCTAACGAAACCAATGGTTCCTTCGACATCACCATTGGCCCTTTGTCTCGTGCCTGGGGCTTTGGCAGCAACGGCGTCCGCGAGGTGGATTCAGCCATAATCGACAGTTTATTGCATATTACAGGCTTTGGTAAGGTTAGGTTATCGGATGGCTACATAATTAAAGATGATCCCCGTATTTGGTTTGATTTTAATGCGGTGGCACAAGGCTATTCTGTTGATGTGGTTGGTGTTTTTCTGGAGTCAAAAGGAATAGAGAACTATTTAGTAGACATTGGGGGAGAGATTCGAGGAAGAGGCAAAAAACCCGATGGCAGCAGTTGGTTGGTTGGGATCGAAAAGCCCGCCGATGACCAGAATGACGAAAGAACCTTATCAGCTTCCTTGAAGCTCGACAATGCCTGTTTGGCCACCTCTGGAAATTACCGCAAGTATTTTGAAGAAGATGGGATGAGGTATGCTCACACCATCGATCCGTCAACAGGATATCCTGCCCGGCACACCTTGCTCAGTGCCACGATTTTGTGCGACAGCGCCGCCTTTGCCGATGCTTACGCTACCGCCTGCATGGTCATGGGGTTTGAGAAAGCATGGGATTTTGTGGAGTCACGCGATGATTTGGAGGCTTTTTTCATTTATTCCACATCTGATGGATATGAAGCAGTGGCCACTCCGGGTTTTCAAAATGCTATTGTTGATTGGTACGAGGATTAGCCAGGATTCGTCTTTAGGGCATTTGTTCTTTCTTGCTCGTTTCACTCTTGTCGCCTACTTCTCATGAGTTTTTGCTCTCCTTATTTTCATGCAAAACCCCCAAAAGTCAAACAAAGTCCGTTTCCGACAATTTTAATACTTAGAAATACTCTTGTTAATTAGAGTGTGTCCATA
>JGI11705J14877_10001135_pt1 | contig 15481 bp, 17 predicted proteins | sample Etolaghawater15m_FD_14877 | JGI IMG/M metagenome (IMG submission 14877) | reverse complement strand
TTTAAAAAAGGAAAAAATATATTCTCTTCATTTTTAAAAGATAAAGGAGTCACAGCTGGCACTTCTTAGTGCCCTTGATTCATCAGATAACTTCCATAAAACATAGGGTGATTAAACTCGACGGCACCATTAGCAGAACACACATGTAGAGGAAGAACTATCAAAGGCTCTTTAGCATCTGAGTCTGTCTCAAAGTGATGAGGAGTCATTGGGTCAAAAATCCCGACCATACCTGGCTCTAACCTTGTTTTTTCTAAGTTTCCTTCCATCCCAACATGTGACCATCCGTAGCCACTCAAGACATAAACAACCCTTGTTGTACTGTGAATGTGGTGTGCTTGTTCATGACTTCCACCAGGAATTTGCAGGAGTTGATATGTAGGATCTCCTATTCTCTCAGCATGGATTATTTGCCTTGTAGAACAGCCATTTACATAAGGAAGATTAGTATTTGCATCAAGCTTTATATGTTTTTCTGGACTCATATAGCCTCTAAGAATTGTAACAACATGTTTTGATGTAACAGTTCTTGGTCCTTTAAAAGAACTCACTGTTGTTTTATCATCACTTATAAGCCACGCACTGTCACCTCTTTGTACTTCTACAGTATGCTCGCCTATATAGCTCTGATAGTAGTACAACTCTCCCTCTTTTGATTCATACACACCTTGGTCACCTGGACTATAATATGTAACACTCTGAGCCATTCCACAATCAATCACTTTCATATTAAAACCTCTCTTCTTTTTCTACTAAATTATAACACTTAAAACTTACAAGAGCTAAGAAAAATTCTTATTATTTATAAAAATTATAATATTTTCAAAACTTCCTAAATTTTCTTCATCTATCTCACTATCTAAAATTTTAATTTCAAACTCTTCTTCCAAAGATGTTATAAGCCTTAGCATCTCAAATGATGGCAATAAATCATAATCCGCAAAATATTCATTTCCCTCTATACTTAAAAGGCTTATAAATTCTTGTGTAAACAACTGCTTGAGTCTCTGCTTAATATCTGATACTGTACTCTTTGTTTGTTCAAATGATTCTGATTGTATAAGAGAAATTTTCCTAGCTGGATTTCCTGATACTGTTGTATTTATATCAACATCTTCAAAAACAACACTCCCTGCAGATATCGTACTTCTTGATTTAATTGAGAGTCTTGGAGCTAATGTTGCTCCTAAAAATATACTAACACACTCTCCAACATTAACCAAACCCGCTATCTTCACTCCACTAGAAATAAATGAGTACTTAGATACTTTTGTCTCATGGCAAATAATACTACCACTCGATACCACTACAAAATCCTCTATGCATACAGCTGCTTCTAAGATGACATTTTCATGAATGATACAGCCCTTTCCTACCTCAACAAAACGAGTATTTACATTAGGATGAATTAAAGTCACAAATGCTAAATTGTATTTGATAAGTTGTTGAGTAACATCATATCTTACTTTAGCGTTTGTTGTAATGTTATTGAGTAAATAGCAATCCGCATATTTACTCTCTCTTAAAACCTCTGGAGTCCCTAAGACTTTATAGCCAAAATACTCACTGCCAATTTTATTAATATCGTTATCAATCCAGCCAACAATCTCATAAAAGAACTCTCTCTCACTTTTATTGATATCATCAATAAGTCGTAGTGTTTGAGGGTTGTTCGCCCCCATCAAAAGAAGTTTTTTATTTTTCAACACTTATAATCCAGTGGCTAATATGCTTTTCGGGGTACTCGCCAAAGGTTCTATTTTCTTTCCCAATATAAATCTTACTAAATTTTGAAAAGTACTTTTTGATATGCTCTTCATCTTGAAACACAAAGTATCTTGCACCTATTCTATTTTCTTCTACATGATTCTTTTGAACTTCAATAACCTCATCTGTAACATATTTAGCAGTACCAAGAGGCATATACCAGTACTCCGGTGTCATAACGGTTGCCATAAACCTTCCACCTTGCTTTAGCACTCGGTAAACTTCATCTATAATTGTTTGCATTGAGTCACTATCCGCATTTAGATGTAATGCCTCCGTAGAAAAAGAATGAGAAAAAAACTCATCCTCAAACTCTAACTTAGGAGGAGTAAATACACTTAGATTAACCCTTGTATCCCAGCCATTATTTTTAATAATATCATCACTAATAAATGCTCTATCTGTTACATCCAGACCATAGTATTCATAGCCTTCGTTAAGACACATAGGCATTGATTGACTCCATCCGCAACCTAAGTCAAGTACTCTCTTTTTTGAATGCTGACTTTTAGCAAAACCCAAAAGCCAAATAACGACTGTTTCATTAGGGTACTTTCTAGCACCACCTCTAGAATTTATCCAATCAAACATATCGTTCCACACATCTTTGTTTTTTGTTAATATTTCATTCACTCTATTTTCTCCTGTATTTAATTATTGTCTTGTGTCTCTTTTGATGTTATAGAAGCATTTTTATTCTCATAAGTTTTATCTTCACTATGAAGTACTCGCTTTACACCTTCTTTAACATAAGGAGCACTACAGTTTTGACATGGATCTATGCCACTAAGTGTTCCTTTTTTCATATTCTCTATGAGGCTTAACCGTTTTTTACTGAATAGGACATCATCTAATGTCTCTATATTATGAATATTTTTCAAAGTATATTTATGATTAAAATCATTACAACATGAAATAAAATCCCCATTATAAGCTACAGAGAGATAATTCTTCATCTGATTACAGACAGTTGGTATTTTGCCAAGTTCTTCTGTTTTTTCTACTTCAATTTCACCATGCCAATCCATTGCATATGAAGCATATAATTCAATATTTTTATACTTATTACGAATCTCATCACTAAAATCCAAACTCATTTTTGTATCAGGAACTATATTCCAAATAGCTGCCTTACACTCAGGTCTTAACTCTGATTTTAGCTCTATAAACCTATCTAGATTAAACATGACCTTATCATAGTCTGCACCAGCCCTTATTTTTTCATGAAGTTCTTTATTTATAACCTCATAACTAAAAAAAAGTTTATCGAGCCCTGCATTTAATAGTTCTTTAGATTTTTTTTCATCAAGGAGCATTCCATTAGTCCAAACAAAAGCATTTAAACCATTTTCCTTTACAATGGATATCATTTTAGGAAGTTCAGGGTGCATTAATGGTTCACCCATCACAGCCATCGCTATTTTATCTGTATAACCAACAGCTGCTTTTACAATTTTCTCAAAAGTTTCTACTGATATTCGTCCTTGATTATCAACTTTATCATGACCAATAGGACACATAGTACATCTTAAATTACAATGAGTATCTATTTCGACACTTATCCACTCTATTTTATTATCAATTTTTTTCAAATTTTATCCATTACTTAACTATAAACCATGAGTTTAGCAAATCATTTTTATTGTATTGAATCTCTTCACTACTATTATACTTTAAAATTTTCTTTTTACTTTGTCGTACAATGGCATGAGCAGCTGCTGTGTCCCATTCCATAGTTGGTGCAAACCTTGGATATATATCGGCACTTCCATCTGCAACTAAACATATTTTCAGTGAGCTACCCATGGAAACTAGTTTTTTCTTCTTTGTTGTCTCTATCTTATCAATATAATTTTGAGTCTCATTTGACATGTGAGATTTACTTGCTACGATTGTGTAATTATTATCCTCTCTTTGAATTGGTAATCTTTCACCATTTCTAAAAGCGCCCTCATTCTCTTTTGCAAAATACATAAGATCTAGTACAGGAGCATAAACAACTCCCAGAACAGGACTGTTTTTATAAATAAGAGCTATATTAACAGTAAACTCACCATTTTTTTTAATAAACTCTTTTGTTCCATCTATTGGATCAACACACCAGTAATATTCCCAATCTTTTCTATCAACATAGGCTATCTGCTTATTCTCCTCAGAAAGTATTGGTATTTCAGGGTAGTTTTTTTGTAGATAATTACAAATTATATTGTTTGCTTCTATATCAGCTTGAGTTAACGGTGAGTTATCATCTTTGTACTCTATACTAAAATCTTTTTCATAAATGCACATAATAGCATTACCTGCTTTAAGTGCTAGCCTTTTTATATCTTCAATATCTATATTACTTAACAACTATATACCCCTTATCTTTCAAATAATTTATCACTAATTCTATATTTTTTTCTATATCCTCATCTACGATATGGATTTCAGGGTTTTGGGGTCTTTCATAGGGTGAAGTAATCCCTGTGAAATTTTCTATCTTGCCATCTCTAGCTTTTTCATATAGGCCTTTTATATCTCTGCTTTCACATACTTCAAGTGAAGTATCAACAAAGACTTCTATAAACTCATCATTTTCTACTAGTTCTCTTGCAAATTCTCTATCAGCCCTAAAAGGAGATATAAATGTACTCAGAAGGATAGTCCCGCTATCTACAAAAAGCTTTGCAAGTTCCCCTATCCGTCTAATATTTTCAGTTCTTGAATGCTCGTCAAAACCTAAGTCATTATTTAAGCCAAATCGAATATTATCACCATCAATGAGATATGTATGGCAGTTTAACTCCACTAGTCTACTTTCAAGTTTGTTGGCTAATGTTGATTTTCCACTTCCACTAAGTCCAGTAAACCATAAAACACAAGGTTTTTGCTTCTTTTGTTTTGCTCTTTGTTCTTTTCTTACATGACTTGGATGCCACACTAAATTATTTTGACTCATTTTATGTAATTCTTTTTTATATATTTTAAAATCACTTCTACCGATTCTTCTACACTCAGCTTCTCTGTATCTATGACTATTTCAGCGTTTTTCGGTTCTTCATATATATCATTTACTCCTGTGAAGTTCTGAATCTCACCTCTTAAAGCTTTTTCATACTTTCCTTTATAGTCGCGTTTTTGACATGTTGCTATATCTGCTTTTACATAAACTACTATATTGTTTTTCACCATTGTTCGAATAGCTTTTCTTGATTCTTTATAGGGTGATACAAATGATGCCACAGTAGAAATGGAATTTTTTTGAAGAGTTCTGATTAGATGCCCAATCCTATGCATATGTCTATTCCTATCTTCTCTTGTAAACCCAATGTCTGGGATAAGCTCTCTTATATCTTTAGAATCTATCCTCTCCAGCGGTATATCAAGTTTTTCTAACTCTTTATAAACTGCATCACCTATAGTTGTTTTACCGCATAGTGGCAAGCCTGTAAACCATAGATTGAAAGGTTCTATCTTTTTTCTACCCCATCTTATTTTCACCCAAAATCTCTCATGCATCCAATACAACAGAACTTTTAAAATACTTTCTATAAAACCTGCAGCAATTGCTAAGTCAAGTCTTCCAAAAAATAAATATACAATAATTATTGTAGTAGCAGTAGCGACAACCCTCCAGCTTATTCCCTTTACGATTGAGCGAATATTTGTTTCTTTATCCATCATAATTTAAGACAACCCCACTCGGGATAATTTTTTCTAACATATTGATTTAGTGCTAACTCTTCTTCTGTGTATTGGCGTTTGCTTATTCTGTCTTGCTTTTTTATGCAGGAGTCTATCATTCCTGCACCAAGAGTTTCATTTGTGTGTTTATCTATCACTATAAAACTACCCATATACTTGTTTTGAGTATAAGAATCGGCTGCTATTTCTCTATCAAAACTTATTGTACATTTTGCAATTTCGTTTAACTCTAGCTTATCGGCAGTAAGCTTCTCAAAAGTGTTAACATCTTTTTTGTACTCTATTGAACTAAAATTTCCATTTATTACAGATGTAGCTCTTTTTATGAGATAGTTCTTATGTAAAGAGAGTGGTGTTTCACTCATCCATACTAGCATTGCAGAAAACTTATTTGATATTTCTACTTCAGCATTTCTTTTTACTATTATATCTCCGCGACTTATATCAATCTCATCTTCTAAGACAATAGTAGTCGACATTGGGGCAAAGGCTTTTTCTGTTATTTCAAGCCCTTCATCTTCTGTTTTTACTCTTAAGTCTTTTATCTCATTTGAGATGATTGACTTTACTCTTGAGTGTTTTTGAGATGGCAGAACACTCACCTCATCGCCTACTGAAATAGTTCCGCTTGCTATTGTCCCACAAAAACCTCTAAAATTTAAATGTGGTCTATTTACATACTGCACTGGAAACCTAAATTCAGCATCTTTTTGAGTGCTCTTTGTAGTCAGCACCATTGTATCGAGTAGTTCCATAAGAGGTCTCCCCTTATACCAACTACAATTTTTCGAAGAAGAAACGATATTATCTCCCTCCAGAGCTGAAATTGGTATATAGTCGGTCTTAATATTACTCTCGTGAACATTGAGATGCTCTAGTACTTCTTTTTCATACTGCCTAACTATCTTCTGGTATCTTTCTTGTGAGAAATCCACTAAGTCCATCTTATTAATTGCAACAATTATATTTTTAATACCTAGAAGTGTCGCTATATAAGAGTGTCTTTTTGTCTGTGTTAATACACCTTTTCTTGCATCTATTAGTATTATCGCTATATCTGCGGTTGAAGCTCCGGTAGCCATATTTCGTGTGTACTGTTCATGCCCAGGTGTGTCAGCTATAATATATTTTCTTTTAGCAGTTGAAAAATACCTATATGCAACATCTATAGTAATACCTTGCTCTCTCTCGGATGCTAAACCATCTACTAAAAGTGCTAGGTCTATCTTATCGCCGGTAGTTCCAAATTTTTTAGAATCTTTTTTAATTGCACTTAACTGATCTTCAAAAAACATCTTTGAATCATACAGAAGTCTTCCGATAAGTGTTGACTTCCCATCATCAACACTTCCGCAAGTTATAAACCTACATATATCTTGATTGTCATACTTTTGCAAGTACTGCTCAATTGTTTTTGAATCATCGAGCATTTAAAAATACCCTTCTTGCTTTTTCTCTTCCATAGAAGCACCACCATCAGAATCTATAACTCTGCCATGTCGTTCACTCGTAGTACTTAAAAGCATCTCTTGTATAATTTCTTGAAGTGTTGAAGCATTTGAATTAATAGCACCAGTAAGAGGATAGCATCCAAGTGTTCTAAACCTTACCATCTCCTCTTTTGCATTATCTCTTAACTCCTTAGGTACCCTTTCATCATCAAGCATTATTTTAGTACCCATATACTCTACAACTTTTCTTTTTTTCGCAAAATAAAGCTCAGGAATAGCTATATTTTCTGAGTAAATATATTGCCAAATATCAAGTTCTGTCCAGTTGGATAAAGGAAACACCCTAATTGACTCATCTTGCTTGTGCCTACCATTAAAGATATTCCAAAGTTCTGGTCTTTGACTCTTTGGATTCCATCTGTGGTTTTCATCTCTAAAAGAGTAAATTCTTTCCTTAGAACGTGACTTCTCTTCGTCCCTTCTAGCACCACCAAACACTGCATCAAACTTATATATATTAAGCATATTCTTTAAAGCTTCTGTTTTCATTATGTCTGTATGCATTGCACTTCCATGCTTAAAAGGAGAAATGTTTAATTCTTTTCCTTTTGGGTTTGAATAAACTATAAGCTCCATTCCAACCTCTTTAGCTCTCTTATCACGAAATGCTATCATCTCTTTAAACTTCCACTGAGTGTCAACATGAACAAGCGGCATAGGTGGAGAAGCAGGATAAAAAGCTTTTTGAAGAAGATGTAACATAACTGAACTGTCTTTCCCAACAGAGTAAAGCATAGCAGGGTTTGAAAACTCAGCTACAACTTCACGCATAATATGAATTGCTTCTGCTTCTAAATGTTTTAGATTATTAAACGAATTCATCATATCTCAAAAAATCAAAATTATAATTTAGTTTTTTATATTGTTCAATAATATCTGTTTTTCTAAATCCAATTTCTAGGGCTTCTTTTTTCCAATCTTCTAAACAATCATATTTTTCTTGAGTAGACTTCACTTTACTTTTAATATGTGAGTTGATAGCAGGTGAGGAAGTGATTTGAGTCGCCAACTCCATTGTTGTTAGTACTTCGCCGGAACTTAAAAAATCTACAAGCTTAATAAAGTGTTCAGGTTTTTTTAAATCTTCTATTTTAATATGATATACATCAGGGTTCTCTTTTATTTCATCTGACAACTTCTGCATACCAAGTACAGCATCAAAAAAAGAGAGCACATAATAATCACTAGTATCAAGTTTATACTTTTCTATAATAGGTTTAAAAATACTTATATTATTTTCGAGAGTTTCTTCCACTCGTTTTCTTACAGTCTCATCACTTATACACATTTGAGTAAACATTGCTGCTCTAGAAAGGGTTACATCAATAGGATTACGCACAAGGTTTGCTAATCGAAATATAGGACAATTTTTATCATTCTTAATTGCTTCTTTTAACCTGTACAATCTAAAGGCATGCACATTGCCTCGAAGCTTTTTTTTCTCTTGTAAAGTAGTAAAAATATCACTTAACAATACTTTTGCATCAAATTGATCGCGTTCTACTCTTAAAATATCTATTATCTCTTCATCCGTATAATTTCGAGTATATATTGTATGTAGTCCCGCTGAGTGATTGCAGGAAATCTCAGGATGTTTATCCAAAGATGATGCTAACCACTTAGATCCACTCATACCTGCACAAGTAACCATAAACAACTGTTTAGTTTGCATTATTAATTATTTCCTTTGTAGCTTTATCAATGTACTCCATCAGTTTATCTAGTACAAAAATAATTTCATTCTCACTTATATCAAAAAAGCTAGGTAAGTTGAGCCCATATTTACTTATTTTATAGGCTCTCTTATTATCGACATTTTCAAAGATATCTAAACTACTTATAGGATAAAAAAAGACCCTTGCATCAATGTTAGAACCTTGCAGATAGTCTATTAATTCATCTCTATCTATCTTGAGTTTTTCATCCAATACAATTGTTGGCATCCAATATGAATTTTTCGTATATTTTTGCTCATAATTCATCGAAATATACTCAATTTGAGAAAGTATTTTCTCATAACTATAAAATATTTCTCTTTTTCTATTGACTAACTCTTCGATTCTTTGTACTTGTGCATAACCAAGAGCTGCTTGAATGTTTGATATTTTATATTTAAACCCAACTTTATCTGCCCAAAACATCTTCTTGATGTTTGGATTTCTTCCATGATCATGAAGTACTGAAGCTTTTTCAAACAAATCATCTCTGTTTGTTACAAACATACCACCTTCGCCTGTTGTGATTGTCTTTGTTCCATGAAAGGAAAAAACTCCAAAATCACCAATGCTTCCAGCTTTCTTACCTTTATATTCACTCCCTATAGCTTCTGCACTATCTTCAATGACATAAAGATTATACTTTTTTGCTATTGCCATAATCTCATCCATCTCACATATGTTGCCATAAAGATGCACAACTATAATGGCTTTTGTTTTTGGGGTAATGGCTTTTTCTATTTCAACGGGATCGATACACCATGTGGATTCAAGTACATCTACAAAAACAGGTTTTGCACATAGATATGTTATAGGGGCCACAGAAGCAATCCATGTTGCATCTGGGACTATAACTTCATCGCCGGCTTCTATGCCAAGTGTTTTAAGAGCAATATGCAAAGCACCTGTACAACTTGATGTTGCTAAAGCATTTTTCACACCTAAGTACTCTTTAAAAGCATCTTGAAATTTATAGATATAATCATAACATGATGAACCCCAACCATTTTCTATAGCATCACAGACATACTTTTTTTCAAGCTCTGTGACACTAGGTTTCGCATATGCAATATGTTTCATCTAAAATATCTCCAAATGTGGTACGCCCACAACAAATTTACAATTCCATTTTTGAGTATAGCTCAGCTGTTTCATAATTTCTTCTTTTATGTTCCAAGGAAATATCAAAATATAGTCTGGCTTTAACTTCATTATTTCTTCTTCATTCACTATAGGTATATGACTTGCCGGTAGGAACATCCCTTGTTTATGTGGTGATTTATCTACTACAAATTCTATCAAGTCGTTTTTAACACCTGCATAGTTTAAAAGAGTATTTCCTTTAGCTGCTGCACCATATGCGACCAATCTTTTCTTCTCTTTTTTTACTTTTAGTAAAAACTCTAAGAGTTTATGTTTTACCCTATTGGCCTTAGCTTGAAAGGTTTTATATATATCCATCTCAAGCAAACCAAACTCTTTTTCTTCTTCTAAGAGTTCTCTTACACTCTCTTGTATAACTATGTCGCTATTTTCCTTGTGTGTAGCATATATTCTTAAACTACCACCGTGAGTAGAGATTTTTTCTACATCATAAAGTTTTAATCCATGTTTTTCAAAGATTTGTTTGACTGTGTAAAAAGAAAGATAAGAGAAATGTTCATGGTAAATGGTATCAAACTGATTCTCTTTGATTATATTTAGCAGGTGAGGAAATTCCATTGTTATCGTTCCACTTGCCTTTAGGGCCACTTTAAGCCCTTGGACAAAGTCATTTATCTCTGGTAAATGTGCTAAGACATTGTTTCCTAAAATGAGATCAGACTTTTCAATCTTTTTTGCTAAATCAGCTGTAAAAAACTCCTCGATGACTTTTATCCCTTTGCTTTTAGCCACACTTGCTGTACAACTCGTTGGCTCAATTCCCACACAAGGTATGCCTCTTTCTTTAAAGTACTGAAGTAAATAGCCATCATTTGAAGCTATTTCAGTAACTAAAGCATCTTCACCAAGAGAGAGTCTGTTTATTATCATAGCAACATACTTTTTAGAATGTGCTAGCCAACTTGTAGAGTATGAACTAAAATATGCATAGTTGTTATTAAAAATTTCATCTGACTTTTTATACTCATCGATTTGAACAAGTTTACATTTTTGACAAACATATACTTTGCATGGATAAAAAACCTCAGGAGTATCTAACTGCTCCTTTGTTAAGTAAGAGTTTGAAGCAGGTGCATTAATCAAATCAAGAAATACATCTTCTAGTTTCGTTTGGCAAAATCTACACTTCATAAATCTCTATCCCCTCAAAATCATTTGTTAAAAAAGCATGTTCATTATCCCTTTGTGAGAGGTTTTGTATCTTTAGGGGCCACTCTATCTCAAGTAAAGGCTCTTTGATATGAATGGCACCTTCGTTTGAAGGTTTGTAAACGCTACTATGAAAGTAAAGCAATTCAGTGTCATTTTCTAGCGTTTGAAAACCATGTGCAAAGCCTTTTGGAATGTATATCATTTTCTTGTTTTTTTGTGTCAGATTTACTGAAAAAACTTTCAAAAAAGTTGGTGAGTCTTTTCTAATATCCACAACAACATCAAAAACAGAACCTCTTATACACTGCACAATTTTTTCTTCTGCATTTGGTTCATACTGAAAGTGTAAACCTCTCACTGTCCCTCTTTTCTTAGTCAAAGAGTGGTTAACCTGCTTAATGCTCATGCATGTTATATCTTCAAGTTCTTCTTGACAATAAAGCCTTGAAAATGAACCTCTTTCATCACTAAACGCCACGGGCTCCATGAGATAAAGCTTATCAATTGAAGTTTGAGTCATACTTAACTTTTTGTCCACTCTATCCCTTTTTTCTTTGCATCGGCTATATATGTTTTTAAATCATCTTCCGTGCATACACTCTTAGTTTTTTCATCATAAAAAGATTTATACCACTCAACAGTTTTTTTAAATGTAGTCTCACTATCCCAGACACTTCTCCACTTCAAAAGTGTGTATGCTTTTGAGCAGTTAAGTCTGAGTAGTTTTGCTTCATAAGGCATATCAAAAGAAGAATCAATTTTATAATCGATATTACTCCAATATTTTTGTAGCGTTTTTACTACATCCTCCACACTTAAACTCTCATTTTCATCGGGCCCAAAATTCCATGCTTGTGCAAATTCGACTTTTTCTTCTAGAAGTTTTTGTCCAACTTGTAAATAAGCACTTAAAGGTTCAAGTACATGCTGCCACGGTCTTACTGAATTAGGACTTCTTATGCTGAGTTTTTTGTTTTGGGATGCAAAAAGCATTATATCAGGTATTAGCCTCTCATATGCCCAGTCTCCGCCACCAACGACATTTCCAGCTCTACATGAAGCTATAAGGGTGTTATGTGTGTGTTTATACTCTTCGAGGTTAAAGTAAGAGTTTCTATAAGAAGCTGTGAGTATCTCAGCACAAGCCTTTGAAGAACTATACGGGTCATATCCACCTAGTCTATCCTCTTCTATATAGCCATACCCACTCTCTGTATTTTCGTATGCTTTATCACTTGTAATGTTTACTATTGCCTTTGTATTATTCGCTCTAACGGCCTCAAATACCTTAAGAGTCCCAATTATATTTGTTTCATATGTCTCAATAGGATTTTTATATGATTGGCGAACAAGTGCCTGAGCAGCAAGATGAAATACAATATCAGGCTTATGTTCTTCAAAGACTTTATGTAAAGACCCTAAATCTCTAATATCACCTTTCACTGACACTATATTTAACCCCAAAAGTTCTAAGTGATTTGGCTCTGTTGGTACATCTAAAGAGTAACCAACGACTTTCGCACCCAACTTCTCAAGCCAAAAACATAACCATGAACCTTTAAAACCAGTATGTCCTGTAACTAGAACAGTTTTATCTTTATAAACTCCGCTAAAGAGTTCTTCCATTACCAGACTTTCCATGGAGCGGCTTTTGCATCCCACAATTTATTTAAGGCTATTTTGTCTCTCAGAGTATCCATACACTGCCAATAACCGTCATGTTTAAAGGCACTAAGTTCGCCACTTTTAGCGAGATTTTGTAGTGGTTCTTGCTCAAAAACTGTATCATCTGACTCTATTAAGTCAAGAACTTCACTCTCACAAACCATAAAACCACCATTTATCCAGTTCCCATCGCCTGCTGGTTTTTCTACAAACTCTTTAACTAAACTAGAATTTATGTCTAAAGCACCAAATCTTCCTGCTGGTTCTATTGCAGTTATTGTTGCTTTTGTTTCATTTTTTTTATGAAATGCCAGCAACTCTCTTATGTTAACATCACTGACACCATCACCATAAGTAAGCATAAAGGTATCATCACCTATATACTCTCTTGCTTTTTTAACTCTCCCGCCAGTCATGGCGTTTAAGCCAGTGTCCAAAAGTGTCACCTTCCATGGTTCGCTTAGGTTCGAGTGAACTTCCATCTCACCGCTAGACATATCAAAAGTGACATCACTTTGGTGTAAGTAGTAGTTTGCAAAATACTCTTTTATGTAGTAGCCTTTATAGCCCAGAAGAATGATAAACTCATTAAAACCATGATAAGAATACATCTTCATTATATGCCATAAAACAGGTTTTCCCCCAATCTCAACCATTGGTTTAGGTCTAACATCAGTCTCTTCACTCAACCTAGTTCCAAGTCCACCTGCTAGTATCACAACCTTCATATTGTCAATCCTTCAACACTTTAAGCTATATTACAATCTCATTGTTTAAGATTTTATCAAAATCACCCTTAGAATAGTAATTTACTCTGCTTATTCATTGAACTTATGTCAAAATATAGCCAAATTATAAAAGGAACAAACTTCATGCAAAATGTATATACAAGTTTTTTAAATGCATGGGTCTCAGAAAATATCGAAATCTCTCTTAGTGAAATTGATATAGATGCTGATATGTTTGAAAGTGCTTACATTGATTCAATTGGTATATTCACTCTTTTTATCCTCATCGAAGAAGAGTTTCAAATTGAAATGTCCTTAGAGAACCTAAAAAATATTGACACGTTAACTATCAAAAATTTATCTAAAGTAATTGAGTATGAGAAAACAAGAACTTAAGATAAGTATCGCAAAACTCGAGGATACTAAAAGTGTAATGATATTTATGAATAATGTATGGAAAAAAGACCATATCCTCTCTCGAAATAAAGAGCTCTTTTTACACGAGTTTCAAAACAAAGAAAAGTTAAATATGGTTATTGCTAAAGACTCAACTAGCACAATAGTTGGAATTTTTGGATTTATGTATTATAACAGTTATGATACTCCTGATGTAGCTGGCTCATTGTGGAAAATTGATGAAAAAGTCAAAGAACCACTCTTAGGATTTAAACTTAGAGAGTATTTCAAGAAAAATATCCAGCATAATTTCTTTGCAGCACCTGGAGCGAACCTACAAACTAAACCTATTTATAAATTTTTAAAAATTAACTGGAACAAGATGGAACATTATTATCTTGCAAATAGCAAGTTAGGAAAGTTTTTTATTGCAAAAAATCCTCTCATAAAAAAAATCCCTACTTTAAGATCAAACGCCATCATTAAGCAAGTAGATAATATCAATGAGATAAAGGATTTTAACTTCTTAGAGAACAAAAAAGTTGTTCCGAGAAAAGATTTAAATTATGTGAAAAATAAATTTTTCTACCACCCTATTCATAAATATGACATATATATTCTAAAATCTAACAATTTAATCAAAAATATCTTTATATGTAGAACTCTCTCTACACCTTCTAGCAGTGTCTATCGAATAGTTGATTTTTATGGTGATTTAGAATATATACATGAAATAGTTCAGTTTCTAAAGCTTTATATTATGGATTATAATCATGAATATTTTGACTTTGTTTGCTTTGGATTAAATGAAGAGTTATTACTCCAGGCAGGCTTAAATAAACTTGACTTTGATGATGAAGAAACTATCATACCAAACTTATTTGAACCATTTGTACAAAAAAACTCTCCCATATACTGTGTCAGTGATAAAACAGATTTAGAGTTTAGACAGTTCAAAGCTGATGGCGATCAAGATAGACCAAATCTATAGAATAAAGAGCAACAATGAAAGCAATTATGTATCACTATGTAAGAGATTCGAAAAAAGAGATGCCCTACTTTAGATATCTTCATTCTCAAAACTTCATAAAACAACTTGATTACTTCGAAAAAGAGTATGGTTTTGTTTCCTATGATGAATTCATCTCATTTATAAAAGGGGGATTACCTTATGAAAACATTCAAAATAAAATTCTGCTTACCTTTGATGATGGTCTTAAGGATCACTATGAAAATGTCTTTCCAGAGTTAAAAAAAAGAGGTCTTTTTGGCATATTTTACATACCTACTGGTATATACAAAAGACAAAAAGCACTCGATGTACATAGAATACATTACCTACTAGGAAAGATAGGAGGAAAAAGACTTTTAAGTTTTACACAAAAAAAACTTCAAAACTACATGATTAATCCCAATGAATTAAGTACCTTTAAAGATAAGATTTATACCCATCAAGAAAATGACTACTGCACAAAAGAATTTAAAGCTCTTTTTAACTACTACATAAAATATGAATACAGAGAAGATTTACTAGATAAGCTAGTAAAAGAGTTTTCAGCTGATTCAGATATTTTAAATAATTTATACATATCAATAGAAGAATTAAAATCAATGCAAGAGGCTGGAATGATTATCGGGAGTCATGGAGTAAATCATTTAGTTTTATCTAAGCTTTCGCTAGAAGAGTGCCATAAAG
>JGI11705J14877_10001133_pt1 | contig 15495 bp, 21 predicted proteins | sample Etolaghawater15m_FD_14877 | JGI IMG/M metagenome (IMG submission 14877) | reverse complement strand
CTCCCGAAGGCTTGCCGTCCGTTCCCGTGGTCTTTTCACCGAATGACGTCTTCACCGCCGCTTTGGCTTTTCAAGCATAGAGAGTTGCTCCCCGGCTACTCCTCCTGCAATATGGCAGGCATTTCCTTCGTTATGGCATCACCCAACACCCATCTTCTTGAGCTGCTTCAACACATCCTCTTCCTTGAAGAAACCCTTGTGCCTGAAAACCTCTTTCCCTTGGGCGTCGTAGAAAACCTGGACGGGGATCATGCGGATTCCGAACCGGGCCCCCAGCATTTGATCTTCCCCTACGTGCACAAAGACAACATTGAGTTTGTCCGGGAATTTCTTTTTGAGTTTCTCCAATATGGGTTGCATCATATCGCACGGAACGCATCCCGTTGAGCCGAACTCGATCATGCTGGGCTTACCGGACCTGCGTGCTTTATCCACCGGGTTATCCAGGGCCAGGTCGGCCTGCCGCTTCACCCAATCGCTATTGATCCGCACATGGGCGGTCTTCCCGAGATCCGCAATATGGGCATCGACGATCTCTTGCTGTTTCTGCTGAAGCAGAAACGGTTCTATGCTTGCCTTGACCTGGTCAAAGGGCATTCCGCCCATCATCTCTTTGTTGCCGTCGTAAAATGCGCGCACCTCGTTCTCGGTCACGGTGAGTCCCTTGGTCAGCCGATCCACATATGCCTGAAATCCCTTTTCTTCTTCTGAATCCATTGAAATGCCCATGGCCTCGGCGTCCCGCTTGATGAGCGCCTGAGTCCCTTCCTGCTCCAGAAGGAAGAACATGTTCTTCTCCAATTGCTTCTGAATCTCAGGCGTTACCCGGCCGAAAGTCTTTTCGGTAAAAGAGGCTTTTATTTCAATGCCGTCGCCCTTGAGAAGAATCTCTTTTTCCATTTCCTCCAGTACGGCCCGTTGAAGAACTCCCGTGGCCAGGCCGGGATAAGCGTCTTGCACCGTCGGCGCGCTTTCAGCCACCGTATTCGGGGCGAAAGGGTTTGAAAGGAAAAGAACTGCCGCCAACAGCGGAACCAATCCCCATCTAATTGTTGTTTTCGTCATCGTTTTTTTTGTCATAACCGTGCCTTTCTTCCGCAAAATTTTTAAAAGCGATTCCAGCATGAATGCCTCCTGATTTCATTACTCGCCCATCACCCTTTACTCGCGATTCTTGATGTACTTTCTGTATTCCTGCAAGAGAACAAAAGTGTACTCTCTGCGAGCGTTTAGTGACGAGGGTATAAAATTTCTTTTTTCCTCCAGTCTATCGATAATTTCATCGGCGGTCTCATAGGTTGGCTTTACGTTCTCGGCAAAAAGATCCGCCATTATTTCGTCCAGGCCCGTAACACTGGCCTGGGTATTATCAGGGAATTTCAACATGCGCCGGCCAACTGCCGGTTGCGGAGCGACTCATCCGTCTTTTCACCCCTTCTCGTCATTGAGCATCAATATCCGTGTGGGTTGCGACATATCCGCCGGCTTTTTTGGTGTTTGATCTTTATGCTGCGACATATGGTATCTCCTTTTCATAAATTCCTCGTCGGGAAATGATCAAAACCATTCGTTGCCCTCCAAAAATGTGTTTCAGGAATGTCCAGCCCCTGCCATCCGCCTTTTTCCACGGAAGGCATGGTAGAGCAGATACAACGCCGGGATCACGAAGAGACCGTCCCGCATGACGGACCATCCCATGGAAAGGCTCTTTTCGCCGTCCGTGGTCGTACTGAAGCAGCCGCAGTGAATGTCCAGGCCCCGTGCCAGATTGAAGATCATGGCCCCCAAAAAAACGAGCATCAAAGCGGTCGCAATACATGCGCTTCCTTCCCGAAACAGTCCGATCACCAGGAATACCCCCAGAATCAGTTCCAACCAGGGGAGGGTGATGGCCGTGAGATTGATCAGGGAGTCCGGAAGGATCTGGTAATTATAGACGGCTTTGGCAAAGGCTTCAGGGTGGAGAATCTTGTCGATGCTGGCGTAAATAAATACGGCACCAAGTACCAGACGGGCACAGATTGCAAAAAGCCCGTCCAGTTTCCATTGTTTTTCCAAAACGCCATTTTGATCTTTACCCATATACAGACTCTCCTTCGGAAATCTTAAGGCGTACGTCCCTGTCTCCAAGCAATTTTTTTTATCCTTTCTCCGTGGGAAAGCCGGCCTCCTGCCATCGGGTCCAACCGTTTACCAGGACTTTCACCTTTTGATACCCCATGGCCATCAGTTCTTTGGCCAAGTCCTCGCTCAGAGAGCAGTGCTCGCCGTCGCAATAGGTGACGATCAGGGTATATCCTCCGGGATTGTGTCGAAGACCCGGCCGGTATATTGGTCAAAGGATTGCCATGGAATATTTTGCGAACAGCGGATATGGCCTTCGGCAAAAAGCTGAGGGGATCTGGCATCGATAAATACGACGTTATCTTTCAGACACCATGTTCTGGCCTCCTCCAGTGAGATGACCATTTTCTCTCCGGCGCCCGTCGTCAACCGCGCCTCCGGAGCCCACTCGGCCACCAGCGGCAGGTTGTCGGGCCGGACGTGATTCGCCAAAAGGCCCGTTGCCGCGCTCAGGATAAGGATCCCCCCCGATTGCCGGATCATCCGCCATACCCTTCCCCTATTGGGATCTTTTTCCACGTGAGACTCCTTCGCTCATCTCTCTCTCACCTGAACTTCCACGGTTTTCATATGGATGGGATAAACATCTCCCGGTCTCAATTGATAATTCAAATCCACGGTAACGGTTACCTTTTTCACACCTTGAGGTATGGATGTCTCGAAGGTCTCCTTCTTTGCCGCAAAGGGTTGAATGCTGGTGTCCCGAATGAGCCCCAGTTTATTTGTCGGCCCATAGACCATTGCATTATCAAGCCCATCGGTCGACTGGGGCATGTAAACCCGTTGTTTCTCATAAACCTTTCTGCCCTGATCGTCATTTATGGTCACTTCCAGGACCACCCGGTTCTTGGACGGTCAGCCGTCCGGTATCCGGTGACCCGCCCTGCTGCCGATGGTGGTATTCACCACCACGGTGGGAACAAATTTTCCGGGGGTAATCTGCGGCACATAAAAGAGGGTCCCGACGTCCAGCGACAGTGACCGGGAAAGCCTTTTGGAGACATCCTTTCGATCTTGGAAATTCGGGGGGCAGAGATGGTCGGAATTCTCCATGTGGCATTCCTGGCAGGTCTTTGTGCCGCCTGAGGGAATGTAGGCATTCAGGTAGCTGCCATAAAGGGTGGCGCACTGCACCGGGTGTTCAAACTCCAGATTCGGCCCCAATCCGTGGCACTGACCGCACATGATGGACCGTTTTAAAATGGGGCTTTTCCGAACCCTTTCAAAATGCTCGTCAGGATGTTCCTTTAGATTCCGGGTGCCGTAAAGCAGGTCGGACTTTGGCAATCCGTGCACAATCCCCTTATCGCGATGGCAGACCAGGCAGCTGATATTGAGTTTTTTCATGGTCTCTTTGTCTTTGTTTAAAATCGCCTCGGCGATCTCACCGGCCACCGGGTCGGAAGCGTTTTCCATTTGCGGAAAATGACATTTGAAACAGGGGAAGTTTTTTCGGGTTGCCTGTTTCGGGTTCTTAACCGCAAGGACACCCGTTGTGAGATAACGGTCCATGTAAATATCCATGATAGACCTTGCATGGTGGGACTTCTCCCATTGTTCGTAAATGTCTTCGTGGCACTCCTTGCAGCTGGACGGGTCATAACGACTGAGCAATTCCTGAAGGGTTTGAGCCTGCCTGTCCGAGGCGCTGCTTGATGGCGCGCTCATTAATGAGGCAAAGAACAGAGTTCCAAGCCACAAAGCCCCTATTGACTTCCCGTTTCTAAGCAGCATCGGTGCATCCTTTCTTCGCCTTTTTTGATCATAAACGCCGGATTCCTGAAAGATTCAGCAATCCGGCGCGTTCGGAAATATTATGGTGGAACAGGCTATCAAACGACATTATCGCTTGCAGCAGTCCGAACTCTTCAGGCCTTCGACAATGAGGGCCTTGTAATCCCCCAGGGCATCATGGGTCCAGCAGTCGTCCCCGCCGGCGGCCTCCCTGAAGGTCAGCGCCATGATATAGGAGAGTTCTTTTACCGTGGCCCCCGCTTCCAGGGCTCCCATGAAATTAGGGTTTTAGATTGTAAGAAACGGATACGTTTTCAGCTGACCCCCATCTTTTTCAACCGGGAAACAATATCCGTCTCGCTCATGAATCCGGTGTGGCGATAGACCTCTTTGCCGTTTTTATCAAAAAAGATCTGCGTGGGGATGGCGCGGATACCGAATCGTTTGGCCGGTTCCTTGTCTTTCCAGACGTCGATGAAAACGATTGCCGCCTTTCCACGATACGTTTTCTCGAGCTTTGTAAGGATGGGCGCCATCATTTTACAGGGAACGCAGGAGTCCGCCCCCAAATCCACCATGGTGACCATCCCCTTCACCGGTACATCGCCCACTGTTTGCGGATGGGATGAACCGGGTTCATTCGATGAGCACCCGTGTAACAGCAGGCCCACCATGCAAATCACCATGGCCGCGGCGAAGGTTGTGTTGGGTTTGTTCTTTGTCATATGGCTCCAATCCCATCTTTATAATTTAACGGTTTCAGCACATCCGCTACTCCGTGGAAGCCCTGATGTCTGAAGACCTTTTCCTTATTCAGTCAGGGTTTTACGGCCAGAATGTAGGCGGAAAACACCACCTTTTCGGCGCCTTCGGCCACATTCCAGTTTTGAATAATTTTATCGCTTTGCTCCTTCATCCTGATTTCGATCTGTTGAAACCCTAAATCCGAGAGAATCTCTTTCACCTCACCGGGTGAAATGGCCCCCGCCACTCAGCTTGTATAGGCGGACGGGTCGTTCTTGATTCTTTCAGGAATTTCCCCCGATCTGAGCACATCGGAAATAACCATGCGGCCGCCCGGTTTCAGAACCCGGTGGATTTCACCAAAAACGGCCTTTTTATCCGGAGAAAGGTTGATGACGCAATTGGAGATGACCACATCCATAAAAGCGTCTTCCACGGGAAGGGCCTCGATTTTGCCAAACCGGAATTCAGCGTTGCTGATGTTCAGTTCTTTGGCATTTGATTTCGCCTTTTCAATCATTTCGTTTGTCATGTCCGTGCCGATGACAAAACCGGATTCGCCCACTCGCCGAGCCGCCAAAAAAGCATCAAACCCGGCACCGCTCCCAAGATCCAGCACCGCTTCCCCCGGTTTCAAATGGGCCATGCCGATGGGGTTTCCACACCCCAGCCCGAGGTTTGCCGCTCCGGGGGCCAGTAGAGAATCTTCATCTTCGTAGTCAAGGGTTTTTGAAAGGTCCTGAATGTCCACAAGAGGAGTGGGGCCGCCGCAGCATGAAGATGCTCCCAGGCCCCGCTTGCCCTGGGCGATGGCGGAATATTTTTCCTTGACCAGATCGTGTATGCCGTTTTTAAGATGTTCCATGTTATTCACCCTCTCAGTTACAGACTATGGCGTGACTATCCGGAAATCCATTCTTTGATATCCTCTTTTGAAGGGACTTTACCCACACACTTCACCTCTCCGTCCACAACCACGGCCGGCGTCATGAAAACCCCGTGTTTGGCGATTTCCATGATGTCCTTGACCTTTTCCACGGAGGCCTCTATTCCCGATTCCTGAACCGCTTCCCTAACCCGTTGTTCCGTCTGTTCGCATTTGGGGCATCCCGGCCCCAGCACTTTGATTTCCATGACTGATTCCTTTCTTCTCCATTATGGTTTGGCATTTGCCGCTTCGAGCCACTGGATCAGCTTCGATCTCAGTGGCACTTTTCCCACCGATTTGACTTGACCGTTAATCAAAAGGGCCGGGGTTCCCATGACGCCTGATTTCCCGATCTCCTTGAGATCCCTCACGTGATCAATATTCGCTTTGAGCCTCAGCTCTCCCACCACCGCCATGAGTTCCTGTTCCAGCCGGTCGCACTGGGGGCATCCCGGCCCCAGCACCTTGATGTCCAGACCGGAGGAAGCCGTTTCCTCATAGGGTCTTCCCAGATGTTTTTTAAACTCCCGCAGGAACGCCTTTCTGTAAGGCTCCTTTGCTTTTTCAGGGATATAGTTTTTCTTAGAGAGCCTGGCGAGCAGCTCATGGGCCACCTCCGGGTCGGGCTTTTCCGAATGGGATATGGCCATTTCTTCAAGCGCCCCCTTGAGCCCCATGATGCCCACGGTGTATCCTTCCACCCGGATTTGAACCACATCCTCCTGGGTCATAATGTTGTCTCCTCTCTGGGCTGCAATGATACGGGAAAAAACGCTTAATATTCACGCGGCGATGACACCGTAAATCATGCCCGCAATGGTGCTTAAAATGACGATGATGGTACAGAAGACCGCCGTTTTTTTGGCCCCCATGACACCTCCGATCACCAGCATGTTGGGGAGCGAAAGGGCCGGACCCGCCAGCATCAGAGACAGGGCGGGACCTTTTCCCATGCCGGCCCCGATAAGCCCTTGAAGGATCGGCACTTCCGTCAGGGTCGCGAAGTACATCAGCGCCCCGGAAACAGAGGCAAAAAGATTGGCCCACAGGGAATTTCCGCCCACAAGACTGGCAATGTACTGGTCGGGAATCAGGGCCGCATGGCCGGGCCTGCCCAGCATGAATCCCGCCACCAGAACGCCCGCGCCCAGAAGGGGAAAGATTTGTTTCATGAAGCCCCAGGTAGACTGGACCCAGGTCACCCGCTCCTCTTTGATGAACCAGGTTTTCAGCATGAAGCCCAGTATGATCAGGAGCCCTGCCGTAATATACCATTTGGCGGCGAATATGGCAGGCCAGAGGCCGGTGGATCCCTCGGCGGGTTTGGCAAAAGCCGCAAAAATCAGAATTAGAACCATGGTCAGCATGAAGAGGGCATCCTGCAAGAGCGTCCGTCCGGTACCCTCATCCTCCGGCAGAAAAAGCTCGCCCTGAGCGCGGGCTGCATCGTCTTTTCGAAAGATTAACGCCATCAGAAGACCCGTGATAACAGCAAATACAATGGCACCGATGGCACGCGCCAGCCCAAGCTGCCATCCAAGGATGCGGGCGGTCAGCACAATCGCCAGCACATTGATGGCCGGCCCGGAATAGAGAAATGCCGTTGCCGGACCGATGCCGGCGCCCCGCGTATAAATCCCGGCAAAAAGCGGCAGCACCGTGCAGGAACAGACGGCCAGAACCGTCCCTGAAACTGAGGCGACGGAGTAGGAAAGAATTTTTCTGGCAGTGGCGCCAAAATATTTCAGTACGGAGGCCTGACTGACAAATACGGCGATCCCCCCGGCGATGAAAAAAGCGGGGATGAGACAGGTGAGCACATGGTCTCGGGCGTATTCCTGCAGCATCATAAAAGCTTCCAAACCTGACCGGCGAATCACGGGACTTGCCCATGGCACATAGTAAGCCGCACAGAAGACCAATATAATCGTCAAAAGTTTCCAACGTTCCTTCATGGGTCCAACTCCTCAATATCCGGCCGACAACCGTTTTCTAAATATTTATATCGTTATATGGAAATTTATTAAACACAAAAAAAATTACTTTTTACAAATGTCTTCCCTTCGAATCGTAGGAAGCCGACTGATAAGGGGAGAAACCGCCTCGTCCTTTTCAAGCCAGTGCCTTAGATTGCCCAGAAGTACTCCCGCGTATGGGCTATCGCTTCCATCAGAGAGAAAATAGTCTACCCACAGACCATCTTTTCTGAAATCAACCAATCCGGCTCTTTCGAGTATTTTCAGATGCTTGGAAACGGTGGGCTGAGAAATTCCCAGTCCGGCCTGAAGCTCACACACGCACATAAAGCGGTGTTGCAGCATTTTAAGAATTTTGACCCGGTTGGGATCAGAAAGCGCTTTCATAACTTCGGTAAATTTTTTCATTGCGAGCTCCTGTATGCATTTTCGGAATATATGGGCCCTGGATTAGGATGTCAAGGAAGTTTTTTCAGTCTTCGCGATTTAATCCTTGATGGTTCCGTCCGGATAGTTCACATACGTATTGGTTTTTCAAAACATCACTTCTTAAGAATTGCAAAACGGAAGCAGCCCCTTGACCGGCTGTTTGCGGTCAGGGGGCGGTTTTATGAATTTACTTTCCAGGCGGCGTGGGTCTCAGTACGCCGTTTTTGTCCCGTTTGTTGGGGTAGGGTTGTTTGGGAAGTGGCGCGCCGGGCAGTTCTTCGACGGATTTTCCATATTTCCAGCCCGGCGGGCAAACTGCCACATAGCGGGCATAACCACCCGTTCCACCTTCGGGTTTGGCAAAACCGATGATGATGAGGGCACCCGCGGGCGGCACTTTATCCAGGTTCATCATCCCTTCCGCCTGGCAGAAGTTGTTTTTCAGCAGCCAGTTTTCGCCTTCCAGATTGTCCGTTGTGTCCGTGTCCAGCGGCTCATGACCGTGAAACAGAATTTTTCGCTCCAGATGCAGCAGCTTAAGGGCATCCAGTTTTGTTCCGGGAAAAGGCTTTTGGGCGAAACGATCGGTTTCTTTCCATTTCTTGTACCAGTCCGATCGAACGGCCACCACGGACCCTTCGGGGATTTTCCCGTACTTGGCCTCCCAGGCTTTGATATCGGCGATGGTGGCATGGTAGCCGGGGTCTTTCTGAACCTGTTCGTGAATATCAATCACCACCAGCGGCCGAATGGCATAGGTGGCCGGAAGATCGCTGATGGTGGCGCCATACTCATAAAAATGAGCCGGGGGGTCCAGCTGGGTGCCGTACTGGTCCGTGACCAGTTCATAGCTCGTGGCGATAAATCCATGTTTTTTGTAATCAAAGGCCTCTCCGATCTCGCAATAGCCGTCATATTTCTTGCCGGCCACAGCGGGTTTGAACTTGGCCTGTCCAAAGCCGGGCCAGACCGATATGGTGGGGTTGAAGGCATGGGTCAGATCAACGTATTTGGCCTTTTTTAAAACATTGTTGTAGACATCCCACAGTTTCGTGTCTTCGCCCATGGCGGGAGCCGCTGCCATGGTCATCAGGAGAATAAGAAACGCTGCAACCATCATCGTTCGATTTTTCATAACCCCTCCTTTAATGATTTGTTCCGTTTATTGACAAACATTTACCAAAGGTCGAATTTTTTCTGTTTATCACCTCCTCCTATGGTTATGATGTTCATTCACGAATCCACCGCCATCAGATGCGGCCATTTTTTGCGAATGCTTGAAATTTCAATTGAAGGATACTAAAAAAAGGGCTTTGTTGTGTCAAGCGGACAGACTTAAAAAAATTGCAGCAGAATACAGCCAATTCACCATTTTGAGATAAAGAAAGGATAACGTTATGATTCGCGCTAAACTCTGGTTTCGATGTGCCGCCATGCACGATCCGGTCACCCCGGCCATTATAAAACCCGCCGTAATCGGCTGGGAAGCCAAAAACAGAACAGTGGATTTGACCATTGATCGACCTTTCAAGGGCGATGAACTGGTGATGCGAATGAAGGGATGGGTCACCGTCGATGTGAAGACGGCCGTAGATACGGTCCAAAATAGAGGGCGACTGAAAGTCCTGGACGACCGGGAACTGGTGGTGGAATTTGAGTCGGAAGAAGATTTTGACCTGTTGAGCGGCGAGTTGGGCGAAATGTTCGGAGACCAGCTGGACATGGAGCGGATATGACCCCGATGGATTCCGATGCCGTGGAAATCCCCGTGGACGGGGTTTTGGACCTCCACACCTTTGCACCGCGGGATGTGGCTTCAGTCGTTGAGGAATACCTGTGGGCCTGTTTGCAGAAAGGGATTTTTGAGGTGAGGATCATCCATGGAAAGGGGAAAGGGGTGCTTCGCCGAACGGTGCATTCCCGCCTTTCCAGGCACCCGGATGTGCTTGGGTATCATCTCGATGACGGTCCTTCGGGATGGGGAAGCACCCTGGTGCGGCTCAGTCCGGCACAACCCGAAAAGACCTCATAAATTTCTTATGGGTATTCTTCTGAGGGCCTTGAACATGCGGTTTCCGTCGAGTGGCTGAACCTCTCGAACAATCCAGTCCCTGAAGGCTTCCCCTTGGGGAGTGGACTGCTTATAGCTCATCAGATCCAGCCGAATATCGAGGGATTTTGATACACGGGCCGCTAAAATGGGCCATATTTCGCCGATATCCCCCACAATGGGCAGGCTTCCGGGAATTCGGGCGAACCCGGACATTTCCATTCGAAAGGGCAGCCCCATGGATTTTGTTTTGGGCAGCCCCCGGGCTACAGCCCCGGATACCTGGCCGCCCTTCCGCTCATGCATCCATGCTTTTTCAAGGGCCGGATCCAGGTCAATTCGCAGGATTTTCTTTTTTTCCAGGGAATAGGTCCGGTCCCCTTCCCAGTGGGCCCAGATGCCGTGGCCCGTGTAGCGCTCGAAAGGACCATCGTGAATTTCCTGGCTCAGGGCCACGGCCGATTCAATGATCACATCGGCGCCCTCCATGAGGTCCGCGATCCTGCGGCACCGCTGTGAGATGGAAATGGAATCCCCCACTGCCAGACCCACTTCTCCCCCCCCCACCAGTTGCGGGACCGTCACCAGAACCGGCACATTTTTTTGAGCGCCCGCGCCGATCATGGTGTACGGGTCCGCCCCCAGGCCGGCCACCTGCTCAAAGGGGAGTCCGTACCGCCTGGCCAGCGCCAGAACGTCACGCGCCAGCCGCTCCGTTCGCAGTCCGCTGGGATAGGCCATATTCCCCGCTACCTTGGTGATCACATCCCCCCTGGCACCAATCATTCTGCGAAAGAGTTCCATATCCAGCGAAATTTCATCCTCCCAGGCGTGCAATTGGTCCAACCCCAGAAGGCTTACTTCGACTCGGCCGTCAATGGGAAGAAGGTTTTTGTCGATTCCCAACGCTTCTCCACCGATCCGTTTCACTTTCTCCAGGGCGCCTGCCATCTCATGGCTGACCACGGCGGAACTGGTGCTCACCCCATCAATGAGACCTTTGTGGATCAATTCGGCAATCAAAGTGGTGACGCCCTCATGGATGTTGGGGCCGCTCCCCACCACGGCAACAATTCTGCCGCCGTTTCTTTTGGTTTCCACCAAAATATCGATGGCCTGGTCGACTCTGTCCCTGGTTTCTTCGGAAAGGGCGCCATAAAGGGTGTCGATGGCTGCGTCATCAATGGGCCTGGAAATTCCGTTAGGGCCTATTTTAGTCAATGGAAATACCTCTTTGAGATGCCCTTTTCCGCGGAAAGAACTTTGATGACTTCGGCATGCCTGTGGGCTGCAGCCTGCATTTGAAGCGCTGTTTCTCTGGCATGACGACCAATGGTACGGGCTTTTTCAGGGTGATCGAGCAAATTCAGGAATGCTTCCGCCAGTTCCTGAGGATCCGCTACCCCAATGCTGCCGTCCGCGGATTCCAGCAGCTCTTTTGCGTCCATAAAATCCTCCATGTGGGGGCCATAAAGGATGGGCTTTCCCCATACAGCCGGTTCCAGAGGGTTCTGACCTCCTAGTGGAACGAGACTGGCGCCACAGAACACAACGGTTGCCACGCTGTAGATGTTGAACAGTTCCCCAAAGGTATCAATTACAAGAATCTGTGCGGTTCGTTCCCTTTTTCCCTGGCCCATTTCCGTTCTCAGCTGGCACTGATGCCCCCGGCTGCGAATCAGAGCGCAAATGTCAGCGGCCCGTTTGATATGTCTGGGGGCCAGTATCAGGACCATATCTGAATATTTTTTGCGGATTTCTTCATAGACGTCCAGCAGCATTTTCTCTTCGCCCCCTCGTGTGCTGCCGGCCACAATCACAGGGGTTTTTGGGCCCAGATTCAAGATTTGCCGGATTTCCCGCTCCACCGAAGGGTCCGGTGAAATCATGCTTCTGTCATACTTGGCATTTCCATTGACCCGTATTTTCCCTTGTTGTGCCCCCATGGTACGAATACGGTCCGCGTCTGTTTCGGAAATCATGCTGAAGGCGTCAAAGCATTTGAGAACCAAACGGAAAAAGGGCCTGAATTTCATATAGCTTTTAAATGATCTGGGTGAAATTCGGCCATTGAGCAGGGCCAGTTTGATGCCCAGCCCGTGAGCGGTAAAGATCCAGGCCGGCCAGATTTCCGTCTCCAGGAAAACCATCACATCCGGTCGTACCGCTGACAATGCCTTGAGGGCGCACCCCGGCAGATCCAGTGGCGCATAAACAACCGGGATATCTTTTTCAAGGATTTCTAAAGCAAGGTTTCGGCCATGCTCCGTTACGGTTGAAACCATAATGGTGCAGCCGGGCAATTCTTCTCGAAGGGATGCGATAATCGCGGCAGCGACCCGCACTTCCCCCAGGGACGCGCCGTGAATCCAGATTCTGGGACGGCCCTTCAAGGATTGAATTGCCTTTTCAGGCAGAAACCCCAAACGTTCCCGAAAATGTTTTAGAAATCTCACGGATCTATTGAACCCAGTTATAGGTCCTCTCAACCGCCCTTTTCCAATTGCTGTAACCGGCCTCTCTCTTCAGCTCGGTGCAGGCCGGTTGCCAGGTGCGATCTTCAGACCAGTTTTGGCGCAGTTCTTCCTGCGAGGACCAGACGCCCACTGCCAGCCCTGCGGCATAGGCGGCTCCCAGTGCCGTGGTTTCGGCGATTTTAGGTCGAATCACGGGAACATTCAAAACATCAGCTTGAACCTGCATCAGGAGGTTGTTCTCCACCATACCACCGTCCACTTTCAGATGGGGCAGATCATGGCCGGCGTCCTTGTTCATGGCCTCCAGAATATCCCGGGTTTGATAAGCGCAGGCTTCCAGCACGGCGCGCGCCATATGGCCCTTGTGAATATAGCGGGTCAACCCCACCATGATCCCGCGGGCATCGTCACGCCAGTAAGGGGCGAACAGCCCTGAAAAAGCGGGAACGATGTACATGCCGCCGTTGTCTTCAACCGTTTCCGCCAACGCTTCGATGTCGGGGGCGGTCTTGATGAGCCCCAGGTTGTCCCGAAACCATTGGACCAGTGCCCCGGCCATGGCGATGGACCCCTCAAGGGCATAGGACGGTTCCTGTCCGCTCACCTGGTAGGCAACGGTGGTGATTAACCCATGTTTTGATGTGATGGGTTTCGGGCCGGTATTGAGCAGCAGGAAGCAGCCGGTCCCATAGGTGTTCTTGGCTTCCCCCTTTTCAAAGCAGGCCTGGCCCACCAGGGCGGCCTGCTGGTCCCCCAATGCTCCGCAAACGGGTATCTTCTCTTCAAGAGGACCGTCATCGGCGGTAAATCCCCATAGTTCTTTGTCAGAAGAGGGCACGATTCTAGGCAGCATTTGCGAAGGGATGTCAAGAATTTTCAGAATATTGTCGTCCCACGAAAGGGTGTTGAGATCCATTAGCAGGGTTCGGCTGGCATTGGTCACATCGGTCACATGAGCGCCTTTGCCCGGACCCCCCGTGAGCCACCAGATGACCCAGGTTTCCATGGTTCCGAACAGAGCATCCCCTTTCAGCGCCGCCGTTTTTGCCTCCGGAATATGGTCAAGAATCCACTTTATTTTGGGTCCGGAGAAATAGGCGGCAATGGGAAGGCCCGTTGTTTGCCGGAAACGATTTTGTCCGCCGTCTTTGATCAGCTCCCGGCAGATATTTTCCGTTCGGGTGCACTGCCATACGATGGCATTGCCGTAGGGTCTGCCCGTGTGCCGGTTCCAGACAACGGTGGTTTCCCGTTGATTGGTGATGCCGATGGCCGCGATATCCGCGCCTTTGACCCCTGATTTGGCAAGCCCGCCTTGAATCACCTGTTGTGTGTTATCCCATACTTCCATGGGTCGTGTTCCACCCATCCGGGTTGGGGAAATATCTGTCTGTGCTCTTTTTGGTCCAGCCCCAGGATTTGGCCCCCATGGTCAAAAACAATAAACCGGGTACTGGTTGTACCCTGATCCAGCGCTCCAACGAATTTGCCCATTTTGAAGTCTCCCCCGTTTGTGAAATAGTTCAATGACCGGATTTTTATCACGAACCGTTTAAAACATCCAGAATCATTTCCCCATGAGAAACCTGAAAGGTTGTCCTTTGAGATATTGCGACCAATTTGAAGCTTTAGCGAGCAACTGAGAGATTTATCGAGCTTTTCAATCCTTCAAATTTTCTTGTTGTTTCCGTCCCGAAAACCTTTCGAACAAAATAATTTCAAATACTTACCTAAAAAGTTGTTCTTCCGTACCGAATCTATTTGAAAAACAGTTCCGAAAGATCCCGCAGGCAAAGGCCGTGTTAATGCTTGCTCAGCATGATTTATGAAATTGGTAAGAGCCAAAAGATATCTCAACCCTCAGTGAGCCTGCTGCGCTATCACAAGTTTCTATCGCTGGTGATTGCAGGAATCATAACTTTCCTATTGATAATAAACAGTTGAGGGATTGACAAAGTTTTCTTAATTATCAAATGGTGCAACCAGATTTGATTTTCAAGAATTCACTCCCGTTCTGTTTTGATCGAAAAACCTGGCTCAAAAGCAATAGAAAGGAAAGGGCACATTTCGAACATCCGGTGTTGACATGCACGCCAACGAAACATTACTCTTACTGATGCGTCATCAGAATTTACATCCTCACTGAACGGCAGAATTCTTTTATGGAAAACCCGGTTCCTGAACGGGAAGCAAACCATCGCCCTTGGTGCCTTTATGATAACCCTGCCCGATTACTCAGATTCCAAAATCCGTTCAGAACTCTTTGCCGCAATTCCTGAGCAACCCCGGGTTGATATTCTTAACTCAGGGCAACGCGGCCATATAGTAGCAGGAACAACGCTTTTTCGTGAAGGGGACGCTGCCCTAAAATGTTATTTCGTTCAAAAAGGCCGCCTGAAACTCACCAAACTGCATATGGAAGGGAAGGAAGCCATTGTTCGCTATATCAATCCGGGCGAAATTACAGCTGCCGTGGCCGTCTTTAAGGAAAGCACCTATCCAGTTACGGCATCGGCCGTTGAGGACTCGACAGTCGTAAGTTGGGACCGGCCTACGATTCTTAAAGTTCTTTCCGAATATCCCTCTTTAACCATCAATTTATTAAATGGGGCCCTTGATCGCCTGGAAGACATGCAAAAGCGCTACCTGGAATTGTGCGCGGAACGGGTGGAACAGCGCATTGCCCGCACGCTTTTGCGAATCATGAGACGATCGGGACGCAGAACCGATACCGGCGTGCTCATCGACTTTCGACTCAGCCGTCAGGACCTGGCCGACTATACCGGCGCCACCCTTTATACCGTGAGCCGTATTCTGAGTGCCTGGGAAAAAAAAGGGTGGATTTCATCCGGCCGGGAAAAAATTACGGTGACCGACCCGCACGCGCTGGTGGGCTTTGCCGATAACGGCTGAGGAAATTTGGCTCATCGCGGATTAACGTGACAACCGTCTCTAATCGGCAATTGGCTGGTATCAAGGGTTATCGAAAGAATCATAATGGAACGTGGAAATGGCCGTCATTCCTGCGAAAGC
>JGI11705J14877_10001130_pt1 | contig 15501 bp, 10 predicted proteins | sample Etolaghawater15m_FD_14877 | JGI IMG/M metagenome (IMG submission 14877) | reverse complement strand
GCACTCATGGTCACCTACCCTTCAACGCATGGCGTTTTTGAGGAAAGCATCCGCGAAGTAATTGATATAATTCACCGCAACGGCGGACAGGTTTATATGGATGGAGCCAACATGAACGCACAGGTTGGCCTCACCAGTCCCGGATTTATCGGCGCTGATGTGTGCCATTTAAACCTGCACAAAACTTTCGCCATTCCACACGGAGGAGGCGGTCCGGGCGTTGGTCCTATTGGCGTCGCCGAACACCTGAAACCTTTTCTCCCCACACATATATTTAGCGAAGTTGGCGGAGAAAAGGGCATTTGTGCTGTTTCATCAGCTCCTTATGGAAGTGCTCTCGTACTGCTCATTTCCTATGGATACCTCAAAATGTTGGGTAGTCATGGATTAACAGAAGCCACAAAAATGGCCATACTGAATGCCAACTACATGATGAACGAGCTAAAGGACGATTATCCGATTCTGTACCGCGGCGAAAAAGGATTTGTTGGTCATGAAATGATTCTCGACTGTGAACAGTTCAGCAAATCGGCCGATGTGGCTGTAATCGATATTGCCAAACGCCTGATGGACTATGGTTTTCATGCTCCCACAGTTGCTTTCCCTGTACATGGCACCCTCATGGTCGAGCCCACCGAAAGTGAGCCGCTTTCAGAGATGAATTATTTTATCGAGGCCATGAAAAACATCCGTAAAGAAATCAAAGAGATTGAAGACGGTAAAGCCGAAAAGAAAAATAACGTGGTGGTAAATGCACCGCATACGGCTAACATGTTGATGAGCAACGATTGGGACATGCCTTATTCACGCGAAAGCGCCGGTTTTCCATTGCAATGGGTGCGCGACAACAAGTACTTTACTCCTGTAGCCAAAATTGATGATGCCTATGGCGACAGAAACCTTTGTACCTGCCTGCCCTTGAGCGCTTACGAAGAAGTTTAAAGAAAACATAAACCACCATGGAGGGAATAACTCCGGTTATTTCCTCCAAATTTTCCAGGATGCTTCGGCCTGAATTTCAAGCATATTCAAACCTGAAAGCACTTTAGCCCCCTGTTTCTTTCCAAAAGCAAGAAACCTGGTTTCTTTAGGGTTGTATACTAAATCGAAAAGTATATGGTCGGAGGTGAGCAGATGATAAGGCAAAGGCGGAAACGAATCAATGTTGGGAAACATACCCATCGGAGTGGTGTTGATAATTAATTTGTAATCCTCCATGATTTTTCGGTCAATGTAAGCATACCCCAACTGACTGGCTTTCTGAGGATTTCTGGAAGCAAACAAATAAAAGTAGCCTAATTTACGGAGCACATAAGCCACGGCTCTGGAACTACCTCCTGTCCCCAGAACTAACGCTTTTCTGTTTGGAGACTTTTTAAGCAAATCTCTGATCGAACGTTCGAATCCAATCACATCAGTGTTATAACCTGATAATCGGCTAACGTTGTTAAGCCTCTCAATTTTAATGGTATTAACCGACCCCGTAAGTTGAGCAACCGCATCAGTACGATTTAGCAATTCAAATACCTGACGTTTATAAGGAATCGTAATGTTTAACCCTTTTAGCTCGGGTGTGGCATTTATAATTTCAGGGAGGGCAGCAATGTCATCCAAATCGAACAACCTGTATTCCGCGTCAATTCCCAGCTTTGCGAATTTCTCATTAAAATACCCAGGTGAAAATGAATGACTTAACCCCTTACCTACCAAACCGTAAATGTCCATCAAATATTATTTCTTAGTACGATCAGCTTCCTTAGCGCCTGACTCCATCAGATAAATGATTACAATTCCCAACACCATCAACACCAAGGCCATAACAAACTCCAGGTTCATTTCAGGCCATTGATAATGATATCCTATTACCTTTTCCTTTTCTCCAAACAGTTGAACAATAGCCTCTTTCCAAGGCCAGATAACACCCAACGATCCGAGAATAAATCCGGTAAGCAAAGCGATGGTCTGGTCCTTGTAACGCTTAAACACCCATGACAACAGATGTGAAAAAGCCACCAAGCCAACAACAGCTCCCAGTGCTACCGGAAAAAGTATGGCTATATCACGGTTGTTGATGGCATCAATAGCAATGAGCTGGTAATTACCGAGTAAAATCAGGACAAATGAACCGGAGAGACCGGGTAAGATCATCGAACATACAGCCACGACACCACACAGCACCAGATACAAAAATCCATCATTTTGAGTGGCTGGAGTTAAAAAGGTAAACAACACGGCCACCACAGCACCCACTGTAAAACTTACGATGGTGGCAACCTTCCACTTTTCAACAGTTTTTCCGACAAAAAACACCGAGGCCAGTATCAGTCCAAAGAAAAAGGACCAGATATACACTGGGTAGTGTGTAAACAAGAAGTCAAAAATCCGGGCCAGGGTAACCAGGGCCAGCACAACGCCAACCATCAGGGTGACAAGGAAATAGAAATCCGTTTTTTCGACAAACAACTTCCACTTTCCTGAAAGCAGGAGTTTGAGTGCGCTCAATCCAAACGATTTCAACGAGTCGATAAGTCGCTCGAAAATACCGGTAATCAATGCAATTGTTCCTCCCGACACGCCCGGAATGACATTGGCTACACCTACGGCAACCCCTTTAAGTAAGATGATGATATATTCTTTCATTCGTACCCTGAATTATTGCTATTTCATTAACATTTTGATCCATTTCACTTTTTGCCCGAAAGGAGCATACCGTAGCGGAACATCCAACCATGTACCCCGCACCATCACCGACTTTTTATGACTAAACACATTAAATGAATGCTCGCCGTGATAACTACCTGTTCCACTGTTTCCCACGCCACCAAAGGGCAATTGGTTGTTGCTGATGTGCATCAGGGTATCGTTTATTGTAACGCCACCTGAAGGCACTTCGTTGATGACTTTTTTCAGGAAAGTCCGGTCATCCGAAAAACAATAAAGCGCCAGTGGTTTGGGTCGCTGGTTAATGAAGCCGATTACCTCATCGGGATGGGTAAAGGTGAGGACAGGCAAGATCGGACCAAAAATCTCGCTCTTCATCACTTCCATGTCCGCTTTCACGTTTTTAAGGATGGTAGGTTCCACATATCTTTCTTTTTCAACCACATGACCACCCGTATAAATTTCGCATCCCTCCAAAAGAGTCTTAAGTCTGACGGTATTCGCCTCGGTGATAATGCGTGGATATTCTATTGAAGTGTAAGGATCAGCTCCGTAAGCCTGGCGGAATGCTTCAGCCAGTGCCTCCAGCAGCTTCTCTTGCACATCACGGTGCACCAACACGTAATCAGGAGCTATGCATGTTTGGCCTGCGTTAAGCAGTTTACCCCAGGCAATGCGCCTCGCTGTGAGCTTGATATCTACATCGTGGTTAACAATACACGGACTTTTTCCACCCAGCTCCAGGGTAACCGGGATAAGCTGTTTGGCCGCTTCCTGCATTACAATCTGGCCTACACGCGGACTGCCGGTAAAAAATATATGATCGAATTTAAGCTTGAGTAGCGCTTGAGAAACAGTGGCATCCCCTTCTACCAGCGCCACGTGGTTGGGCTGAAACACCTGATTAACAAGTTTTGCGAGCACAGCAGAGGTATGGCGTGAAATCTCAGAAGGCTTGAGCATTACCGTGTTTCCTGCGGCAATAGCACCTATAAGCGGTGCGATAAGCAACTGGAAAGGATAGTTCCAGGGGGAGATGATAAGTACCTGTCCCAGAGGTTCGTTCATCACAAACGATCGTGCCGGAAAGGAAGTTATCCCGGTAGCAACACCTTGGGGCTTCATCCACCTTTTGAGGTGTCGGATAGCATAACTCAGCTCTTCGAGAACAAAACCAATTTCGGTAGTATAGGCTTCAAAACCGGATTTATGTAAATCGTTAAACAGTGCTTCCGAAATCTCAGACTCCATTTCCAAAATAGCGCGTTTAAGGGCTTTCAACGACTGCAACCTAAATTGTAACGGTTTGGTTTGTTGTGTCTTGAAAAATACCTCCTGGGTATGGAAAATGTCTTTGACAAGTTGGTCAACCATCATAGCACCACGTTTTTAGTAAAAACAACCTATGTTTTATCAACGCTTTTATAAGTGGAAAGCAGTTCAATAAAGCGCGACTCATTAATCAATTCAGGCAAGTACTCCAGCAATTCCGAGGATTTTTCCACATCTATTTCCATGGCGATGCTGAAAATCTGGTAAGCCTGCTGAACGATTCCTGTGTTATACAAATAAGCCCCCAAACGATACCACAAAGAGGCCATTTCCACATGTTCGCGCAAGGCACTCTCCAGCAGCTTTATCGCCTTTGATGCCCCCTGGCTTTTCAATACAGTCTCCGACAATTTTAGCCATGCCTCATGGTCTTTAGGATGATAATAAATCCAACTTTTAAAAACAGCTTCGGCCTTTTCCAGCTCTCCGAGCATGGTGTATAACTCGCCCAAATCAGCGAGTATATCTGCATTTTCAGGTTCTAATTGTATGGCCCTGGAGTAATAAGTCACCGCAACCTTTAGTTTATCCTGCTTGGCCATAATCCTTCCCAAACCAGCCCAGGCATCGGCAATGGTATTGTCCTTTTCTACCGCCAGGTTGTAGTAAAGCAAAGCATTTTTATGATCATACAGGTTTTCATAACATTCACCTATATAATAATANGCCATGTCATCCGGATCATCTTGTTGCAAGCTTAACTCATAGTAATGGATGGCCTCCTGATATTTTTCGAGGTTGCTGTAAGAGTTGGCCATATTAAAGGTAGCCAACGACAGTTCCTCATCAATTGCTAAGGCATATTCATAGGCTTGAATCGCTTTTTCGTATAAAAGCAATGAATTGTAAAAAAGCCCCAGGTTGAACCATGCCATCACCGAATAAGGATCAAGGTCGAGCAATTCTTTCATGAAATCAACGGCTTCCTCGTATTTCGAACCGGTGTCGTAGTAATAGCCAATTTCGGTAAGTAAGCCCTCTGCTTTGGGGTTAATGCGCAAGGCTTCCTGTAAGCTGGTGATGGCGTTATCAAAATCATTCATGTACTCATATTGCAATGCGATAGAGGCCAAAACTTCCTCAGGGCTATCTGAATAGGGCAAAGCTTTTTTGTATTCTTCTATGGCCAACTGATGTTTTTGCATTTGCGAATAAATCTCGCCCTTTGTAATATACAGCTCCTCGAGCGACACATCCTTATTTCCTTCTAGCTCACTCAGTAACTCCAGCGCCTGATAATACTCATCCGTATCGGTGAGATACCTCACTTCTTTAAAGAAAAAAGACGACATGTCGGGGTAATTCTTTTTTGCCAGACTTATGGCCAGCAAGGCGTTCTCGACCTCTTCGTTATCCAGAAAATGATCAATAAGCATCTCATATTCATCTGCATCGAAAAACACATGCGAGCCACTTTCGTTCATCATGGTAAAACGTCTGATCAACTCCCCNAACTCCTCGTCATCAACCCAGTCAAATTCTTCATTCATGCTTCAAAAATATGATTTCAACAAATCTGCTGCAAAAGTAACAATACCTTGCACATGCGGCTAATGTATACAACGAAGCTTTAAAAAAAGATAATCAACAGATTTTTTATTAACAGCAAAATCCGAAATCATGTTAATAACAAACGATTACAGCCGATACCGGCTTCGGATCGAAAAATTACTTGATGAGTGTAAACAGTCTGTTCCAACGGATTTTACCCTCCAGCAGCGACTTATTTTGGTCGAGCGACAGCCAAACGAACTCCGGTTTTCCAACCACGTGGTCTTCAGGCACAAATCCCCAATAACGGCTATCGGCCGAATTATGGCGGTTATCGCCCATCATCCAGTAATAATTTAAATGCGGAATGTAGGAGGTGGCGGGTTGATCGTTGATATAAATTTGCTCGTTTCTAACCTCTACTTTATTGCCTTCATAAGTAGAAATCAGTCGCTCGTACAAGGGTAAGTTCTTCACCGAAAGCTGAATCGGCACTCCCTTACGCGGGATGTACAACGGGCCAAAATTATCACGGTTCCATTTATAAGCCGAATCGTAAGGAAAGATCTCGGGGCTCCACTGTCCGGAAGGGAAATTCAAGGGTTCTACATTTTTTACAATGGGTAACTTTTTCAACTCCCCGGCAGCTTCACCGGTGAGGTTGTACCGATACTGCCCCGGCACATTTAAACTAAATCCTTCGGTAATATCGTATTTATCGAGTATTCGCGGATTGATGCTACTCCCATCAGTTGTTACCTGGTACTGATATTGAAGTTTTTCAGGGTTTTCGGCCGCTTTACCATTCAAATAAACCTGTCGGTCGATAATGGTGAGGGTATCGCCGGGGAGTCCGATGCATCGCTTTACATAATTCTCGCGCTTATCAACCGGGCGTGCCACGATCTCTCCAAAATTCCTTTTGTCTGTCCACACGCGGTCTCTGCCGTATTCATTCAATAAGGTATAATAGCTGACATTGCTTTGAAACCGGGTTGAAACCGTATCTCCCGCAGGATAATTAAACACCACGGCGTCGTTGTGACGGATATCGCGAATTCCGGCAAACCGGTAAAACGGGAATTTAATCCATTCCACATACGATTTCACCGACTCGGTGAGAGGTAAGGTGTGGTGAACAAACGGAAAAGCGATAGGCGTGTTGGGTATTTTTGGCCCGAAAGTAATTTTACTTACAAAAAGATAATCGCCTACAAGCAGCGATTTTTCCATGGAAGAAGTAGGAATGGTATAGGCTTCGAGCAGAAAGGTACGGATAATGGTAGCCGCCACCACAGCAAAAATGATGGCATCGACCCACTCGCGGGCTACAGATTTTTTGATCTGAGGCCGATCGGAAGGGGCAGTGTATTTTTCTTCCTTTTTCATGCCCAGATAAGGCAGATAGACCACAGGCACAACAACAGCCAGAAACTGCTCGCCTAACGAAAACTTGTTAAAACACTTGACCAGCTCAACCAACATCAGCATGTACATGAACACATTCAAAAACGGGAAAAGCAAGAGCAAATACCACCACCAGGGCTTTTGAATGATTTGCAAAAACACATACAGGTTGTAAAAAGGTATCGCCGTTTCCCAGCCTTTCCGGCCAGCTTTAACAAACAAAGACCATGCAAACAAGGTGGGAATGGTGAATGCCAACGGGATTAAAATAATGAGTTCAAGCATTTTAAGATTGTTTTAAATGATGTGCAAGATAATATCTATCTTCATATCAGCACGTTAATAATTGTTAACATTTTGGAACGAATGAGTCGGTGGGAGAAGCAAGAACCAGAGCAACCACGCGCTATGGAGGCGGCGAACATCCCCAACCGGGCCGTTCACAATTTGTAACTGTTTATAAATAACAAGCCGCGCAAAAAACAAAATAAAAGAGTGATTGACATCACAATAAATATGTTATTTTTGGGGCATTAAAACCATCGTTAACAAAGTAATCTAGTATGAACTTACACGAGTATCAGGGAAAATCAATTCTGCAGCGGTTCGGAGTTGCTGTTCCATTTGGCCTGGTGGCCAATTCGCCCGAAGAAGCAATTCAGGCAGCCAAAGACATAAAAAAGAAAATAGGTCTCGATGTTTGGGCAGTAAAAGCCCAAATTCATGCCGGTGGCCGGGGAAAAGGTGGTGGAGTAAAAATCGCCAAAACCCTGGAAGATGTGGGCACTTTCGCCGACCAGATTCTGGGCATGATGCTGGTAACTCCGCAAACCAAAGCCGAAGGCAAGTTGGTGCGGAAAGTGCTTATCGAGCAAAACATCTACTATCCAGGACCTGAAAAAGTTGAAGAATATTACATGAGTATCTTACTCAACCGCGATTCGGGTCAGAATATGGTAATGTATTCACCCCGTGGCGGAATGAACATTGAAGAGGTAGCCGAAGAAACCCCGGAAGAAATATTCCATGAACTGGTCGACCCGAAAGTAGGCCTGACCGGCTTCCAGGCCAGACGGATAGCCTTTAACCTGGGATTGAGTGGCGTGGCCTTTAAAGAAATGGTGAAATTTGTTACCGCCCTCTACGCCGCTTACGTGGGCTCCGATGCCAGCTTATTCGAAATAAATCCGGTAATAAAAGCCGCCGATGGCATGATATACGCTGCCGATGCAAAAGTAAGTATCGACAACAATGCACTTTACCGTCATAAAGACATTGCCGCCATGCGCGACCTGCACGAAGAAGACCCGATAGAAGTAGAAGCCAGCCGGTTCGACCTCAACTTTGTGAAACTTGATGGCAACGTGGGCTGTATGGTAAATGGAGCAGGACTCGCTATGGCTACGATGGACATGATCAAAATGTCGGGAGGCGATCCGGCCAACTTTTTAGATGTGGGAGGAACAGCCGATGCCAAACGTGTTGAGGAAGCTTTTCGCATCATCCTGAAAGACCCCAACGTAAAAGCTATTCTGGTTAATATTTTTGGAGGTATCGTCCGCTGCGACCGCGTAGCTCAGGGAATTGTTGACGCCTACCAAAACATTGGCGACATCGACATCCCTATTATTGTGCGCTTGCAGGGAACAAACGCCAAAGAAGGCAAGGAATTAATTGATGCCTCCGGGTTGCAAGTACACTCGGCCATTCTTTTGCAGGAAGCCGCTGAACTTGTAAACGAGGTACTAAAATAGTTTTTTAACAGTTCCGAAAAGAAGGCTGCTTTATCACTGAGGCGGCCTTTCTTATTTTTTCCTACCCGGGTTGTCGTACCTATTTTTCTGTTGGTTAAGCCTGTCTTTATGGCAAATACGCAAACTTTCCTGAGCTTTGACCACACACCATGGTTAAAAACAACAACCTGCGTATCCCGTGAACCCGGTGGCGATTTTGGCTCGCCACGAATCACGATGTGGACAGGTTGCACAAAGAATTATTTGATAATTTCCAACTAATCAGAGTATCATTACTCTTACAAATAATGTGTTATATAATTCCTGAGCGATGGGCTCCACCACATCGCTTCTAGATATCGCCCTTTCAGGGCTTGGAGCAAAGCCCTGAATGGGCGTAATACCACAGCGAGGCGGTAAAGCCCCTCGCTCGCAGACAAGTTCCTTAGCCTANTCAAATAGCATTCTATTTATCAAATTTATTGTTGAGTAATTAATATCGTTTGTTATACAAACAGAAGGTTAATTCCTGAGCGATGGGCTCCACCGCATCGATTCTATATATCGCCCTTTCAGGGCTTTACTCCAAGCCCTGAATGGGCGTAATACCACAGCGAGGCGGTAAAGCCCCTCGCTCGCTATTATTCCCCTTTTCATGACATTTTTTAGTTAGTTACGGTATTGTAGGCCTCCGTATCCACAAACTGTTATATTTGCACCCCGAACTTATTCATTACTTACATGAAGAAATCGGAAATTTTCCCCGGACACCCTCAAGACACCAACGATTTGGATCAACTTATATATCATCTACTATAGACGGCCATGGCCGTCTTTTTTTTTGTTTAAAAATTTGAAATGAAAGAAAAAAACTACCGCAAAGCTACCCTCCTGCTCGAAGATGGCACTGAACTCACAGGCTTTTCGTTTGGCGCGGAAACCGCCGCTGCAGGCGAAATCGTTTTTAACACGGCCATGACGGGTTACCCTGAGAGCCTCACCGACCCTTCTTACAAAGGACAAATTCTGGTGCTCACCTACCCTTCCGTGGGCAATTATGGAGTACCGGGAAAGGCCGTCGGGCACAACATGCACGAACATTTCGAGTCGGAGCACATCCATGTGAATGCCCTGATTATTTCGGACTACTCCGAAAAACATCACCACTGGAATGCCTCTCAAAGCTTGTCGCAATGGCTTAAAGAGGAAGGCGTACCAGGCCTTTTCGGGATCGATACCCGTGCGCTAACCCGCCGCATTCGTGAAAAAGGAGCCATGCTGGCTAAAATCATCTTCGACACTGACATCCCCTATTACGATCCCAACCAGGATAACCTTGTCGACAAGGTGGCCGTTAAAGAAAAAATAGTTTACGGCACAGGTAGCAACAAAATCATGCTCATCGACTGTGGGGTAAAAAACAACATCATCCGGTACTTGCTGCAATTCGACACCACAGTGATCAGGGTACCATGGGATTACAACTACCTGCAGGAGGACTTCGATGGCTTGTTTATTTCGAATGGACCGGGAAATCCGGAAATCTGCCGTGCTACCATCTCGCACCTAAGCCAATCTATTCAAAACGATCAACCTATATTTGGCATCTGTCTGGGTCATCAGCTGGTATCGCTGGCCGCAGGAGCACAGACCTATAAGCTTAAATACGGTCACCGCAGCCACAACCAACCTGTGTTGATGGAAGACAGCAACAAAGCCTACCTCACTTCACAAAATCACGGTTTTGCCGTCGACGCGAAAACCCTGCCTCCTGACTGGCGAACCTGGTTCACCAACCTGAACGATGGCAGCAACGAAGGAGTTAAACACATCGAGAAACAGATATTTACCACCCAATTTCACCCGGAAGCCTCAAGCGGGCCAACCGATACGGCCTTTCTTTTCGGCGAATTCATTAACAAAGTAGCACTATGGAAAAATCGATAAAAAAAGTTCTGCTTCTGGGCTCGGGAGCATTAAAAATTGGAGAAGCAGGCGAATTCGACTACAGCGGAACTCAGGCCCTGAAAGCATTGAAGGAAGAAGGAATTTTTACCATCCTCATCAATCCGAACATCGCTACCGTGCAAACAAGCGAGGGCATGGCCGATAAAATTTACTTCCTGCCCGTTACGCCAGATTTTGTAGAGCGCATCATCGAAAAAGAAAAGCCAGACGCCCTCATGCTGGCCTTCGGTGGTCAGACTGCCCTGAACTGCGGCATCGCCCTGCACAAATCAGGGGCATTAATCAAACATGGCCTCAAAGTGCTTGGAACACCCGTTGAAGCCATCATCATGACGGAAGACCGGGAACAATTTGCAAAAAAACTGGGAGAGATCAACGTAAAAACACCGCGATCAATTGCAGTTACCAGCATGGAAGAGGCACTGGAAGCCGCCACCACGATAGGATTTCCACTTATCGTCAGGGCGGCTTTTACCCTGGGCGGACAAGGGAGCGGGTTTTGCGATAACCCCGAAGAACTCAAACAACTGGCCTTGAAAGCCTTCAGCTATTCCTCGCAAATATTGGTAGAAGAATCGTTAAAAGGCTGGAAAGAAGTGGAGTATGAGGTGGTACGCGACCGCTACGACAACTGTCTCACCATCTGCAACATGGAGAACTTCGACCCGTTGGGAATTCATACAGGCGAAAGCATTGTGGTAGCTCCGTCGCAAACCCTGTCGAACCGCGAATACCACAAACTAAGGCAATTGAGCATTGATATTGTGAAAGCGGTGGGCATTGTTGGCGAATGCAATGTGCAATACGCCCTCGACCCCAACTCAGAAGATTACCGGGTAATTGAGGTCAATGCCCGCCTCTCGCGCTCCAGCGCTCTGGCTTCCAAAGCCACAGGTTATCCCCTGGCGTTTGTGGCGGCAAAACTCGGTCTTGGATACGGGCTGCATGAGCTGAAAAACAATGTAACCAAAACGACCTCAGCCTTTTTTGAGCCGGCACTGGACTATCTGGTGGTGAAAATTCCGCGATGGGATCTAGGCAAGTTTGTCGGCGTTTCGCGCGAGTTGGGCAGCTCGATGAAGAGTGTAGGCGAAGTAATGGCCATCGGGAGGAGTTTTGAAGAAGCCATCCAAAAAGGACTGCGTATGATTGGCGTGGGCATGCATGGCTTTGCAGCGAACAAACACCTGCCTCACACCGATTTACACAACGCCTTGCAGAACCCGACAGACACCCGCATATTCGCCATCGGACAAGCATTCAGCAAAGGCATGTCGGTGGATGAGATCCATGATTTGACAAAAATAGACCGCTGGTTTTTGCATAAACTAAACAATATTATTGAGTTAGAAAATGAAATCCAGCAATTTGATCTCCCTGAGCATCTCCCCCATGGGTTGCTGCTCGAAGCAAAACAGGCCGGGTTTTCTGACTTTCAGATTGCCCGCCTGCTGTTTAGCGACCTGAAAATAGGTCAACGCGACGATGAAATTCTCCAAATGCGACAACACAGGAAAAAGCTGGGCATCGTTCCGTACGTAAAACAAATTGACACGCTGGCAGCAGAACATCCGGCCCACACCAACTACCTCTACCTTAGCTATCACGGACAGGAACACGACATCCAATTTGAACAGGATAACCGTTCGGTGATGGTGCTGGGATCGGGAGCTTACCGCATTGGCAGCAGCGTGGAATTCGATTGGTCGGGGGTAAATGCCTTGCAAACGGTACAAAAAATGGGCTACCGATCCATTATGGTCAATTACAATCCGGAGACTGTAAGCACCGATTATGACATGTCGGACCGGCTGTATTTTGAAGAACTTACCCTGGAAAGGGTTATGGATATCGCAGAGCTGGAAATCCCGAAAGGATTGATTGTGAGCACAGGCGGACAAATACCAAATAACCTGGCCATCAGGCTCTACCGTCAGCATATTCCGATATTAGGGACAAGTCCGCTGGACATCGACAGGGCGGAGAACAGGTTTAAATTCTCTGAAATGCTCGACCAGATGCAGGTGGATCAGCCGGAGTGGAAAGAGCTGAGTTCGCTGGAGGAAATTATTGCCTTTACCGAAGAAGTCGGCTTTCCAGTGCTTGTGCGCCCTTCCTATGTGCTCTCGGGTGCTGCGATGAACATCGTATCGAACCGCGATGAGCTGGAACATTTTCTTCAGCTCGCCACCCAGGTGTCGAAGCAGTACCCGGTGGTGGTTTCCAGGTTTATCACCGATGCCAAAGAAATTGAGATGGACGCCGTTGCCGACCATGGTGAAATTATGGCCTATGCTATCTCTGAACACATCGAGTTTGCAGGGGTTCATTCGGGCGATGCCACCATCATGTTTCCGCCGCAAAAAGTGTATGTTGAAACCTTGCGCAGGATAAAACGAATCAGCCGGCTCATTGCTGAAGCGCTGAACATCAGTGGCCCTTTTAACATTCAGTTTTTGGCTAAAGACAACGACATCAAGGTGATTGAATGTAATCTGCGGGCTTCACGGAGTCTGCCCTTTGTTTCAAAAATTCTCAAAACCAATTTTATCGACCTGGCCGTGCGGATCATGTTGGGAGAGAAGGTGGAGAAACCCAACAAAAACCTTTTCGACATCGACCACATTGGCGTTAAAGCCTCACAGTTTTCTTTTTCGCGGTTAAGCAAAGCCGACCCGGTGTTGGGTGTGGACATGGCCTCCACGGGCGAGGTGGGCTGCATCGGCGACGATTACTACGAGGCTATCCTGAAGTCGATGCTTGCGGTAGGTTACCGCATTCCAAAGAAAAACATCCTGATCTCTTCCGGGCCTATGCGCTCGAAAACGGAACTCTTGCAGAGCGCGCAACTGCTGACGGAGAAAGGTTATAGTTTGTTTGCCACCAAAGGGACACATGACTTTTTCAGGAAAAATGGCATCAAATCCACGCTGGTGTATTGGCCTGACATCGAAAAAGCGCCTAACGCGTACCAGTTGATTCGTGAGAGGAAAATTGATCTGGTGATTAACATTCCGAAAAACCTCAGCTCGCAGGAGCTGAATAATGATTATACCATCAGAAGGGCTTCCGTGGATTTCAACGTGCCGCTCATCACCAATGCCCGACTCGCCAGCGCGTTTGTTTATGCTATTACACGGTATAAAATGGGGGATTTGAGTATCAGGAGTTGGGATGAGTATTAGTGTTGGGGGTTGGCGTTGGCTTTGGCATTGGCTTTGGCGTTGGCTTTGGCGTTCCCCGAAAGCTTTCGGGGTTGGCTGGGTTTGCGGTTTAATTATGGGGTGTATATGGAATGACAGAAAATTTGGTCGGAATAACATCCTATGTTTTTGTCCTTCCGACCGACGTTAGGAGCGGAGGAAACTGTTTTTGTTTGGTTTGCGCGAGAAGGGGTCGGTGTGACGATGATATGTTGTGGCTGCGCTACAGCGAAGATTTCCCGTTTAAGCAGCTTAACCTGACCCCCGGATATGGTGTTCCTGTTAACACCTGTGCCTTTGAGTTTTTCGACGACGGGCGCAAGTACCGCAGCACCGAAATGGTGTATGCCGACGACTGGTTTGTACTTTATCGCGCTACCGACCGCCGCCGGGCTTTTAATGAATACTGCATTTACTACGAAAGTCTTAACCAGGTAATTAGTTTGCTATGGGAGTAAATCAATGGCGAAGCCGGGCGTGGGATGCGGGTGTCACTTTTTAAGATTACTTGGGTTGTGATGGGCTAAAAAATCAGGCTGCTGGATTATTTGAAATAGTAATATTTGTATATTTGAGCGTAATTATTCAATAACGCAATTACCATGAAAAGAACTCAATTGAAAGACCTGCGGCGGTTGATAAACACAGATTTTAATCATGTATTTTATGCCTCCAGATATAACGGAATTAAACGAAAGAGTTCAGTTTAGCCACACGTTAGCGGGCATTGTAAGTGCACAAAACTTAAACATATGATATTCGGAAAGACAATAAAAATATTCCTAATTGACGGAGACCCAAACGGACGGATGAGTTGTGAACTTTCCAACTGGTCCGGTAAAGCATATAAAATCCCGAGAATAAAAATCAAAGACTGTAACGACCGTGACGACTTAACAAGTACTGGCGTTTACCTTCTCTTTGGGAAAGATGACGATGGTAAAGACCAAGTTTATATTGGAGAAGCAGAATCAATTCTAAAGAGGCTCAATCAACAGTTGACTTCAAAAGACTTTTGGAATGAAGCGATTATTTTCATAAGTAAGGATGAAAACCTGAATAAAGCTCACATCAAATATTTAGAAAATCGACTACATGAGATTGCGAAATCTGCTAATCGCTACAAAGTTGACAATTCTATTATTCCGACTCAATCATCAATTTCCGAGTCTGATAGAGCAGAAATGGAAGAATTTATTGAGTACATCAAAATGCTCGTAAACACATTGGGACATAAGGTATTTGATGAAAAAAGAGAGTTTAAACCAAAACAAAAGCAAGAAGTATTATATATCAAAGCAGCTCGTGGTGCAGATGGACAAGGCGAACCTACATCTGATGGTTTTGTAGTTTTCAAAAACTCAAAAGCAGCAGCTACGATTGTAAATTCAATGACCCCAAACTTTATCACCTATAGACAAAAACTAATTGACGAAGAAGTGCTAGTTAACAAAGGCGAATACTACGAATTTTCGGACGACTTTATTTTTAGCAGTCCATCTACCGCAGCCGTCATTGTAATGGGGAGAAATGCAAACGGTCTTACAGAATGGAAAACCAAGACCGGAAAAACACTAAAAGATGTAGAATCAAATGAGAAAATTATAACTCCGAAAGAATAAATAGATTATGTTTCAAGAACCAAAAAATTATACAGAAAACGACCATTTCTTTTTCGAAGCAGACAAAGACTTAGAAAAAATATG
>JGI11705J14877_10001129_pt1 | contig 15501 bp, 24 predicted proteins | sample Etolaghawater15m_FD_14877 | JGI IMG/M metagenome (IMG submission 14877) | reverse complement strand
AAAGATCTTTGCTACCTTTAAAAGAGGCGCTGTAAATCTTGCGAGAGTTGGCGCTGAAGCCGCTGGAGCCGGAACTGCAGGGCAGCTAATTTTTGAAACTGCCATTTCAAACACCTCAACAGAACGCGCCCGCATCGACTCCAGCGGCAGGCTCTTAGTTGGTACGTCTAGTAGCCGTGGTGTTGGTGGAAATATTCAATCAAATTTACAAATCGAAGGAACAGGAACCGGAGGAAATACTACTTCCTGCTCAGTAACTCAAAACAGCAATGATGCAACCGGTCCTCGTTTTATGCTCGCCAAGTCGCGCAGCACTTCAAATGGCGGTGTAACGGTAGTTCAGTCCGGTGACTCTCTTGGAATTATTGATTTTGCAGGCGCAGATGGAACAGATGCCGGATCCTCTGGCGTAAGGATTAGTGCCGAAGTAGACGGCACCCCTGGTGCTAATGACATGCCATGCCGCCTAGTGTTCTCCACTACTGCGGATGGGGCGAGTTCTCCGACGGAGCGGATGCGAATCGACAGCACGGGCAGGCTCTTAGTTGGAGGCACCAACCCGAGTCCAGGCAGCGGAAATAACAGCGTAGGACACTCTTTTATTCCAGAAGGAACTGCTTATCATTCAAGAACATCTGCACAAGCATTGGTTCTTAACAGAACCTCCACTACTGGTGTTATTGCATATATAAACTACAACGGTTCATCAGTTGGCAATATTAGCGTTACTGCATCTTCGACGGCATACAACACCTCCTCCGACTACCGCCTCAAGGAAAACGTCACTGCAGTCACTGACGGCATCACCCGCCTGCAGCAACTGAAGCCCAGCCGCTTTAACTTCATCGCGGATCCTGACAAGACAGTTGATGGTTTCCTTGCTCACGAGGTGCAGGACATTGTTCCTGAAGCCATCACTGGCGAAAAGGATGCAGTAGACGATGAGGGCAATCCTGAGTACCAAGGCATCGACCAATCCAAACTGGTGCCGCTGCTGACCGCTGCGCTGCAGGAAGCCATCGGACGTATTGAAACCCTTGAGGCCGAAGTAGCAGCTCTCAAAGCCTCGTAGTCCCCTTCACTTCTATGCACAATTTGCTGCCAGCATTGCTGCTACTGGCTATCGCTTTTGCCCTCCCGTTCATTTGGGTCTGGATCGGTCTTCCTTACCGACAGGGATCTTTATGGGATCGGTGGTGGTAGCCAGAGCCATAAGTCTTTGACACTACTACGCTTCGGCTAACCGCCCCGTCTCACGGCGGGGCTTTACTACTACACTGTCAACAGGTACTAAATACCCATGACCACAAACTTTCAATGGAAAATCGCAAACCTGGAGCGGGAAACTGCTGACGGTTTTGTCTATACCGCCCATTACACCGTCAATGCAGAGGACGGTACTTACTCTGCAGGCGCTTACGGCAGCATCGGCCTGGAGCGCCCCGAAAGCCTTGTCCCCTTCGACGATCTCACCGAAGATATGGTGGTCGGCTGGGTCAAAGACAAACTTGGCGACGAAAAGGTCGCTGAAGTTGAAGTTGCGCTCCAAGCACAACTCGACGAGAAGCACGCACCAACAAAAGCTGCTGGGATGCCTTGGTCCTAGACTAAACGTGAGGTCGATGGGGCACCCGTGATTGAAATTTACGCCGCTGTCTTGGGTGCTTCCATTGGCGTTGCTGGACTTACTGCATCAGGCTTTAGCCGCCGCAACAACGAATCCAGAGAAGCCGTCATTCGTCTGACGATGGCGGTTGAAAGCATTGCAGGAAAGCTTGAAGAACTGCATCAGGACATGCGTGCAGACCGCAAAGAAATTTATTCGCGCCTTAACGAGCAAGGCGAAAGACTTACTGTGCTGGAAAACAGGAATCGCTAGAGTCAAATCAAGAGCTTACTTTTTCTCATGAACATCGAGCACATCCTCTCGCACCCTGCTTTCTGGATCGTGATTGCTGCAGCATCTGAGCTGATCGGCATGAGCAAGTTCAAGGACAACAGCGTCATCCAGCTGCTTTTCACTGCAATCCGTAGCCTTAAGCCTTCAAAAAAGGTCTGATCCCACCGGACACCCGTTGGATGCTGCGCTTCAACACTCGTTCAGCCTTTGACGAGATGCAGCGTGAAATCCAGCGCCGCAAATTCGAGGCGACCTTAAAACCCCGCCTGGATCGTGCCATTGAAGACTGGCACAAAACCCAGCCACCAATGGCCGAGCCACCTATCCGGCTTGGCCATCTTCACATTCGCGCACCTTGGGCCGATGAACTCGACACCGATCCGACTGATTAGCCTCTTCCGCTACTACAGGCAGAAGGGCCATCAGACCGCAGCGATTGAAGAGCTGGAACGTGCCATCCTGAAGGCCGCACCGGATATTTTTAACCGTGACCAGCCTTGGTACGAGACTTGGAGCACACCAGTAGCAGAGAAAGCTCCAGAACACTTGATCACGCGCAAGCAGATCAGTTTGATTACAGGCAAGGCAGAGAACAAGTTTGATGAGGCATTTATAAATGACCTCAATCGACTTGTCAAAGTAGCCGGAATGACAAGCTTGAACCAGCGCAGGATGCTGGTGGCGCAGACTTGTCACGAGACAGCGGGCTACAAGTACATGACCGAGATTGGCGACCGCGCCTACTTCACGCGCATGTACGATAACCGCAGCGATTTAGGTAATGGCCCTGGTGATGGGTACAAGTATCGCGGATGTGGCGTAATCCAGCTCACCGGCAAATATAACTTCAGCCGTTTTGCCAAGTGGATGGAACAGAACGGCCTGCGGGATGATCAAATTATGCAGAAGGGCACTGATTACGTTGCGAACAAGTACCCATTCCTCTGCGCGATCTGCTGGATCGAAGAGAATAACTGGGCCGCGCTGTGTGATCGAGGCGACATCTACGAATGCACCCGCAGGCTGAATGGCGGGTACAACGGTATTCAGGACCGCATTTGGTACTACAACAGGGCCAAAGATTACATTGTGAAATAGTTAAACTCGCTACCATACAAGCAGCCGCAAGTCAAGACCCTTGATGTTGCATGGCGCGAGGTGGTAGTGGATCACCAGATTGACGAGACCGAACTCGTCCCACGGAAAAAAGCGAAGATCCGCTTCCGTGACCGTATCCTGACCGAGTGGAACTACTGTTGCGCTTATTGCGCTGACCCACTAGGCAAGAATGCCACACTTGACCACGTAATCCCAAAGTGGAAAGGGGGTCTGACAGAAAAAGCAAACTTAGTGGGCTGCTGCTTTTCCTGCAACAGCCACAAATCAGGTCACGAATGGAAGGAGTGGTTTAGAGAAAGAACCTACTGGACCGAAGCCCGTGAAGCCCGCATATCGGAATGGATGGAGCAGTAGAGAGCTTCAGCAACATTTAGAGCCCGGTAAAGGCCGTGTATTTCTACGCACATACCACCACCGCGAGTGCATACGCGGTAGAAACCGCCGCCAGTGTATTCAACCGGAACCGTGGGCCTGTTCATCCGCGAAAACCGCGCCTGCAATGACGGGGAAGTTCAACTTAAATATACGCTGGCACGCCAACGCAACTTCCCTGTGCTCCAGTTGTGTGTCCACATGCGCACGCAACTGGATGTAATGAATCCAGCTACGCAGTGTACCAGTCATATACATCGAGGTAGGAGTACACATTGGTAGGATCCGCCGCGCAGTTTCCTTGGCAACGCCACATTCGAGTAGCGACTCATAAAAAAGAAAAGCATCAGCCATGATGCGACCAGCACGCGCCTGATAATCCTCTTGGTGGGACGGATGGATGTCATTAATGCTGTTCTGCCTGTTTTCGTAGTCTTGACGCCTGAACCAAGGTACTTCTGCCTGTTGAGTTCTGCTGTAACGGGTGGAAAACTCTTGGAACGAAAACGACCGGTGCCGCAGGATCTGCGCGGCAATATCCCTCTCAGTGTCAATCTTGACGCACATACTGACCATCTCAAAAGGAGACCAGTGCTTGTGCTTGATCAAGTAACGAAGAAGGCTTGGCCCGGTTTCCCAGTTATCTTCGTTACTTGGATTGCTAACACGCGCCATACGCACAACGAGCTTTTCAGCATCTGGCGTAGCCCACACCAGTTCAACAGAGGCCATGGAGTGTCTTCAGCAGCGGGATGAGCACGTCTTTCTTAATGTGATACTTGGGGTATTTGCCTGTGGCCCGTTCGACGTGTTCGGGGTCTACAAACACCTCAACTGAGTAGTTGACGCTGTCGCATTCTAAGCAACGGTACTCCCGTGTCCGCACAGCGTTATGAGAAACCGCAGAATTTATGACTTTTCTACTTCCGCGTACAAGAGACGCACCACAACTAGGACATTCCATCAGAACACACCGTACTGAGTGGACAAGAACTTTAATCTATTTAGAGCCCTGTGGCAGCGCTGCCTGGTCCGCTCTCTACAGATACCTAATTCCTTGCTGATCTGCATGTAGGTCTTAGGAGCAGCCCCATTTAACCCGTAAAAGTCCATAACAATTCTTTGATCTATCTCTGATAACTGGTCTAAATAACTGTATAAAACTTCGCTATTAAACATATCATCTATGTTTTCCATTCCATGGTCACCATTAGTTACCAAGTCAATGAGCGCAGTCGAATCTCCCTCTAAATCAGAGGAACTGCCGCCATCCAAACTAGAGCAGTCGTTACTGTGAATAAGGTATTCCTGCAGCCGTGCAGGCTTTACTTTGCAATAATCAGCGCATTCTTCAATAGAAGGTGCTCTTCCGGCTTTGGCCTCAAATTCAACAACCCAACTCCTTAATTTCGCCAGCACCTCAATGGCCTGGGTCGGTAATCTAATCACGCGATCGTGGTAGGTCAGGTAACGTGAAATAGCCTGTCGAATCCACCAATAAACATAAGTGGACAAAGCATAACCACGCTCAGGGTCAAACTTCTTAATACCATGGGCAAGTCCGATATTGCCCTCTTGAACAATATCAAACATTTCCGTACGTCTTGCCCTTGGAACGTACCGCTTAGCGATAGAAACAACCAAGCGCAAATTGCAGTTAATGAGCTTGTGGTATGCCCTTTTCCCTTGCTTAATTTGTCTAGGTGTGGGGTCAGGCCCATTTACCCAAATCTGCACTTGGCGAGCCAGCATGATTTCTTGCTGCTTGGTCAACAACGGGTAGCGCACAATCCCGTTGATGTATTGAGTGAAGCCGTCCATCAACCCCGAACCTCAATAATGGTGGGAAGGTAGCCAACGGAGTCTTCAAGAAGGCGAGCTGTTTCTGCTGCCTTTTCTACAGTTACAAAGGAGCAGGCATCTTCTTTGTTGTTTGTAAGTCTGATGCCATTGTCTTTGGCTGATTTTGGGTAAGCCGCCGCGAGATACATGGGTTTCTTTGACCGCGATGACAAAAGCGCGTAACGGGCCATGGTGGAATGTGTTGGGCGCACTTAAAGTAGCACACTTAGCCGGTATGGCTAGCCGTCCGCAGCATCTTTTTTATTTTTTGTTCTTCCCTCCACGCGGCGTCTTACAGACTCTCGCCACGACGCCTGGTCCTTAGCTAACGCCTCTTGGTAGAGCGAGGAAGGCAGCGCTTTTTCCAACGCGGCATAGACAGCATCACGGATCCACGCAGTGGAGCGCACACCTTTCTCCTTAGCTAAGTTAGCTAACAAATCAGCTCTATGCGGATCCAGCAGAATCTGCATGTAAGTTTTATTCCCGTGGCGTATCGCCATAAAAGTCTTCCGTGCTACAGAGTAGTCTAGCACTCTGTTACCAAGTGATAGAATCGTCTACATGCTTCTTCCATCCACTAGCCTGGTTCTTCCGAGCGTTTGTACGCTGCTTACGACAGCCCTGGCGTACTTCCCTGGCCCGTTCCAGAAACTGGGCAGCCCTTTGGAGATCGGCAGTGGTGGCACGACTTATCTCGTATCTGAGGTATGTGAGCATGATCTGCCTCCCTGTTTTCGGCTGCATAGGCAGCATCCATCACTTCAGCAAGGCTACTGTAATAACCCATCTTTTTTAGTAGACAAAACGTCCACCCGTTAGGGGTGTGATAGATGCTGACCATGCCTTCTCCTTTAGTGAATTTCAGACCACCGCTTACCAACCTGAGGCTCTGCCAGCGGTGGGACGTTCCCAAGCCACAGGGCTTCTGCGCTCTCCATTACCTGTTTTAGCCGGGCAGCCCATTCATCTGCCTTAGGTTCACGCACTAGAAGCAAAATTTCATCGTGAACACAAGCGGCCAACTTGACCTCATCTTCACCAGCCTCTTCCAAAAGCGACCAGAGGTTACCCAAAGCGCATTTAAGGATGGCCGCACCAGCACCTTGGATCGGCGTGTTACAGCGCACTGTTAGCCGATTCATATCGCCAGGCAAGTATCGACGCATATCAGAAAGCGGGATCCTGACTTCAGGCCATTTGTCGCCTTTGCTGTCTTCAGCCAACTGCGCGTTCTGTGCCTGCCAAGCTTTGACCCCTTGGTACGTGCTTAACCACTGATTACGAATTTCAGTTGCTTCTTCAGTGGTCATAACAATGCCCGAGGCACCTGCGTAATTACGGAGACCCTTAGCACCCGAGCCGTACAGCAGGCCAAAGTTTGCGGACTTTGCAATTTGGCGGGAACACCCAATAGCTTCAGCAGTGACGCTGTGCAGATCTTCCCCATCCTGGAACGCTTTGATCATGCGTTCATCTTCCGCGATGGCGGCTGCGAGTCGCAGTTCCATCTGACCAAAATCCGAGTCAACAAGAATCCAACCATCAGGAGCCTCAACGCATTGGCGAAACTCCGAATCACGGGGAATCTGCTGATTGTTCGGCTTAATGCAGGACATGCGACCTGACTCCGCCCCAAGCTGCAGATAGCTGGCACGTACAAAACCATCGGGGGTCATCTTTTCAAGAATGGACTCTACCATTTGCCTACGCTTTTCAGACTTCTTCCAAGCCAGGTAGGTCTGAATTACATGATGGTCCGCAGCATATTCTTGCAGCGCGGCGCGTGATGCACTGGGCTTGCCGGTCTTGCTATCCACAGGAGCCTCGCCCAGCAAGGCGGTGAACTTCTGCAGCAGCTGCTTTGGACTATTGAGGTTAAACCCAGCCTTGACCTTTGTCCCGAGTCTTACAGACCCGCTGTCTTTAGCACGCAAATTAAACTGTTGAGAAGCATTCTCAATTTCTTCAATTTCGGCGTACCACTTTTCGTACATATCGTCGTCATGGCCCATTTGTGTGACCAGATCTTTAAGCATCTTCAAGCGTCTAATGTTTTTGGGCTCCCTTGGGAGCTTGTGCTCCTTGGGCAGCGCTGCATCCAATTCCAGCAAGAAATCCTTGCTGTGCATTTCAATGTCGTGCTCATAGTCGCCCTTTAGGTTTTCCAAAGCAACTTTGTTCCAAGGCAGCCCAGTGCGCCACATCTGCGCCATTGCAGGCAAAGCCCTGCATTCCAGCGCATACGCTCCAGCCAGTCGATGTGTCTGCAGCATCTGATCAAGCCGAATATCAAGTTTCAGCAGCACCTCAACATCCTTAGCGGCGTAGACCAACTGGTCTCGGTTTAAGACTGGTGCGCTCCAATCAGACCGCTGCTGTTCTTTGTCCAGGTCAATCTTCAGGACTCGCTTTGCGACATTGGCGAGGCCGTGTTTGACGTTAGGTGTGCCGTTGTGCAGCAGCTTGCTGGCAAGCATGGAACACCCAACTCTGCCCCTTACATAGATGCCGTGTTCCTGCAGCCAACCCAGGTCAAATACCGCGTTGTGAGCAAGCCAGAAGCGATCCCCGTTAGTGAAAAACAAGCGGAGCTGGTCCCAATCGGCTTCATCAAGCTCAAAACAGTCGATGACAACGATGATGCGCCGAGATTCACAGCCAAGCTGGATCAGCCGTAACTTGCCAACCTCAGGCTGCAGCTGGAGCGTTTCCGTATCGAAGGCAAGGGAAATCGAGGTCGAGATCTCTTTCAGATGCTCGACCCCAAACAAGATTTTGTAGTCAGACATGGGTGATCAGAAGGTCAAAGAATGTACTCAGGAGCTAAGCCGGAAACCTCAGTCTCATGCTTGCCGCATGGAGCGTACCAGCCGCTGTCGTCCAGCTTCCAGCCGTGTTCAGTGCGTTTTTGCGCTTTGTAAGATTCCCATTCGGGGTCGCTAGGAAGCGGAAGGCCGTAGTCGTGCTCCCAGTCATAGTCGGAAATACCGCTCGGTGAGCACCAACCTTCTTCATCGCCGTCCCAGCCTTCTCTATCAAAGGCTTTGCAGACACGATCTTGCTCAGCCATAGCTGCGTCAACAGCATTGGCAACCTTGCCGTAGTTTTCCCACCTTGCAGCAGCCTGCATGTTGTAATGACACGCCTCAGCCTGTAAGTGCTGAGGGACGTTTTTGAGCTTTACCCCAGCGAAGGGGCTGGAATCAAAAGGATGTGTAGACATGGTCTATGCGAGTGGGTCGTTGAAGGGGTCAAATTCAAATTCGCTACAGAGACGACGTAGATACCATTCCGCCTTGCGGAGATCTTCTAAGCCGCCTTTCTGGCGGTATCGCCATAGATACTTCATGGTATTGCCACGCAAGTACCCAAAAAACTCGTCGGTGGTCATCGCAGCTTTGATAGCGTCGATGCACTCAATGTCACCACTGTTGTAGTGAGCGGGGTTGTTGACGGGGTCAGTCATCGAAGGAAATCGGTGGGATAGCGGTCCAGTCATCAATCCAAGGCAACATCTTGTCGATGTCGTCTTGCGTTGGTGCGTTACTGGCTGTGATGGGATCATCCCAAAGTACAAAGGTTTCGCAAGCAGCGGAACCAAACTCTGGTGGATCGTAAAGAGTGGCCGGAGCCACCTGAACGGCATCATCCACAATGGCCTGAATGTGAACAAGGTCAGAGCCCTGCCGGTAACTGAACGCGATGAGTTGTGCTTGGGGCATGGTTGGCCTCCGAACTACTCCAATACCGTAGCACACTAATTCAGGAACATGGAGATCACCGGAAAGATTTCATGTTCGTAGAAGCTCATGATGCTGGCATCGATGCCGTTCTTTAGAGCAGTGTTGACATCCTTTTCCAACCGGCAAAACTCTTCAGCAGTGTCGTCGTAGATGTCCTCACAGATACTAATGGCTTGACCATCCGACCCATAAGCGGTGTATCTGACAATGGCCAGGTACGGCTGCTCCCGCTGCAGTTCGTAGTAAGTGACCGTGGTTCGCCCGGACATAGATTTATCCGATCCATACCCAGTCTGGAGGCTAATAACGCGCTTTAGCATAGAGTAGTAGTCAGTAGTCGATCCAGTGGAAGCCAAGCGTGAGTTCGTCTACGAGAAGTTTCGTAGAGACATCCAGAGCTGCAGCGACGTAAAGGAACTCCAGGAGTTGTCCTGTAAGTTCCTCCGTCTCTATCTTGGTCAGCAAGAAGCGATAGAAGGGCTGATCAGCAAAGGGTGGTTACCGTCCAAGCGGTGAGACGCATAAGACTCACCCTGGTACGTTCACTTCCTCGCCTCTTTACGTTCGCGGATCATGCGGGCTGTTTCTGAGAAGCACTCCCTACGGGTTTCGTAAGGAATGGCTCGTACCAGCTGTTTGAGTTTGAATTGCAGGAACTGGTCGTCTTCGGAAGTGAGGTTGCCTAGGTCATAGGCAACATTGAGGGCATTAGATAGAGCGCTAACGATCCATGGCAAAAAGGTGGGTGAGTCCAGCAGGTCTCGGAGCTGGACTTGTTCGGCTGCTGCCAAGACGTTATCGGGGGTTTTAAGAGCCATCAGAGTAGTAGTTAAAGGGGCCTTGCGGCCCCCGTACGGTAGCACATAATCAACTGCTTATCAGACATCCCACTGCCCCCAAGCTTTGTCCCTGAGAGCGTCAGATTCCGCCTTGGTGCGCCCATCGCCCCTCGCGCGGGGATATTGCCCGGAATGTCCACCCAAGGCAGAATCCGCATCAGGACAGGGATCTGAGGGTGGACAGACCCCCAAATCAGCACCAGTGTGTCCACCCTTGGCATCCCCACCGGACTCAAGGGTGGACACTTCTGTATTTTTAGCGCCTGTGTCCACCCTCAGATCCGTTCCAGTGCAAGGCTTCTCTTTGGGTGGACACTCCTCCTCAACCTCTCCACGCGCAAGGACAGCCTGGTACGTCTTTTTTCCATGTCTTCCTTCCTCTTTTTGCTCTTTAACCAGCCCACGCTTTACAAGGCGCTGGAGCGACTTCTGAATCGCCGCCACCTTGCCGCCCACCACAGGGTCAGAGTTGAGATCCGTGCGGTAAAAAGCCCGTGGATAGCCCGTACGAAGGCGCTGGAGCACCCTGTCGGTGATGCCGCTGGGGGAAGTATCTGCTGGATCGATCTCTGGTGTGAAGTCCGCTATAGAGAAGGTGAGGTCTTCTTCCTGCCGCATGATCAACGAGGTGCCAGACCTACCAGCCCTGGACTTTTCGATAGTGATGATGCGGCTGTGCGCTGGCGCGAGCCCTTTTTCAACGTCGTCTTTGCTGGGCTTCTTGAGCGCCCACGTCTCATCCACAGCATCACGAATGGCTGAGGTGCCCCTGAAGCCACCCTGCTTGTTGGCGTGGTGGATGATCAGGATCGTCGCAGCAGGGAACAGCACACCGTTGTTTCTGGTGAGCCAGTAAAGCGGCGTAGCGAAGTCGGATTTGTTCTCATCAAATGCTCTACCGCCGCTGCAGCCGATGAGGGAGTCAATCACCACCAGCTTGGGCTGGATCTTTTCCATCATCTTGATGAACTGTGCGTAGCGCTGGAGCTGCCAGTCGGTCAGCACCTTGGTGTTGGAGTCCATCGGGTAGTCAACCTCTTCCAGCTGCTCTTTGAGCTGGATCAGAGGCTGGTCACCATTCAGCAGCAGCACCGGCCCCCGCTGGACCGGCATGTGCTTACCACGCACCACAAAGGGAGAGCCAGTCGCAATGTGTTTCGCAAGAGTCCAAGCCGACATGGACTTGCCATCGCCACCAGCGCCATAAATCAGCACCACGGAAGGATGCGGCAACACATCAGGAATCAAGTAATCCCGCTTTTCATTCATCTGCTGGAGCGCCTCCACATCCATAACGCCTTTGGCACCCTCGAACTGAATCTGGTCAACGATCAGCTTTTCCAGCGCCACTTGATCCCGATAACCCGCCTGGAGCGCGAGGTTATTGAGGTTGAAGTTCATCTCCGCCGGGTTGTCCAGTTCGAGGTACGACTTGGCTTTGGCGATGACTTCGTCAAAGGAAAGACTCGCACGGGCATAGAACACCGGCTTCGCCTCGACCTCTTCGACAACCGATGCACAATCGTCCCTTTGAAATCGCGCCCTCTCTGGGTCGTAGTGGTCAGCCAGCTTGATCAGGCTGCCAAACCCAAGTCCGCCCTGATCCTTGAAACCGGCTTCCCAACGAGCAAGGCATGGATCTTTGCCATCAGTCCAGTCATCGGCGTATTCCTCATCCTGGAGCGACCACTGCCGCCAGAGGTTGAGACCTTCTTCACCGGGCAGTTCGGAGTGGATCATCGCGCCGATGCGCCACCACAGATCTTCAGATCCGCGTCCCTGCGGCTGAATCACCGAAAGGCAGGACTCAGCAATAACGAGCCGTTCTTCCTTGGAGCGTGTTCCCCAGCGGCCATCGCGGAGCCCTTTACCGCCGGTTTTATTTTTCTTCTGGGTGAAGGATTCCTTCATCCGCTCCACAAGCCACCCAGGAGCCTCTGGAACATCGTTCAAATCCCCTTCAAGTGTGTATGCACCTCCAGACTTGTAAGCGCCTCCTACAAGCCCCTGACGGCCCCACAGAACTTCCCAACCTTCACCACTAGCAGCAAGGCTGATGTCAGACACCTCAGCCCAAGACTCCCGTGGCACGTAGAAAAGGAACTTCGCAGCCGCTTTCTTAGGTGACAGCACCCGTGGAGCGCCCTCCAAAGTGCTGCCCCACTTCTTCATCACAGCGCCGAGGTTGGCGTCCACGTCAAGGATCACCAAGCCCTTGCTGCGCGGACCAGTGAACACACCAATCGCTTGGTACGTCTCAGGTGCCCGTTCGATGTAAAGCGCCGCAGCTTCGGGCGAGAGGTCCTCGTGGTGCGCCCTACCTAGAGGGTTTTTGCCGCAGGCGGTGCCGCCGTTGGGCATTTCAACGCCGTTGGCGTAGATCGGAGCACAAGCCAAGTAACTTGGCAGCGACCGTACAAAGGATGGAAGATCCATCTGCTAGACTCCTACAGGAATGTTAAGACACGCTCCAGGGCTTCAGCCACCCTGGAGCGCTTTTTTCATTCTACGGCACTTGCCAACCCCCGTCACTGTGCTACGTTGTGCAAGCACCGGGCAGATTTCGCCCACAGCAAAGCCATTCAATGGGATTTCTGAAGAACAAAGACGCAGTGTCTGGAGGCAGCGGTGGCGGAGGCTACCTGAACCCCAGCAAGATCCAATCAGGCGGCAGCGTGCGTTTTGCACTGCTGGACGATGAACCACTGGAGTTTTACGAGTGCTGGGGCGAAGCCACTGACGGCAGCGTCCGCCCATTCAGGTTTGCGGATGATCCGAGCCCTACAGACATCGAGGAAGAGATGGGACCGGACTTCAGCCGCCGCATGAACCGCGAAGGCACTGGCCCTGAACCCGTCAAGTTTGCCATCGCAGTTCCCGTCTACAACTTTGAGGCTGGTTCGGTGCAGGTGATGAGCCTGACCCAAAAAAGTCTGATCAAAGAGCTGGATCAAGTGTCTCAAACCGAGGACTACAGCGATCTACTGGCGTGGGACTTTGTGTTGAGCAAGACCGGCAGCGGACTCTCCACCGAGTACAAGCTGCTGCCAGCACCCCGCAAGGCCGCATCCCAAAAGGCAATCGATGGTGCGTGGAGCAAAGCCCAGTCCGAAGGCTTCAACGTAAACCGCCTACTGGTGGGTGGAAACCCATTCAAGGAGTGACCCACTAAGGGCTAAAACATCCCCCAGCCATTCACTGGGGGTTTTTATTGGCTATAGTGAGTATGGGAAGGTGTATTTACATGCTCAAGCCACCCAATCCAAGACTTGAAACCGAACCAAACGGCATGGTTCGTATCACTGTAGGAGACCAGATAGGATGGGTAAGTAGTTACCATTTGGTTGACACTAAGGTCAGGCAATTAAGACACGCATGGCTAAAGGAGCACAGAACAGACTAGCTTTACTGCGTAAGTCTGCCCTGGTCCGTGATGACTCTGGCCCTTTCCGCGTTTATCGGGATGACGCTGGCTGCATTTTTCACAGCGTTACGCACATTCTCAAAGAAACAGCACCCGAATGGCAACAACAAGCCCTGGAACGGTGGCTTACTCGACCGACTGCTCACGAAGACCGAGACATGGCGGCAACGCGGGGCACGCTGGCGCATAATCACGCGGAGTATCTCCTAAAGACTGGAGCGAAACTCGCCCGCCAAACCGCCAACAAACGCAACGCCTGGAAAACCTCCGCAGACGGCCTGGAGCGTTGTCCGGGCTCTATCACCCGCTGGGGCATCGAAAGGGCCATTCAAGGGGCACCTAGAGTCCCCTGGAGCGCTTCCGGCTATGCACGCGGACTCCGGGGCTGGATCGCAGACAACGTAACCGCCATTCATGCCTGCGAGTTTTCCATTCACCACAGCGCAGGTATGGCTGGAACGTGTGATGCCCTGCTGGACATCAACGGCAAAGGCCCATTCATCGTGGACTGGAAAACCAGCGTACGAGAACGCAGCGAAGACATGCTCACCAACTACATCGATCAGCTTGGTGCGTACAGCCTGGGACTCAAGAGTCTCACCGACATACAGCCGGTGGGTGGCTTGGTTGTGGTGGCACGTCGAACCGGAGCCCCGCAAATCCGAGAACTGAGTGAACTCGAACTGCGAGGTGCCGAATCTAGATTCCTGGAGCGGGTGGAGCGTTATTTCTCAGCATCAGTCTCATGAGTCTCAGCCTATGGGGCAGGACCGAAACCTTTCAAACGGCGCATAGCCTCAGGGTTGCCAGCCCTGGCACGTTGCTCGAAACCAGCACGTAGCGAGCGGTATTGCTGGGCCGTCAACAAAACGGTGCAGCCGTTTTCTTTGAAGTAGAAAGAAGGAGAGTGACTCATCAGACGCGTTTAAACTTGGATAGTGCGGAAGCGTAAGCATTGGCCACCTTAATGACCTGCTCTGGGTCGTCCATTGCTTGGGCTTGGTAGAGCTGGTCTTTAAGTGCATTCAGCACTAGATCAGTGTGCTGTGGTTCCTTAGGCTGCGGTGCGAGGTCATTAAACCAGCGGTAAGCACTGGCACGGCTGACTCCGGCTTCTGTCAGTTCTGCGATGACTTCAGAACGGATGCAACCATCGTCGAGCCTGGTACGGATGAACTGCTGGGCTTCGTCTCTTTCCATGGGTGAGAATTCGGGACACCCTTGTCTACTACAGAAGCGGCGTTGAGACAAGCGGCTGAGACAATGTGAGAATTCTCAGATTTTCAGCTGGAGCGCTTGACACCCTGCCGGAATGTGTGGTCTACTGTAGGAGTCAACAAGGAGCACCACCAATGCCCGAACAGCTACCAGTCACCCCCACCATGTGGTGGAGCGGCAAACGCAACCCCGAGACCGGCGTGAAAATCTGCCGGTTCAAGAAAACACTGCTGAATGGCAAGCCACGGCTGCGCCACCCAGTCACCGATGGTCCGCTCGTCACTAACGGCGACATCGCCAAGTTCGACAATGGCACCCCTGACGGCGTGCTGAAGCTCCGCTGGAACGGTGAGTGGATCCCAGTCCCCTCGATCGACGAGTTTCAAGAATGGACAATTGATTCTTGCTGCCCCACGCCTGATGGTTCGATCGTCGAACCCGACGCTCCCGAATCGTGGCTTTCACTTGTGGGGCTGGTTTGATGCAACCCACCCCTAAAGTCATCCGTGGCATTCTGGATTCTGCTCACAGCACCTTTGTGAGCATTACGTTCATTAAGTCCAACGGAGAAATCCGGCAGCTTACCACCAACCCGAAACACATAGGAGAGATTCTTGGCACTGGCACGCCAACCAAGGATCCCGCAGTGTTCAGGATCATGGATGTCAAGCTCAATCAATGGCGCAGCTTCCGGGCTGAGCGTGTCCAATCAATCAAGGCCAACGGTTCAACATTCACCTTCCAAGCATCATGAACTTAGTAAACCGCGCATTCATCACCCGGCCATTCATCACGCCGGAAGATTCATACGAAGAAGTGAAACAAACGCTGGCCCGTGCTCCATTCATGCGAGCCATTCAGACTCACTATGTACCGGCAACCGATACCGATGGCGCATTCATTGTCGCCACTTGTAAGGAAATGGAAGCTTGCATTCAGGTTCCCTACGAATACGTGCATTCACGGGAGGGTGCCCACTACGTGGCAGCCGCGCAGTTAATGCGGCGTGAACGACCGGCAGACTGGCACGAACAAACCTTA
>JGI11705J14877_10001122_pt1 | contig 15553 bp, 12 predicted proteins | sample Etolaghawater15m_FD_14877 | JGI IMG/M metagenome (IMG submission 14877) | reverse complement strand
TATCTATTACTTTTATGTGATTCTGGGATTCTTTTTCCTGGGTATTTTATACATTAACTGGTTTCGCAAATCCCGTCTGGGGTTTCAGCTCCGTTCCATCAAGGATAACGAAGATGTGGCCCGTTCACTTGGCATTAACGTCCACTGGGCCAAAATTAAGACCTATGCCATCGCCACCGCATTTGTCAGCATGGTCGGGTCATTTCACGCCTGCTACGTGAGAAACATTGAGCCCGAAGATACCATGAGCCTGGATATATCCATCCTTATTGCCCTCATGGCCATGCTGGGGGGTGCCGGCTCTTTATGGGGACCCATCATCGGGGCCGGCATTCTGATTCCCCTTAAAAGTTATCTCAAGGAGTGGCTGGGCGCTCAGGCGGGGCTGGTGGGAATTGATCTAATCCTTTACGCGATTATCATCATGCTGATTTCCGCCTTTGAACCGAGAGGCGTTTGGGGCATTGTGGAAAAAATCAGGCGAAAGAGAAGAAAGTAACAAATGGCATTTCTGGAAGTCCATAACCTGGTCAAGGATTTCGGAGGTCTTAGGGCCAACAACGATGTCTCCTTTAATGTGGAGCGGGGTGAACTGGTGGGCCTGATCGGCCCCAACGGCGCCGGCAAGACCACCCTGTTTAATTGTATTTCGGGACTTCACACCATCACCTCCGGCGAAGTGATCTTTGACGGGACAGATATTACCGCCCTTAAGGCCCATGAAGTGGCACGACGGGGGCTCGCGCGAACATTTCAGGTTTATGTGGCGGCGGGTGATTTGACCGTTCTTGAAAATGTCATGGTGGGGTGTTTTATGGGGACATCTTCTCGAAGCCGTGCCAGAAAAAAGGCCATGGGAATTCTTGAGGACCTGACCATTGAAGATCTTTCCGATTCTTTGGTGAGTGAGCTTCCCGTGGCGGCTCAGAAAAAAGTGACCATGGCAACTGCCATCGGCTCGGAACCAAAGATGCTGTTGCTGGACGAAGTGGCCGCAGGGTTGAATCCCAACGAAATCGACGGCATCATGAATAGTATAAAGCATATTCATGACCAGATGGGGATTACAGTTATTTTGATCGAACATGTGATGGCACTGGTTATGAAAGTGAGTCACAAACTGATCGTTCTGGACTACGGCGAAAAGATTGCCGAAGGAGATCCCGAAACGGTTTCAAAAGACCCCCTGGTCATCAAGGCCTATCTGGGGGAACGGTATGCAAAAGAACACGGCGGTGAGAATTCTTCCAGGCGGAGCGACATTGATCCATGAGCCAGTACATCCTTGAAGTGGAAAATATCAAAGTCCGTTATTCAGGCCTGCCCGTGTTGCAGGGCGTATCCGTAAGCGTAAAGGCTGCAGAGACGGTCTGTGTGGTGGGTTCCAACGGCTCTGGAAAATCAACGCTGCTTCGGGCCATCATGGGAAGTCAGCGCGTATTTGAAGGGAAAATCAGGTTCGAAGGAAAAGAAATACAAAAGTTGCGCACAGAAGAAATCGTCCGCATGGGGATTATCTATGTGCCGGAAGAAAAAATGCTCTTCAAACCCCTGAGCGTGGAGGAAAATCTTCGGCTGGGCGCCTACATTTTAAACGGTAAAGAAAAGATTCAGAAAAATCTCTCCCTGATTTACACCCTTTTTCCCCGATTAAAGGAACGGCGTTTGCAGGCTGTTACAACCCTGTCAGGCGGCGAGCAGCAGATGGTGGCCATCGGCAGGGGACTCATGAGCAATCCGCAGGTTCTCATGCTGGATGAACCGTCCCTGGGACTGGCCCCCATCTTGGTGGATGAGGTCCTCGATACGGTGAGACGCCTCAAAGAGGAGGGCATCACCATTCTACTGGTGGAACAGAACGTTCGAGAGGCCCTGGATCTCGCCGATCGCGGCTATATTCTGCAAACGGGCAGAGTTACAGGAGAAGGGACCGGCCAGCAACTGCTCGACAGTGACCTGTTTCGTTCGGCTTTCCTGGGGATTTGATCCAGATCACTGGCCCAGTAAATCAACTGGATTTCAACCTCGCTTTTTCCAATCCAAAGAATGGCGCCATCTGAATCGAATTAGGCCCGAAAACGCAAACGCTTCCGCAGATCTGCATTCGAATGAGTTTTGTAAGCAATCAAGAAAATTCCCTCATAAGGCTTCTTCCGGAATATCCAGAGCCGATGTGTCCTCCTGTTCCATAACAATATGCCGAGAAAAAACATTGGGAAGAATGTTGCGGCAGAAGAAGCGCACGGTTTCCATTTTGCCTCTGTAGAAAATTCCATCGGCTGATTCTGCATCAACCTCGGTGAGCTTTTTTCGGGCGATGAGGCCCTGTTCCAGCATGAAATGGGCCATGGCGGTCTCCGCAAAACACTCCAGGAACCGGGTTGAGATAAGGGGGATAAGAGAGAGTTTTCCCGCCTGAAAATACTGCATGAATTTCATGGTGAAATCCCCCGTGGCTTTCGCTGCCTTAAAAAGGAGTTTGGCATCAGGCCCGAAATCCTCGTCACCCTGGTGTTCCTTGGTAAAGGCCATGATTTCCTGGATCCAGTCTCGGAAAATGCTTCCCCCTTTCATGCCCAGTTTTCGTCCCACAAGGTCCAGGGACTGAATGAAGGATGTCCCTTCCCAGATGGAAATGATTTTCATGTCCCGGGCATACTGTTCCACCGGGAACTCACTGCAAAACCCCACCCCCCCAAGAATCTGAATGGCATCTCGTATCAGCATATAGCCGAAATCCGACGGATAGGCTTTGACCAGGGGTGTTAAAAGCTCTGTCCGCAGTGCAGTCTCCTCCCGCACAGCCTTGTCTGGGTCGTTATGGGCCACGTCCAGATAGTACATGAGTTTACCGATCATGGCGCGCATGGCTTCAGTGCCTGCTTTGAGGTTCATGAGCATGCGCCGAACGTCCTCATGTTGAATAATCGGGACCCTGTCGCCTTCACGGTTGGTGAATGGAGGGCCTTGAACCCTTTCCCTGGCATATTTGCGGGCTGTGTCATAGGCGCTGGCTGTCACCCCCAGAGACTGGACCCCGCAGCCGATTCTGGCGTCGTTCATCATCTGAAACATCTTGGCCATGCCGCTGTTGGGTTCTCCCAGCAGGACGCCAAGGCAGTTGCCGTTTTCCCCAAAATTGAGGGTGCAGGTGGATGAGCCGTGAATCCCCATCTTATGTTCGATGCCGCCGCAGAAAACGTCATTGGCCTCTCCCAGGGAACCGTCGGAATTGACCCGGATCTTGGGGACGATGAACAGGCTGATCCCCTTGGTCCCTGAAGGAGCCCCCTCAATGCGGGCCAGTACCAGGTGAATGATGTTTTCGGTTAGGTCGTGGTCGCCGCAGGTGATAAACCGTTTGGTGCCCTCAATCTTGTAGATTCGAGCGTCGCCGGAGTCCGGATCCGGCGTTGCCTTGGTGCGCAACGAGCCCACGTCAGAGCCGGCATCGGGTTCGGTGAGGCACATGGTGCCGCCCCAAAGGCCGGTGTACATCTTTTCCACAAACAGCGCCCGGTCTTCGTCCGTTCCGAAGTTTTCGATAAGTCTGCCGTTTCCCACTGCCAGGCCGGGATAAGTCATGAAGGCGAAATTGGCCCCGGTGAAAAGCTCTCCCAAAATGCCGCTGACGGCAGCGGGAAGCCCCTGGCCGCCGAATTCCGGGTTGGTGGATGTTCCAATCCAACCGTTTTCCGCCATGACCTTCCAGCATTCATGAAAAGATGCGGGCGGTTTTACCTGGCCGTCCTCATAGGAACACCCCTCTCTGTCACCATCCTGCATGGCGGGGCCCAGCACATCGCGGCATACCTTGAGCCCTTCGTCAATGATCATGCTGAAGTCTTCTCTGTCAAAATCCTGAAAGGCTTCATAACTTAAGAGCTTATCCATATTCAGGTATTCTAAAAGGACAAATTTCAGATCCCTGACATCCCTGTTGAAGTAGTTGATTCCCATGCCGTTCTCTCCCCTCTGACGCGACTTCCCAATAGCCTGGTAGCCCTTCCATTCCGCAATCCGAATTCCACAATCCGAAATGCTATTACCAGTCGTACTCTTCCCGTTCAATAATGGTGGCAACCCCCTGGCCGCCGCCGACGCAGGCATTGGCACAACCGTAGCGGCCCTGCTTTTCGTTCAAAATGCGGGCCAGGGTGCCCACCAGTCGCGCACCGGTGGATCCCAGGGCATGGCCGATGGCCACCCCACCACCTTTTACATTCACCGTTTCAGGATCCAGGCTGAGTTCTTTGATGCAGTTAAGGGCAACGACGCTGAAAGCCTCGTTGATCTCCCAGAAGTCGATGTCGGACGCTTTGAGGCTCGCCTTTTCCAGGGCTTTCCGGCTGGCCGGCACCGGACCAGCCCCCATAATGGTGGGATCGACCCCGGCAAAACCGATGGACCGTATGGTGGCAAGCGGCTTAATTCCTTTTTTCTTTGCGGTTTCCTTGCTCATGAGCAGCATGGAGGAAGCGCCTGCGTTCAAAGGAGAGGAATTTCCAGCCGTGATCACACCGTCTTTTTTGAAAGCCGGTCTCAGCTGCTCAATCCCTTCAAGGGTGGTATCTCCCCGTATGGCCTGATCTTCCTTTATGGTCATAACGGTTCCGTCGTCCTGGGGAGCCTCTATGGGCATGATTTCCCCGTCGAAAAATCCCTCTTTTTGCGACTGGGCCGCCAGATGGTGTGAGCGTACGGCCCACCGGTCCAGGTCTTCTTTGGTAAGATCTGTCTGGGAGAAGAGTTTCTCCGCTGTCATCCCCATGTTCATGGCTTTCATCATATCCCAGTGCTGAAAGTCAGGATAGAGGAAGAGCGTCATGTTGGGTTTAATCAGTCCTCTTTCCGTGGTGTATCCCCCCATGGGAATTCGCGTCATGTGCTCGTAACCGCCCACCATGACCACATCGGCGAAATCCTGTGCGATCTCCATGAAACCGATCTGGATTGCCGCCATGGCAGATCCGCACTGCTGATCCACGAACTTGGCGGGAATGGTCTCCGGCAGGTTCGCCAGGAAAATGGGAAAACGGCCGCCATAGGCCCACTGCTCCCCTACAGCGGTGGCACACCCCACCAGAAAATCATCGATCTCTTTCGCGTCGATGCCCGTTCGCCGAATCAATTCCGGCAGCAGTTTGGCCAGGAGTTCATCTCCCCTCATTTTACAGAACCAGTCCCTGGCCGGGTCTTTCGGCCGGGAACGGGATTGGGCTGTCCTCAGGTATCCGGCTATAACGACTTCTTTCATGGGTAATCCTCCTTTATTCGATCTAACATAAAAATTTTACAGATCAAAGTCTTCCTAACCCGTTTAGATAATTGAGCCCTGAATTCGCTACCGTCATTCCGGCGAAAGCCGGAATCCATAGTCTTATCAGTTACATATGATTTCTGGATGCCGGATCAAGTCCGGTATGACGATGGAACTTTAGACTTTCAAGTAAAAGGTCTTTCCGGATTCGGCCATCTCCTCGATCATCTTTGATGGCTTGAACCGCAGCCCATACTGCTTTTCCAGCGCCTGCAGCTTTTCATAGACATTTTTAAGGCCCCACTTGTCGGCATATCTCAAAATGCCGCCCCGGTAGGGGGGGAAGCCCGTACCATAGATCATGGCCAGATCCATGTCTTGAACCCGATCGCAGATCCCTTCTTCCATCATGAGCGCCGCTTCGTTGATCCCGAGGGCCAGCATGGTATCCGTGATTTCCTGTTTGGACATCTTTTTGGGGGAGACTCCTTTTTCTTTCAGGTACCCCTGCACGGCTTCCACCACTTTTGGGTTCGGAACCGGCTTTTCGCCACTGTAGTCAAAATACCCGGCGCCTGTTTTCCGGCCGTAGCAGCCTGTATTGTAAATAACTTCAGTCAGCGGGTGCACCTTGTATCGCTCGCCCAATCTTTTCTCAAATGTTTTGTTGACATGGTAGTTGATATCGATTCCCGTAAGATCCGCCAGCGTGGCCGGTCCCATGGGCATACCGAAATCCATCATGGCCTGTTCCAGTAGTCCTCCGTCCACGCCGTCGGCTGAAAGAAAAACGGCGCCGCCAAAAAGCCCTCCCAACTGCCTGGACACATAAAATCCCGGTCCATCATTGACCACGATGGGAATTTTCTTGATGGTTCGTCCGAAGGCAACGCTCGTGGCCAGGGTTTGGTCGGAGGTCTTCTCAGCACAGATAATCTCTAAAAGCGGCATTCTGTCGGCGGGATTGAAGAAATGGAGTCCAATCATCCTGGCCGGATCCTTCAGGATGGTGGCCATTTCCGTAATGGGGAGTGCGGAGGTGTTGGTGGCGAAGACCACATCGGGCCTGCAGATCCCTTCCAGCTTTTTCCAGATTCCCTGCTTTACGTCCATATCTTCCAGCACCGCCTCAATCACCAGGTCCACATCTTTCAAATCTTCGAGATTAGTGGTGGTGGTTAAGCGGGTGTCGATCATCCCGTCAAGGTCTTTCCGGGTCATCTTCTTCTTTTTAATGGGGTAAGCGAACGTCTTTCGAACGGCGACGACGCCTTTTTGGACGGCTTCGTCGTTGATATCCCAGAGCACCCCTTCAATGCCTGCGTTCAGCAGCAGGTTGATGATGCCCGAACCCATGACACCCCCGCCTAGCATGGCCACTTTTGTGATTTTTGCCGGTTTTAGTCCCTTGATCCGGGGGAGTTTGCCGGCGGCTCGGGTGTTTAGAAAGATAGCAATCAGGTTTTTGGCCACTTCCGATACAACGCAATCCGCAAAGAGCCCCACCTCTTTTTCAATGTCGGCCTCTATATCGAAGCTGAGTCCCTGTTCAAAGGCATCGATCGCTTTAAATGGGGCAACGTAACCTTTGGCTTTTTGGAAGGCGGTGAAGCGGGCGTAATTCACCAGGGCTGTTTTCTCCGCGGCACTTGGCAGTCGGTCGTTGATATTGCGCGTCACATGAAGGTAATGTGTAAGCTTCCCTGAAATGAATGAACGGGCCGCTTCAAGGGCCTTTTCAAGAAGCTCGTCACGGGGTGCCACTTCATCCACCAGTCCCTGCATGAAAGCCTTTTCCGACTTGATGGGTTTTCCGGTGGTGATCATTTCCAGCGCATTGGGCAGACCGATGAGCCTGGGCAGTCTCTGGGTTCCTCCTGCCCCCGGGATGAGTCCGATCTGAACCTCCGGTTGCCCCAGATTGACGCCTTCCGCCGCAATTCGATAGTGACAGACCATGGCGGTCTCCAGCCCTCCGCCCAGGCAATTTCCGTTGATGGCGGCGATAACCGGTTTAGGGCTCACCTCAATACTGTTCAGGAACTGGGCCGCGGAGAGCGCGATTTCAAAAACCTCACTTCTGTCTTTTATGGTCTGAAGTTGTGTAATGTCAGCGCCGGCTATAAAGTTTTTTCCCGTGCCCGTCACGATAATCGCTTCCACCGCGTCATCAGAAAAGGCTTCGGTGATGGCTTCCCTGAAATCTTTTCCCATCTGGGCCGACATCTGGTTCACCGGAGGGTTGTCAATGGTCAGAACGGCCACAGTCTCTTCGAGGGTGACCCGAATGGTACTGTATTCCTTCTTCATGGCTTTTAAACTCCTTCCTGAATCTTCACCTGTGTCATTGTTCAAATGTTAAGGTTTTTTGCGAATTTTTGGCGCAATCAGGAAGCCTTGACCTCCTAAAAATCCATGCCGCAAACTAGCATATAGCGTTAATACACATTATATGCACAAGTCAACAAAATAAATGAAAATTCTTGTTGACATGAAAATTAATACTGAAGTACTCTCTCGTCAGTCCTTAACCATCAGGGCAAAATTGAAACCCTTCTCTGAGGGTAATCGATGAAAATCAGTGAAGTCGTCAAAGAAACGAAAGTTCCCAAGGAAACCATTCACTACTACGTGCGTGAAGGTCTGATCCCGCGGCCCAGAAAAGCGGGCAAAAATGTAGCGAATTATACGGACGTTCATGTGGAACAGATTCTTCTCATCAAACAAATACAGGACAATTTTTATCTCCCCCTCTCCCTCATCAAAAAAATCGTTAAACCACTCATCCACTCACCTGAGCTCAAAAGTCTTCTGGAACTCAGAAGTGACTATCACAGTCCGGTGGACCAACTTCTAGAAACGGAAACCGTTGGCGAGGAAACATTTAAAAAGACCACCGGTTTGGGATCAAAATGGTTGACCCAATTCGAAGAGTGGGAGATTATAACCTTCAAAAGGGACGGCGACGAAAAGATCTATTCACAAGATGATGTGATTATCGGAAAATTGATGGTTGACCTGGATCGGGCGGGTTTTGGGCCCAAGGACGGATTCGATCCCGAAGACATCAAACGGTATGTGGATCTATTTCGCAAAATCGTCGTCATGGCGCATACCAAATATTTACAAACCAGTCTCGAAAAATTCACTCCCGAGCAGAACCTTGAACGGTTGATCAAAGGCAGAGAGCTCATGAGTCTTTTATTCTACCATCTTTATCGTAAATTGATACGGGATCCATCAATAGAGTTTCAAGCCAGCATGAATTAGGCAGACGTTCCAAAAGGCGTTTTGCCGGTCCACAACCCCTTTTTTACTGTGTCTTTTTAATAAGTTGTCTAAACTCATTTAACCTTAAACGTGTTTGAAAGGAGGCTGTAACCATGAAAAAGAGGAATGTTGGGTGGAGTATTTTGTTGGCGGTCTGTCTTGTGGCGAGCATCGGTTTTCCTGCGTGGGGATCGGAGGTCATCAAGATCGGTGTCATTGGTCCCATGCAGTTTACCCAGGGTGAAGGACACTGGAACGGCGCGACACTTGCGGCTGACGAGATCAATGCCAAGGGCGGCGTCCAGGTGGGAGACAAGAAACTTCCCATAGAATTGGTGAAGGTTGACTCCAACGAATTCGTGAGCCTCCCTGATGCCACCAATGCCGTTGAGTTGGCGACCTCACGACACAAAGTGAATTTTTTGGTGGGAGGCTTTCGGACCGAGGCGGTTCTGGTCATGCAGGACATTGCCATGGACAACAAGACCATCTTCATCGGCTGTGGCGCGGCCCACCCCAAGCTGTGCGGAAAGGTGAAGGAGAACTATGACCGTTATAAATACTGGTTCAGGGTGACGCCCATCAACAGCCGGTTTCTGGTCAAGGTGGACTTCATCCTCCTGGGTATGGTGGCTAAAATCATGGCCAAACAGCTCAATATCCCCAAAATCAAAGTGGCCATTGTGGCTGAAAAGGCGGTCTGGTGCGATCCCATTGTGGGCATCGCTCAGAAGAACCTGCCCAAGATGGGGATGGAGGTTGTAGGGGTTTGGCGGCCGTCACCGGTGGCAACCGATGTGACCGCGGAGCTTTCCGCCATTCAGAGTTCAGGGGCCCACATCATTTTCACCAGTTTTTCATCATCGGTGGGGATCACCTTTGCCAAACAGTGGGGGGAACTCAAGGTTCCGGCCGCAGCGGTGGGCATCAATGTGGAGGCTCAAAAAGATGGATTCTGGGCGGCCACGGGAGGTAAAGGGAACTACACCTTGACCATCAACACCTACGCGCGTGTGAAGATCACTGAAAGGACCATTGACTTTTTTGACACATACCGCAACAAATTCAAGGAAGCCCCCAACTATACGGCCGGCACCTATGACGCTGTGAGAATCCTGGCTGACGCCATCACCAAGGCGGGTTCCCTGGATCCCGACAAACTGGTACCGATCATTGAAAAAACTGATATGACAGCCGCATCGGGCCGTGTGACATTTGACCAGACCCACGACATTGTATGGGGACCGGGATACGTCACTTCCGTGGGGACTCAGTGGCAGAATGGTAAAAACATGTGCGTATGGCCATACAAATGGGAAGGCATTACCTATGAAGGAGCGGTGCCCTACCAGCTGCCCCCATGGGTGGTGTCACATTATAAAAAATGATGTATGAAACCCTGAGCTCAGTGCTGTTAACTTAAGGCCTCAATGGTTTCGTACAAACGCACGTCATTCCGGCGAAAGCCGGAATCCAGTCTTCTCAAGCACTTCTGGACCCCGGCTTTCGCCGGGGTGACGGCATGGTTGATTGAGATTTTGTTTAAGTCAATGACATTGCCCCTGAAACTGGAACCGGAAGGCATATGATCCAGAATATCATCATCAACGGCCTCATCAACGGGAGCATATACGCTTTACTGGCCATCGGGTTTTCCCTGGTCTTTGGTGTGGCCCGCATTGTTAATATCGCCCATACGGCCTTTTATATGCTGGCGGCCTATTTGATCTATGTGGGGTTTCACTACCTGGGTATTTCTCCTTATGTGGCCATGCCCATTTCCATTGTTATTGTGGGGTTTTTGGGCGTGGTTTCTTACAAACTGTTCATCAACCCCATCCGGGAGCATGAAGCCGCCGTGCTGATTGCCACCATTGCCCTGGCCATGGTCATCCAGGAGGCGCTTCTCATCAGTTTCGGAGGCCATTATCTGGGGGTCCCTCCCTTGATCTCAGGGTATGCTACCATCGCGGGCGTAAAAGTAACTTACCAGCACCTCCTGGCTCTTGGAGTGGCTGTTCTGGCCCTGATCGGGACCTGGGCGCTGATGATGAAGACGCGGCTGGGGCTGGCGCTTCGCGCCACGGCCCAGGACCGGGAAGTGGCCAACCTTATGGGAATGAACGAGGCGCGTGTTGCCATGTTGACCATGGGGATATCGGTCATGATGGCGGCCCTGGCCGGTGCTATTGTGGTGCCGCTTTTCGTGCTGGATCCGCACATGTGGATGCACCCCCTGATCATGATGCTGGCCATTGTGGTGCTCGGGGGCTTAGGGAGTATCAAGGGGAGTTTTGTGGGGGCTTATATTCTGGCCTTTGCCGAGGTCCTGGTGGTCTTCTTGATTCCCATGGGGGCCTATCTGAAAGGGTCCGTGGCCCTGTCCATTATGATTCTGGTGCTTCTAATCAGGCCTGAGGGTCTGTTCGGCGTACACTTTGAGGAAGAGAGGTAGCATGGGCCTGATCGCTTTTTATTTTCGAAAGGTGTACACCCTCTTTAAAGGCGAGGTCCTGGTTCTGCCCAGCCGAACAGTGGTCCTGATCTTTGCGGTAGGCCTGCTGGCCCTTCCCCTTTTCACAGATGATCCCTATCTGCTCCGCATCCTCATCCTGACCAATATTTTTGCCATCCTGGCTGCCAGTTGGGACCTTCTTTCAGGCTTTACGGGGCAGATGAATTTCGGGCATGCCCTTTTCTTCGGTGTGGCCGCCTACTGCACAGCCATTCTCAACCTTCGTCTGGATCTGCCACCATGGCTCAGCATCCCGCTGGGGGCCTTTGGTGCCGTTTTGGCCGGGCTCGTGGTGGGCATTCCCTGTTTGAGGCTCAGGGGTACCTATCTGGCACTGACCACCCTTGCCTTTCCTATTATCCTTCTGGGGCTGGTTTTTGCCATCCCCGATTTGACGGGGGGAGAACTGGGCATATCGGGCATTGATCGGCTCACGGGGTCCCGGATGGGGGACTATTATGTCACCAGCGTTCTCATGCTGGTTTTGGGCTTTGTGATGTGGAAGATCACCGATTCGAAGAAGGGCATTATCCTGCATGCCATTCGGGAAGATGAGGTGGCGGTAAGAGCATCAGGCATCAACACCACCCGGTACAAGCTCATGGCCTTCTGTCTGAGCGGTTTTTTTGCCGGAGTCGCGGGAGGCCTCTACGCTCATATCATGCGGACCGCCGGCCCTTCCACCCTTGAGGTGGCCCTTTCTTTCCAGATCGTCATCTGGGCGGTTTTCGGCGGCATGGTGTCCATCTATGGCCCGGTGGCCGGCGTTTTCATACTTTTTCCCCTGCTGGAGTTCCTGCGTTTCATGCCGAAAATGCGCATGCTGGTTTTTGCTTTTATCGTCTTAATGACATTGTTGTACATGCCGCAGGGATTGATACCGTGGATTCGTGAAAAGATCGAGAAAGAATGCCCCCGGTGCAAAATTAGAAATGTTGCCACCCGAAAAACATGCCGTATCTGCACCGCGGAACTGGACTAGGGAACGATTAAGGAGAAGATACTGATGAACGCCAAAGAAGCTTATGCCGCAAAGCCCTGGGTCGCCCACTATCCAGAAGGGGTCGCTGAAGGGGTGAAAGTCCCTGAAATGAGCGTGCCCCAGGCCTTTGACAAAATGGCCGATCAATACGCCAACAAAAACGCCCTGATCTTTTACGGTAAAAAAATCACCTATCGGAAACTGAAAGAACTCACCGATTCTTTTGCCTCCGCCCTTTCGGCCCTGGGCGTTAAAAAAGGGGACACGGTGGCCCTGTATCTTTTGAACTGTCCCCAATACGTGATCGCCTATTTTGGGGCGTTGAAAGTAGGCGCCAAAATCACTCCCATCAGCCCTGTTTACACCAGCCAGGAAGTAAAACATCAGATTGAGGACAGTGAAGCCAGTGCGGTTGTCTGTGAAGAGATCCTCTATGACAATGTGGAAAGATCCGGCGCGAATCTGGATCATGTGATTTTGACCGATATTTCGGACTATCTGCCGCCCCTCAAAAAACTTTTTGGCAAGAATGCCTTAAGCAAGGCCTACAGCGGAATGGCGGCACCCACCCAGGAGCACATCCAGAAGGCGGGACTTTTGCGGTTTCAAGATCTCCTCAAAAAATACCCAGGTCCCCCCCCTGCGGTTGAAATCAATCCCAGGGAAGACCTGGCGGCCCTTCCCTATACCGGTGGGACCACCGGGCTGCCCAAGGCGGCCATGATTACCCATTACAACATGATTGCACTTCAGCAGCAGATCATGGCCTTCTGGCCCATGTTTGAGGAAGGCAATGAGGTGGTCATGGGATTTCTGCCTTTCTTTCACATTTACGGCCAGGTGGTGGTCATGTTCAACAGCCTGGTGCAGGGTTTCACGGTGGTCCTTTTTACAACACCGGATATTGATGATATCCTTTCAGCCATGGACCGTTATCAGGCCTCTGCTTTTTTTGGTGTCCCCACCCTTTTTGAATACTTGAAGGAGTATGAGAAGACCGATCGTGTCAATTGGAAAAAGCTCAAAATGATCGCCTGCGGGGCGGACACCCTGCATGAATCCACCATCAAGCAATGGGAGCAAAGAACCGGCTCCGTCATCATGGAGGGGTACGGCATGACGGAAACCACCGCAGTCGCCCACTCGACGCCTTACCACAGGCCCAAAAGCGGTTCCTTCGGAGTACCGCTCCCCGGTGTGGACGCGGCCATTGTGGACGTTGAGGGTGAAGATTGTATCCCGGTGGGAGAGGATGGTGAATTGATTCTGAGCGGTCCCAATATCATGCAGGGGTACTGGCGCCGTCCCGAGGGAACCGCCGAGGCCATGATGGACATGGACGGCAAGCGATGGCTCAGAACCGGTGACCTGGTGCGGATGGATGAGGAAGGGTATTTTCATTTCTTTGACCGCAAGCGGGACCTCATCAAGTTCAAAGGGTATTCGGTCTTTGCCAGGCACGTGGAAGAGGTGCTTTACAAACATCCCAAGATCAAGGCGGCGGGTGTGGTGGGGGTTCCGGACGCAAAGGTGGGGCAGCTGATCAAGGCTTATGTGGTCCTTCAAAGCGATGCTCGGGGGAAAATATCCGAAGAGGAGATCATGGAATTCTGCCGGGATAACCTGGCCCACTACAAGGTTCCCAGAATCATCGAATTCCGTGGGGAACTGCCCAAAACCGATGTGGGAAAGGTTTCCCGAAGGGAACTGCGGGAAGAAATGGAGGAGTCATAAGATGGGCGGGCCTTTTCTGGAAATAGAGGGCCTCAGCAAGGGATTTGGTGGACTGAGGGCCGTCAACGAGGTGGGTTTCACCATGGGCCGGGATGAGGTCCTGGGCCTGATCGGTCCCAACGGTGCGGGAAAGACCACCATGCTGCGGCTCATTACCGCTATTTTGAGACCCGATACCGGTGCCATCCGCTTCAAGGGAAAGAACATCGTTGGTGCCAAAACCTGGGATATCGTCAACATGGGCATTGCCTGCACCTTCCAGAACATGCGGCCTTTTAGGCGGCTGCCCATTATCGCCAATGTCATGGTGTCGTGCCTCTGCCCCCGGGCCATGAAACGGGGGGAATGGGTCAAGCGGGTGGAAGCCAAGGCCATGGACGCGCTGGAATTCGCAGGCATATCTGACATGGCCCTTGAAAAAGCGTCCACCCTCTCCCAGGGGGACCTCAAACGGCTGGAGGTGGCCCGGGCCGTGGCAACAGAACCGGAACTGCTTTTGCTGGATGAGCCTTTCGGTGGTCTGAGTCCCGCGGAGACCGACCTCATGGCCAAATCCATTCACCGGCTTCACAAAGGGGGACGGTTTGGCCGGCTTCACAGTGAGGGACCGGCCATGATCATTGTGGAGCACAAACTGCAGCAGCTCATGAAAATCGTGGATCGCATTATCGTTCTCAATTTTGGCACCATCATCGCCGATGGTACCCCTCAAGAGGTGGTGGAACAACCGGAAGTGATTCGCGCCTACCTGGGTGAAGGAGGCAAGATTGCTGCTTGAAATTGATCATTTAACGGTTTGCTATGACAGGGCCATGCTGCTCAATGACATCAGCATGGGCGTTGATACCGGGGAGTTGGTGAGCCTGGTGGGTCCCAACGGGGCGGGGAAATCGACGCTGCTTCGGGCGGTTACCGGGCTGGTGGTTTGGGAGCGGGAACTCACCAAAAGGTCCGCGGGGGAAGACATCACCATTGACGGGACCGTGACGTTTAATGGCGAACGCATCGACCAGGTGCCCGCCCACGAGATCGTCAAAAGAGGCCTTGTCCATTGCCCGGAAAGGCGGCGCCCATTTCGTGAGATGACGGTTCTCGAAAACCTTCAGGCAGGGGCCTATCTGCTTCGAGACCGAAAACAGATTCAGGAAAATCTTGACCAGATCTATACCCTGTTTCCCATCCTTAAGAAAAGGTCCAAACAGATATCGGGCACCATGAGCGGTGGCGAGCAGCAAATGCTGGCCATCGGCCGGGCGTTGATGTCCGAGCCAAAACTCCTTTGCATTGACGAGCCATCCACCGGCCTTGCGCCCATATCCAGGGCGGAAGTGTTTGACAAAATACGTAAAATTGCCGATCTTGGCCTTACCGTGCTGCTGGTGGAGCAGGAAGTGAGCACGGTCTTCACCATGACCGTCCGCAACTACGTCCTCTCATCGGGCAAGATCATCGCACAGGGAACCGGGGATGAGCTGCTTCAGGACGAAATCATCCGCAAAACCTACCTGGGGCTGTAAGCAGAATTCCCAATCCTTATAAAAAAAGAACACAAGCCCATAATGAGAATTGCTGCTGGAGGTAGTATCCCATTGACATCGCCACATGGCGACGCTATCTTTGTCATATGACGATGGAGGTGCCATAATGTTGAATAAAGAAATGCAGGACTATGGAAGTCATTCACTGGGGGTAAGAGCGGATGATCTGGACGCTGTTATCCATCAAATCAAGCATGGCCTGCCTTACAGCTCATTTGAGGCCTTGCAGAAAGCCGTGGGTATCCCGCAAAAAA
>JGI11705J14877_10001121_pt1 | contig 15556 bp, 13 predicted proteins | sample Etolaghawater15m_FD_14877 | JGI IMG/M metagenome (IMG submission 14877) | reverse complement strand
AAACTTAGATTATATTGCATTTTGTCATATTTTTTAAACTTTACTCATTTATTGCCTAAAATATATTATTAAAAAAAAGGAATATATTATGTTTGAGATGGGAATAGTTTTAATAGCATCAGTAGTTTTAGGCACGATAGCATATGAGTTTACTATGATATTGAGAGGTAGAGAATGGGGAGAAAATGCAAGTAGCTTTTTCTAGCCCAGAATAAATTTAGTTTATAAAATATTATAGATTGTTTTGAGGGTCGGAGTCGTTAAAATGTCCCCATGCAAGTTTAGTTCCACCGAGTATGTGAAAGTGCAAGTGTTTGACCTCTTGTCCACCATTATCACCAATGTTGGTGATGACTCTATAGCCGCTTTTTTCAATGTTTATGCTTTTAACAATCTCTTGTATAAACTCTGTCATGCCTGCCATAGTATCAGGAGTAACTTGGTTGAAACTCTCTACATGTATTTTTGGAATTGCCAAAATATGAACAGGTGCTTTTGGGTTTATGTCATGAAAAGCCAAGAAATTTTCATTTTCAGCTATGACATTTGAGGGGATTTCTTTGTTGATTATTTTACAAAATAGACACATTTATATTTCCTTATTTTTGGGTTATTGTAGCATATAATCTACTAAATGAAGCTATTTATTAGCTACTTTTAAATATAATCATTTAAAATTTTACAACTATGGAGACTCTGATTTGAAAGAGTGGTACGATAAAATAAAAGAAGCAAAAAGTGTCGAAAGCTTAGAAGATATACGTATCTCAGTCTTTGGAAAAAAAGGAATTTTAGCAGCAGAGTTTGCTAAGATGAAATCTGCTTCAAATGAAGAAAAAGCACAAATTGCAAAAGAGTTAAATACTCATAAGCAAACACTTATGAATGAATTTACTGCAAAAAAAATAGCACTACAAACACAAGAACTTAAAGATGCAATGCAGGCTGAAGCTATTGACGTTTCTATGTTTAGTACAAGAAGTCAGGCAGGTGCACTGCATCCAGTTATGGAGACAATGGATAGAATCGTGGAGTATTTTTCTTCTATGAATTTCGCTGTAAAAACTGGAAAAATGGTAGAAGATGACTTCAATAATTTTGAAGCACTTAACCTTCCAAAGTATCACCCTGCACGAGATATGCAAGACACTTTTTATTTTAAAGATGAAATGCTTTTAAGAACACATACCTCTCCTGTACAAATTCGTACAATGATGTCAACACAACCACCAATTCGTATGATTGCTCCAGGAGCTGTTTTTAGACGTGATTATGATTTGACACATACTCCAATGTTTCATCAGGTTGAGGGTTTACTCGTTGATAAAGAGGGAAAAGTCTCTTTTGCAAACCTTAAATTTATCTTAGAAGATTTTTTAAAGTTTATGTTTGGTGATGTAGATGTACGTTTTCGTCCATCATTTTTTCCTTTTACAGAGCCATCTGCTGAAGTAGATATTTCATGTGTGTTTTGTAAAGGGGAGGGGTGCCGTGTCTGTTCTCAAACAGGATGGCTTGAAGTTTTAGGCTGTGGAATTGTAGATCAAAATGTTTTTAATGCAGTAAACTATAAAGATGTCAGTGGATATGCTTTTGGGCTTGGTGTTGAGCGTTTTGCAATGCTTATTCATCAAATTGGAGATCTTCGTTCACTTTTTGAGGGAGATATTAAACTATTGGAGCAGTTTCAGTGATAGTAACAAAGTCTTGGTTAAATGAGTGGATAGATTTAAGTGGCATATCAACAGATGAGATTGCAAAAACTTTTAACTCTATAGGTTTAGAGGTAGATAGAATTCACGAGTATAGAACTCCTAAAAAAGTTGTTTTTGGAAGAGTACTAGAGTGCGAAAGACATCCGGATGCAGATAAGCTTAATGTTTGTCAAGTAGATATTGGAACGAGCACTCGTCAAATTGTCTGTGGTGCATCCAATGTTAGGGCCGGACTCCATGTTGTTGTCGCTACTATAGGTGCAGAGATGCCTGGTGGACTTGTTATAAAACCAGTAAAACTTCGTGGTATTGAATCAGAGGGAATGATTTGTTCTGCAACAGAGATTGGACTTCCAGATATCGGTTCAGGCATTATGGAGATTGATGAGAGTATAGGTGAGTACAAAATTGGGCAAGAGATTAGTGAAAACACAATTCTTAATGATGATTTAATTGAGATAGAACTTACTGCAAATAGAGGAGATTGTCTCAGCATCAGAGGAGTAGCTAGAGATTTAAGTGCTGCATTTGACAGAAGCATTAAAGAGTACTCAATCACAGATAATGATGATAAGCGAGGTATTGGTAGAATAGTTTCTCTCTCACATGAAAAAAACTTAGATGTAAACCTAAGATATAAGGCAATCGACTTAAAAGAGTTAGTGCTTCCTTTAGTTGTAAGGTTAAGATTAGCACAGATAGAAGACTTGAGAGATACTTGTGTAGAAGCAATGATGCTCTATGTAACACAAAGCACAGGAGTAATTCTGCGTTCATATAAGCATGATTTCTTTAAAGAAAACGATGAAAAAATGGCAAAAATAATGCTTTGTGAGGATGAGAATGGCTATGCTGTCATTAAGTCAAAAGAGCTTGCATCTACTGTTGGAATAATTCAAGAAGAGTCTTCAATGGTTATTGGTGATGAGGGTCTTATTCTTTTAGAAGCGAGTTATATCCCACCAGATACAATCTCAAAAAAAATGGCTGAACATAAAATAGAAGCTGGACCAATGTTCTATAAAACTTCAAGAGGAAGTGAACCTGCACTTGAGGGTGGATTGGCTTATTGTGTTGATTTGATAGAAAAATATTCAAACTCTTCTACTTTTAGTGGAATGATAGAACTTTCAAATGCACATAAAGATAAAACTGTTGTTGTTACCAAGCAAGAGATTGATGATCTTATAGGTGCTAAAATCGACAAGTTACTAATTACAAAGATTTTGAAAAACTTGGGCTTTGATACATCAAAATCTTCACCAGACAAGTTTGCAATAGCTGTTCCTCAATTTCGTCATGATATCGTAAATAAACAGGATATTATTGAAGAAATTGTAAGAATGGTAGGTATTGATAATATTGAATCAAAACCATTTTTACTTACTGAAGACAATAGACTTGAAGATAACTATTTTGAGTATAAAAAACGGTCTGTTTTTAGGCATCGTGCGGCAAATAGTGGTTTTTTTGAATCTGTGCATTTTGTTTTTGATGAAAAAAAAGTTCTGAACTCTTTTGGCTTTCAAACAACTCAAGAGGAATTAGAGCTTTTAAATCCTATTGTGCAAACATTGGACACTTTAAGACCAACTCTTTTAACAGGTTTACTAAAAGCTGCATCTATGAATGTCAAAAATGGCTACCCATCAGTCAAACTTTTTGAAATAGGTTCTGTTTTTACACCACTGCGTGAAGAGTCTTTAAAAATGAGTATGATTTTTAGTGGTGATAGAGAAAATGAAACTCTTTCAAACGCAGGAAAGCCCTTAAAAGTTGATTTTGCATATTTTGTTCAAAAGGTTGCTGATATTGTTGGAGCAATTGAACTTCAACAAACTGAAACAGAGCATACTCTTTCTCATATTTATCAATCAGCAAAGGTACTTCTTGATGGAGAAGTTATTGGAGAACTCTTTAGAGTACATCCAAGTGTTGAAAAAGCATATGATTTAGATGCTACCTATATGTGTGAGTTGGATTTTTCTAAACTCTCGTATGAGCTAAAAGTCGCTAAAAAGAGTTCTAAATATCAAGCTTCTTTCAGAGATTTAAGTATCATAATGCCTAAAGAGATGTCCTATGAGAAACTTAAAGGTGTTATAGAAGAAAATGCAACTAAAGAACTTGTGCGTTTCTATCCTGTGGATAAGTACAGCGATGAGACTTTGGGAGAGATGATGAGCTTGAGTCTTCGTTTCGTACTTCAATCTAGCGAAAAAACACTTGAAGAAGAGGACATAACTTCTGCCATGGATAAGGTTTTGGATGCACTCAAGCAAGATCTTGGAGTGGGACTACGATGAATTTTGTAAAAGTAGCAATAGCTTCCAAGTTTTCTTTAAAGATTTCACAAATAGCACCAGATAAATCTATATCACACCGTAGTGTTATGTTTGCTATGTTAGCTGAGGGCACAAGTAGAATCGAGAACTTTTTAAGAGCAGAAGATACTATGAACTCATTAGAGATAGTCAAAAACCTTGGCGCTAAAGTAGTAGATGATGGAAGTCTTATAGAGATATCTTCTGATGGGATTAAAGAGAGTTTTGAAGTCTTAGATTGTGGAAATTCTGGTACCGGAATGAGACTTTTTTGTGGACTTTTAAGTTCTACAAGTGGTCATTTTGTACTTACTGGAGATAAGTATCTTCGTTCTCGTCCTATGAAGAGAGTTACTTTGCCTTTAAGGGATATAGGAGCTAAACTTGATGGAAGAGAAGATGGGGACTTGGCTCCTTTAAGTATAAGAGGAGCATCACTAGAAGCATTTGACTATAAAAGTAAAATTGCTTCCGCTCAAGTGAAGTCATGTATGATACTTGCGGCATTAAGAGCTGATGGAGTTTGTAAATACGAGGAGCCAGAATTATCACGGGACCATACTGAGAGAATGCTTCAAGGTATGGGAGCAGATATAAAAGTAGATGGACTTAAAACTACAATTACTCCTATGAAACAATTACTTTCTCCTTTAAACATTAGAGTTCCTGCTGATCCCTCAAGTGCTTTTTTCTTTGCAGTAGCTGCGGCAATCACGGAGGGCTCAGATATTTTACTAGAGGGTGTAACTCTCAATCCTACTCGTATTGAAGCTTTTAAGGCTTTGGAGAGAATGGGTGCAGATATCTCTTATGAACTTACAGATAACAAATATGAACCTATTGGAAACATTCGCGTAAAATATGCACCCTTAAAAGGGATTGTCGTTGAGGATAATATCTCATGGCTTATTGATGAACTTCCAGCATTATCTATCGCAATGGCAACTGCAGAGGGCGAAAGTCTTGTAAAAAATGCAGAAGAGTTGCGTGTTAAAGAGTCAGATAGAATCTCAACAGTTGTTGAGGGGCTTCGTGCTTGTGCTATAGAAGTGCATGAGTATAGAGATGGTTATAAAATAGTAGGTGCAAAATTACAAAATGCTACTGTTGATAGCGATGGTGATCATAGAATTGCTATGAGTTTTATTATTGCTGGTCTTAAGTGTGGAATGCAGGTAAGTGATTTAGAGTGTATAAACACCTCTTTTCCTAACTTTTTTGAGCTATTACAAAAAATTACAAATATAGAATTTTACGGAGAGTAATATAATGAAAATAGAGCTTGCTGAGAATTACGGTTTTTGTTTTGGTGTTAAGCGTGCCATAAAAATTGCTGAGGAAAATAAAGACTCTGCAACCTATGGTCCTTTAATTCACAATTCAAAAGAGATTGCTAGATTAGATAGTGATTTTAAAGTTGGGCTTATTGAAGATTTTAAAACTTTTAAAAAAGGCGATAAGGCAATTGTTAGAACACATGGGATAGTCAAAGATGAACTCTCTGCACTTCATGAAGCCGGTGTTGATGTGATAGATGCAACGTGCCCTTTTGTGACAAAACCACAGGAGATAGCTCAAGAGATGAGTGAAGATGGGTATGATGTTCTTATTTTTGGAGATGAAGCTCATCCAGAAATAAAGGGTGTAAAGTCGTATGCTACTCATGGTGCACTAGTTGTAAACAGTCTTAAAGATGTAAAAAAACTAAAGCTACGTGAAAAAATTGCACTTATTTCACAAACAACGAGAAAAGTAGAAGATTATCTTGAAATTTCAAACTATCTCATTCCTCGCTATAAGGAAGTTCGTGTTTTTAATACTATCTGTAATGCAACATTTGAGAACCAAGTAGCAGTAAGAGATATCTCTGAACTCTCGGATGTGATGATAATCATCGGCGGGAAAAACTCATCTAATACTAAGCAACTTTTTAATATAGCAAGAGAGAGATGTTTTGATAGTTATCATATTGAAGATGAAAGTGAAATAGATTATGAGTGGTTTAAAGACAAAGAATTTTGTGGGATTAGTGCAGGGGCTTCTACTCCTGACTGGATTATAAAAAATGTAATTACTGCTATAAGAAAAAGGGTAGATTAATCATTTTTAAGATATAATTCGGCAATTTTTATGTAACAAGAGGATAGGTAATGGCGTTCGATAACGAATCATTTGAAGAAGAAGAAAATTTTGCAGAGATGTTTGCTGCAAGCGAAAAGCAACAAGAGACAAGTCACCGTATAGTTGAAGGTGAGATTGTAGAGATACAAGAAGATGAAAGCAGAGCCTTAGTTGGTATTGGTGATAAACTAGAGGGAATTTTAAGCCTTGATGAGCTTCGTAATGAAGCTGGAGAGATGAAGTTTGCTACTGGCGATAAAATCAAAGTTATGACTATGGGTTACTATAATGAACGTCCTAAAATCTCTTACAAGAAAGTTTTAGAACAAGAAAAAACTATAGAGTTTATTGAAGCACACAAAGATAATTTTGAAGATGTTATTATCGAGGGTACTATTACTAAGAAAAACCGCGGTGGTTATGTAGTAGAAGCTGATGCTGTCTCTTTCTTTATGCCTCGCTCATTAGCTGCTTTTAAAGAGAGCGATGAAGTTGTTGGACGTAAGATAAAAGCTCAGGTTGTTAAAGTTGATGCAGATGAGAACTCAATCATAGTTTCTCGTCGTAAACTTTTCAATGAAGAGAGAAAGAAAAAGAAAGAAATCATTGACCAACTTATGGCAGAAGATGTAATTGTTGAGGGTACAATCAAGAAAATTACAAGCTATGGTATGTTTGTAGATGTTGGTGGTGTAGATGGTTTAGTGCACTACAATGAAATCAGCTACAAAGGTCCAGTAAACCCATCAAAACTTTACAAAGAGGGTGATGTTGTAACTGTAAAAGCTATCTCTTATGACAAGGATAAACGCCACCTTTCACTATCAATCAAAGCAGTACTTCCTGATCCATGGGCAGAAGTTGAGTCTGCACTTGACGAGGGTGATGTAATTGGTGTTACTGTTTCAAACATAGAAGCTTATGGTGTTTTCGTTGATTTAGGAAACGATATTGAAGGTTTCTTACACATTTCAGAAATCACATGGGATAAAAATGTTAAAAATCCTGCTGATTATTTAGAAGTTGGTCAAGAGATAGAAGTTGAAGTAATAGAAATTAACTCAAAAACTCATAAACTTCGTGTGTCATTGAAGAGATTGTTAGCAAAACCATTTGATGAGTTTGTTAAAAACCGTAAAGAGGGTGATATCGTAACTGGTAGTATTACTTCATTAACTGACTTTGGTGCATTTGTTCGTATTGATGGTGTTGAAGGTCTTTTACATAACCAAGATATCTCATGGGATAAAAACACAAAAGCAAAAGATATTTTAAAATCAGGTGAAGAAATCGAAGTAAAAATTGCTAAGATAAATGCTGAAGATCAAAAAATATCTTTAAGCCGTAAAACTCTTTTAGAGTCACCAATTGACAAGTTTGCTGCTACAAATAAAGTAAACTCTGTTGTTAATGGTACTGTCAGAGATGTAAAAGAGTTTGGTGTATTTGTATCTTTAGAAGATAGTGTTGATGCACTTATTCGTGATGAAGACTTAGCACCACTTGTAAAAGAAGAGCTAGAAATAGGTCAACCTATTGAAGCTGCAATAGCAAATATTGACACTAAACGTGATCGTATTCGTCTCTCTGTTAAAAAATTAGATTATATTAAAAATCAAGCAATGTTAGAAGAAATCAATGATAATGAATCACATTCTTTAGGTGATCTTATAAAAGACCAACTCAAGTAAACATTTACTATGCAAAAGATTTTAAAATGGTTTGCTCCTCTTCTTGCAGGAGCAGTTGCCATTTTTATTCTCTTCTTTCTTATATCTATAAACTCTGAAAATGCTTATGTAGAGAGTCAACCTTTAAGCTTAGAGCAAAAAGTAACTCAAATTAAATCTGAAAAAAATTGGCTAAACCATTTTTCTAAATCTGAAAGATTAGGCTATTTTTATCCAGTAAACGAAGTTTATGTAAAAATGGACTTAAATGAAAAAATAAGTAAAATTATAACCTATAAATTATCTGCAAAAATTTTAGATCCATATCAACTCTTTTGTTTAAAAGAGGAGCTAAAACGACACGGATTAAAATACTATTTGATGAAAGATGCAACAGTTGTAAGTTTACTTATTTATTCACAAGATGTAAATAAATTAAATTCTTTAGTAAATGTACTAAAAGATTATAAAATATCGGCAAATGTAAAGCCATACAAAGAGGATTATTAAATGAAAAAATATACTGTAGTTGTTTGTGATCATATTCATGAAGCAGGTCTTAAAATGCTTCAAAATGATGAAAATATAAATTTTATAATGGCGGCTGATGAGCCTAAAGATAAACTTGTAACAGAGATTATTCCCCAGGCCGATGTTGCTATTACTAGAAGCTCTACGGATGTTGATGAGTTCTTTATCTCACATGCTAAAAATATGAAAGCAATCGTGCGTGCTGGTGTTGGTGTTGATAATGTTGATATACCAGGCTGTTCTAAAGAGGGTATTATAGTTATGAATGTCCCAACAGCAAACACAATTGCAGCAGTTGAGCTTACAATGACACATATGCTTTCATGTATGCGAATGTTCCCATACTCACACAACCATCTTAAACATGAAAGAGTATGGAAACGTGAGAAGTGGTATGGTTATGAGATGAAGGGTAAAAAACTAGGTGTAATTGGCTTTGGCAACATAGGTTCGCGTGTTGCTAAACGTGCTGCATCATTTGAGATGGATATTGTAGCATATGACCCATATATACACCCATCTAAAGTTACAGACTTAGATATGACATACACAAAAAACTTTGAAGATATTTTAGCATGTGACATTATCACTATACATACACCTAAAAACAAAGAGACTATTGGCATGATAGGTGAAGCTGAGATTGCAAAGATGAAAGACGGTGTAGTTTTAATTAACTGTGCTCGTGGTGATTTGTATAATGAAGATGCTCTTTATAATGGCTTGAAATCTGGAAAAGTTCGTTTTGCTGGGATAGATGTTTTTGGTAAAGAGCCCGCAGTAGATCATAAATTACTTGACTTAGATAATATCGTAGTATCTCCGCACTTAGGAGCTAATACTTATGAGTCTCAGTATAACATAGGTACACAAGCAGCCGAAAATGCTATAGCAGCTGCAAAGGGAATATCATTTGCACATGCAATGAATCTCCCTATTGATGAGAGTAAAATACCACCATTCGTAAAACCATTTTTAGAGATGGGACAGAAAATCGGATTTTTGGCTTCTCAATTAAATAAATCACAGATTGTTTCTATTAAAGTGAGTGGACAAGGAGATATTGCAGAGTATGTAGATTCTCTTTCGACATTTGTAGCAGTTGGTGCTATGAGTCAAAACAGTGGAGATACAATAAACTACGTAAACGCTGAATTTGTTGCAAAAGAGAAAGGGATTGAAATTAGTTCTGAGTCTTTAGCTGATTCGGCTGTTTTTAAAAACCTTATTACTGTTAAACTTACTACATCTGAAGGTGTTTCTACTATATCTGCAACGATTTTTGATGATGGTGTAAAACGTATTGTAGCTATTGATGGTTTTGATATTGAAGTTGCTCTCAAAGGAAACATGGTTTTCTTTAAAAACAGTGATGTTCCAGGAGTAATTGGAAGTATCGGCTCTACACTTGCAAAACATAATGTAAATATAGCTGACTTTTCACTCGCTAGAAATGACAAAGGTCAAGCACTTGCAGTAATTCTTGTAGATGATAGTGTTGATGAGACAACACTTCAAGAGTTACAAAACCTTGATGCTTGTCTCAGTGTTGATTACGCTCGTCTTTAATTTCCTCAAAAGATAACTTCTTTTTGGAGTTATCTTTCTTTTTTAGAAATTCTAAATAACTATTTTTTAAAAACCCAAACTCTATTTAGAGTGGGTCTTCTATTGATACCGCTTTTCTCTCATGAAAATGAAATTGTTTATCTAAATCACTCATAAATAAAAGTACTGGAACAACAATGAGAGATGCTATAACTGCAGCAATAGTACCAAAGATAAGTGCTACTCCTAGTCCACCAAAGACAGCATCTCCAGCTAAAAGTGTTGAGGCCAACATAATTGCAACAGCAGTGAGAAAAATAGGCTTTGCACGTGTTGCACTTGAGTATGCTATGGCTTCAGCTTTGTGCATACCTTTTTCATGCATGAGTGATTTTGTGAAGTCTATGAGGAGTAAAGAATTACGAGAACTGATTCCAATAAGAGCAATAAAGCCTATAAGGGAAGTTGCAGTTAAAAAGAAAGTATCTGTTGTAAAAATATCCATAATCCAATGACCCACAATTACCCCAATGATTGAGAGAAAAGAACCAAGCAAAATAATACTACTTAAAACATAACTTTTATAGTAGATAACCATTAAGAGGTAGATAAGTATAAGTGCGGCTATAAACGCTGCTCCAAGCTCAACAAATGTATCAAGAGTAACTTCCATCTCTCCGTCCCACATAAGCTTGTAAACAGCACTATTTTGCTTATCTGTAAGCTGAAGGTTAAAGAGTCCAATTTTCTCAATTTCATATTTGTCACTAAAAGTTTTTAAGATAACACTTCTTGCATCCATAAGAGGATAGACTTGGGAGACCATATCGGTCTCGGCCATTACATTTGTCATATGATGCAGGTTTTTACTCATAATCATAGGATTTGATTTTTTAGTTTTTATCTCAACTAACTCTGTAACTGGAATCATCATACCCATTTGGTTCATTAGTTTTAAAGAGGCGAGTTTATTTTTGATTGAGAGTAGATCTTTTTTACTAAACTCTTTAGACTCTCTTGAAAGAGATAAAAATATAGGGATTTGGTCATTATACAAATCAGAGTTCTTCACTGCAATTTGCATACCCTCAAATGCTAAGTACAAAATATTATTTAGTTGTTTGATATCTACTCCAGACTTTGCAATTTTTGTACTATTTACTACAATCTCAAAGGTATCGTAAATCTCATCTTGCATGATTGAAACATCTACAAGTCCATCTGTTTTTTTAAAAACATCTTCTACTCTTGTTGCTAGTTCTCTTATACCTTGACTACTATTTCCATATATTTCTGCAACTACTGCAGCCATTGTTGGAGGCCCTGCTGGCGGCTCAACAAAGGATATTTTTGTATCTTGATAGAGTTTTGAACAGCTATTTTGTATGAGTGGGCGCATACGTTGTACCATCATGTATGAGGGTTCTGCTCTGTGGTGTTTTTTAGTGAGATTAAGAACAATTTCTGCAACATTTTCAGCATTTTTAAAGTGTGAACCTTTGATGAGTCCTGCAAAGTCAAGAGGTGCACCCATACCCAAAAAGACTTCCGTATCTATGACTTCTGCTTCTTGGATTACAAAACTACTTACACACTGTGTGACCTCTTTAGTCTGTTCTATAGAGCTTCCAGATGCTAGTGTTACATAGATGTTAAAAGTGTCATTATTCTTTCCTGGTAACATCTTTGCTAGAACCATTTTTGAAGGAGCTATCATAAGGATAGAGAGTATAAATGCGACTAGTGTTCCGATTAAAATCAGTTTTCTTTGAGTGGCACTTTGAATACCGTTAAATACAAGTTTTTCAAACTTTTCAAACATTAGTGCTCTCCTTTGGAGTGATCAGGGCGTTTTAAAATTCTCACAGCGAGATAGGGTGTAAATATATAAGCTACAAAAAGCGAAGCTATAAGTGCTACAGGAACATTTGCAGGAATTGGTTTCATAAACTGTCCCATCATCTGTCCAACAAATGCCATAGGAACCATAGTCATAATGATTGCAAGTGTTGCAATGTTTGTTGGTGGACCGATTTCGTCTGTTGCTTTTATCATCAACTCGTCTGGTGTTTCATGGGCTGATTCTACTGAGTGGTAGTGCCTGTGAATATTTTCTATAACAATAATTGCAGCATCAACTAAGAGACCTAAAGAGAGTAAAAACGCAAAGAGTGTAATACGGTTGATAGTTTGTCCTGTAAGATAAGCTACAAAAAGTGTAATGGCTAAAATAGCAGGAACTGTAAAAGTAACAATAAGAGATTCTCTCCATCCAAGCACAAAGATAAGAAGTATTGCGATGATAACAATAGATAAAAGAAGGTGAAAAACAAGTTCATTTACAGCCTCGTTAGCACGCTCTCCATCATTTCTAGTGATGACATAATTTATACCGTTTTGAGCTAAGTACTCTTTGTATGTCTCGAGTTCTTCTTTTACTTCATTTGCAATGATGACGGCGTTTGTTCCTTGGAGTTTTGAGACTGTGAGTGTCACTTGCTCCTCAAAGGGAGTAAAAGTTCCATCCTCTTTTTTTGTGCTTATAGTGGCACTTTTAAAATTTTGAATGTCATAGGAGTTTGTTACCGTTGCAACCTGACTTAAGTAAATAGGTGAGCCCATATACTGAGCAACAATTATATTGCCAATATCTTTTGCATTGTCTATAGCATTTTTTACACCAAGCATAGCAATTGTTTTTTCAGTTGTTCTGTTTTTAATGGCTGGTACATTATAAGCAAGAGCTTCAACGGCTTGCTTAATCTGACCAAGAGAGAGGTTGTAGCCAGAGAGTTTGTTTATATCGACTTCAATGTTAAATTGATGACGAGAACCGCCTTTGAGTTCTGTAACGGCAACATTATCAAGACCATTGATATGATGCTGAATCTCTTTGACTTTATCGTAGAGTTCTGTTTTGTCTATTTTTTTATGGTTGGTGTAAAACGCCACGGATACAACAGGAATATCTACATCAATATCGAGAGGTTTTATGATTGGATTCATAGCACCTGAGGGGAACATATCTGTATTTTGCATGATTTTGTCATAGATTTTTAGGTTTGAGTTCTCTTTTACTTCACCAATGAAAAAAGCGGCGTTTACGATACCAACATTGTCCATTGCCATTCCATAGAGATGCTCAACACCTTTTACCTCTTTGAGCTTTCTCTCAAGAGGTTTTACTATGATTTTTTCTATCTCTTTTGCTGTTGCACCTGGAAGCACAACTATAACAGTAGAGCCGCTAACTACCATTTGAGGATTCTCTTCACGTGGCATAACCTCAAGAGAGATATAACCAATAGCAAAAAGAAAGATACCCAAAACAAGAGTGAGCGGATTTCGTATAAAGGTTTTTGCTAATCTCCCAGCATAATCTTTTGGAACATACTCTTTATCATGTTTCATCAAAACTCCTTAGTTTATCTCTACAGTTGCATACATGCCAGGATAGATAGAAGCATTTGTGTTTTTAAAAGATACTTTTATCTTAAAGGTGTGTGTCATAGGATTAGAGTTTGGGATGATAGCAGAGACGGTACCTATGCTTTTAATTCCTAATGATGGAATGTTGACTGTGACTTTTTTCCCATGTGAAATATCAGCTAAATTACTCTCTGCGATTTCAGCAGATATTTTTAAATTACTAAGATCTGAGAGGATGATTGCAGGCATACCTGGCATTGCCATCTCTCCAACTTTAATATTTTTTGCTACAACAACACCAGCGTTTGGTGCTTTTATATTGAGATATCTGTATTGATTTTGAACCTCTTTGAGTCTTGCTTTTGCTATGGACATCATATCTTGAAGATTTTTTTCTGCTAGCTCTAGGTTTTCTACTTCATACTTAGAGACCATATCTTTTTGGAGTAGTCTCTTGTGGCGTTCTAGGTTGATTTTTACATTTGTGTACTGATTTTCGTACATTTGTAAGCTCAGTTCTGCTTGGCGTTTAGCAGAATCTATCTCACGTGAATCAATTGTGTAGAGGATTTGGTCGCGTTTCACTCTTTCGCCCTCACTCACATTTACATTTGTTACAAAGCCCATAAAACGACTTGTTATCATTTTTTGATTGTCCGATATAACACTTCCTGAAAGTGTAAGAGATTCTGCTATAAGTGTAGCTCCAAGTGCTAAGATTATGAGTAGTTTTTTTATCATTATTTGTATTCTCCGTTTGCTAATTTTTCTAGGGCAAATATTTTCTCATTGCGAGCATTTTTTGCCATCTGTAGTTGTAGTATTTTTTGAATCTGTTCTGATTGTTTGATGATTACATCACTCATTGAAGAGAGTTTTTCTTTGTATCTGCCAAGGTAGTTCTTATAAATAGCATCCGCTAATGCAAGCTCTTTTTCAAGAGATGCTATCTCTTCATCGGCACTCTGTATCTCTGTTCTTACTTTTGCGAGTTGTAGTGCTATACCTTGACGTGCTAAGTCAAGTTGAGACTGCATTTTGAGGTGTTCTATACGAGATTTTTCAATCTTTGCACTATCTATTCCTCCATTAAACAAGTTCCATGAGAGTCTTGCTCCAACTGTATAGGCTTGATGATCTACAGCATCACCTAAAAAAGTATCGTCTGCAGTTGAGACTTCTGCAAATGCACCAAGAGTAGGGTAGTATGCAGCCTCTGAAACACTCATCATATTTTTTCTTATCTCTAGACCTGTTGAAGCTTTTTTAATATCTAGATTTTCACTGAGGATATCTTTATCGCTATAGTTTGGCATTGTAATTTTTGAGGTTGGAAGCTCTATCTTTTGTACTTCTATATTGAGCAAGAAGCTGATGTAGTGGTAGAGAAGTTTTTCGTTTGAGTGCATTTGAACAAGAAGACGATCCACATTTCCTTTTTTTGCTTTTACTTCAAGCAAGTCAACTCTCTTAGCATATCCCTCTTCTATCATTTGAGAGGTTACATCTTCAAGTGTAGTGATGTTTTGAAGAATTTTTTCAAGGTTTATAATAGAATCATTTAAAAGTGCCATATCGTAATAAGATTTACGCAGTTGATAGATTTTTTCATTTGTGACTTGCTCTTTCTCTAGTGTTTTAATCTTTGTCATAGACTCCATTATTTCAGAGTAAGAACTAATGGCAAAACCTGTAAAAAGAGGCACTTGGTACTTGAGTTTACTCTGGAAGTAGTTTCTATCTTCTGGGTAGTTTAGGTCATTTGGTTGGATACTTAATACATCTCCTTGCATACCACCTTGCATCCAACCTAAAAACTCATTAAACCCAAAGTCTCCAAACGCTGCCTCACGAGAGCTGAGTTTAAATCCAAAAACATTTCCTGCATCGTTTGAACGTGCAAAGTCTTGAGTGAAATCAAGTGTTCCCCAGTTCATTCCGCTTATAGTATCGGCATCATTTTTTGCTGCACTTTCATCAAGTGTAGCAGCTTTTATCTCTAAGTTTTTTGCTTGTAGTATCTCTAGTGCTTCATCAAGTGTAAGGGAGTTTGTAGTGCTTGAAGCATTGAGAAATAGAGTACATGAAAGGATACTCAAAAGTATTTTCATATTGGCTCTCCTGTCTTTTTAATTTAAGCTATAATTATAACATATATCCGATTTTCCTATATCACAAAAAAGTCAAATTTTTAAATTATCATAAATAGAGCATAAGT
>JGI11705J14877_10001119_pt1 | contig 15571 bp, 13 predicted proteins | sample Etolaghawater15m_FD_14877 | JGI IMG/M metagenome (IMG submission 14877) | reverse complement strand
TGGAACAGTTCAATGCGAAGTAGTACAGGATCTGGAGCTATCATAGAAGGTGAGTATATCCTTACCAATGCACATGTTGTGGCCGATCAAGCTTTTATAGAAGTACAGCGTTATGGACAACGAAAGCGTTATATTGCCAAAGTTTATGCCGTTTCACATCAAGCAGATTTGGCACTTTTGAAAGTAGAAGAAAAAGCATTTTTTGAAGGAGTGAAACCATTGACCTTTGGTACACTGCCCAGTGTGGAACAAAGAATTGTTGTCTATGGTTACCCTATGGGAGGCAACACACTTTCAGCAACCATTGGGGTTGTATCACGTGTAGAACATCATACTTATGCGCACAGTGGAGAGTCTTTTTTGGCAGTCCAGGTTGATGCTGCTGTAAACCCTGGTAACTCTGGAGGTCCAGCACTTTCAGACGGGAAGATAGTCGGTGTAGTGATGCAGATGCTTACAAAGTCTCAAAACATAGGTTACCTCGTTCCTGTCAATATGGTCAAACATTTTATAAAAGATATGAAAGATGGAAAGTATGATGGGTTTGCAGATCTGGGTTTAGGTACACAAAAACTGGAAAACCCTGCCATAAGACGTTACTATGGACTAGATGATAATGTCAGTGGAAAACTCATCGTTAAAGTGGTACATAATTCGTCACTTTCGGGATCAATGCAGGAGGGTGACATTTTAACAGCTGTCGATGGACATAGAGTAGAGAATGATGGTACAGTGGAGTTTAGAAAGCATGAGTTTACGCACTATCAGCACTTTGTCGATGCGTATCAGATGGGTGAAATGATTACGCTTGATATTATTCGAGATAAGCAAAAAATGCAAATAGAAGCACCGCTAAAGCATATAGCGGATGATATGTATCTAGTCAAAACAACACGCTATGATACGATGCCGAGTTATTTTGTGTATGGCGGGTATGTTTTTTCTCCACTCACTAGAAACCTTATTGTATCGACAAACCGTAACCGCTTAAAGCTGAGTTATTTGGCGGGGAAATGGCAAGAAAAAGAGAAAAGTGAAGGGGTGGTNCTACTCAAAGTATTGGCTTCAGATATGAGTAGAGGAGACAATGATTTTGCTATGTGGCCCATAGACAAAGTCAACGGAGAACCATTTAAAAACTTTAAAGAATTTTACGAGAAGATGAAAACGCTTAAAAGTAAGTACATCGTCTTGGAAGACAATGATGGGGTTAAGGTGATCATCGACAGAAAAGAAGCACAAAAAAAACAGGGTGCCATACTTAAAAAGTATAATATCGAGTTTGATAAGTCTATAGATCTTAGAAAATAGAAAAATCATAGACACTTACTATCACTATGTGACTTTAAGGTTTTGACTTTTAAAGAAATGTGTTAAATGATTAATACTTCTTCTGTTATAATTTAAATACTATAGATTAAAAGGTTTTTAAATACATATATTTGTTGTTCCAAACGTGTTGTGAAGCAAGGACGGAACGCCATGGGTCTTCGCCTGAAGATTGCCAGGTTGCCAAATAAAATACTGTTTATAATTCTTCTAAAAATCAGGGGCCAAAAATGAAATATATATCCTTTAAAAATTTAATTATTTCTCGTATTCTCATGACTTTATTCTTATTTAACACAACGAATTACGCTGATGAAGTGAATCTTGATGATATAGTTGTAGAAGCTGGACATCAAGTTTCATTGATCGGTGATGCCATAAGTTCTTCAGAGGGGTTGATTACCCAACGTGAGATTGAGAGTCGTCCTGTTTTAAGAACAGGTGAGATACTTGAGTTTGTTCCCGGAATGGTCGTGACCCAACATAGTGGTTCCGGTAAGGCAAATCAATATTATTTACGTGGATTCAACCTTGATCACGGAACAGATTTTTCAACGGCTATTGACGGTATGCCGATCAATATGGGTACACATGGTCATGGTCAAGGATATACAGACCTAAATTTTATTATACCCGAGTTCATTGATCGTATCGAATATCAAAAAGGGCCATATAATACAGAAGATGGAGATTTTTCTGCTGCTGGTTCCACCAGGTTTTCGCTTATGAACAATCTAAACGCTTCATTCATATCTTTTGGTATAGGTGAAAATGGATACTATCGTACTGTATTAGGGACAGAAGCAACATTAGGAGAGAATCAACTTCTATTTGGTTTGGAAGCATATAAGTATAATGGACCTTGGACCGATATCAGTGAAGATGTTGACAAATATAATGTCTTAGCTCGATTATCCAGACCTGTTTCAGACGGAGATCTATCACTTACATTTATGGGATACAAAAACAGTTGGAATTCAGCTGATCAGATACCAAAATATGCCGTTGAAGAGGGTATCATTAATGATCTAGGTTCCCTTGACACAAGTTTAGGTGGAGAATCAAGCCGGTACAGTCTCTCTGGAAATTGGGCTAATGAACAGTGGAATATCAATGCTTATATGATCAAGTCTGATCTCAACCTTTTCTCGAACTTTACTTATTATTTAGAGGATCCGATCAACGGTGACCAGTTCAATCAAGTAGATGAACGTATGGTCTACGGTACTGAGGTCAAAAAGCATCTTCAGGGTATGATTGGTGATAGTATATTTCTTCAAGATATAGGTGTACAGGTTCGACATGACACTATTGATGAAGTAGCACTCCATAATACACAAGAACGTAACTATCTTAGTACAATAAGAAGGGATGAGGCAGATGTATCATCACTTGCGCTATTTTGGAAAGGAGAAGTGGCATTAAGTGATGCCTTGAGCTTTAACCTGGGTCTACGTTATGATTATATGCATGTAGATGTTGACAGTAACATCGCTGAAAATAGCGGAAATACTGATGACGGACTATTTAGCATCAAAAGTGGATTACGCTACACCTTTAATGACCAATGGGAAACCTATTTGAATGCAGGACAATCATTCCACTCAAATGATGCACGCGGAGCAGTTATGAATGTAGATCCGGTTACAAGAGAAGCTGTAGATCCTGTTGATCTCTTGGTTCGCGGCCAAGGAGCCGAAATAGGTGTACGTTTTTTTGACGACCAAAAACTACATATCTCTTCTGCCCTGTGGATTTTGGATCTTGATTCAGAACTCCTTTTTGTCGGAGATGCAGGAAATACAGAGCCAAATCGTGCATCTAGACGTTATGGGATAGAGTTCACGGCCTATTATTGGTTAAGTGATTATCTCACTGTAGATTTTGAAGCAGCATGGACGAAAGCACGATTTATGGATGATACAGAAGAAGAAGGAAACAAAATAGAAGGTTCGCTTCCCTTTGTACTTAGTACAGGTATTGGCTGGAACCCTTTAGATCACTGGGAAACCAATCTTAGATTGAGACACTTTGCAAACCGAGTATTAGATAGTTATGATGAACATCAATCTGATCCTTTCACTGTAGTCAATTTCGGTACATCCTATACCTTTGGACACTGGAAATTTAATATGGATATACTTAATCTCTTTGATAGTAACGATCAAGATATTGCCTACTATTATGCATCAAAAATCACTAGTCAAGCCGCAGCTATAGAAGATATCCATTATCATCCTATTGAACCACGTACAGTACGTTTTGAAGTAAAGTATAGTTTTTAATAATTTAAAATTTTGATAGAAAACCTTATAAAATATATAACTTGGTAAGCTTTTTATAGGGCTTATTCATACTTTTTAAACTGTTGTAGCCATGCTTTGTCTTCTTCACTCAATTCTCCTACTCTTTCAAGTAGTTTCTTCTTTGTGGAGATGAGGTCATCTATTTCAAGATAGGCTAAAAGGGCAGGGTTGATGGTTGGCTCTGCTCTGCCATAAGCGATCAGTTTTTCTATATCTGCGAGTAATTCTTCTTTTGAGTATTCATTTTCTTTATTCATTCTGTTATACTACCCAAAAAGAAATAATAAAGGATAGCTTATGTTAGAAGTAGGAACACAGGTACCAGACTTTTGTCTGCCAAATCAGGATGAAGAAGAGATTTGCCTTAGAGACATTAAAGGAAAATGGATCGTGCTTTACTTTTACCCCAAAGACAACACGCCAGGGTGTACCACTGAAGCCTGTGATTTCACAGCGGCACTTCCGGATTTTACAGATTTGGATGCAATTGTTTTAGGGGTGAGTCCCGATAGCCCTGAAAAGCATAGAAAATTTATAGAAAAAAAAGAACTCAAAATTACCTTACTTGCAGATGAAGAGAAAGCGTTGTGTAACTCTTTTGGGATTTGGCAGCTTAAAAAGTTCATGGGTAAAGAGTACATGGGTGTCGTACGGTCTACTTTCATCATAGACCCTGACGGAAAAGTTGCAGCAACTTGGACAAAAGTAAGAGTCAAAGAACATGTGGATGCTGTAAAGGCTAAACTACAAGCGCTTCAAAACGCATAACACAATTTGGACAAGGGCTTCCTTGTTCTTGTCTTTCCCTTTTTTATAAAATTTTAAACATCATTTGGGTATAATCGCGTTCCTTATTCTACAAGAGGCTATGAAAATAGCTTGAATTTGGAAATACTCATGTAGTTATTCCTTGACTGGTTGCGCATTGTGCGTTGATGACTACAGCGGATCAAACCTAGTGATGAAGCATTTGCTTTTAACATAGCCTAAGTTATGTTTTAGAGATTAATTTTAGTTTCTAAAAGATGACTTAGGCTAACGAGATAGAATACGACTAGTCGTATGAGCCAACTGCTAAAGTTGTCTCAGTGACAGCGTAGTGTTTTTGGGCTTTGCTCAAAATACGTTCTATCTATAAATGCCAAGGAGAAACTTATGGTAACAATGAAAGACTTACTCGAATGTGGTGTACACTTCGGACACCAAACAAGAAGATGGAATCCAAAAATGAAAAAATTCATTTTCGGTGCAAGAAAAAACATCTATATTATTGACCTTCAAAAAACACTTAGATACTTCAAATACACTTACAATGTTGTAAGAGATGCAGCAGCTGAGGGACAAACAGTACTTTTNGTAGGTACTAAAAAACAAGCTAGACAAGCAGTTAAAGAGCACGCTGAGAGATGTGGTATGCCTTACGTTGCAACTAGATGGTTGGGAGGAATGTTAACAAACTACCCAACCATGAAAAAATCTATCAGAAAACTTGAAATTATCGAGCAGATGGAAGAGACTGGTCAAATTAACCTTCTTACTAAGAAAGAAGCATTGATGCTTAAGAGAAAAAAAGAGAAATTAAGCTCTTACCTCGAAGGTTTTAGACACATGAAAAAACTTCCAGACATGATGTTTGTTGTAGATGCTGTAAAAGAACACATCGCTGTGAAAGAAGCAAGAAGACTTGGTATGAAAGTTGTTGCACCACTTGACACAAACTGTGATCCTGATATGGTTGATTATCCAATTCCTGGAAATGATGATGCGATTCGTTCGATCAACCTTTTCTGTAAAGAAATGGCTGAAGCGATCATCGAAGGGAAAGCAGCATACGATGAAGCACATGGTAACGAAGTAGAAGAAGTGGTTACAAGTGAAGAAGTAGCAGAAGTAATGGCTGAAGCAGCATCTGAAGAAGAAGTTGCAGCACTTGTTGAAGAAAAAGCAACACCTGCGCCTAAAGCAGAGAAAAAAGCGGATGATTTAACAAAACTTACAGGTATCGGTAAAGTGGGTAATGAAAAGTTGATTGAAGCAGGGATTACTACATATGCACAAATTGCTACTATGAGTGATGAAGAAGCTGCAAATTTCAAAGTTAAAGCTGAAGCAATTGCTGAAGCAAAAGCATTAGTATAAGGTATAGAAAATGGCAAATTTTGGACCTAAAGATATTAAAAAACTAAGAGAAATGACTGATGCCGGTATGATGGACTGTAAAAAAGCATTGACTGAATCTGATGGAGACATGGATAAAGCCGTTGCATGGCTTAGAGACCAAGGTATGGGTGCTGCTGCTAAAAAAGCAGGAAAAGTAGCTGCTGAAGGTGCTATTGGTGTTAAAGTTGAAGGTAATAAAGCAGTGATTGTTGAAATCAACTCTCAAACTGACTTTGTGGCACAAAATGACAAATTTAAAGCACTTATGGCTACTGTAGTAAATCATGCATTTGACAATGGTCTTGCAGATGCAGAAGCAATCAATGCATCTACCCTCAATGGTGAGCCTTTTGCTGAGTACCTTTCTCAGCAAATTGCGACTATTGGTGAAAAACTTGACGTAAGAAGAGCGGCACTTATGGCTGGAGATGAAACTACAGCGGTAAATGGCTATGTTCACTCTAACGGTCAAAATGGTGTGATCATTGAAGCCAAATGTGATTCTGCTAAGACAGCTGAAGCAATGACGCCTATACTTAAAGAGATAGCAATGCACGCAGCTGCAATGTCACCATCTACACTTTCTTATAAAGATTTTGATCCTACATTTGTAGCAGAAGAGACTAAAGGTAGAATTATCGCTATCGAAAAAGAGAATGAAGAACTTGTGAGACTTGGTAAGACACTTAAAAACATTCCTCAGTATATCTCTATGAGCCAATTGACTGAAGAAGTTATGGCTGCGGCTGAAGCGCTTCTCAAAGAAGAGCTTAAAGCTGAAGGTAAACCTGAAAAAATTTGGGACAGAATCCTTCCAGGTAAAATTGAAAGATTTATCTCAGACAATACAACCCTTGATCAAGAGCAATGTCTTCTTGATCAAAAATTTGTAATGGATGACAGTAAAACAGTGCTTGAATATATTCAAGAAAAAGCAAAAGCAGCTGGCGGTTCAGCTGATATCGTACATTTCATAAGATTAGAAGTGGGTGAAGGCATTGAAGTAGTAGAAGAAGATTTTGCTGCTGAAGTTGCTGCACAAATGGGATAAGGGTTACCCCTTATTCTCTTTTCTGCCTATACACTTGTTTAGGCAGCTTCTCAAAATTTACGTTTTCTCTCAATACACCTATTACATTTTTATGTTAAAATATTTCAAATAATCTAAAGGTAGCAGATGTCCCAATATTTATTGGAAGCACAAAATATATCCCATGGTTTTGATACGCTTTTGTTTCATGATGTAAACTTTTTTTTGAAACCATCACAGAGTGCAGCGATCATTGGGCGTAGTGGCTGTGGAAAGTCTACACTCTTACATATATTTTCAACTTTTATCAAACCCGATAAAGGCACTGTAACCTTGTTAGGAAAAGATCTCTATAGTCTTGATGACAGTGACATTGAGGCTATACGTCGTTATGATATAGGTATCATTTTTCAATTTCATTACCTTTTTAAAGGGATGACAGCACTCGAAAATATCGAAGTTGCGAGTATGTTAAGTGAAGAGCATATCGATGATGCCATACTTGAAAAACTAGAAATAAAAGAACTTATGAAGCAAAAGATAGGTGAACTCTCAGGTGGACAACAACAACGGGTTTCCATAGCCAGAGTCTTAAGTAAAAATCCTAGTATCATCTTTGCAGATGAACCTACCGGAAATCTCGATAAAGAGACTGCGGCATTAGTGATGGATGTATTGTTAGGTTACGTGAAAGAGACAGGTGCAGGAATGCTGCTGGTCACACACGATGAGACTATGGAAGCACGTTGCGATGTGACGTATAAGATTGAAGATACAATACTGAAGGAGAAGCGTTGAAAATAGACTTAATGAATGTACTTTATACGACCTCGATGGTACTTTTGGCATTTGCTGCAGCCATAGTCATTACAAAAACGATTTCTAAATATACACAAAAAGAGAATGCAGAAGAAGAGAAGGCAGACAATGAGAAGACAAAAAATGAGAATACAGAAAATGAGAATACAGAAAAAGAGTAGCTAAGCTATTCTTTAAATGCTACTTCGCTAGCGTGATAAGCACACCCTCTAATAATTTATCTATATCCCCATCAAGTATAGCATCTACATTGGTAAAAGCCTGGTTAGATCTGGTGTCTTTGACTTGTTGGTAGGGTTGCATGACGTAAGAGCGTATTTGATGTCCCCAACCTATATCGGATTTTTCTACACCATCTAAAGCAGCTTGTTTTTTAGCCATTTCATACTCATAAAGACGAGATTTAAGCATCTTCATCGCTGCAGCTTTGTTTTTATGTTGGCTTCTATCATTTTGACACTGTACGATAATGTTTGTTTCGATATGTGTAAGACGGATGGCTGACTCTGTTTTATTGACATGTTGTCCACCTGCACCAGAGGCACGGTAAGTATCTACACGTATATCTTTGTCTTCAATGGTGATATCTATGTCATCATCTACTTCTGGTGAAACCATCACGGATGAAAATGAAGTATGACGTTTTGCATTGGAGTCAAAAGGAGAGATACGTACCAGTCTATGAATCCCGTTCTCCACTTTTAAGTATCCATAGGCATTTTCACCTTTGATAATAAAAGAGGCATCTTTAATACCTGCCTCATCTCCAGCCTGATAGTCAAGACCCTCAACCTTAAAACCATGTCTTTCTGCCCAACGTAAGTACATACGGTAGAGCATACTAGCCCAGTCTTGTGATTCGGTACCTCCAGCACCAGGGTGTATGGAGACGATAGCATTTGCGCCATCATGTTCCCCACTAAGCATCATCTGAACTTCTAGCGCATTGGTACTTTCTTGTAGGCTCTGTGCATCCTCATAGAGCATCTCTAAAGTCTCTTCATCATTTTCTGCTTTAGATAGCTCAAAGTATTCGCTGGCATCATGCACTGCGTCATTTGCATTGTTATACGTAGCTAAGATACGTTCTGCTTTTGTTTTTTCCTGAGAGATTTTTCCCGCATTGCTGGCATCATTCCAAAAATCAGCATCCTGCTGCATCTCTTCAATCTCATTCAGTCGCTTTTGTAATACTTCTGGCTTTACAATATTTTTAATATTATCCATTTTGATAGTAAGTGATTTGAGTAATTCGCTGTATTCGTATGCATCCATCGAAAAAGTTCCTTTTTCGAGTGAATAGTGAATAGTAAATAGTGAATAATGCATTTTTTTAACGTATAAAAGTTTTGCTTAAACAAAACATACCTGCACTATTCACTATTCACTATTAGTTATTCACTTTTTTTGGTAAAATTTTACCAAATAAAAGTGAAATATGAGGTTAGAGATGATTATCGTGCGGACAATTGAAGCTTTGCAGGAAGCAAAAAATGCATTATCGGGTTCTATAGGTTTTGTACCTACGATGGGAGCACTACACAAAGGACATCTTACACTCATACAGCAAGCCAAAAAAGAAAATGAGCATCTCATTGTCTCTATCTTCGTCAATCCTACACAGTTTTTGGAAGGAGAAGATTTGGATGCTTACCCTCGTAAAGAGGAAGCAGACACAAAGATTTGTCAATTGGCAGGGGTAGACATACTGTTTATGCCAACCATCAATGTGATGTATGAAGAAGATGAACTTTGCATCGGAGCACCTGCTATACGTGGGTATATTTTGGAAGGTGAAAAACGTCCTGGACATTTTGATGGGATGTTGCAAGTGGTGATGAAATTGCTTAATCTTAGTGGGGCAAATAATGCGTATTTCGGGAAAAAAGATGCACAACAATTAGCACTGATTACGCAGATGGTTAAAAATTATTTTATGGATGTCAATATCATCCCATGTGACATCGTACGAGATGAGAATGGATTGGCGCTTAGCAGTCGTAATATGTATTTGAAAGATGAAGAAAAAACACGTGCACTATGTCTCTCTCAATCACTCAAGCGTGCCACCAAAATGGTGATATCAGGTGAAACCAATGTAAAAGTGATCAAAAAAGAGATGTTAAGTGTACTGGAAGATGCAGATAGAGTGGAGTATGTGGCGATTGTTGACAGAGAATTCAATGCCCTTGATGTCGTTGAAATAGGCAATACGATCATCCTTGTCGCAGCTTGGGTAGGTAAACCTAGATTGATCGATAATTTGTGGATCTAAAATAGATCTTCAAAGAGTTCATTTGGCGATTTATCTTTTGTAGCAGTTTTTTGTATAGGTTGAACGCTAGGTTCTTTTTCGATATTAAATAGTGCTTTGACCGAAGATTGTGGTTTGATGATCGGTTGGGCTGTCACTTTTTTCTTTTCTATTTGTTGTTCTACTAGAGGCTCTTGTATAATTTTAGGCGGTATTTTGGGTTCAATTTTTATCTCCGGACTCACCACTTCCACACCACCTTCTGGATTAAGATAATCTAACTCAACCAAGATGTCCACAACCCTTCTAAATGTAGGTACTGCTGATTGTGATGCAAAATATTTAAAGCGTTTTTTTGCACGAATCACTAAGACACCGATAGTATATTTGTGCCCTTGATTATCATTTGCAAAGCCATAAAAACTACTGTGGTACTCTCTGACATAGCGCCCTTTTTTTGCGATGTGTGCGGTTCCTGTTTTCCCACCGATTTCAAGACCCGGATATTGTGCTGCTATACCCGTACCACGCTTGACAACTTCTAAAAGAATATCATGCATCTGATTGGCAGCGTTTTTGCTAATGGCCTGCATATTTCCAATGGTAGGAGGCAGAGTGTAGTGTTCCCCTTTTGACCCTTTTAGGTAGTCGACTAAACGAGGAGTGACAGCTAAACCATCATTGTTAAAAGCCGAATAGGCTTTCATCATTTGTGTAAAAGTGACCATCATACCATAGCCAAATGAAGAGTTGGCTCTATGCATTTTATGATCTAGCAACTTGACTGACTTCAGAGAACCTGGTAAATCCCGTGAGAGGTCTATGCCTGTTTTTTGTGCAAGACCAAACTTGAGAAGTCCCTCTCTGAACTCTTGCCCGGAGAGTTTCCATGCGATCTGTGATGTACCGATATTGGAAGAGTGTACAACAATGTCAGTCACGGGAATAGCTTCATAATAATGATCATCGCTGACACTTTGTCCACCGGTAATATCAAATTTTTTATAGCCTGTTTTAAACCATGTATTGGGGGTAATTCTTTTTTTATCCAGTGCGAGTGCAACAGTAAGGGGTTTAAGTACAGAACCCGCCTCATGAGGATACTCTGTAAATTTTGGTACCAGCGCAGGGATATCTTTTTGTTGAATATGTGATGGGTCATAGCGATTTGAACTTGCCAAACTGAGTACTTTACCTGTATTGCTCTCCATCACACCCGCGATGATCTCATCTGCATCAATGCTGAGTTTCATTTGGTCAAGCATCAGCTCTACGCGTCTTTGTAAGGCAAGAGGAATGTTAAGATGAAGATCAAGTCCATCCACACGTTGTATTTTGATACTGTTTTTGTCATGAATGACTGCACCCACAACATCACGTTTACCTTTAAAATAGCCATTCTTTTTGGAGGTGATATGTTTTTCGTAAGAACGTTCAAGACCTTTTTTCCCTGAAGGACGCGTGTATTTACCATCACTTTTGTTACCCACATAGCCTACGATAGGACTAAGCACATCTTTAAGAGGAAAACGCCTGCTTTCGCCATTTTCAATGATATCCAAACCATAGAGTACTTCTATCCCACTACGGGTTTTGATAGATTGGAAAACATCCAGTTTTCGTAATTTATAAGCAAGTGATTTAAGCTGCATAGCAGAGCGTGCATTGATCGTTTTAGAAAGGATAATATTGCCTTTTCTCTTTTTACCTTTTTTATCTTTAAATTTTTGGAGAAGTGTTTTTTCTGGGATGCCACTGTAAATGCTGAAGAGTTTAACAAAAAGCGCTTTTTTTTCAGGCACGATACTCGCACCACGTATAACAGCCTGATAGGTTTTTTGTGAATTGCTAAGTGTATATCCATCTTGTGAAACAATAGCACCTCGAAATGAACGGTCATGTATGGTAGAGTTATGACTTGGAATACGTCTATCTGACGAGATAGTGTTAAAGACTGAAAGTAAAAAAATACCCATTAGAAGCAATAAGAGTAAAAAAAGTACAGAAATTTTGTTCTTTTTTTGATGTATTGCTTTGTTTTGTATTTCTTGATTCATATTTCCCTCTTCTAGAGTGTAATTTTATCAAAGTTATCTGTTAAATTTGTTAAAATACGAATGAATATATTATAGTTTAATAAAAGAGAATACGATATGATAGATAAACCCCTTTTAGCAGGTGTTATGGTACTTTTGACACTTTCATTGGTCATGAGCTATTCTCTCTCCACGTATACGGTGATACATTTTAATTATTTTGATTTTCACTTCTTTATGCGACAAGGTATGGCTATATTTATAGGTTTTTTTACCATGATACTTTTGAGTAAAATGGATCCGGATAGATGGTTTTCAAGAGTGGGTATGACCGTATTTGTGGTTTTCTTTATTTTGATGATCGTCATGCAGTTTTTACCTTCTTCTCTAGTCAATGCGGTGGGAGGGGCAAAAAGATGGATACGTGTCGGACCTATGTCGATTGCACCGGTTGAATTTTTTAAAGTAGGGTTTGTTTTCTTTCTGGCATGGAGTTTTTCACGTAAGTTGCTTGACAAAAGCAATATGGGTTTTTGGGAAGAAGTACGTGCATTTACTCCGTATCTTTTTCTCTTTCTTATCGCCGTCGTCATTATCGCAGTGTTCCAAAAAGATCTGGGTCAAGTGGTCGTATTGGGAGTGACCTTGACGATACTGTTTTTGTTTATCGGGAGCTCCTGGAAATTTTTCCTTACATTGATTTCTGGCGGATTTATGGCATTTATCGGACTTATTCTTTTTGCGCCTCACAGAATGGCACGGATTAAAAGTTGGTGGGGCACGGTACAAGATAGCATACTTTCTGTGGTACCGTTTGAGTCGGTACAGAACCTTCGTATCGAAGCAGGAAAAGAGCCTTATCAGATTTCCAATTCTCTCAATGCCATACATAACGGGGGTATTTGGGGGCAAGGTTTAGGTAATGGTCAGTTTAAACTAGGGTATTTAAGTGAAGTGCATACAGACTTTATTTTAGCGGGTATCACAGAAGAGTTGGGACTTTTTGGACTTTCTTTAGTCACACTCACGTTACTGTTTATCGTATTTCGTATTTTTAAGATTGCTTCAAAAGTAAAAAACCCTATGTATTATCTTTTTTCTATAGGGGTAGGGTTGCTGATTGCATTGGCTTTTATTCTTAACTCTTACGGTATCTCTGGTATCACCCCTATTAAAGGAATTGCCGTACCATTCTTAAGCTATGGGGGGTCGCATATATGGGCTTCGTGTATCGCTGTTGGTATGGTGTTGATGATTTCCAAAAAAGTACCAAGAGATGCAAAAGGGAGAATACGATGAGTATTATTATGACAGGGGGTGGAACAGGTGGTCACTTGGCTATTATTAAGGCAGTCAAAGAGCATTTGCATGGTGAGAAATTGATTTACATTGGTTCAACCAAAGGACAAGATAAGCAGTGGTTTGAGTATGATGATGACTTCGCATACAAATACTTTTTTGAAACACGTGGTGTCGTAAATCAGGGTATATTAGGTAAAGTCAAGTCACTTTTGTTGATGTTCAGAGCAACGATAAAAGCCATCAAGCTTTTAAAAAAACATAAGGCAAAGGTCGTCTTTTCAGTCGGAGGATTTTCTGCTGCGGCCACAGCCTTTGCAGCCAAGATACTGCGCATCCCCTTAGTCATCCATGAACAAAATGCAGCACTAGGTTCACTGAACAAGTTACTCAAACCGTATGCCAGGGTATTTATCTCTTCTTATCTTGAAGAGAGTCCCATACAAGCCTATCCGATCAAGCAAATCTTTTTTGAAAATGCCCGTATACGAGATAAGGTGCATACGATTATCTTTCTTGGAGGCTCTCAAGGGGCAAAGGCTATCAACAGACTGGCTTTACAGATAGCACCCCAACTCAAAGAAAGAGACATCAAGATCATTCATCAGGCGGGTCAAAATAATATCGAAGAAGTACAAAAAGCATATGATGCTCTAGGTATAGAAGCCAAAGTGTTTGGTTTTACAGACAAGCTGGCAGACTATATGAATGAAGCAGACCTTGCCATAGCACGCTCAGGTGCTTCAACACTCTGGGAACTTTCTGCTACAGCGGTACCTACCCTGTACATTCCTTACCCTTATGCTGCAAGTGACCATCAGTTTCATAATGCACAGTTCTTGGTAGAAAAAGAGCTTGCATGGATCATGAGAGAAGATGAGATCGATACTGAAAAAGTCTTGGCGTTATTGGATGAAGATCTAATCGAAAAAAGCAGAGGGCTTATGGAGATCGTTGAAAAAAATGGAAGTGGAAAAATAGCTGCGTTATTGACACAAATCTAACACGATTAGGGTGTATCATTTTTCGAATTAAAAATAAAAGGGTTTATTATGAAAAAATTTATGATGTGGATACTCTCGGGAATATTGGTTATGGCATTGAGTGGTTGTGGAAGTAGTGATGATAATGATGGTTTAACTACACTGTTTTTAGTAGATGATGAAGGCTATTCATATGGAGGTATTCCTTATACCTGTGATTCTATGAATTATTGGGATAAAACTGCTTTTAATGGTGAATTTTCTTTTTATCCTGGTGAAGATTGTGAGTTTGATTTTGATGGACTCAATGGTACAGATCCTGATGATATATATGTAGATGAAGTTATTTATATTGTGGATGATTTAGATAATGGGAAAAACAATATTCCATATGAGTGTAGTAGTTTTAATGCAGGTAATATAAATTACACATACGATGATGGTATATGGGATGGCAGCTTTGATTATGATGCTGATGATGCCTGTGTATTTTACCTTTAATATGTGACTATCTTGATATTATCATCTTTCTTTCAGGGTGATAGTATCGTTAAACTCTCCTCTTTACCTCCTAATAATCACATTTTAGATAAAATATCCTCAATTTATACAACACAATTTTAGGATACTTTTATCATGGATATCAGAAAAGAATTTTTAGACTTTTTTCAAAGTAAAGGGCATGAGCTCATCCCATCTTCGCCACTTGTCCCAGACGATGCAACACTTATGTTTACCAACGCTGGTATGGTACAGTTTAAGAACATTTTTACAGGTGAAGCACCTATCCCTGCGACACCTCGTGCCACTTCTTCACAAACTTGTCTAAGAGCAGGTGGAAAACACAATGACCTTGACAATGTCGGTTACACAGCACGTCACCATACACTTTTTGAAATGTTAGGGAATTTTTCATTTGCTGACTATTTCAAAGAAGAGGCCATTGCTTATGCATGGGAATTCATCACAGATGAGAAGTATTTGAACCTTCCTGTAGAGAAACTATGGGTAACGGTACATGACAGTGATGATGAAGCTGAAGAGATGTGGAAAAAACATATAGCAGCCGATCGCATCCTTCGTTTTGGTGATGCAGATAACTTTTGGCAAATGGGTGATACGGGTCCTTGCGGTCCTTGTTCTGAAATCTTCTATGATCAAGGTGAAGAAAACTTTGGTGGCCTGGAAGATAAAATGGGCGGAGAGGGTGATAGATTTTTAGAGATTTGGAACTTGGTATTTATGCAGTACTTCCGTGATGAAACAGGTACACTCAATCCGTTACCAAAACCTAGTATCGATACAGGTATGGGACTTGAAAGAGTGGTGGCTATCAAAGAGGGTAAACTCAACAA
>JGI11705J14877_10001118_pt1 | contig 15598 bp, 15 predicted proteins | sample Etolaghawater15m_FD_14877 | JGI IMG/M metagenome (IMG submission 14877) | reverse complement strand
GGTCCGAGAAGAAGGAACCGTCGTCCCGTTCGGCGGGTTCGTCCAATTCGATCCGATAGTTCTTTATGGCGGCAGTCTTCACCTGCTCGGCGATGCGCTGCTTCACGTCGCGCGTCGTCTGCCCGACCTTGAGCAGGCCAGCGTGCGCATCGTCGGCAATCGAATAAGCGTAGATGCGTGGCCGCACTTCAGGCTTGGGGGCGAGGATATCTCCGATGGTTGGCTTATTCATCTTCACCGTCGTCCGCTGTTACCTCATCAAACAATTCGCTGTCGTGGGCGGCCACTTGCGATTCGATAAACGCGATCTCAGATTCGGTCAGCCCATACCGTTTATAGAGCTTGGCGTCTGTCCAGTCTTGGTCGAGAGGCAGATCGGGAATGAAAGCGTAGACATTTTTCGGTGCGTCTTGTGTGGACTTACGCAGCGAAACTAGGAAGCGGGCAAAGCGCGTACGCAAGTACCTCGCGTAGTTCGTCGCCTCGATTTCAGTGTCGAAGACGCCAGCGACTATATAGCTTTCGGTACAGGCTGTGCCGGGCTCAGCGATAATCGGCTTGCTGAGGAACTTGGTTTCAACTGCGGCGCTGGTACCTTGGACACGAGTCATCAGAACTTTCCACTTGTCGATCCAAGGGACATTTGTTGGAATTTCTGAACGCCCTACCCAGCTGATTTTTTGGGAGCCGAAGAGCTTCACGGGGTTCTTGATGCGCTTGGAGTCCGGCTTGCCATGGAAGAAAGTGCGGAGGCCAAACGGTTTCTGGCTTGATGCACGAGCATCAAGCGTGGGCTCATTCTTAGCCCTAACTTTATCCAAAATCGGCACCGCCTCGTTGCGCCGCACTAAGATGTCGTAGGCATCGAGGTAACGAGCAACGGCTGGGCCTGTCGGCACCCCATCCCAGATGGTCTGAACTGTGCACGGCCCGTTATGTTCGCGATCCCACAGGAAGTACGAGATGCCACCGCGTATCTTAACACCCGGAAAGCCTTCATAGAGCTTTGGATAGTCCACGATGGCCCGCATCCGTTTATCTGAGAGCATCCGCTCTCGATACTTGTCGAGTCCCTTGCCTCCGGCCATCCAGCGCGAAGGGGTGACGAAGACAGCGTAGTGAGGATCAAGCTCAAGCGCTTTTTCCACGAACAACTGGTAGATCGGTGCGGCGCTCGTGCCGTAACCGCCGTCGTCCAACTGGTACGGGGGATTGCCGATGATCACGTCAAATTGCATGTCGCCTCCAAACAGCTCGGCAATCCGAGCCTTAATATCGTCGGTGTGGATGAGCGCATAGGCGTGAGTTTCAAGCCCTTCGCCACGGTCGAGCGCTTTCTGACTTGCACCACAATACGTGCACTTGCCATTAACCCATGTATGTTCCGTGCGTTCGAACCAGATGTGACCTGCATCGCTGTCGAAATTTCTGGCGATTGAATGTTCGCCGTTGGCATGTTTCGAGCAATACAGGCTGCGACGCGCCAGCAGACTGGTGAGATGGGTGATGCCGATACCAAACACTTGTTGAGTCAATATGTGATCGACGCGATCCTGCAAGTCTGGAATCTCTTCGGCCAGTCCCTTGGTGAGGCGACCGGTAATCTCGCGCAGAAACACGCCTGACTTCGTGCATGGGTCTAAGAACTTCGCCGTCCTGTCGGCCCAGATGTTTGCACCGCCATGTCCCGCAGCCCACGCTTCTGCCAGGGTGTCGAGCATTCGGTTGGCAAATTCAGGTGGCGTGAACACCTCGTCGTTCGAGAGGTTCGCAATGCATGTCAGCACATCCGGGTTTCTCCCGCGCAGGGCAAAGCTGGCTTGCGTACTCATTGCGCATCCTCCGCTAGATTTTCCTGAACGGCGGCAAGGGTGCCTACTGTCATCTGGGGATAGGTTTTGATCGGCTTGAAGATTTCGTGTTTGCCAAGATGGGCGAAGAGGGAACCTTCAGCGCTGAAGGCCGACGACCCGGTGAGCACATCGAAGCGGAAGTCGCGCCGTTGGAATTTGCCTTTGCCGAGATAGCCCCATTCGGCGAACGTAATGGGTTCACCGTCCTGTGTGCGCATGGTCAGCGCGTCGCCGTGAACAAGGTTAACCGACAGCACCGAAGACGCAGCACGGTACAGGTCTTCCGATTGATCCAGCTTGAGATAATCCGAAAAAATTTCGATGAGGTTCGCCCGACATTCGGCAATATTGTCCGCCAGCAGTTCGATGCCATAGATGCACATCAGCCCGAGAAGTGCATAGTGCCGCTTTTCAAAATCGGATTTTCCAAACTTGAGTTCGACAGCGGCAAGCTTCCGTTGCAGGACCTTGACCAGGAAATTCCCACTGCCGCAGGCCGGTTCCAGAAAGCGGGAGTCGATGCGTTCGGACTCATCCTTAACGAGATCGAGCATCGCCTCGACCATCCAGGGGGGCGTGAACACTTCCCCATGGTCGGCGACGCGCTCCTTTGATCTTATCAATGATGGGGCGGGCTTTTGCTCGTTCAGTTGCGCCATCAGTCCCCCTTGGTCTTGTTTTTGGTGTTGTCGTCGAAGCGTTCCTTGAACGCGGCGGGGGTCAAAATCGGAACCTTGAAGCCGTCGGCCAGTTCCAGCAAATCCTTGTCGCCGGTAACAAGGGCATCGGCCTTGGCGGCGACGGCCAGCGCTAGAAACGGGCGGTCGAAAGGATCGCGGCAGTCAGGGACTTGGGTTTTGTTTGGCACGGTAATCGTTTCGCACCAGGGCAGGTAGTCGCCGAGCAGGTCTTCCCGGTCCTCGTCGGTCAGTTTGAACTTCGGATAGGCCAGAACCCGGATCAGTTCCTCGGTGGTGTCCCGGCTCGCAAGGGGGCGGACCGCATCCGACTGCCAGGCATGGCGCAGCCACGCGACCGAGCCCTGATGGAACAACAGGGCCGAGAGCAGCACGTTGGTATCGAGGACGAGGCGCGGCGGGGTCATCCGACTTTGTGGGCCCAGTTGACCGCGTCCGCCACATCGTCCTCGCTGATGCCCATATTGGCCAGCTTGGAGCGGACGGCGTCGGCCTTGTTCAGCCGCACCGGCGTCAGCACGATGCGCCCGTTGTCCTCCGACACGTCGAAATACTCCGCGCCCGGACAGGACGACAACACCGCCTTGGGTAACGTCAATTGATTTTTGGATGTCAGTTTAGCAAGCATCAAAAGCTCCTTCGGTAAGGATGTAAGAATATGCTACAGGCCGCGTCACATGATTTCAATGATTATTCGGCTTGCACGGGCTTCGGCGAGCGGTGGGGTTGTGCGAATTATGCTACCCGCAGTGCAACTGTTTTGGCTTTTCCGCCCTCGAACCGCCATTCCGGCCAACGTAAGACAACCCCATCCATCCCCTTGCGAAGGGGAGAAAACCGTTGTATCTTATGCACTTAGGGAATGCGGTTCCGCTGTTTATTTTCCTGGTTTGGCGTTACGTCTTACGACGATATATCTCCCACACCTGTCGCTACACATAGCGGGGCGGCCAAAAACAGCAGATTATTGCGGGTTTCAGGCCGTAAACGCCGGGGGCGATTCCCGCCTACAAACGTAAGACGCAGAAAGCGCTGATTTTGCAATGCATTGACGGCGGGCGTAAGAGCCCAACCCGAAACTATTTGAGTGATTTCAGTCGTTTGTGATTCACTCGTTTGTGGCAAAGCAAATGAGGAGGCACAACATGTGGACTGAAATCACTCGCCTGGATTATGAGCGCCGGGGCGGGCGCTACGCAAGCGACATGACGGACCGGGAATGGGCGGTGATCGAACCGCTGATGCCGCCGCGCAAGGCGACGGGACGGCCCCGCACGACGGACCTGTGCGAGGTGATGAACGCCATTCTCTACATGGCCTCGACCGGCTGCCAGTGGGCGATGCTGCCGAGGGACTTCCCGCCACCCTCGACGGTGCAGCGCTATTTCTACGCTTGGCGTTCCGACGGGCTACTTCGGAACATCAACCACCACTTGGTCGTCCTGGCCCGGGAACTGGAAGGCCGCGAGGCTTCCCCGAGCGCCGGCGTCATCGACAGCCAGAGCGTCAAAACCACAGAAAGCGGCGGCATTCGGGGCTACGATGCGGGAAAGAAGATCAACGGACGCAAGCGCCATATCGTCACCGACACCATAGGCCTTCTGGTCGGCTTCTTGGTCCATGCTGCCAACATCCAGGACCGGGACGGCGCCCCCGATGTCCTCGAATCCATTCGCTACCGGTTCCCATGGCTGCGCCACATCTTTGCCGACGGCGGCTACGCCGGACCGAAGCTGCGGGGCGCCCTGGAGCGGAACGGCGACTGGACGGTGGAGATCGTCAAGCGCTCCGATACCGCCAAAGGGTTCGAGGTCATACCTCGGCGCTGGGTCGTCGAGCGGACCTTCGCCTGGCTCGGCCGATGCCGCAGGCTGGCAAAGGATTGGGAAAAATCCATCGCTTCCGCAGAGGCCTGGCTCCTGGTGGCCCACATCCGCCTCGTCACCAGGCGTCTCGCAAGGTATTGTTTTGTCGCATAGAGTTTCGAGTCAGATGGGGTGGTTGCCGCCCTCCCCAGACGGCATCACAATGTGCCAATATAGTGGTGTTTACAGCCACAGAGCGGAAAGGACGGCAACCATGACGAAGGATATGATGATTGGAGTGGATCTGGCAAAGAATGTTTTCCAGCTACATGCTGCGACGATGACGGGAGAGGTGCTGTTCCGGAAAAAGCTGTCGCGGCATGGATTTTACAAATTCATGGCCAATTACCCTCCTGCGGTGGTCGTCATGGAAGCCTGTGGCAGCGCGCATTATTGGGCCCGCGAGATGATCCGGCTTGGTCATGAAGTGAAACTGATCGCACCGCAATATGTGAAGCCGTTCGTAAAGCGCCAAAAGAACGACGCGGCAGACGCCGAAGCTATAGTGATCGCAGCCCAGCGGCCCGAGATGCGCTTCGTCGAGCCGAAGTCGGCAGAGCAACAAGGCAGGGCCATCCTGTTTCGCGCGCGAGAACGGCTTGTCCATCAGCGGACCGAACTGGTCAATGCGCTTAGAGCCTGTCTATATGAATACGGCTATGTTGTGCCGCAAGGTGTTCGCCAAATCATACGGATTGAAGCCATTCTGGATGAGCCACACAGCAACTTGCCTGACCTGATGCGCGAGGAATGCCGCGATCTGCTGGACCAGATCGCCGCCCTGACGACACGGATCGCGGCCAGAACGGCCAAGATCAAGATGCTGTCGGCGGAACGCGGCGTGGCGCGGCGGCTGCAAACGATGCCCGGGGTCGGTCCGCTGACGGCGCTGGCCATTGAAGCTTTTGCCCCGCCGATGGAGAATTTCCGCTGTGGACGCGACTTCGCCGCCTGGCTCGGTCTCGTTCCGCGCCAGTTTTCATCGGGCGGTAAGGAACGCCTCGGACGCATTTCCAAGGCGGGGCAGGCAGATATCCGTCGGCTCCTGATTATCGGGGCGATGTCGCGCCTGAATTGGCTGGGCCGTAAATCGATCCCGGAAGGATCGTGGTTGGCGCGAATGGTGGCGCGAAAGCCGAGGATGCTCGTGGCGATCGCTTTGGCCAACAAGATGGCGCGGACCATCTGGGCCATGCTAACAAAGAATGAGGATTACCGGGAGCCGACGCAGGCTGTGACGGCATAAACAACATGTCGCACAACCTGCTCGGCACCGGGTAAAGGAGGTGTGAGAAGGCGACGACCCGAATGGGCAAAATGATCGAACCGATCTGGATCAGGAAAACCAGCTTAGAGTCGTGAGCGTGAAAGCTCGGGAATCAGATTTGGACCTGCTCCGCAGATCACCATACCGGCCAGCGGCTTTCTGGAAACGTCGCAAGCAAAGGCCTCACAGAAGACCGCACTCGATCACACGCACTTCGGAGCAGAAACTTCTTGCATCACGGGCGGCAACCACAGAAGACTCTTCATTTAATCGCTCCTGTTCGCCAGCACTGTTTGTATGTGCATGTATATGTGTTGCACCATGCAATTTAATTTTCTGCATCTTGTGGTGGTTGTCAAAACGTTCATCGAGTTCTTTGGTTTGCCCAATGTAAAGTGGTTCCCATTTTCCAGCGGAGTTCACTTTCGCAAATATATAGTTGCCGGGTTTGTGGGCAAAGTTTGGGGGGAGTTTGTAGACCCAGTACCCATATTTTTTACCGGATGTTCCAGACCAATAGACAGAAGGTTCGTTACTCATGTTTTTTCCTTTCGGAATCAAGCGTGAGCAGCATTGACTAAAGAACAGAATCGACGGATAAAACCGTTGTTACATATATGTTCTCATTCCCATGCTCTCACAGGGTATGCGGGATACAACACGAAAGGCCGGGGCCTCGAACCCCCGGCTTTTTTCGTGCTAGTCACATTCAAAACTCAAAAATCAAATCAAACACCTGCATTGTTGTTCACCCTTTGTGCGATCTAGTATCAAAAGGGGAGGGCGCAGCGAGTCTTGCTGAACGCCCTCTAAGTCGATCCAGGGAGGAGTACTGGATCCTCTGGATTGTCGGCAAAACCGACAGTCGTCTTACGTTGCCCTTTTTGCGGCCCATTCGAGCCTGGCGTGTGGAACGCCGGGTGCTTTAGGAGCAGCCCGTCGTGCCACCGCAGGTGTCGCACTTCAAGCAGGTGCCGTTGCGCACCAGCGTGAAGTTGCCGCATTCAGGGCAGTCGTCCCCTTCGTAACCGCGCATGCGCGCTTCGCGCACACGTTCCATGTGGATGTCGACGGTTTCCACCAAGGTGGTTTCAATGCTCATGGAACCGCCCGCGTGGGCCATGCCGCCGGAAACCGATTGCGGCATGGAGCCACCGCCGGACACCGCTTTTTTCAGCTCCGCCGCTACAGGCTGCGGCTTGGCTTTTTTGTCACTCGCGCCACCTTTGATGACGGTCAGTTTGCGCGAGCGCACGAACCCTTGAGAGGTCAGTTTTTCAACGGCATTGATGGCATCTTCCATCATGTCCATATCGCTTTCGGTGTGGCCGGCGCCCATGGCGTCGGGCATCAGGTCGGCAGGTTTGGCGTGGGCCAAATCGTTGCGCGCCAGATAGCTCACCGCCAGTTCGCGGAAGATGTAATCCAAGATCGAGGTCGCCATCTTGATGGTTTCGTTGCCTTCAACCAAGCCTGACGGCTCGAACCGGGTGAAGGTGAACGCTTCGACGAATTCTTCCAACGGCACGCCGTATTGCAGACCGATGGAAATGGCGATGGCGAAGTTGTTCATCAACGAGCGGAACGCCGCACCTTCTTTGTGCATATCGATGAACACTTCACCGATGCGCCCGTCGTCGTATTCACCCGTGCGCAGATAGACTTTGTGTCCGCCCACGATGGCCTTTTGGGTGTAGCCCTTGCGCCGATCAGGCAGTTTGTCGCGTTCGATGATGCGTTCGATGATGCGTTCGGTGATGACACCGGTGCGCGCTGCGATGGCGGCGTTGTCGTTGTAGAGTTCCGACAAGCTTTCTTCGTCGTCCGCCAAATCGCCATCCAGCAAGGACCCTTGCAAAGGCTGGCTGAGCTTGGAGCCGTCACGATACAGCGCGTTGGCTTTGATGCCCAACTGCCAAGACAACATGTAAGCGTCTTTGCAGTCTTCGACGGTGGAATCGTTGGGCATGTTGATGGTCTTGGAAATCGCCCCGGTGATGAACGGCTGGCTGGCCGCCATCATGCGGATGTGACTGTCGACGCTCAAGTAACGCTTGCCGATGCGGCCGCAGGCGTTGGCGCAATCAAACACGGACACGTGTTCCGCGGCCAAATGCGGTGCGCCTTCCAAGGTCATGGCGCCACACACATAGGTGTTGGCCTGTTCGATGTCGTCTTTGCTAAAGCCCAGGTGACCCAGCATGTCGAACGAGACTTCTTCAAGCTGCGCGGCATCGATGCCTAAGGTTTGGGTGCAGAACTCTTCGCCCAAGGACCACTTGTTGAAGGCAAACTTGATGTCGAACGCATCCTTCAAGGCGGCTTCCAGAGCACCGATGGCTTCTTCGGTGAAGCCTTTGCCCATCAAGGCCGCGTGGCTGATGGCGCCCTTGTAGTTTTTCAACGAGCTGTGGCCCAGGGCATAGCGTTCCATGGTTTCGATTTCGGCTTCGTTGTAGCCAAGACGCGCCAGCGCCGCCGGTACCATGCGGTTGATGATCTTGAAGTAACCGCCGCCAGCGAGCTTTTTGAATTTCACCAAGGCGAAGTCCGGCTCGATCCCGGTGGTGTCGCAATCCATCACCAGACCAATGGTGCCGGTGGGGGCGATGACCGTGGTTTGAGCGTTGCGATAGCCGTGTTGCTGACCTAGTTCCAGGGCCAGGTCCCAAGCTTCGCGGGAAGCTGCGACCAAAGCGCCGTCGGGGCAACTGTCCACATCCAAGGGCACCGGCAAAACCGACAAGCCTTCGTAGCCGGTGGCATCGGAATGCGCGGCGCGACGGTGGTTGCGGATGACTTTCAGCATGGCTTCGGCATTTTGCGGGTAGCCCGGGAACGCCCCCAGCTCGCCCGCCATTTCGGCAGACGTGGCATAAGCAACACCCGTCATCAATGCGGAAATGGATCCACAAATGGCGCGGCCTTCGTCACTGTCGTAGGAATGACCCGCCGCCATCAAGTAACCGCCGATGTTGGCGAAGCCCAAGCCTAAGGTGCGGAATTCGTAAGAGCGTTGCGCGATTTCGGGGGATGGGAATTGAGCCATCAGCACGGAAATTTCCAACGTCACCGTCCACAAACGCACCGCGTGTTCAAAGGCCGTCACGTCCAAGGAGGCATCGGGACGTTGGAAGGTGTAAAGGTTCAGCGATGCCAAGTTGCACGCGGTGTCGTCCAGGAACATGTATTCCGAGCACGGGTTGGACGCATTGATGCGACCGGATTCGGGACACGTGTGCCATTCGTTGATGGTGGTGTCGTATTGAATGCCGGGGTCGGCACACGCCCATGCGGCATGGCCGATGCTTTCCCACAAGTCACGCGCCTTGATGCGTTTGTGCACTTCGCCGTTGGTGCGACGGATCAGTTCCCATTCACCGTCTTGCAGAACGCGTTCCAGGAAATCGTTGGTGATGCGCACGGTGTTGTTGGAGTTTTGTCCCGCAACCGTCATGTAGGCTTCGGAATCCCAATCGGTGTCGAATTCGGGGAATTTGACATCGGTGTAGCCTTGACGGGCGAACTGAATCACACGCTGGACATAGTTTTCCGGGATCATGGCGCGACGGGCGGCCAAGATGGCTTTTTTCAGCGCCGGATTTTCTTTGGGTTCAAAACGGTTTTCATCATCGCCGTCGGCACCGCCGTGGCATGCCGCCATAACCGCGTTCATGTGCTTGGAAACGGTCTTCGATCCGGTCACCAGGGCGGCGACCTTTTGTTCTTCGGTGACTTTCCAGTTGACGAAGTTTTCAATGTCGGGGTGATTGACGTCAACCACGACCATCTTCGCGGCCCGACGCGTGGTGCCGCCGGATTTGATGGCGCCCGCAGCGCGGTCGCCGATCTTCAAGAAGCTCATCAAGCCCGAAGACTTGCCGCCGCCCGATAGGGGTTCGTTTTCGGCGCGCAGGTTGGAGAAGTTCGACCCGGTGCCAGAACCGTATTTAAACAGGCGCGCTTCGCGCACCCACAAATCCATGATGCCGCCGTCACCGACCAAATCGTCGCTGATGGACTGAATAAAGCACGCATGGGGCTGGGGGTGTTCATAAGCGGATTTGGATTTGACCAATTTGCCGGTGGTGAAGTCCACATAGTGGTGGCCTTGGGCAGGGCCGTCAATGCCGTAGGCCCAAAACAGACCGGTGTTGAACCACTGGGGAGAGTTCGGTGCCGCCATCTGCTTGCACAACATATAGCGCATTTCATCATAATAAGCGGACGCGTCTTCTTCAGCGTCGAAGTAGCCGCCTTTCCAGCCCCAATAGGCCCAGGTGCCTGCCAAACGGTCGAACACCTGCTTGGCGCTGACTTCGGAGGTGGAACGGTCTTCTTCGTTGAGCTTTTTCAGCGCTGCGCGGTCGGGCTCGGAGCGCCACAGAAATTCGGGCACATCGGCTTCTTCGACGGGTTTCAACGCTGCAGGCACACCGGCCTTGCGGAAATATTTCTGGGCGATGACATCACACGCCACTTGGGACCAGGCTGCCGGAGCCTCCATATCGTCCAGCTTGAAAACGATCGAGCCGTTCGGATTGCGGATTTCGCTCGACGTTGTGCGAAATTCGATATTGGCGTAGGGCGATTGCCCCTGTTTGGTGAAGTGACGCTGTATACGCATGTGACCCCAGATCCCAGGTTATTTGTGTTGCTGACAGTGGCTTACGGAACGGAGACACCGCCTCCCATCTTCCCCTTGAGCACACCGAAATGACCGTTTTATCGGTTCTCTCGCTTATTGGCGTGAATAAACACCCTTGTTTGTGTGAATAAACACTACTCAATGTGTCGCTTGTTCCGGTGTGGCACTATATGTAGACCATGAGGGGTTAACGCTCAATGAATCTTCTTGCCAATGAGCACAATAAATTGTGCATAAGACTCTACTAGCTACTAAATAATGTGAGGTTTCAGGGAGTTGCTTGGAACACATCGCGCAAAAGATGAATTTCACGTTTGTCCGGAGCCGGAAACTAATCCGATTTGTCTATTTGGTGGCCCAAATCCGCACATCCCTTTGCAAATTCACAGATGCTCTGCACCCAATCCGTTCTATGGAGGGGAGAGGACACTGTTTCGGGGATGAAATGACAGCTCGAGAATCGGAAACATTATCTTTTGCTTATATACAAGAATGCGTTGCGTCGTTTTGATGCGCTGGACTGTCGGCTAAGCACATGCGATAAAAGGGCCGCGCGGTTGGGGGAATCCTCTGCTGATCGCGCAGCGACCCGGTTTATACTTTGTTTCAAAAAGCGGAGACACGTTCGTTATGGATATCGGCAGCATCGGCACGCATCTTTATACCTTGCTCCATGGTGAGCAGGTGGGCTCCGACGAATTTGGCAACAAGTACTATCGCAACAGCAAAAAGCTCAATGGTCGCGAACGGCGCTGGGTCATCTATAAGGGCAAAAAAGAAGCTTCGAAGATTCCGCCTGAATGGCACGCGTGGATTCACTTCACCTCGGCCAAGCCCTTGTCCGAAGCCGCTGCGCAGCCGCTTGACTGGCAAGAACATTATATTCCGAACCTGACCGGCACACTTAATGCGTATCGTCCCCAAGGCAGCGATCACAAAGGTGGCAAGCGCGCCGCCGCCACCGGCGATTACCAAGCCTGGACGCCAGGGCAGTAGTCATGCGTCACAGTGACACACACGACATTTTGGTTGGCGGCCTGGCGATGGCGGTCTTGGTCTTTATGTTCGCCGTCTCTTACGGCGGCAAAGACTTAAGCACCCAAGCCAACGTCGGCAGTTATAACGTGACCGCGGTGTTTAACCGTATTGACGGTTTGTTCGAAGGCGACCAGGTGCGTCTGGGGGGGATTCCCATCGGCACCGTCGGGACGGTCAGTCTTGACGGTCATTATCGCGCCGTTGTGGGGCTGAACATCAACAACACCATTACCCTGCCGAAAGATAGCGCCGCCGCCATTCACACGGACGGCCTGTTTGGTTCAAAATCGGTAGAGATCGAACCGGGCGTTGAAGACGCGGCCCTGAAATCGGGCGACGTGTTTCAATACACCCAGGGTTCCATGATCGTCAGCGAATTGCTGAACTTGATTATTGATGAGGGCAATGCCAGAAAAGCAAAGGCTGCGAACGGCGCCTCTGAATTGCCCGATATGTCCACCTCGACACCAGAGCCCACCTCTACCCTAGAGCCCACCTCTACCCTAGAGCAAGGAAACTAACCATGGGGCGCAATGCGATTGAAACCGTGATGGGGGCTGCCGTTTTGTTGGTGGCGGCCGTGTTTGTGTACTTTGCCTACAACACTGCCCAGATCAAGGCGGTCACGGGGTATGAGGTGTCGGCGCGATTCTTCAAAATTGGCGGTTTGAGCAAGGGCTCGGACGTGCGCATCAGCGGGATTAAGGTGGGCACGGTGCTGACCAGCTCCCTGGATCCGAAAACCTTCGATGCGGTGGTGAGCTTATCCATTCGTCCCGACATTCAGCTGCCCGTCGATACATCCGCAACCATTTCGTCTTCGGGCATGTTGGGCGACAAGTATGTGTTGCTGGTTCCCGGTGAAGCGAAGGAAATCCTGCCTCCTGGGTCGGAAATCACCAACACCAAAGACTTCCGTTCCTTGGAAGACCAAGTGGGGGAAATCATCTTTCTGGCCACCGGCGGCAGCGAAGGGGAGGCCAACGGTGGTGGACTTGATTCAGGACCCGGTTTGGGCGGTCCCGGTCAATAAGGTGGCCTGAAAACCACAAAAAAAGGTCGGCGCAAGGTCGACAATGCTGCATTGCAAAAAATGCAGTTGCGAATAACAGACTTATTTCGTAAATAGAGTGTCTCCCCCAGGTTCATATTGAGAGACCGTCTTATGATCAAAGCGCAGCAGTGTTGGAGCCCCGAAACCTATTTGAGGCACGGGGTATTCGTATCCCTTTTGGGGGAACCCGTGGTTCAAATTCTGGCGCCGAAAGCGGGGGAGCGGATTCTCGATCTGGGCTGTGGCGAAGGCATCCTCACGGATAAAATCGTCGCCAGCGGAGCCGACGTGCTGGGCATGGACAACAGCGCCGATCAGATCGAAGGTGCCCAGCACCGCGGTTTGAAAGTGGTGTGCATGGACGCGCTGGAAATGAAATTCGACAACGAATTTGATGCGGTGTTTTCAAACGCTTCGCTGCATTGGATGAGTCCTCTGTCGAAAGTTTTTGAGAACGTCTACAAGGCTTTGAAGCCGGGTGGGCGGTTTGTCGCGGAAATGGGCGGAGCGGGCAACATCCAAACCATCCGTATGGCGTTGTATAACGCGCTGATGCGCCGCGGCATCGATCCCGCACAATATGACCCGTGGTCTTATTTGGGCGATAGTTCTGCCAAAATGATGTTGCAACGTGCGGGCTTTGAGACCCGCTCGGTCACGTTGATCCGCCGTCCGACCGATTTGCCGGGCGACATCGGGCCGTGGCTGGAAACGTTTGCCGGCAGTTTCATGCAAGCGGTGCCCGAAAATGAGCACGCGCAGCTGATTGATGAAGTTCGAGATGCCTTGCAACCGCACCTGTTTGACCCGTACAACAAGTGGGTCGCGGATTATGTGCGTCTTCGGTTTAAGGTGGTAAAGCCTGTATGATGGGGTTCAGGATTGCGGTCGGTTTTGTCGGGCTTCTTGGGGCGACGCTGTTGAGCGCTCCCGCGGGTGCCGAGCCGTATGAGACCGTCATTTTGCAAGGCCTGGACAAAGTGACCGCGCGGGTCACCACCTTAAAAGTCAATTTGGGCGACGTGGTGCGTTTCGGCACGCTGGAAATCATCGCCCGTCATTGCGACAAGCATCCCCCCGAAGATCCCCCTGAAAGTGCGGCCTTCTTAGACATTTGGGAAGTGCGCCCCGGCGAAGCCGCCATCGGCGTGTTTCGCGGCTGGATGTTTGCGTCCAGCCCGGGCCTCAACGCCCTGGAACACCCGGTCTATGACGTGTGGGTTTTGGGCTGCGAAAACAAAGCCTCGATTTCCGAAGAAACGGCACCTGTCGAGACCGAAACCGGAAAATGAGCATCAACGCCCAGCGCGTGCTGAAGGCGTTCTTGATAGTCAAACCCAGAAATTTCAACGCCGCCCATGGAGGCCAAGTGGTCGGTGATAAACTGGGTGTCGAGCAAGACAAAACCCCCAAGTCTCAGCCGCGCCACCAAATGAACCAGGGCCACTTTAGACGCGTTGGGACGGGTCGAAAACATGCTTTCGCCCATGAAGGCGCCCTTGAGGCTGATGCCGTATAGCCCCCCCACCAGTTCTCCGCCCTGCCAGCATTCGACCGAATGGGCGAGGCCGATTTCGGCCATTTCGATATAGGCGCGGCGGATTTCATCGTTGATCCAGGTGCCGCCGGGTCGATCGTCTAGGTCGTCGTCTGGGCGCGGTCGTCGCGGTTGGGCGCAGCCTTCAATGACGGCGGGAAAGTCTTGGTCCACGGTGATCTCAAAGTCACCGCGGCGCAAAACCTTGCGTAAAGATTTGGAAATGTGCAGTCCGTCCAGGGGGATCACCCCGCGCAATTGCGGGTCCACCCAAAAAATGGTCGGATCGTCATGGGCCTCGGACATGGGAAACACCCCCGCCGCATAGGCGCGAACGAGAATTTCGGGGGTTAACTTATGCGGTCCGGGAATGGGGCGTGCGGCCATCAGAAGTCCATGAATTTAAGCGTGCCGAGGAAGAGAACTGGCGTCTTGAAAACAATATAGGGCAAGTGTGATCGGATTTCATCTGGCCGTGCAGGAAGTGGGGCTGAATGCGGAATTCTTGGACAGCATACACGCGTGCTGCTATCATTCTAGCCTTGATACACCACTTTGATGAAGACAAACGCGACTGCCTTCAAAATGGGAGATATCCAATGCCCCCTCTGGTTCGATTTCTGCTCGTGCACGCCGCCATCGGCTTTGCCATCGCTTTTGTGTTTGTCGGCGGATTTTTGCTGATGGACATCGGCGGCATGCGCACCTTGATGCTGGCCTCGGATATCGGGCTGGTGGCGATGGCGTTGTTCACCTTCATGACCGGGCTGACCTTTTCCAGCGTGCAAATGGGCGTTGCGGTGATGCTGTTGGGCGAACCCGAAGACAACCAGCCGCCATCAAGCCGATGGCTCCGGCGCATTTGGGAAGCCGCCCGCGAATGGCTGGCCCCGCCGCTGGAGCGCGTGCCAGCACCGATCAAGAAAAACCGCTGAGCAAACAAACGCCTCCGATTTCGGGGGCGTTTGTTTGTTCGCTGTCTCTGTAATACGAAATTCGTACTGCAACCCTATCTGTATCCGCAATTCGATCATTGACGCGATTAATGGTTGCGTGCAATTATTTTTCAGAACAATAAAGAGTATGTTGTGTTGAGCTAGGGACTTATTACGTCACAAATTCGTGTCTATATTGCCAATGATTCCATCGATCTGTGGGTGCCATCTGAGGCAACCCGATGAAAATGATGTTCATTGAGGTTACGTCACCGAAATACTGCTTCAATTGGGCAACTGTCGGAGGAATGGAAAATGGACTTGGATGACCGTTTGATCGAATTGTCGAATCGGATCAAAAAACAGAAAAACATCGCGCTGACTGAGGAGGCTACAAAAACGGCATTTGTGTTGCCATTCTTGCAAGCGCTTGGCTATGACGTTTTTAGCCCGACGGAAGTCATCCCTGAGCTAACGGCTGATCACGGCGTCAAGAAAGGTGAGAAAGTCGATTACGCGATTAAGCAAGGTGATGACATTACGATCATCATTGAGTGCAAACCCGTAGGCGCTGACTTGGCAGCAAAACATGCTGGCCAATTGTATCGATACTTCTCGGTAACTGATGCTAGATTCGGCATCCTGACTGATGGTGTTAAATACCTGTTTTTCAGTGATCTTGAAAAAGAAAATAAGATGGATG
>JGI11705J14877_10001116_pt1 | contig 15611 bp, 30 predicted proteins | sample Etolaghawater15m_FD_14877 | JGI IMG/M metagenome (IMG submission 14877) | reverse complement strand
CCGTTACACGCTTTCTGCGTCGAGCCTGTCGGCTTGTAGTTCTCCTCGCAAACTACGCACCGGCGATCAGCAAATCCGATTTTGGTCTCACCGTGTGCAGCAAGGGCGCAGGGATTACATCTCTTTGTGTTCGGGCTTGTCCGTGCTATCTTCGAGCCGCAGTCCGGACAGTCAATAACGCCATAGGTTTTCATATGTCTCGCTCCAGAATGATACCTGACATATATAGTGGGGGTGCAGTCTAATGGCAAGCACAATGAGCAGCTACATCCCCACCAACGGCGCAGCAGCCACCCGTGCAGCCGAAACGCTGACCGCTCCGAGTGCTAACTTGCCTTGGGGCAGCGCCGTGTCCATCCAGATGGAAGGCACGATGACCTATGCTGATGAGGGGGTTTCTTATCAGCACAAACCTATTAATTGGGAAGATGACTCTAGCAACTTAATCCGTTGGAGCACCTTTACTGACGGCGCGCGAACTGGGCTGATCCTATTTGACCAAATTGTTGGAGGTGTTGCAGATAATGTGCAGACAGGAGACACAGCCTACTCCCCCGGCATCAACGTCCCATTCAACATCGCCTCACGTCACGGTAGCACCTTCATCAACGGCGCAGTGGATGGAACGGCACTAACCGAAGACACAACCCCGGTTGCTCTGCCTGATCTGTCCTCTACCGATCTGCAAATCGGCTTTGACTTCATGGGGACAATCAAGACCCTGCGTATCTGGTCTGATGACATTGGGGACACTGGACTGGAGCAATCAACCTCATGAGCCACAACCTCGGAACCGAAGAGAACCCGATCCTTGTTCTGGTACGCTACTCCGGCGGAATGCTGGATGCAGTTGTCCGGGCCACTGATGAAGCCACGTTTGAAGCTGCTGCACGGTGGGCAGAACTCAAATACGAAGTCACAGAGACCGTCACAGACCCGGACACAGGCGAAACCACAGAACAAGGCACAGGTGAGTGGGCAACAGCTAATGGCGTCCACATTAACCACTTGGGGTCTGCGGTGATCACTCCGGGCACCTACGACGAAGACGGAACCGAACTGACCGCGCCCGTGATCGACCAGCGCCACCACGCCAATATCCGCCTGACCGATCCGGCTTTGTCCCGTGTGGACGAATACGGCGTAACCAAATGGGAAAAGTGGGCAATGGCGTGGAGCCTCGGCGGCGCTGACGACACCGATACCAATGCGTCGGAAGTCGGGAAGGTCATGCAAGGTGTGTCGCTGATTGATCCTGATACGATTGCCAGCCCGTCGCGGGTTTGGTTATAATTGCGGCGGGTAATGGAGGGCATTGCATGACACGAGCCAAAATCACAAAGCGAGAGGGTTACAAGTGCGCGCCAAAAGGTGCCATTGTTGAGACCTTTTCATTCGGCACCATTGTCACGGGGCAGGTTGCGGAGTGGGCGCTTGCAGATCGCGCGGCGTCGGCAATGTTCGATCCCCGCGAGGAAACGAAGATCGTGACCCCAACTGAAACCAAGGCTGCGCCGAAAAAGCGCGGTCGCCCAAAGAAGGTTGCTAAGTAATGGCACTTTCCGCGCCTATCATGCTGCATCAATACCGTGGGCATGTGCAAACCGCTGCCCCGGCTGCGGAACCAGTCACGGCGGCTGAATTGCGCGACTATTTGCGCGAGGATGCAACTGGCCTGCCCGATGCTGATGCGAACGAGCTTGTGGCTGAGGCGCGCGAGGCCATTGAAAACACCTATGCCGTTGCGATGATCGACCAGTCTTGGCGCATGGCAATTGATCGCTGGCCTAGCGGGCGTGAGGAATGGTGGGATGGCATCCGAGACGGGTCCATTGCTGACCTCTATGGCCCCGCGTCCTATACCGACTTGCGCTTGCCTCGCTGGCCTTTGTCGTCGGTGGATAGCGTGATCGTATACGACGAGGACGGGACCAGCACGGCTGTCACAATTGCCAGCACGTTTGATGTTGATACGTATCAGACGCCAGGGCGGATCACGTTGCAGCGCGGAGCAACATGGCCGGTCGCGTTGCGGGCAAACAATGCCATCGAGATTGTTTATACGGCGGGATATGGTGCTGATGCGTCAAGCGTTCCTGCGCCGCTCAAGCGGGCCGTGAAGCAGCTTGCGGCCTATCTCTACAGTCATCGCGGCGATATGTGCGACATGGGCGACGCCATGCACGATAGCGGGGCGGGTTCAATCATGGGCCAATACAAGATCAAGCGGGTCTAATGCAGACGCTGGCCTTTGCCCTGTCTTCTGGCGCATGGACGGAAATTCTTGGCGGCAACAATGCGTTGGCGTTGCAGGTTAGCACGGCAAGAAACGTCAGACTGCATTTCAATGCCAGCGCGACCGCCCCGGCCCTAACGGCTGCATCCATTCTTGTCGAAAGCTTTCCGCCCAAGTGGGATTTCGACTGCCAGCAGCAAACTGGGCAATCCCGTGTGTGGGCACGGGCTGACAGCGGAACGGCAAGCGTTGTCGTGGTGAGGCGAACGATATGAAATGCTGCGATTACCATTCCGGGCTTCTAAAGCATGTCGTAACGTTTCAGCGAAAGGCGCGAGTGCGCAAGGCAACCGGCGGGTTTACTGAAAGCTGGTCCACGCTGTCTGGCGCGCCAACACGCGGCTTTATGAAGCCCCTGAGCGGGTCTGAGGCATATCAGGCCGACCGGGTGGAAGCCAAAACGCGAAACCGTCTTGTGGTGCGGTATTTCTCGGGCCTGACGGAAGAGGACCGGGTGTCGTTCAATAGCCGTGTCTACAATATCCGGTACATCCAGAACCCGGAATTCGCAGATCGGTGGCTTGTGATCGACCTTGATGGCGGGGCGGCAACATGACCATTCGGATTGAGATTGCCGGGATGGAAGAACTGCGCAGGGCGTTTAGCAACTTGGATGAAGTGTTTGACGCCGCTGTTGCCGACGCGGTGGAAGATACCGTTTACGAAATTGACGGGGAAGTGAAGCGCCGGATTGCGCGCGGGCCTGCAACGGGTCGCGTGTATGAGAAATACAACCCGCGCCGCACACACCAAGCATCCGCACCGGGTGAAGCGCCCATGACGGACACGGGACGGCTTGTGTCGTCTGTCTATGTCGATCCTGGGCGGCTTTCAGCGACTGTGGGTTCGCGCTTGGCCTATGCCGCGTATCTTGAGTACGGCACCCGCCGCATGGGTGCGCGCCCGGTTTGGCGTCCGGTTGCTGAAAAGGAAGCCAAGGAATTCCGCAAGCGCATCATTGAAAACCTGAAAAGGGCCGCACGATGAAGCAGACCGCAGTTCAAACGGCGCTCTATAGCGTTCTAAGCGGTGACGCGACCTTGACGGGCTACCTATCGACCGCATGGGCCGACACGCCCGCAATCTATCCAGACGTGCCGCAGGAAGATGCCGACGATAATTCATTCTTCCCTTATGTGACGTTCTTCCCGGTGGCAGCTACGCCATGGGATACGAAAAGCATCATCGGCGGTGATGAGCTTTACCAGATCGACGTTTGGTCGCGGGCTGGTGACTTCGACGAAGGCGCGCAAATCTCTGACCGCATCACGGCTATTCTGCACCGGCAGGATTTGTCGATAGCGGGCGCGACCCATGTTCTTACGCAATTCGAGGGCGTCGATCCGGCCCTTGATGCTGACGGCGAAACCCGGCGGCACATTCTCACTTTTCGGATCATCTATCAGGAGGCCTAACCATGGCATATGCAGGCCGCAAACTGCGGATCAAATACAAAACGGTCGCCAGCGGAACCGCAACGGCCATCGCTGGCGCTCGGACTGACAGTCTGACAATCAACCGCGAACCCATTGACGTTACCGACAAGGACGATGCTGGCGTTCGCACCCTTCTGCCTGATATTGGCGTGTGGTCGATGGATGCAAATGTCGAGGGCGTCTTGACCAATGGAACGCTTGTCGCGCTTGCGGCAGATGACAGCCCGACAGCGGCGCACCTGTTCGACATTGCCATGCCCGGTATCGGCACTTGGGCAGGATCATGGTTCCTTGGCAATTTCGAGTTGACCGGTGAAGAGGGAAGCAACCCGACAACCTTCACCTGCAACATCATGTCTGCCGGTTCCATCACCTTCACCGCGACAGCGTAAGGAACACCATGTCAGTTTTTCGGGAAGTCGAGATCAAATGGGGCGGCAAGGCATACAATGTCACGCCGTCCAACAAATTGCTTCGCCGCATTGAACGCGAGGTTCCGCTTGTGTCCTATCTGGGCAGGGCAAGCACGGACGTTCTTGCGTCTGAAACGGCGTTTATCCTTTGCGAATTCATCCGGTCTGCGGGTGGGGTGGCAAGCGAGGATGAGATTTTTAGCGAGTTGATGGCTGACTTCTACGGAAATCAGGGCAAGGGCTACTTTGCCATTGCGGGGCAAGTTTGTGATGCAATTGTGCCGCCGAGTGCGCTAAAAAACCTGCCAGCCCCGGAGGAAAAGCCGGGGCAGGAGAAGAAAGCAGCGACGGAATAAACTGGGATAACCTGTATTTATCCGCCCGCGCTCTTGAAATACAGCCTTCCGAGTTCTGGGAAATGACCTTGGGTGAAGTCTTGTTGGAGATCGGCCATCGCGCGGCGTCAATGCCCCGCAAGAAGGGCCATTTCACGCAGGATGAGGCCGACGAATTGCTGAGGTTTGCTAATGGCACTTCCTGAAATCGAGGTTAGAGTTAGCGCGGATACCCGGCAGGCTGAGGCTGGTCTAGGGCGCGTCAATGAACGGCTCGGGCAGGTTGCGGGTTCGGCCCCGACTGCCCAACGCGCTGCAACCGGCTTTGGCGGGTCGCTGCGCAATCTTGGCAACGTGTCGAACCAGACGCGCGGGCGCATTCAGCAAGTCAGCTTTCAGTTGCAGGATATTGCGGTGCAGATGCAGGCTGGAACGCGAACCAGCACTGTAATGGCGCAGCAGTTGCCGCAATTGGCTGGCGCGTTTGGTGCCATTGGTGCTGTGATCGGTACGCTTGCCGCTGTTGGCATCCCCGCCGTTGCCTTTGCAATGCAGCAAACGACGCGACGGACGCAAGACTTTCAACAGGCGCTGGAGGCCTTGGAGGCGGTGCAGGGCCGTGTCGAACGTGCAACCCGCATTCTGCATATGTCAACGTCTGAGCTTGGCGCGGAATACGGCCGGTTCTCGCAGCGGATCAGGGAACTTGCCCTTGAGGAATTGAGGCTTGCCCAAGCGCGGGCTGAGACGCTTTTCGCTGCATCGGTTACAGAAGGTTCCTTGCAGACGCTGACGAACCGGATTGTAAGGAATATCCGGGTTGTGCAGGAGTTGGGCGATACCGGCACAAACGAGATGTATGATATGTCTCGGGCGGCAAGGGAAGTCACGCGACAATTCGGGCTGTCTGGCAATGCCGCCGTTGAAATGGCCGGTGCATTCCAGTCGCTTGGCCGCGCGAATACCCTACCAGAGCAGCGCCGTGCGCTTGCACGTATCCGCGAATTGCTTGTTGCAAACAATATCGAGCTTGGGCGGATACCGGAGCCGTTGCAGGAAGCCCTTGCGCAGATGAATGCGCTGGAAACGGCGACGATCAACGTTGGCGTTGCGCTTTCGCGGGCCGGGGATGAAGCTGCGGGACTGGCAAACGCCATTTTCCCTGTGTTTGCGACCGGCGCTGGTGCGGGCCGTGGGTCTTTGGGAATGCCAGAAAGGCCAGTTGCGGGCGCAGGTAGTGATATGGGGTTCCCGGCTGCGCCGACCGGTGCCGGTGGGGGCGGCGGAGGTGGCTCTGCCTTTGGTGGTCGAATTGCCGCCCTTGTCGAAAGCCTGCAAACTGAGCGCGAAACGCTTGAAGTGTGGTACGAGGAAAGCCTTGCGCTTCTTGGTCAAGCGAACGAAGCGGAACTTGAGGCGATTGGCGGCCACAACGAAGCCCGCTTGCGCCTTGAGGAAGAATATCAATCGCGACTAGCGGCCATTCGTGGGGCGGGCCATGGCGACGCCCTGACAAGCGTGTTGCAGTCTGGTCAGAAGATTGCAGCGGCCATCGGGCAGACCAATGAACGGGCGATGCGGGTAGCGCAGGCATTCGGCGCGGCAGAGGCCCTTGTCAATGCGTATCGGGCTGCGTCTCAGGCCCTTGCGGACCCGACATTGCCATGGTTCGCCAAGGCAAGTAAAGCTGCGGCTTTACTAGCTACGGGCATCGGCTTTGCCAATTCCATCAAGTCTATCGGTGCAGGCGGCGGTGGTGGCGGCGCGGCTGGCGGTGGTGCTGTAAGCGGCGGGGCGGCGCAAAGCCCGCAAGTGTCGCGCAATGTGGCGATCCAGCTAACCGGCGGAAACATGTTCTCACGGGATCAGGTATTGCAATTGATTAACGCGATAAATGAATCTGTAGAGGATGGTGCCATCGTGAGGGTTGTCTAATGACGGTCATTTTCCAAACCAGCTATAGCCTGCCGGGTTCTGACGAGCCGCTAACCCATGCGCGGATTGCCCACAGCATGAACTGGCTGACCGGCGGCACTGTCACGGCGTCCAGCACGGCAACGGGCTATTTCGCGGACGGGCCGGATAACTCGCTGACCTATGAGAAGTGGAAGCCGTCCAGCCTTTCCGCGACGTGGGAATATGACCACGGCTCGACTGCAACTTGCGATTATTGCTGCATCGCGGCGCACACAATGGGAACCAACGGCAACACGCTGCAAGTGCAGTATTGGAACGGGTCAAGCTGGTCTGGCCTTATCCCGGCTACTGCGATCACGTCCGACGCGCCGATCATGTGCATTTTCGGGCAACAGACGCGGCAGCGGTGGCGCATTCAGGTCAGCAGCGGAACAGCCCCGACAATCGGCGCTGTCAAGTTCGGTCTGTCGATGCAAATGCAGCGCCCGCTGTTCGGTGGTCACGCGCCAATCAACACGGCACGGCAAACCGTCATGCGGAGCAACTACAGCGAGACAGGCGAGTTTCTGGGCCGGTCCATCCAGCGCACATACGGCGCGACTGACTACGCATGGCAGCACCTGACAACGGCATGGGTGCGCAACAATTGGCGTGATTTCCAACTTGCGTCTGAGCGCGAACCATTTTGGATTGCGTGGCGTCCCGGTGATAACGGAGACGTTGCTTATGCCATGCTGGATGAAACACCGATCCCGCAGAATATGGGCATCCGCGATCTTATGAGCGTGTCCATGTCAATCCGGTCGAGGGGCTATGACTGATGTTTGACGAAACGACACCGGGCCGGGAACCAATCCAGATCGTCGAAATCCAGCAGCCGTTTTGCGAAAACACGTATGCCGCTACCCCATGCAATGGGGGGCTGGGGACGGTTGCTAACACTAACCTAGCACAAGATTTCTCTCTTGGGGTTGGGACATATTCAGGCATAAACGCAAATCTTACGGTTATTTCTGGAGGGGTTAACCTTGCTGCGACCGCGCCTGATCCTCAACTGAGGCAAAGCAGTTACGGCGGTGCAGGCATTACAACATTTTCCGGCGATGATTTTCGGTATGTTGTTTTGCGAGGGAAATGGAACGCGGGGACCAGTATTGCTTTCCTTTTGTATTGGTCTAACGCAGCAGGGCAAAACCCAGGCACCACACAGCCTGCCGCCGCAATGAACCTTTCCAGTGTTTGGCGAGGTGTGCAGCTTGACAGTTTGCAGTCTGGCGACGAGTTCATGGCCGTTTGGGATTTGTCGGATAGTAGCACCTACGCGACGATGTGGCAGGGCAATGATATCGACGCACTGCGCTTTGATATTGCCGATGGCAGCGACCTTGATGTTGATATCTACTCGATCCAAGTTTGCACAGCTAACCCATATGAAAACCGGGATTTGACTTGCTACAACACCCGTTTCACCTGCCAAGACACGGCGAACTTTGCGCTTGGCACCCATCTCAGCCTGTATTTTGGTAAGGACGGCATTTTGCCGACCCTCAACAGGTCGCAGGCGCAACACAAAGACGGCGCACTTCTTGGCGGCGGCGATTTCGCATATGCGACGACTGATGTTGACGCGACTATGCCGGTTTATCTCATTCCGTCTCTTGTCAGCGTCTCGACCAGCCCCACAAAGGTAAATCTGGCTGGTGCGAACCTTGACGCGCAGGGCATAGGAAACCGGGCGCTTTGCTCTATCGTCATCAAGGACCACCCGCACACCGACAGGGTTGTCGATCCTTATGTAGATGACCGGTCATGGAACCCGCTAGACAAGTCGCGCGGGTCGTTCTGGACGCGGTGGCTCATTCGGAACAAGTACCGCCGCAATATCGTGATCAAGGTGTATGAGGGATATGAGGGTCAGGCGCTGGATGAAATGAACGTGCGAACGTTTTTTCTGGACAGCATCACATGGCCTGACGCGGGCGGCAATGTCACGATCCAGGCTAAAGACGTGCTTGCCCGCCTTGAAGAACGCAAGGCGCAGGCACCGCTTGCCTCGCCGGGCCTGCTTTACACGGCGATCACGGACAGCGCCACAAGCTTTGAAGTCGCAAACGCGGTTGAAGCGGATTATTCGGCGGCAGGCACGTTGCGCGTAGGTGATGAAATCATGACCTATACCGGGCGCGCGACCAGCACCAACGGCATCACCTTTACCGGCGTGACGCGCGGAACAGACAACAGCACGGCAAGCGCTCATTCGGTAGATACGGCGGTGCAAGAGTGCCTGCGCTATACCGTGCAACGGGCTGATGATATCGTCGAAGACCTGATGACCACATATGCGGGCGTCGATGCGTCTTGGCTAGACACTGCTGGATGGGCGGCAGAGTTTGACACCTATATGTCATTTTATACCCTAACAGCGCTGATCACCGAGCCAACCGCAGTTTCCAAGCTGATTTCGGAATTGCAGCAACAGGCTATGTTCTACTTGTGGTGGAACGAGCGCGACAGCTTGGTCAAGTGGAAGTCTATTAGGGGCATTGATGCAGAACCGCCCACGATCACCGACAGCGACAATATTCTTGCCGGTCAAATGAAGATCACCGAAAAGCCGCGAGAACGTGTTTCGCAAATTTGGGTGTATTATAACCGGCAAGACTTCACGAAATCAGACGATGACGGCACCGCCTATAAAAGTCTGTATGTCATTGCAGATCTGGAAAGCGAAACGGAAGAGCTTTACGGCGAAAAGTCTATTCGCAAGATGTTTGGGCGGTGGTTGGCAACGGACGCTCTGGCGCAGAACACCGCGTCAAAGATCATCACGCGATATGTCGATGTGCCGTTTCAATGCCGCTTTTCCATGGACGCCAAGGACCGCACCTATTGGATTGGCGAGACGGTCAAGATCGATCACTATCTAGACGTTGATCAATACGGTGATCGGAATATCAGAAACTGGACTATCACCAGCGCAGAAGAAAAGGTGCCGGGTGAGGTCATCGAATATGTGGCAGAGGATACGACGCTTTACGGTCGAATTCATTACATTATGGCAGGCGGAACAGCAGACTATCCGGGATATGATAGCGCGCCGTTCAAAAACTGCTATATTGGTGATGCAAACGGCCTTTTGAGCGACGGGCAAGATGCGGGGAAAGTATCGTGACGACATGGCTAGAAATCGCAAACGGTGACGTTGACCAGGACAGCCCGGTGACGCAGCCGCTCATGACCGGCTTGCGTGACAACGTGCGGGCGGCAGCGGAAGGCGCAACCGGCGCGCCGGTGCTCTCGGCGGGATGGCACCCATTCGACAAGAGTGATACTGACAGCACGGAAGTCGGTGATGTTTACGATTTTTCGGATGATGGCACAGTTTCGACGATTACCAGTCCGACATTTGAAGATGGCTATGAATATGCCTTCATTTTTGATGGCGTATCGTCAAGCAATGCGTCGGCAACTGCCCTGAATATTTCACTCTACCGCGACACGACTGCCGCTTATTCTTCTGCAATTCCCATCATGTCTGGCCTTACGTCAAACACGGAACTAATTTTCGGAACGTTGCAGGTTCAATTGCCAAGGGTCGCGCGTTGGATGCACAGCACCAAGTGGATTGCTAAGGGTCATACAATAATCGGGGTTACTCTAACGCTTACATCCGGCGTTGACGCGACCATATCAACCGCAGCAAAGCAGACCGTTTCTGCCGCTAGGTTTTCCTTTGATCTTGGCAGTTTCGACGCTGGAACAATCCGAATGATCCGCAGAAGGGAGTATATCAGTGGCTAGGCACGTTGTTTTTGACCGGATTGAGGAAGATGTTGAGGAACTTGTTCCCGTTCGCGGCACAATCGTAAACCGGCGCGGGATCAAGGCACCCGGCGTCGTGTTTGAGAAAAAGACCGTGACCAAAGTGCGGCACGTCAAGCGCATTGTGGAGGATGACGAGTAAAATGATGCTGCTCGACCTTCTCCGCACCCCGTCCAGCTTTGAAGGCCAGCCGGTCGCGGCAACCCGGAACCAGGGCGGGCATACCGGTTTGGGAATGCTGGCGGCATGGTATTTCGGGGCAGGTGCTTTGCCGTTTATCGGGCTGGCCTATGCCGTGTGGGAAACGTTGCAATGGCGCGTCTTTGGCGGACAGGATTGGGATTGCGTGGAAGACTGGTGCTTTCTCATGACAGGATCGGTCGGGGCTGCGATGGTTCCGTTCGTGCCGTGGTATGTGACTGCAACGCAATTCGGGGTCATGGCGGCGTGGCTCTTGGGCGTTTATCTGAGGCGGGTTGATGGTTGACCGGGCGGGGGAACAGGCGCTGCTTGCCTTGGTGCATTTCGTGCCTCTGACGCTCATGTGGCTTGCGGCGGTGGTTTTGGACAGCCCGCCGGTTGACGACGCATTCGGCCCGGTGATCATGGCGCTACGTGCGGAGCAATGGGTAGGACCGCCCTGCGTGGGCGCGTTCCTTGTGTTGCTTGGCGTCTATCAACGGTCATGGCCAGAAGCCTTGCGCGCTGTCTTGCGTTTCGTCGGGTGGGTGACTGTGGCGATGACCGTGTTTGCGTTTGGCATCGCAGGGCTTTGGGCCGACACGATGCAGATGATTTTCGTGTATTCATTGACCACGCCGATTTTCGTTTGTCCGATGGTCGTGCTATCATGGCGAAACGTTAAGGCGGCTTTGGAGGCGCGGAAATGTTTGAATTGACGCAAATCCTCTGGGCCGTGGCGCTGGTGGCTTTCCCGGTAGGGCTATTTATCGGTGCGTGTCTGATGGTGTGGCGCGCGGGCGGTCTGCCGGTGCCTGAGACGATGGCCCTTCTTGATACGATGGTTCAAAAGCATGAGCATACAAACGAACGAGTTGCCGCCTTGGAGCAACGGGTTAAGGCACTGGATGGCGTATCTGTTCTTCGGGGGCAACGCTGATGGATTGGAACCAGCTAATAGACCAAATGGGCGGCGGGTTGTCGGCGGTGGTCATCGCGGCCATGGGGTTCGCCGTGTGGCGTCTCAGCAAGGCGCTGCTGGCCAGCTACGATGCGCGGATCACGCGGGAACAGGAACATTCGCGGGAACTTATGTCCACCATCGAAACAGTGCGGAGCCTGACGCGGGGAGGTGGTCAATGATGTGGCCGTTTAATCGCAAACCAAAGGCCGATCCGGTGGGCGATGCGGAGCGCACGACCGACGATCTAAAACAGGAATTGCGCGACCTGCGCGAGCGGCTGCTGCGCGAGACTGTGAAAAAGACGGTGGTTAAGGATGATCGGTGATTGGGTATCTTTTCTGAGCGGGTCTTTTCTGCTGGTAATGGGCGCGCTTGTGATGCTGGCCTATCGCCCATCGCGTGATTGGTGGCGCACGGCACACGGAACGCTAGGCATGGCCATTTTCCTTGGCTTCCTAGCCGCTGTGACAAATACCGCCTATTGGCAGGTGTGGGGTCAGTGGGCGGTTGAGTTTCTGGGCATCATGAGCGTGACGCAACTTCGCGCGGCGGGTGATTGGATCGACCTAATCGTCAAGGGCGGCGCGGGCGTGGCCGGGGTGTTGCACCTTCGGGCGTTACGGTTGCAGCTATCTGCTGACGAACAAGCGCACTGGCGCGGCATCGAAATGCCTTGGTATCCGCAACGGCGCTGGTGCCTTGTCAAGCTATGCTCAGGTCTGAAAAAGGAGCGAGAGAAATGAACCGCACGGCGTTTTTCGCGGCAATCCGCAACAGCCTGTTTGGCGGGCGGATCAATCAAGCGCAGGTGGACGGGATCGAGGCGATCCTTGACGAAGGGCGCGGCCTGCCGCTGGCGCACATGGCCTATTGCCTGGCGACAGCGCACGGCGAAACCGGGTCTAGCTTTGAGCCGATCCAAGAAAACATGAACTATTCGGCGGGACGCATTCCGCAGGTTTTCAGCGCGCGGCGTTTGAAGGGCCGGACGCCGCAGGAACTGGCGGGCAATCCGCGCTTGCTGGCCAATACGGTTTACGGCGGAATGCTCGGCAATGACGGGCCGAATGACGGTTGGACCTATCGAGGGCATGGGCTGGTGCAATTGACCGGCAAAGACAACTTTCGGCGGTTCGGGGATCTGATCGGCGTCGATCTGGTGGCGGAACCGCTGCGGGCGCTGGAACTGCCAATCGCGGCCAAGGCGCTGATCGTCGGCGTTCGGGATGGCCTATACACCGGCAAGAAGGCGTCGGACTATCTGGACAGTGTTCCGCCCGACTATGTGAACGCGCGGCGGATCATCAACGGCACCTTCGCGGCTGCAAAATATGCGATGTATGCGCGTGAGTATGACGCGGCTCTGCGGCAAGGTGGGTGGTGATGTTCGGCATTGGCTGGAAGGTTGCGGGCGTCTTGGCTCTAGTGGCCGCAGGAGCGGGCGCGTGGGGCGGCTATCAGGGCAAGAAGGCGGAACGGGCCACAGAACGCGCTATCGCCGCTGAGCGGGCCGCTGACGCACTGGAACGGACGCTGGAAGCCGAACGGGCGGCGGCGATCATCCTGGCGGCTGAGAATGAAGCGAACGCGGCGCGGGCAGCTGAGTATGACAACCTGCGCGAAACACTCTTGGAGGGTGGCGATGACCAAGACTTGCCTGACTTTCTGCGCGCTTATCTTGACCGGCTGTTCGGCACAGACGGAACTGGTGGGGCCGCGCGTCCCGACTGAGTTGCGCCAGCCTTGCACGGTCGAGGCGCGGGCATATGACAGCTTGCGCGACGTGGCGCTGATCCTGACCGATCACGTTGAAGCGGTCGAATGCGCAAACGGGCGGATTGTTGCAATCGACGCGATCCTGATGGAGTATGAGGCAGCATTGGAGGCGGACAAATGATAACCATCATCATAACCGTGTGCTACATGGCAGGGGATGCAGAACAGTGCGTCCCGTTTGAACGCACCGCGCCCGTCACGCTGGAAGAATGCCGGGAACACGAGCGGGCCATAGAGTTTGCCGTGGTGTCTGACCTGATCCGGCAAGGGTTCCCGCTACCGTTGCAAAGCGTGGAAGCTGTTTGCCAAGACTGACCTGATCCCGGTAGTGGGCGCGGGTCATCTGCCCATATAATCCTGTGCGCGGCGTTCCCGCGTGTCCCCTGCCCCGCTTGCCTCTGCCCCGGTGAGCGGGGTTTTTTGTGGGTCGAGCGCGGGCCTGACGTTCACAGTGCAAAACTCGTGACGCTACCCGACGTGACAAGCCGCGCTCGGGGGGCTTTTTACAAACGACTGGCCGCACGGCTCAGTCTCCGAATGATGGCTTTCAGGTCGCTAATTCTTAGGTCTTGTGACAGCGCATACTCGGTGTCCGCGAGGTTCGCCTTTGCCAGATCAAGCCACGTCTCTGCAATCTTTTGCAGTTCGGCTTTGCGGTAACGGTCGAGGCACGTGTCGGGCGGCAGGTGCGAGCGGTCTAACAGCGCGGAAAATACGGGGTCATAATCAGGCATCATTCCTCCCACAGATAAGGTTTGCCTTGCTCGCCGCCGTGCATGTCGATGCTGATGCGAAAGTCGTGCAGCTTGTTGCAGACGTGCAGGATTGGTGGCTTCTGTTTGAAGGACGCATTGCCCCTCAGCATGTCCACCACGCGCGCGGCCTCATCGGCGTTTCGTTGTAAATACTCGCGGCATTCATCGAGCGTCATGGACGGTCGAGCGCGCATGAAAAATTTCGGATCAGGGTAGCGCGTCATTGCTTCTTTACCAGTGATGCGGCTGTCGTGCCAGTGCACAAACAACCTGTTTGCTGGATTAGGGTAGGTCATTGGTTTTCTCCTTTCAGTTCTGCGAGGGCGCGGAGTTCTTTGATAAGGTCTCGCAAATCGTCAGCATATTCAGCACGATCTTCACCGATCTGCGGATGTTTTTGCATTACAGCATCTGCGTCGCCCTGAATGGCTGCCGCTAATTCCTGAACCTTTTTCACCGCCGCCTCGATCCCCCGCGCATAGCCCCGCTGTTCAGCTGCTTCGAGGGCCTCGGCAATCCGCACGGCGCAATAGGCGGTCCCCCATTCGCTGAGAAACAGCGCCCACTCGTCGGCGTTCGATCCGGTTGGTGCTGCCCCGTCGCCGCCCAAAAACCCCGCATCACGGTTGAGGCTCTCGTGAGTGTGCAGGCTTTCGGTTTCGTAGGTTTTGTCAGTCATTGGTCTCGCCCTTCTTTGAGCATCCAGACAAGCAGCGTTGTCAGCGTGTGAGCGTCTGGCATTTTCCCCTGCTTGATCCGGCAGAAGGTGCTTTTGTTAATGCCTATTTCTTCGGCCAGCTTACGACCAGACAGATCATGCTTTTGCTCATAAGCTTTGAGCATTAGGCCAAGCTTGGTCATCACTCTTCCTCACAAACAGGGTAGCCCATAAGGCCAAGTTCATCTTGACTTAGTGACATAGGGTTCAGGTAGCTCATACCACCCACATTACGCATAGTGTGATACCAATCCCGGAGTTCCCTTGTAAAAACTCCAGAGTAACCCCGGTTTTGGTTTAAGTTAGAGTTATCCCCTGACAGTGGGATGGCCTCATGGAAGTTCATTTCCACTTCACCCAAACAAGAACCTTCTACAGCATCAGGTCCAGAAACCAATGCCAAGACCATAGTGCCAGAGGAGAACCAAGTCCCCTCAATGCGAAATGGTCCACGGTCTGCAATAGACAAGAAGTACCGGGCAGCATGTGTAGTAATACCACCACCAGAATGATGAGGAGAAGGTCGCGCGTCCCTATCACCACGTAGGATATACCGTCCCTGAGAATCATGTGTCTGTTGTTCAACACGATTGAAACCTGCTTGCCCCTCCTCTGCAAAAGCAACAGTTCCTGCGACCACAACAGCCCAAACGAGCATTGCTAGGAACAGGACGTGCCATGATGGTCTGTATGTGCTTTGCCCGTATTCATCACCTTTGCGTTTCATCATCTCTCTCCTATGTTGATCCCGCCGCCTTCGTTTCTCGGTATCCGGCGGCGGGGAACCCGGCCCGTCTGGGGGATCGGGCGGGTTATCTCGGTTCAATGTCGCGCCATGCCTCACGGGCCATGCGCTGAATTGCGTCGTGCTTCTGTTCTGCCGTGGCGTCAGGGCGTCCGAGAATGTGACCGGCGAATGTCTCGCAGACAGCCTCGAAGCCAAGGCCGCGCATGGCCTCAAGCATCATTTCACGGTGTTCCGCGTCTTTGCGGCGGGG
>JGI11705J14877_10001113_pt1 | contig 15620 bp, 9 predicted proteins | sample Etolaghawater15m_FD_14877 | JGI IMG/M metagenome (IMG submission 14877) | reverse complement strand
AGCTGTCTTGCCGTTACGATCCTTGAGCCCCTTATCAGCCCCACTACGCAACAACAACTCGACGATCTGTTTGTTATTCGCACTGACCGCTTCCATTAGCGCCGACAGGCCATCACTATCCTGGGTATTCACCTTTGCACCCTTTTCAAGCAGGATGCGCACGGCCTCAACACTCGATGCCGCAGCAGCCCAGATCAGCGGTGACGCACCATCTTTGGACGCCAGTGAAATATCAGCCCCGCCATCGATCAGGCTCTTGAGCAGATCCGAATCGCCACTGCGCTCGATCGCGTGAATCAACGCAGTTTTGCCCTTGTTGTCGGCCAGATTGATTGCCGCGCCATTTTTCAGGAGCAACTGGACGCTAGACAAATGGCCTTTACGTGCAGCCAGCATCAGCGCGGTCATACCCTCGGCGTTGGCATCGTCCGGGTCTGCGCCTTTGAACAACAGCTGATCGACCATCTCGGTTAACCCGTACTGGGCAGCCAGCATCAATGCACTCAGCCCCGAACGGGTATGAGCGTCGAGCTTTGCACCACGTTCCAGCAACAACGCGGCCAGCTCAACCTCACCGTTTTCGGCCGCAAAGGTCAGCGCGGTACAGCCGGCTACCGTTGCACGATTGACATCCGCGCCACGCGACAGCAGGCTCGACACCGTAAGAATATTGCCGTTTTCCACGGCATTCATCAAAGCGGTGCGCCCAAACTCATTGGCGCCATCGATATTTGCACCAGCGTCCAGCAGTCGCTCTACACTATCGATATCATCGATGATCGCCGCCAGGCGTAGCTCTTTCCCCATATCAGGACTCGCCGCGATAGCTGGCAGCATATGTAGAACAAAGACAGCAAAAATAAATTTCCTAAACATCGAAATGCCCTCAAGATATATTAGATAATGCTAATATAGCAATTATAGTATTTTTAACAGCTGTTTCGACCAATTATTTCACTTAGGCTTGACCTTCCTCAGGTTCAGGCTCGTCAGGCTCGTCAGGCTCGACGGGTTCATCGTGCGCGATTCCGGTATGGCAATCGATACAGGTCTTGCCTTCATCTACTGCCCTCGAGTGTTTATTGCGCGCGGAACGATCCTGCTCGTCCATATCCATATTGCTGAATTCATGGCAGGTCCGGCATTCGCGAGAGTCGTTCGCCTTCATCTTCGCCCATACCCGGGTCGCCATATCCCAACGATGCGCCTCGTATTTTTCCTCGGTATCGATCGTGCCGATTATCTCGTGATAGACATCCTTGGCGGCGATAACCTTGGCCAGCAGCTTTGGAAAGAACTCCTTCGGAACATGGCAGTCGGCACAGGTTGCCTGCACACCCGAGACATTCTTGTAATGAACGGTTTCTTTATATTCTTCGTAGTTGACCTGCATGGAATGACAGGAAATACAGAACTCCATTTTATTGGTCTGCGCCAGGCCCCAGTTGAACAACCCCATCATGACTGCGCCCACAAACAGCAGCACTAGCGCCGCGATGAGACTTATGGCGCCGTACATGGACTTCATTGATTTCAATTTGTTAGACATGACACTCATCCACCCGGAAACACATGATTTCTCTCCCGTATTCTGTTGGTTATTTTAAATGACTGATTCGAAGCGTGATTATCACTTAAATCACGCATAATTTATACAGTTTCAAAACTCGCCGGTGGCCCCCGAGGCCATCACTGACAGCATATTTCGATTGATTTCCACCGCTGTTTCAACCACTTCAGGCGGCAACATGGAACTATCGACCATAATATCCAGATTGAACATTATCAGCCAGAATTTGCTGTTTTCATCCTCAACGATAGCGATCCGGCACGGCATGTACCCGGCAAAGATCGGATTGGCCTGCACCAGGGTGTAAGACTCCGACGGACGACAGAACTGCAGTACGGTAAGATAGCGCGGCTTAAGCCCACGCGATTCCTGCTCGCGTGAAATATATTGTTCGCCAACGATGCGCAGATTCAACTCGTAGGCTCTCGACTTCATGGCCTCGATCGCTTCATCCACCGTCACCGATTCGGCAATCGGCATCTTGGCGATGGTCTGACGTATGTCTACCGTCTGCATCACCGACTCATCGAAAGCCGTCTCCACCTCGGCTCTCGGCTGATCGCCCAGTCGGCCGCGATAGCTAACCGGCTCGAACTTGTATCCGGGCCGAATGCGCTGGTTATCCAGGGTCGTGATGTAAGCGATAAGATCTGTCAGGTCCTGATCCGAATAGTCGCTGAAAGTTTCATCATCGGGATCGTTGTCGTGATGGCGTTTCTTGGACTTGAACAGGTCGATGGTCGAGCGAATATACTGATGCTGCTGACCGGCCAGTGGCGGTGCGTCCTTGCGCTCCTTGCCGTAACCATCTCGCCCATGACAGGATTTACAATCGCCCTGGAAAATATCTTCGCCGGCCTCGACGTTGCCCTGATTGGTGGTGATATTGAACGCGGCATCACGCGTGATGCCAACCCGCGACAGGTAAGCGGCAATATCCTCGACATCACTCTCGCTCATCTTGTCGAGACCGGTAGTACGCATCATCAACGGGTCCATGCGCACGTGGTTACGGAAATCGCCAATGGCCTTTTTAAGATACCATTCCGGCAAATCTGCCAGGCGCGGGGCAACCATGCTCGGTGTGCCCTGACCGAACATGCCGTGGCAAAAAGCGCACACGCCATGGATACGTTCACCATTGGCGAGGTCTGCCGCATACAGCCTGGCGCTAATTGGTGCGATCGATAAAATGAGGCCGAATGCGAACGTTACCGTCCGCAGCCTGTGACTGAGTAGCATGCCATTCTCCCGTGGTTTTTGATTATTTTATTAATATTGTAATAACCGAAAGATATAACATAGGTTAAGCGGACGCAATACGGGCCAACGTCGTAATTTGCGTTGTTACTATTCACCCTGCGATGAATACGCCTGAATCAATATCCAACACAGGGAAAGAGTTTGCGGCCAAAGGCCGCGACAGCCTGGGACATTCAGAAGCTTGAGGAAGGTAACCCCGGCCCCATTCAACAGCGAGCGCAGGCCGGGATTCAAGAACGGGTAAGCGAAGGCGTTACGCCTACTGCACAACCCGATTGTTAAGCATAAACAGGTAGCAAAAATTGTCGCCGATGTTGTCTGGCAGCCGCTGCCCAGCGGGCGAGTTCTGGCGCTGCTCGGCTGTCGCATTCTGAATCTCCTGCACCGACAACACCACGCCACCCATATTCATTGACGCCCAGGTTCTGGCCTCACCCACATGGGCGCTGGGGCGCACGCCCTCGCCATGCGGCAGCATATACTGGGCGAACATATCACCACGCCCCTGTTGTTTGAAGAATTCGAAACCGGGCCATTTGGCACGGAAGAAATCACCCAGCTCTGTCGCCGACAGTGGAACCACAAAAGCCCTGACGCGCAGATTGGGATAATCTTTGATCGATTTTTGCCCTATCAACAATTCGATATAGCTATCGGTATCCTGCTGCAAAAAATGGCTGCCGTAAGGCAATGGCAAAATCTCTAAATCGCCAATCAAAAGCCTTTCGGGGCTGTTCGCCATATCCGGCGTATCGAGCACCTTCAGAGCGGATTGATTATCACCGTTGGAAAAGTGAAACATCGCCAGCGTGCGACGGTATCCGACGTTGCCCTTATCGATATCGACCGCCTTACGCGCATATTCGATCGCCTTGTTGAGGTCGGTTGGACGCTGTACGACCTTGCCTAGCGCATCTTCAACGGATACCGGCATGCCGTACAACGCGGCCTTCCAGTAATAGGCCGCGGCATACTCGGGAAACTGTTCGATTGCGTTATCCAGACGTTTTTGCATCTCGTCGAATTTGGCGGTGTGATTTGACAGTATGCTGATGCCATCGACATTTTTGGCGGTGAGGAATTGCTCGTTCAAATAACCTACACGCACCGACAAAACCAGAATATCGGGATTGGCTGGATTGTCCTTGATAAATTCTTCGATATCCTCACTGAGCTCATTCAGCTTGGCGGCCAGCTCCTTGGTCGTTAATTTGTACGCGCCTTCCCGCTCGAGCTGTTCCATGCGCTTGTGCAAATCGGTAAAACCCAGCGATTCAAGGGCCTGAATATGCGGTGAAAGCGATATCGAAAAAACTGCGAGTATGGCCACCAAGGACGGCCTGAAAGACTGAAACAACATTAATTCACTCCTGAGATAAAACTGGATAAGCCGACACGACAAACCATGTGTTCAAACACTGGTCGCTAGCGCGGACGTCAGAACCGGATGGCGTTAGAACTCGACCGATTCAACCGAATTTCCATAGTCGAAGGCCCTTTTCATCTTGCCACGGACTTCTTCGATGATCGCACGCATGGCGCTTTCACTTTCGACCACGCGTGGCGTAATCATAACGATCAACTCGGTACGGAACACCACATCGGAGGTCGAACTGAACAACTCGCCAAGCCATGGTATGTCCATCAACAGGGGAATACCGGAACGCGACTCGTTCTTGGTTTCAAGAATCAGCCCACCTAACATGACGGTTTCACCGCTTTGCACGACCACGCTGCTATCAATGGTGCGCTGTGATATAGCCACATTGCCGCCCCCGCCAACCGACGGCTCGGAACCCGGCAGGCTGACTTCCTGGCTGACTTCAAGGGTAATCTGCCCACCCGCGTTGATACGCGGTGTGACCGACAGCAAGGTGCCTGTATCGCGGAACTGGACCTCCGACACCACCGGTGAATTGCCATCACCTGTGGACTGCGAATTACGCACCGTCACGGGGATCTGGTCACCCACGCGTATGCTTGCGGTCTGGTTATCGAGCACCATAACCTGAGGCGCCGACAGGAAATTCACGGCGGTTTTACTGGCCAGCAAATCGATGAACGCACGGCCCTCTCCAGCACTGGAAAAGGTCGCGAAGGTCAGGCCGTCGCCACCCGCTCCGCCCGGCACCGGCGCGTTAAGACCCAACTCCTTGTTACCCTCGGCCAGAAACCAGCGCACACCGTAGGCCAAAGAATCGGATAAAGTCACCTCGGCGATATTGGCCTCGATCAACACCTGGCGAGGCGCCACATCAAGCTGTTTAATGACCGCCTCGATGCCGCGATAATCCTGCGGGCTGGCCATAACCAATAGTGAATTACTGTCCGGCTCGGCGATAATGTTAACCGGTGTTGCCGTCGCCAGATCGCTCTCCCCGCCTGGCTGGGCCACGGTACCGCTCGCGGAGGGCACATCATTCTGAGCGGGCGCCGATGCGGTACTGGGTGCAGAGCCGCCCTCCGTATTCGACTGAAAAGCCGCCGCTTGATTGTTGACCGGGCGAGTGGGTTGACGGAAATTGGAGCGTTCGCCCGGCGGCAGTTGCGCGACCGTCGCCCCCTGATCGGCCTGAGCGCCTTTTTCGTCCGGATCATAAATCTGCTGCAACACACCGGCCAGCTTGTCGGCCTTGCTGTTCTTGAGGTGGTATACATACAGGCGTCGGCCCGGCGTACCCTCAATACCCCAGTCGAATTCATTGATCAGCTCATTGACCCGGTCGATATAACGCGGCGAATGACTGACCACGAGGATCGCATTCAAACGTTCGATTGGCACCAGCCGAACGATACCCGCCAGAGGCGACTGGCCATCACTGCCCATCAGGCTCGACAACTCGTTGGCCAGCGTCGTGGCCTCCGCATACTGCAGACGGAACAGACCGAAGGACATGCCCTTGAACCAGTCGACATCGAAGATACGAATGGTATCCAGCATCTGTTCCAGCCGATAACGCGACGCCGTCAGAATCAACAGGTTACGTGCTTCATCCACACGAATCTCGCCGCCACGCGGAAGCATCGGCGTGATCACCTTTTCAATCTCCTTGGCCGATACAAAACGCAGCGGCACGATCTGTATGCCGTAGGCCCCGTTACCGACCATTCGGCTGCCAACGCGCGGGGCATCGACCAGGCCCGGCGCCTCTTCCAGCGGAATGATCTTGTAGATTCCCTGCTGCAGGATGACTGCGGCGCCATTTTGATGAAGCACCGATTCCATGATCGGCATGATGGCGTCTTCGTCCACCGGATACGATGTATGCAGGGTAACCTTGCCTTTAACCCTGGGATCGATCAGATAATTATGTTTGAGGATCTTTTCAAATACGACACCGACGAATTCGGTCAGGTTGGCGCCCTTGAAGTTGAGCGTGATCCGGCCTCTGCGCAGGCGTTGATCGGAACGCTCGGCATCCGCATCGACGAACTGGCCGCTACCTTTGCGAATGGTCGACTTCGAATCGGCCTCAAGCGCCTCCGGTGGCTCGCGAAAGAAGTACGGCACCACCGGTTCTGCCGCCACGCTATCTGGCGCCCCTCCCGAACTTGCGGCCACCTTATCGCCCTCAACGCTTATCATATCGGGCGACGGGGTGGTGCTGGCACAGGAAACCAACAACAAACTGGCGCAAGTGGCTACAACCAGTTTTTTCAAAGACTCAACAACAGGGTTATTCAAAGGAATCTACTCCACGAGTTCGTGCGAAGCCTAGTTATATAGCAGAATCACTTGACCTCACGCCAGTCGCCGACTGCATTATTCGACTTCTTTTGCAGATCCACGACCATGATATGCGCACCGCGAGCACCAACCCGGCGATTGGGGCCGTAGGTCAAGGGCGGCGTAACGCCTGTATCGAAGCGATACAACTCCTCGATGGCGTCAACCAGCTTCTCGCGCGACAAGGTCTTGCCTGAACCTCTCAGGCCCTCGATCAACAGTTTGCTGGCGGCAAACGCGGCAACCTGGCTTTGCAGGTGATCGCGTGGCAATGCGTACATATCGGCCAGCCTCAGGTACTCAGTACGCCCGGCCGTGCTCATGTCTTTCGACAGGGTCGGGTAAGCCAGGTAGATGCGCCCATCAAAGGCCGACGGCGCCTCGTACAGGGCAGACGAGGTAAATGCAGACAACACGTAGATTCGCGGGCTCTGCTTGCGCGCATCCAATGCCGCGAGCAATGCATTCAGTTCGCCCTGGTTACCCAGGAACAACAGCGCATTCGCGCCACTTTCAACGATACTGTCAGCCAGTTTGCCACTATCCAGTTGATCCGACTCATAACGTATCGGCTCTTTCTTTGCATTCTCTGAATTAGGCAGGACCTCGCCGGCTGCCATNAAAACACGATCGATGGCATTGCTCTTGGGCCCGACCAGGGCCATCGTGGCCCCCTTTTCTTCCAACGCCTGCTGCACCAGCGCGCGAGCCTGATCATCAAAACCCGGATACATGTAGAAGCTTGCTGAGTTGGTGAACTGGTCACCGGGATTCAGGGTAAAGGGGCCGACCAGCGGGGCGCCTTCTTCGCGCAACACATCGAGCACCTCCTCATCCACGCCCACGGTATAAGCCCCGACCATCGCGAACAAGCCTTCTCTGGCAAAGGCAGAACGCAGGTTTGTAATCGTATCGCCAGGCGTATCTCCATGCGGGATCGCCAGCAGGTCGAGTTGACGGCCATAGATGCCACCGTCCTTGTTGATCTCGCGGAACTGAGCGAGCAATACCTGGGCCATGGCCTGACCCACCGCAGCACGCGGGCCACGCAAAGGCAGCAGAGTGCCGATCTGGATACGTTTTTCTTCCAGACCCGGGTCGGCGTCGTTCTCAAGATACTTCAGGTAGGAAATCAAATCCTGCATGTCGCGCTTGCCCATTGCATAACGCGGCATGGAGCTGTCAATCTGATTATGCGCAGGGTCGCGGCCCGAGCGAATCAAGCGCGCCAAGCTGACCTCGGTGAAGGCCTCATGTTTCCGCCCGTTTTCATGCACATGTCCATATCCCTTGGTCAGTTCGTTCCAGCGGATATTGGGTGGAATAACTCCTCCCTCGCGGCGACCCAGACCGTCACGCCCATGACAACTGGCGCAGGGCACGGTGCTCGCCGGCAGGGTGAGTCCCTCGCTACCGACCGTGGCCATGATCTCTTCGCCGCTGTCACTGGTACCGAGCAGGTAAATCTGTTTGCCACGGATTTGCGATGCATCCAGCGCTGACCAGGCCGTCCGGGGCAAAAATGCAGAAACCGCCACGCATAACGTGGCGGCTGCAAGGACCTTCAAATGGGTTGTTGAATTCATCACTTGGATTCTTCTACCAGATTACGCATCTGCATGGCGATTCCGGTGGGCGGCGTCATCGGCAGTACCCGTGTCCAGTGGCGGGTCACGGCATTGCCAGCCAGCATCATGGTTGAATGTGCGCTGATATCCTTGGTGTATTGACCCAACTTGTAAATAATCGTGTCGATGTTCTTCTTGTCACCCGTTAGAAACAGCCAGCGATCCTCGTTGGCGCCCTGTTTTCTGGCAAACTCCTTGAGATCCTCGGGCGTATCATTGGCGGCATCCACGGTAATCGAAATAAACCAGACGTCATCACGGATTGCCGGCACCATGGCGACGCGGGTCTGGTTCAGCTTCTGCGCCACCATCGGGCAGGCGTCTTCACAACTGGCGAAGATAAAACTGATCAATACCACCTTGCCCTTGATCACGTCGCTGTAGAAGCGCAGGCGTTCGCCATTTTGATCGACAACTTCGAGGTCGGTGAAAAAGTCGCGCGCCTTGGCTTCCGAACCGGTATCCGGTTCATCCGCTGCGGCCGTCGGATCAAGGCTTTTCGCCGATACCATCTGCGGCAGCAGCGCGGCGCCCACGAACAGGGCCGCCAAAAATTTTGTAAACGTATTCATGTTACTTCCCCATGGCCACGCCACGCGCGGCTCTCAATTTATCGACCTGAGCGATCAGACGGTCAGGGTTGGGAAACCCGTAAAAACGGGACCAGTCGCCGGTGCGCCCATCACCGACCAGCACCATCGGGGGATGCTCTTCGAAATTGGTGCTGTAGGCGCCAACCCCATCCAGAACCTCGTCGACGGTTCGCTTTTGCCCGGTCAGCCAGTACCAGCCCGGCTGGGCATTGTGCGTGGCGCTGTAGGCCTTCAGGCGTTGCGATGTATCACGAATAGGATCAACACTCACCGAAACCAGTATGACTTCTTTGCCCAATGCATCGCCCAGCTTGGCCTGCACCTGGTTGAATACTGCCGACACCACCGGACACACCGTGGTACAGGTGGTGTAGATGAAATTCATGACAACGATGCGATCGCCGATCACATCAGTGACGAACTTGACCTTGCGTCCATCCTGATCGACCAGCACCTTGTCAAGCAGATCCACCCGGGTGCTTTCGGCAGCCTTCGGTTTTTCCTTCATCATCGCCCGATGATGGGCGTGTGGATCATTCTCATCCATGGCCGCCGCATCGCCGTGCCCGGCATGCGGGTCGGCCGGGTCCATTGCCATGTGGTCATGACCGGCATGTGGATCAGCCTTGTCCATTGCCATGTGATCATGACCCGCATGTGGATCAGCTTTTTCCATCGCCATATGGTCATGTCCCGCGTGCGGATCAGCCTTGTCCATCGCCATATGGTCATGCCCGGCATGCGGGTCGGCCTTGCTGGCGGCCTGATGCTGATGGTGGTCGTGGCTGCCATCGGCCGCGATGGTATGGACCGGCAAGGCCACAAGTGAGGTCAGGGTCAACAGCACGGCTGAAACTGACGGAAGATTGTGAGACATAACTAAACCTCCGTTTGCAAAATTAAATCATTTGGATCTCAAAGCTGACGGGCACGACGTTTTTCGGTGTCCGGCAGAACGATAAGGATCTCGATGTCGGCCTGCTCACGCAGGCGCTCCTTTTCGGCTTCCACCGCGGCTTCCATCTGCTCCTCGCTGAGATGATCGCGTAACTGCTCGCGAATCTCTTCCAGCGGCAACAGGCGCGCCTCCTGGCGCTCCTCGAGCTTGATGATGTGCAGGCCGTAAGGCGTTTCCACGATATCGGAGATTTCACCCGGCTGCAGCGCAAACGCTGCGCGCTCAAACGCTGGCATCATCTGCCCGCGCCGGAACATACCCACATCACCACCATCGACCCGCGTCGAATCGTTGGAGTAGGCGGTCGCCAGTTGGGCAAAATCTTCACCGGCTCGCGCGCGGTCAAGCAGGCCCTGCATCTTGTCATATAGTGCCTTGCGATCATCACCTGTGCCCATGGGTTGCCACGACAGCAGAACATGGCGCACCCGCACCTGCTCGGGCAGGGTCAGGCGGGCAGTATTCTCCTGGTAGAATCGCTCCAGTTCCTCATCCGACACTGCCATGGCCTTGAGCCGAATGCCATCAACATAATGCTTGGCGGCAATCATGTCGCGCAGATGCTCGCGGTAACTCTCCTCGGTGTAACTCTCGGTTTCAAGACGGCGATTGAATTCGGCATCGGTATTGAAGGGCTCCTTGATCGCGGCCAGCTCGGCATCGACCGCCGCATCAGTCACCTCGACACCGGACGCTTCTGCCGCCTGCACGATCAACTCGCGCTCGATCAACAGATCCATCGCTTCTTTACGCAGGGTTTTCATCAGGTTGAGCTGGTCGCCTCGCGCACCCGCATTGACACCCTTGCTGCGTTGCAGCTCGGCGTAGAAGGCATTGAAACGCTGGTTACTGATTTCGACGCCATTGATGCGCACCGCATTACCGGGATGGAAGCCCTGCGCGAACGCCGAGCCGGCGAAGATCAGCGAGGCGATGACTGGAATCGTGTGCAATACTCGGGAGCGCATCATTTGCCCCCAACCGCGGCCGGGGTGCCGATGACCGTCAGGAACGGCAACTCGCTATAATTCAATGACTGCGAGCGCGACCCCACGAACACGTAATAACTGGCGACGCTATCGATATCGATCTGCGCCTCATACTCGCCACCCGGTTTTTCAGTGGTCGGGATAACACGCCGACCACGACCGTCCGAACGATAATACATAACCATCATGTCCTCCACGCCCTCGAGCGGCTCGCCCGAACGCGGGTTCGCCAGCTTGAAACGCACCGTACCCTGGCTGCCGACCTCAACCTTTTTATCTGAACCCGTGAAATCCAGGGTCATGCGTTTGGTGGTGGAATCGACATCGGGATTCGGATTGACCTTGACGCTAAAACAATGCAGAAAACGTGGTGTATCCATCATGAACGCGACGTCGTATTCACCTTCTACCGGGATCTTGGCCTGGCCGATATAACTGCCGGGCTGCTGTTCGTTAAGGCTTCTGTCGACCGTTTCAACCGCACGCGCCTGATGGCCATAGTTGCGGAATGCTCCCATGGGCGCACCCATGCCTTCCATGTAGTAATGCACCGTGCCCTCGGCCTGGTTGACGATATAGGCGGCGGCCTGTTTGACCGATGGCACCATGGAATCCGAGATGCTGATCTGGGCTGCCGCACCCGGCGGATTCTGGCCTGCGGGAATGTAGCTCAGCTGTGGTTTTTCAGCCTCATCCAGTTGCGACAGCGGCAACAACCCGACCTGCGAGGTACCCAGCGAACGGATGTAACCGAAGTTACGCGTAAAGGTCACCTGGTAAGGCTTGTTACCCACCGTCAGCTCATGTGCAATCTTGTCCTTGGTCGCGTCGATAACAAAGATAGTGTCCGCAAACGGGTTGACCACTATACCCCAGCGGCCATCCTGCGAAAAACGCATCGGCCCAAGGCCTGGCTTGGTTTCGATCTCGGCGCGTTGTTCGAATGAGTCTCCGTCAATAACAACAACCTTACCGGTTTTGGCATCCGCCACATAAACCGCGTTACTCAGTCCGGAATAGGCAATCGAAATCGGGGTCGAGCCAACATTCACATCCTTGACTTTTTTCAGGTTGCGAATGTCGATAACAGTCAGGGTGCCGTCGTTACGGTTGCTGACGAAGGCGTGACGATTATCCGAGTTGAAGGTAATCTCGTGGTGGCCGGCGCCGGTGGGGAAGAAAGTCACCGGTTTGAAGTTCACTGCATCGAGCACCGATACACCGCTGGTTTTTGCATCCTTGCCGTTGTTGCCCACCCACAGATAACGCTGGTCGCTTTGCAACTCGATGCGGGTTGGCTCATCACCGGCAGGAATATTTGAATGCACCTTGAAGGTGGCGTTATCGACCACCGCGACTGCATCGCTCAACGGCATGCTGACGAAGGTATATTTCTGGTTTTCACTTTTCACCCAGTCAGCGCCGGGGCCATCGAGGTTGATCTGGGCGAACAGGTTGGTGATACCGGTAATACCCACCGCTGGATCGATAACCGAGATCGACGGATCAGCGTTCATGACCAGCAGAAAATGCGCGTTCAAATCGATCATCGGACGTACGCCGACAATACCCTGCAGATAGGTTTCCACTCGCTGGCGGCAGGTCAACGGCTTGTCACCCTTGGCCTGCCAGGCCTTGGCCAGATCCATCCAGGCCGCAGGATAGCGTCCGGTAATCGGCTCCCCGGTCGCCTCGTCGGTGATGCGAAAACGCACATCGGCCCAGTCGGCCGCCATCAACACATCTTTACCCGCCGTGGACGGGTAGACATCGAATTCAACGACAATGCCTTCACGCGTGATTCGATTAGAAGGTGATTCTTCAGCAGCCGTATCGCTGGTTTCGGCCGCATAGGCAGGTGCAGTCATGGACAGACCGGCGGAAACCGCGAGCGCCAGAGTCAGCCCCCGCAGTATAGGATTCATTGGGTATCGCACGAATATCCTCCTAAAAGATATGATCTCGCTGGGTTGTTCGGTGCCGACAGTTGCGGCGTCAAGAGCCAGGACGGACATGCGGTCCCGACTGAAATAATGATGAAATTGGCCAGTCACCCCAATCTAAGGACGGCGATTATAGACTATAGATCAGGTCGATACAGAGGTTCCGGATTAACAAGTGTGACTTAAATCAGGCTTTTTCGAGTTATCGCCTGAAACACCGTTTGACCTCGCGTTTACCCGACAGGCCGGGCATGTTCATCAATGGGCTTATGACTGTGCACAACGTCAAAAGTTCGCTGATTTTTCAGCTTTTTAGGCCTAATTCTCATATTTTTTGTCCGGCTTAATTTCGCCCTTCGGCGCAGGCAAAAAAAAGGGGTGCAATCTTGCGATCGCACCCCGGTTTTTCCAGGTTGGCGGCCCATCGCCGGGCCGCCTGATTGGAGCCGCTTACTCGACCCTGAGGATACCGAACATACCGTTACGGTTACCACTCGGGGTGTAGTCGCGGAACAGGTAGTCACCTGCAACAGCGTCAGTACCGCCGGCGTCGAACAGGATCGGCCAGTGCGAGAACACGTGACCCATACCTTCCTGGCCGCCCATGTACTTGGACTGCAGGTTGTTACCCAGCGCGGCCGAGGGCACTTCAGCTGTCGGCGAACAACGGCCCGCCAGGGCTACAGTACCATCTGTCGTCAGGGTGTCATCCACATCGGAACCCGTACAGACGTAAGGCTCACGCTGCCAGACATGGCCGTGCAGGACAAACACACCGTCACGATCCGCCGACGCACCGTTCAGCACGTACATACGGGTGTCGGTGACCGGGTTGGTACCCAGGGCATCACGCGTGGCACGGAACACAGGAGTCAGCGGATCACCCAGGGTAGCGACACCCGGGATATCCGGAACCGTGTTCGGCTCGTTCTCGACCAGACCGTTGGCGTACATGGCGTGCGCGTTCGGGATGCTGCCGAAGCTGTTAGCCGCACCCGCGTTACCAAACGGTACATCAGGCGGCAGCTTGAAGCGGAACCAGCTCGGCTCCATGCCGTAGTTGAAACCGGCATGACCACTGTCTTCAGCGCCTTCACGACCCAGCTCACCCTGATTGATGTTGGCGATGGCGGTACCATCGGCCCAACGCAGGTTGGTCAGCTTGTGGCCGATCGCCAGCGTCTCGCGGTAGTCACCACCGTCACCGGCTTGACCCAGCGGGGCGCTGACCGACACCTGTGCACGTGTCTTACGCGTCATTTTGCCAGTACCCTGACCATCGGCTACCAGCGTATCCTCGGTCACGGTTGCACCGGCAGGCTCGATCACGAGTGAACCGAACATGCCTTTCTGCGGCTGCTTGTGGCGGTCGGCAGACAGGATGTTGACGGCACCGAACTCGATCGGACGGGCGACCCGCTCGACCTGCGTGCGGTTACGNCGCTCGCTGATCACGATCTCGGCATGGTCACCGGCNTACCANCGNTACTGGGTGCTGCCACCCGGCTGGGCCACTGTATCCTCTTTGTTGATACCNACAACGACACCGTCATGACGGCTCATGTCGTACTCGACCAGCTGCGGATGCATACCGGCCAGAGCTGAAGGCTTGACCAGGTTGTTATTGAAGAAATGCATCTGCTTGGCGCCAGTCGCAGGATCAACCTGGACGCGACGTTTGACAACCCACATGCCGTCCTGCCAGCCGCCCAGATCGGGCATACCGGTGTTCGGTACGTACGTGGTCACGTCATCAGCGGTACCCATCACGCCATCCACACCCGCAGTGACGATGGTCTCGTCAGCCGGCAGGCGGTTGCGCAGGGTTACCTCGATACAGTCGCCCGCATTGGCGCGCAGTACGATCGGCTCGACCGGTGCATCTGCCTTCAGCTTGCCAGTCACCGGATCCAGGTCCGAGGTCATGACATACATGATCGCGGTCGGGTCGTTGAGCGGGCCACTGCCACCGCGCAGCGTGGTGACTTCGCCACCCTCGGCCGCCGTGATGGTCGGAACCACTGTGCCACGACGATTGTGGACCAGCGTGCCGCCGTTCGGATCCAGCGGACCACCAACAGTCTGCTGACCGAAGGTGACTGGAGCGATCGGGTTGCCGAGCTCGTCGACCTGTCCAACCGTGCTCGGATCGATATCACCCAGTTGCGGAATGGTCACACCCAGCAGGTTAGGCAGGATGTCGTTGGCCAGCGCCGCAGTCACGTCGAAGGTCTTGACCGGAGCGGTCTTCGGACATACACCGTTGAAATCCCGATCGTTGACCACCTGGACGCTATTGCGCGGGTTATCCGGCAGTTCGAACAGGTCGTTACGGTTGGAACCATAGGTCCGCATCACACCCCAGGTTCCGCTCCAGATACCGTCGCGGGTCGCATCCTGCGCATACAGATAGTCAACCGTGTTGCCACGCTGCTGCGGATCCGGGTTCATCGGCGCCTGCAAGCTGAACTGCTCGGAGATACCATGAGACTGGAAGTTTCTCCAACCGCTGTTCGGTGCACGACCGAAGCCGGAACCGTTGGACAGCCACTTCATACCGTGGATCGTGGTCTGATGCTGCTCCTCGGTGGCGCCCACCTGGATCTTCACCTTGACCTCGTCACGCTCGTACATCCGCATGATCGGGGTGAAGGGGTCACCCGGTTTACGGTCACAGTTGATGCCATCACCAGGACCCTGGCAGTGCGCTGCCATCGGGTAAGGCGACTTACCAAAGCGAGTGTTCAGCTCAGGAATGGCACGGTCAGTACGGGTTTGCAGGGCCAGAGCCAGGTCACCGGCCGGTCCAAACGCCTGTCTGCCGTTTTGTCCGTCAGGACCCGTTGCATTCGGATCGTATACACGCAGGCCGACCGGCTCGTTACGATAGTTGACCACCCACATGGAGCTGTGGCTGATGTTGATCGCTTCCGGGCAGGGACGCGGTAC
>JGI11705J14877_10001112_pt1 | contig 15621 bp, 14 predicted proteins | sample Etolaghawater15m_FD_14877 | JGI IMG/M metagenome (IMG submission 14877) | reverse complement strand
ACTGCTATGGCTGGAACTACTTGATGGATGGCTAAGTTGAGTGGATGGTTAAAGGCGGAGATAGATAAAACAACACCGATAGGTTCTTTCATAGTATAAGCCATACGGTTCGCTGAACTTGGAGTATGCCCCATAGCAACTTCTTTACCTTCAAAACTCCCCATATGCTCAATAGCTACTTTGATTCCATTGATAGCACGAGCAACTTCAACTTTTGAGTCTATATAAGGCTTACCACCTTCATTTGCAGCAATAATAGTAAGTTCCTCAATTCGAGAAGACATTATTTCCATAGTTTTCTCAAGTATCTTGATTATCTCATACTTAGGAAGCCAATTTTTTTGATCTAGGTAAGCATTATAAGCTAAGTCAAGTGCGGCTTGCACTTCTGTTTCACTTTGGAGTGTTACTTTTTCAATAAGCGTGTTATTAAATGGGTTTCTTATTTCTATAGTTTTCATGACAAATCCTTATATGATACAACTTTGATTTTTTAAAAGTTCATTTAAAATAGTGTGATTCATAGAATAGTCTATCGCTAAATCTATAAGATGCACACCTTTTTCATTGAGAGATCTATTTAAAATCTCAGCAAATTCTTCACATGACTCGGGGCGGTATCCCTGTGCACCGTAACTTTGAGCATATTTTACAAAATCAGGATTTTTATAGTCGAGTCCAAACTCTTCAAATTCCATACCTTGTTGTTTCCATTTTATCATTCCATAAGCACTATCATTTAAAATGACAACAACTAAATCCAGATGTAAACGAACAGCAGTTTCAAGTTCTTGTGAGTTCATCATAAAACCACCGTCGCCACAGACGCTCATTACTTTTTTATCGGGATGGACCATTTTTGCAGCCATCGCTGAAGCAAGTCCTGCACCCATTGTTGCTAGGGCATTATCTAAAAGCATTGTATTGGATCTGAAGCATTTATAGTTACGAGCAAACCAAATTTTATATATGCCATTATCAAGAGTAAGAATATCTTCCTTACTTAAGGCATCTCGAACTACTTTAACAGCTCTTTGGGGTATGATTGGAAAACTATTGTCTTTAAAATATTTTGTTATATGCTCTTGGGCATGATCCCTTACTCTTAAAAAGAACTCTTTATCCCAATGTTCTTGTTTTTTCACCGCTTCAAACATAGCCTTTATATTGCAAGCTATATCTCCAACCACATCAAGTTGTGGAAAATAGGTCTCATCTACATCTGAGGGTGAAAAATTTACATGGATCACTTTCGTGCCACCAAGGTGCATGAAAAAGGGCGGCTTTTCAATGACATCATGCCCTACATTTATGATTAAGTCTGCTTTGTCAATCGCACAATGTATGTAGTCTTTATCTGAAAGTGCCGCTGTACCAAGGCAGAGTGGGTGAAATTCACTTACAACACCTTTTCCCATTTGTGTCATAAAAAATGGGATTTCAGTTTTATCTATAAAGTTTTTTAATGAGTCACTTATGCGTGTTCTATTCGCCCCCGCACCAATGAGAATAAGTGGCATTTTTGATTCATGAATCATAGCAATAGCTTCACCGATAGTAATCTCATCAGCAGTAGGGTAGCGCATTTTGACAACGGGGTAGAGTGTTTCTTCTACATCTTCTCTTGCAATATCCTCTGGCAGTTCAATATGTACAGCTCCGGGTCTTTCATTAAGAGCAAGCTTAAAACTCTCACGTACCATAGAAGCAATTTTGTTTGCATTGACAACCTGCTTAGAATACTTTGTTAAGGGTTTCATCATATGGACAACATCTATGATCTGGAAACGCCCTTGTTTACTTTTTTTAATAGGCTTTTGTCCGGTAATCATCAGCATAGGCATACCGCCTAAGTTTGCATACGCAGCGGGTGTTACGAGGTTTGTGGCCCCAGGGCCGAGAGTTGCCATACATACACCAACTTTACCGGTTAATCTTCCATAGGTTGCAGCCATAAAACCTGCACCTTGCTCATGTCTTGTGAGAATGAGCTTTATAGAAGAACTTCTTAGTGATTCGAGTAAGTCTAAATTTTCTTCACCTGGAATTGCAAATATATATTCCACACCTTCATTTTCTAATGCTTTTATAAATAAATCTGATGCTTTCATGGAAAACTCCTTGCCTAAATACTAATACGTTAATACTTAAATAGTACTATCAATTATGATTAGTTTAAATATCTAATGTAGAGGTAAAAAATGTCAAAAGTTATTTTGTTTGATGGTATTTGTAATCTTTGTAATGGAGCTGTTAGTTTTGTTATAGAACACGATTCAAATAATTATTATGTTTTTGCATCCCTAGAATCTGAAGTAGGGCAAAAATACTTAAAAAAATTTAATCTACCTCTTGAAGATTTCGATACTTTTGTTCTCATTGATGAAGATAAGTTTTATATTGCATCTACAGCAGCTTTGATGGTGGCTAAAGATTTATCTGGATGGGTAAAATATGTATATCTATTTATTTATATTCCTAGATTTTTAAGAGATAGTGTGTACAGACTGATAGCTAAAAATAGATATAAGCTTTTTGGAAAAAAAGATATATGTAGAATGCCAACTCAAAGAGAGAAAAACAAATTTTTAAATTAAAAAAATTTTTTAGCGAATCTGAAATATCTATTTACATGAGTTTAAAATACTTTAAGTTTTCATGTACTATACTTTTGTAAATGACCGATGGTCAGTCATTTATAAAAAGAGGTTTGAAATGGCGATAATAGTGGATAAAGTGCAAAAAAAACATGACATAGCCTTGTCATGTAAGCAGTTAGTTATAGACAATGGAATTAAAAATCTAACGATTTCTAAGATTGCAAAGACAGCAGGTGTGGGCAAGGGCACTCTCTATGATTACTTTAAAAATAAAGAAGATTTGGTTTTTGAGATAGTCAACATTCTTCTGCAAGAACATAATCTTAATTTAGAAAAAGAGATAGCTGATGCAGTGTCCACCAAAGATAAGATAAAAGCATTTGCACACTTTTTTTATGATGAAAAAGAGCATGAACTCAGAGAGCTTTATAAAGAATTCATCTCTATAGCCTTGTCTTCACCAGATGCGGAGATGACAGAGTTTCATTCTCAGTGTTCTCTTCGTTATCATAGTTGGTTTGAAGAAATTATTCAAGCTGGAATTGCTAAAGGTGAACTCATAGAAGATGCAAGGAAATTAGTGAAGGGTTTATTTGTTTGCGGTGAAGGTATGTTTTTAAATGCCTCTGCAACAAATAATCTGGACACATTAGAGCAGGATTTAAATGAATTTATAGATGCTGTTTTTACATTGATAGAGGTGAAGTAGATGCTGAAGTTTTTATTTTTACTTATTCCCGTTCTTATAAATGCTGAGGGTTTAAAGTCCCTCATAGAGTTTGCCCATCAAAATAATCAGTTGGTGGACTCAAAACAATTGCTCAAAGCTTCTAAACAAAAAGAACTCGATGCAAAGAAAAGTGACTACTATCCCACAGTGGATGTCGGTGCATATTATCAAAACTTAAACGAGAGAACGACAGGTTTAACAGGCGATATATACAGTGGCTATGCCAAAATAGGATTTGATATTTATGATGGTGGGAAAAAGTCAGCGCTCATACAGCAAAAAACAGCAGAGCATCAAGCTTCATCCTATGATGTTGATGATACAAAATCATTGCTCTCTTTACAAATCATGCAAGATTTTTTTAACATTAGAAGTTTAGAAGGCTCTCTCATATCAACAGAACAGGCTCAAAAATCCCTCAAAACACAGTTAGAAAGAATGAACGCTTTTTATAATGCAGATTTAGCTACAAAAGATGATGTAGATAGACTCCAAGCAGCCTATGACACCAATGCCTACGAGATGGAGTCGGTGAAGTTGCAGATACTTACTTTAAAGCTTAAGCTTTCTTTGAGGGTTACTAAAGAGATTGCACTTTTAAGTGCTTCAGAGTTTAAAGATAATGGTGAAGTTGAGTTTGAAATTACAGATAGTATAAAATCCTTAGAATACTCAAAAAAATCGATTGAAAATCTTTCTGAATCAGTGAAAAGTGCTTACAAACCACAGTTTAGAATTGAAGACACCTATAGTTTATATGATTACGGTAGAACTGATATGATGCACCCAGAGGGAGTAGATACTCAAAACAAAATTATGCTCAGTGTAAATATGAGACTTTATGATAATGATAGCCTTTCAAATACACAACAAGCGATTCATATTCAATCTAAAGCGATAACAAAACAAGTAGAGTATAAAACGAAAGAGCAAGAGATGCTTCATAAACTTTCCTTACAGAGAATCCACTCGAGTAAGGTGAAAATTCAGAGTGCGCTCTCGGCTTTAAAAGCTGCAAAAAGTGCCTATGAAACGATTGAGAAAAAATATACAGCAGGAATCGTGGATAACGTGGTCTACTTGGATGCCTTAGTTGCTAAAACAAATGCTTCGTCTTTGTATGAGACATCACTCAATGACTTACAAATCGCGTATGGAATTTATTATCACTACGCAGGACAAAATATAGAGGAGTTTATCAATGAATAAAATACTATTTATAATGCTTAGTTTGGTCATGGCATTAAACGCACAAGAGATATATGCCACTTTTACCGTGGCACCAGAAAGAGATGCAAAGCTTGCATTTGATGCGAGCGGAATCACTGCTTCGGTGAAGTATGATGTTGCGAGCACGGTGAAGAAAGGTGCTGTTTTGGCATCTTTGCAAAATCAAGACTCAAAAGCTTCACTTGATATGGCAAAAACTGCACTTAAATTTGCAAAGAAAGATTATGAGAGACAGCTCAAAGTGAAAAACCTTATCGATGCAGGGAAGTTTGACTCTTACGCTTTTAAATATGAAGATGCCAAAAATCAAGTGGCGTATGCACAGGCAAAATATAACAAAACATTTTTGAGAGCTCCTTTTAATGGTGTGATTTATGAAAAAGATATAGAGGTGGGAGATACGGTGAATGGGATGATGCTCAAAACTGTTTTTAAAATCCAAAGCAAGAGCAAAAGAAAGCTCATTTTAGGTTTTGATCAAAAGTATCACAAGCAAGTGAAAGCGGGACAAACTTTTAAATATGGAGTGGACGGAGATTCAAAAATCTATGAGGGTGTCATCTCTAAAATATATCCATTTGCAAACAGTGGCAACAGAAAGATAAAAGCAGAAGTGCTGGCAGAAGATTTTGTTGTCGGTCTTTTTGGCGAGGGCTATATCCAAGTGCCCGATACAAAGTAGGACAGAATGTATAAATTAGCCATAAATAAACCTATAGCGACACTCATGTATGTAATCACCTTGGTTATCTTTGGATATATGAGTTTTAAGTCAATGCCCTCAGCATTATTTCCAAATGTTGATTTTCCTATGGTCACTGTGCAAACTTCTTATCCAGGAGCTGAATCAAGCACGGTGGAATCTCAAATAACGGACAAAATTGAAGAAGCAATCTCACGAATAGGCGGGGTGGATAACATCATCTCCACAAGCAGTGAGGGGATGAGTGTTGTGATGGTGAAGTTCTTTTTAGAACGTGACATCAACGAGGCCACCAATGATGTTCGGGATAAGGTCTCGGCGGTCATATTGCCAAACAATGCTCAGACTCCGCTTGTAAGTAAACTAGACATCGGCGGGGCATCTGTTATAAATATATTTTTAACTTCAAAAGATAATGATAGTAAAAATTTGATGCTCTTTGCAGATGAAAAGGTGAAGCCGAAATTACAAAAGATTAATGGTGTCGGTGCGATTAATATAATCGGATATAAAGATAGGGAGATAAAGATATTTCCAGATCCAAAACTCTTAAACAAGTTCGGTGTCACAGTGACTGAACTCAACAATATCATCAAGCAAGAAAATACAAAAATCGGTGGGGGTAAACTCATCTCACAAACAAAAGAGTTCATCCTAAAAACAAAGGCTGATGCTCTGAGTGTGCAAGAGCTGANAAATATAAAAATCAAAGATAATATCAAGCTCAAAGATATAGCAAGAGTGCAAGANACNCTNAGTGATGCTAAAAGTTATGCTTCNTATAACGGTGNNGAAGGNGTNATGCTAGAGGTGCAAAAAATNTCAGGNACAAANACNATAGATATAGTTCAAAGGGTGAAAGACACCGTTCCATCTCTTAAAANATTAGCGGCAGATAAGTATAATATANANNTTTTAAANGANACTTCACCGTATATTATCAGCTCGCTTGAGCATGTACAGTTTGATTTGATATATGGTTCTTTTTTAGCAGTTGTGATTATCTTTGTATTTTTAAGAAACATGACAATCACGCTTGTTTCAGCCTTGTCTATCCCCTCATCAATCTTTGGAACCTTTGCCTTGATGGATTATATGGGATTTGATTTGAACAAGATGACGCTTATCGGCCTCACCTTGGCTATCGGGATTATCATTGATGATGCGATTGTGGTCATTGAGAACATCTACAAAAAGATGGAAGCCGGTATGGAAAAATACGAAGCAGCGTATGAGGGGACAAAAGAGATGGCATTCACCATTTTAGCAATCTCTGCGATGCTTTTAGCTGTTTTTGTTCCAGTCTCTTTTATGAGCGGAATCGTAGGAAAGTTCTTTGAGAGTTTTGCTATGACAGTTGGGTCTGCTGTTATCATCTCTTACACAGTGGCACTTAGTTTTATACCGAGTTTGAGTGCAAGAACCCTGCAAAAGGATGAAAGTAAATTTTACAATATAACAGAACCGATTTTTACATTTATAGAGAAAATATATGACTCTGTTTTGAAATTTGTTTTACGCTTTAAAATTATAACTTTGATTGCTGTTTTTGGAGTTTTCTTTTGGAGTCTTAGTCTTTTTCCTCAAATCGGTATGGATTTTATACCAAAAGAGGATAAATCGGAGTTTGAGATACAAATCAAAGCAGATGCAAGTGTTTCTTTAGAGGAGATGATTAAAAAATCCAAGGTGATAGAAGACGTAGTCAGAGCAGATAAAAATGTAATGTACACGACTTTAAGTGTCGGGTATAACACAGCCAAAGAGAAACATAAGTCCATGATTTATGTAAAGCTTAATGAAAAAACACAAAGAGAGAAAAACCAAGAAGAGACAATCCAAGATTTTCGTGAGCAGTTAAAACCATACCAAAGTGATATGTTCATCACAGCTGCTGCGATTCCAGATATAAAAGGAGCAGGGGTTTCTGTTCCGTACCAGATTGTTTTAAAGTCAGATTCTTTTAAAGACTTGGAAGTGTCATCAAAAAAACTAGTGGAGTATCTCAAAGCAAAAAAAGGTTTTGTGGATGTGGATACAAATCTTGATGATGGGAAACCCCAAATAGACATAAATATCGTGCGTGGAAGTGCTAATCGCATTGGTATTACAGCAGGACAGATTGCAGAGGCTATTGCAACAGCATTTTCTAGTGACCTGGAAATTTCGTATTTTGAAGAGGATGGAAAACAGTACAACATCACTCTGCGTTTTGATGATGCTAGTCGTGTTTCTCTTGAGGACATAAAAAAGATTCAGCTTCGCGATGGAAATGGGGACCTAGTGTATTTAGATGGATTAGTGAGCTTTTCACACAGTAAAGCACTTGCTACAATCAACCACTTTGACAGACAAAGACAAGTCACGGTTTTTGCGGATTTATTTGGCTTAGACTTGGGTGGTGCGGTGAATTATACACGGGATAAGATTGATGCGCTTCTTTTGCCAAGTGTGTCCTATAGGTTTACAGGTTTTGCAGAAGAGATGGAGAAAACCGCTGCTGCCTTTGGCGCAGCAATCGGTCTTTCTGTGATTTTGATGTTCATCATCTTAGCTATTTTGTATGAATCCTTAATCCAGCCCATAATAATCATGATGGCCTTGCCTTTAAGTATCATCGGGGTTATGATAGCACTCTATTTGAGTGGACAACAGTTCAGTCTTTTTGTGATGATTGGCTTTATGCTACTCATGGGTATGGTTGGAAAAAATGCAGTGCTGCTTGTGGACTTTGCAAATGAAGCAGTGGCAAAGGGTAAAAGTGCAGATGAAGCTCTTTTAGAAGCCGGTGAAAAAAGATTGCGTCCNATTTTAATGACAACGATNGCTATGGTGTTTGCAATGCTTCCACTTGCNNTTGGGGATGGAATAGGGAGTGAGACAAAAGCACCTATGGCTATTTCAATTATAGGNGGATTGTTAAGTTCTATGTTTTTAACACTGCTTGTTGTTCCGGTTATTTATAAGTTTATTAACCCACTTGATAGATACTTACGTAAGTTTTATGAGAAGCAGAGCTTTTAAAGCCACTTTAATTAGTCAAGCTTTTTTGCTATTGGATTCACACTACAGTTTTGGCATGTTCCATGAAGCATAACCGAGACAGAGTTGGTTGTATGAGAACAAGCATTTTGCGCGATGTTTACAATATCGCTCATAGCAACTTGAAGATCTTCTAAGTGTCCACAATCTTGGCATAAAAAATGAGGATGTTCACCTTTTGCTATTTCATACTTTGTTTTTCCCTTTGAGAAAGTGACGGTATGGAGTATCCCAACTGAAGAGAGTTCACCTAAGATACGATACAAAGTGGCTAAGGGAACACTCATACCTGATTCTTTAAAATTTTCAAATAACTGATCGATATCAATATGACCTGCATCTTCTATCTTTTTAAGTACCATGACCCTTTGTGGTGTCGATTTAAGTTTTTTTGATTTTAATAGTTCTTGATACACTTTAAACCTTTTATATTGTGTTAATGGGAATTATAGCTTAATGTATATTAATTATCAAATATGATTAATTCATATTTAATAATTAATTCTATATACTATCACTGTAAATTTAAACAACAGGAGATAATATGCCAACAACACAAGAAAACTTAGAGACCGCCTTTGGTGGGGAGAGTGAAGCGTACCAAAAATATAGTGCTTTTGCTAAAAAAGCAGAGAAAGATGGTCTTGCAAATATTGCAAAACTTTTCCGCACTACAGCTGAAGCTGAGCGTATACATGCAGAAGGTCACTTAAAAGCTATGGATAAAGTGGGTTCCACTTTAGAAAACCTTGAGGCTGCTATAGCTGGCGAGACGTATGAGCATGAAGATATGTATCCGCCTATGTATGAACAAGCTGTAAAAGATAATCACAAAGCTAAAAAGATGTTTGGTTATGCAATGGAAGCAGAAAAAGTTCACGCCGATCTTTATAAAAAAGCACTTCAAGCTGTCAAAGATGGTAAAGACTTAGATGAAGTGAATATTTATTTATGCCCAACATGTGGGTATATAGAGCTAGGCACACCACCTGAAAACTGTCCTGTATGTAAAGTGAAAGGTTCCACTTTTATACAAATTTAAGACTTTTAAGCATTTTCTTTATATGACGGTTTTCCCGTCATATAAAAACTTCTCTCTATCATCCAGTATGAATAAATAGTGTAAAAAATTCATATATAATAAATATTTTCCTTTAAGCTTTATTGGAATATAATATTTCTACATACAAAGAAATGTTTAAATATGTAGATGTTTATTACATCAGAGTTAAAAAACTTTTAAAAGGGGATGTCATGTTCGATAACAAAAAACTCATGCAACACACTTCAGGCGGAGGCACATCCAATCAGGACTGGTGGCCGAATCAGTTAAATTTGGATATATTGCACCAACACTCTTCAAAATCTAATCCTTTAGCTAAAGACTTCAATTATGCAAAAGAATTTCAAACTCTCGACTTAGCAGCTGTAAAAAAAGATCTTATCGCAGTTATGACCGATTCACAAGATTGGTGGCCTGCCGACTTTGGTCATTATGGTCCGTTTTTTATCCGTATGGCATGGCACAGTGCAGGAACGTACAGAACCGGAGATGGTCGTGGCGGTGCCGGAAGCGGTAATCAGCGTTTCGCACCTTTAAACAGTTGGCCAGACAATGTTAATCTCGATAAAGCACGTAGACTTATTTGGCCGGTGAAACAAAAATATGGACAAAAGATTTCTTGGGCAGACTTAATGATTTTAGCAGGTAATGTGGCTCTTGAATCAATGGGTTTTAAAACCTATGGGTTCGCCGGCGGCCGTGAAGATATCTGGGAGAGCGAAAAAGATATTTACTGGGGGACTGAAAATAAATGGTTGGATGACAATAGGTATGCTGATGGACACGAGCAATTGGAAAACCCTCTTGCAGCAGTTCAGATGGGACTTATTTATGTCAATCCTGAAGGACCTAACGGTGTTCCAGATCCTCTTGCAGCAGCTAAAGATATTCGTGACACTTTCGCCCGTATGGCGATGAATGATGAGGAGACTGTTGCACTCATTGCCGGTGGTCACTCTTTTGGAAAATGCCATGGTGCAGGCGATGCTAAGCATGTAGGCCCTGAGCCAGAAGCTGCTGGAATTGAAGAGCAGGGCTTTGGTTGGAAAAGCAGTTATAAATCAGGGAAGGGTGCTGACACAATCTCAAGCGGTCTTGAAGTCACATGGTCATCCACTCCTACAAGGTGGGGAAACAACTTTTTTTGGAACCTCTTTGGTTATGATTGGGAACTAACTAAAAGTCCAGCCGGTGCGCATCAATGGACACCAAAGCATGGCGCTGGAGCCAACTCTGTGCCTGATGCACATGATCCATCAAAACGTCATGCGCCATCAATGCTAACAACAGATTTATCTTTACGTTTTGACCCTGATTATGAGAAAATATCAAGAAGATTTTATGAAAACCCAGATGCATTTCAAGAAGCTTTTGCAAAAGCATGGTTTAAACTAACCCATCGTGATTTAGGTCCGCGGGCATGTTATCTTGGAGAGGAAGTTCCAAAAGAAGAACTTATCTGGCAAGATCCTATCTCAGCGGTGAATCATGAACTGATTGATGCAAAAGATATAGATGCACTTAAAGTGAAAATTCTTGATTCTGGACTCACAGTAAGTGAACTTGTTGCAACCGCATGGGCATCTGCTTCAACTTTTAGAGGCTCAGATAAACGTGGTGGTGCAAACGGTGCACGTATACGTCTTTCACCGCAAAAAGACTGGGAGGTGAATGAACCTGAACAACTCGCAAAAGTATTGGAAAAACTCGAAGCAATTCAAAATGAATTCAATGCTTCACAATCAGGGGATAAAAAAGTTTCACTTGCTGATTTAATTGTTCTAGCAGGTTGTGCAGGTGTGGAAAAAGCGGCTAAAAATGCAGGTTTCGAGACGAGTGTTCCGTTCACTCCAGGTCGCATGGACGCTTCACAAGAGCAAACTGACCCAGTGTCTTTTTCAGTGCTTGAACCTGTTGCGGACGGTTTTAGAAACTACTCAAAAACTAAATACTCAGTGCCTGCAGAAGAACTTTTAGTTGACCGTGCTCAGTTACTTACACTTAGCGCACCTGAAATGACTGTGCTTCTGGGTGGCATGCGTGTTTTAAATACGAATGTATCTCAAACACGCCATGGAGTGTTCACAGAAGTGGAAGAATCTCTTACGAATGATTTTTTCGTAAATTTACTTGATATGGGTAATGAATGGAAAGCACGTGATGAAGATATCTTTGAGGCAACTGACAGAGCAAGCTCTGAAGTGAAATGGACTGCGACTCGAATTGATTTGATTTTTGGTTCAAACTCTCAACTGCGTGCTCTTGCAGAAGTGTATGCAAGTACAGATGGCCAAGAACGCTTAGTGAACGACTTTATAGCAGCTTGGGATAAAGTGATGAATCTTGATAGATTCTAAAATAAATAGAAGGATATAAAGATGGCAAGAGTTGGTAATTCGATTATTAAAGGTTTAGAAGTTAAAGAAATTATAGATACGCTCAATAAAGCGTATGCAGATGAGTGGTTGGCATACTATCAGTATTTTATAGAGAGTAAGGTTGTTAAAGGTCTGATGAAGGATGCAGCGATTACAGAGTTGAATCAACATGCTGCAGATGAGCTCAGACATGCAACTATGGTGGCCGATAGAATATTGCAACTTGGAGGCACACCGCTTTTACATCCTAATGACTGGACAAAATATAGCAATTGCGGTTATGATGCTCCAAATGATTTTGATGTTGTGAGTATACTTAAAGACGCTATAAAAGGTGAACAGTGCGCTATAAACACATATAGCAATATTTTAGATTTGACAAGAAACAAAGATATTGTGACCTATGATTTAGTGAGTCAGATACTCGCTGATGAAGTGGAGCATGAAGAAGATCTTCAAGCACTTCATGATGATATCACAGAATTTGTGCAGGATATAAAGAAAAACTTACAATAGTTAGTAGCCTATAAACTCACTTTCTATATAGTTGAGCGCTTCTTTAAGCGCCTCTATAGCAGAAGTGTTTGGTTTTTCTAGATTTTCTTTTGCGAGAATCTCTAGTTTTTGTAAAAAAAAATTCAACTTCTCTTCTTCATTCATTTATAAATCTATTGCACATTTTTTTAAGCTTTCTAAATCTATGAGCTTAAGTATATTTTCATGAGTGGAATGGATGAATATTTTTACATCTATTCCTTCTTTGAGGGCTCTTACAAAACTAGGACCGTTTAAGCACCAGCTTTCACCTGGTTTTACACCAGGAAAGTTGTATTGGGGCATTGGTGTAGATAAATCATTCCCTGCGTTTTTAGAGTATGCTAAAAACTCTTCAGTGGCATAGATACATACTGTGTGAATCCCTTCATTTCTTGGACCGCATTGACATGAACCGGTTCGAAAATATCCGGTTAATGGATCTAAGCTACATGGTTCTAATACTCCACCGAGTGCATTGAGTTCTTTCATTTCTTGCATATAATAAGACCTTATAGTTTTTCGTGATTGTAACCAAGCTCTTTTAAGGGGAACTAAATTTATTTTATTGACAGAATTATTTCAAAATTGAGCTTAATTTTTAGTAGTATAGTGTATTATTAGTGTCTTAATAAATATCAATTTAGGATAATCCATCAAAGACTCTATAAATAAGTTAACCCACATTTTAGAAGAAGGCGAAAGTCTGATTAAATGGGACTATAATGGTAAAAAAGATCAGATCTTAATAGATGAAAAATTACTTGAGAGATTAAATGCTTCAGTTCATGTCAATAACAAAAAAGAACTTATAGAACAAGTTGTTAAAGAAAATCTAAAGCTTAAAAAGAATGATCTTATTTTTTATAAAAAAGGTTATATGTTTATCAAATTAGTTAACGATGCTAAGAGAAATATACTTACAGACAAAGATAAAGGAACTATAGCTGAGCGTTATAACGGGATAGATGAAGAGGAGTTAAAAGAGTTTAATGACGAATTTTTCTCCGAGGAAGAAAACAAAAACTTCTTCTTAATGATTGCAAAAGAATTTGTTGCAGTCTATCTTCTTGAAAAAAAAATAAACAATAATGAATACGAAAAAAATGTATTTTCTTATATACAGAAAAATATTTTAGCACATATCACAGAACTCTATGATAATAGTGATGGCTTCTTTACCGGGTTTTCAGGATATGTTTTGAGAAATAATTTTATGCTTGTGTTTGAGCATATTGCAGATTTACTTATAGAGGAGATCTCAAAGTCAAACAATATAATTATTGATTTTTTAAAATACTATTCATCTGATATTGTTTTAATGGGCGGACATAAGTATAAGGTGCCTAGTATTGAATCAGACAAGGGTGTAGCTTGGACTGTTGTATCGATGCTTCCGGTTGTTAAAGTATATGTTAAAGCTAAAAAATCAATTCAAGGGTTTAAACACGAAATTCATCTTATGACACCCAAAATTAAAAAGTTGTATATTGGTAACAAATCTCCTGTCGTATTCAATAATGCACTTTTAAAAACCATTCAAAATTTAGAAGTGAAAATTATAACTAAAACAAAAAAGCTGAAAGTTCATTATGGTTCATTGGAAAAAATGGAAAATGAAAAATTACGACTTATAAAAGAAAAAGAGAAAGCTTCTATTCTAGCTGAAATTAAAGAGCTTGATAGTGAAAGAGAACGCTATACATTAAAGATTGTGCAGCCAAGTATATTGAGGGAATACAAACAACTTCAGACAGATTTTGATTCTTATATCAGGCATGTAAAAGTACAAGAAAATATAGTTTCAAATAATAAAGAAAATTATCTTTCAGTGCGATCTTCACTTGTAAAAGTGCTCATATCCAAGAAAAAACTTTTGTCTTAAATACAAACACTCTTAAAGAATTGATTTATTTTTTTGGCATGATTATTTCAAAATAATCGCCATCTATTTTGTGTGTCACTTGATCTTGTGCCACATCTTGAGGGATGGAATACGATGTTGAAAAATAGTATGAGTTGTAAAAATAACCATGTTGACTTTTTTCTTCATTTTTCATATTCATATTTAGCGAAACCACATTATCTTTAATCATAAAGTTAAGTTTATCTGTCTGCGCACCGTTTAGTTTGATACGGTGAATATATTTGTCTTTTAAGTTTTCATATAATGGTTTTTTTACATAAAGTGCTGGATTTTTTGCTTTTTCATCTGTGAGATATTTGTTTCTCTCTTCTAGTTGTTTGATTCTACTTTGATATTCTTTTATAAGACTTGCATTGTGTTTTATTTTTTTATCTATATCAATATCAAACATTCCAAATGCATGTAGTGAAGCACTTAAGATAAGTGTAGCGATAAGCGACGAGGCAACTAATGGTTTCATTTAAAACTCCTTGTATATTAATGTGGAAAAAATTGTAATAAATTTAGGTAAATAAAAATTAAATTAGCTTAGATAAACTCTGTGAAAAAATTAGGATGACTCATGAATACTATTTCAAAACAAGAAGCTATAAAAGGTGCATTTTACGGTGCTATCGTCGGAGATGCTTTATGCTTAGGGTCTCATTATGAGTATGACGCGCAAAAAATATATAAAGCCTATGGTGAAAAACCTATAGAAAAATTTATGTCTCCCGGTGAAATGATGGGTGGTCAGACACACGGCATCGGTTGGGGCGAGCGAAACTATCATCCCGGGAAAAAAGCCGGTGGTACCACCGATTATGGTGACTACAACATTTTAGTTCTAGAGCATCTTGCGCAAATTGCCGAGCCTAAGCGTGCTTTTGAAGTAAGTGCAATACTACCTCACTGGATGAACAGGTTTGAGAACAACTGGGGTTCTTGGATATGTACTATGACAAAAGAGACCTATGGACAGGTAAAGCAAAACGTTCCTGTAGAGCACTTAGGTGGAATCTCAAATGCGATGGCTATCCGTCATGTTGCGGGATACGCTTATTATGACAGCGAAGAGGAGATAGCGGACTTGGCTCGAAAGACCATGTTTACCCACAAAAGCGAAGAAGCCCTGAGCGGCGGCGAATTTTTCGCACGTGTCACACACAGAGTCATAAACGGTGAACATCCTCGTGACGCCATAGAAAATGTGGCTGTGACTATGAGTGGATTTATCCAAGGAAAAGTTGCACAGGCTATTGCTAAAGTCAAAGAGGTTGAAGATGAAAATTCTGCCTTATCAAAAGAAAAGTTTGCAGATGACTTAGCCATCACCTCTATGGCGCGACTTTGGGACATTGGTAGAAGTGAACCTATCCGTGTTGGAAAAGCAAGTCCCACTGAGGGGACACTTCCGGCTTCAGTTTACTTAATC
>JGI11705J14877_10001111_pt1 | contig 15630 bp, 11 predicted proteins | sample Etolaghawater15m_FD_14877 | JGI IMG/M metagenome (IMG submission 14877) | reverse complement strand
ATTTAAGCCCCATGAGTGAGATGACCCAGCATCCCTGGGATGCAACAATCGAACTGGGGGAATGCGGCATGGGAATGCCCGTCATTCGTTCAAACCAGAAGCTTAGGACCATGGGGATCGGAGAGATCCTCCAAATCAGCAGTGCTCATCCCTGAGCAGAATCTGATATCAAGGCCTGGTGCAGAGCCTCTGGACACAAACTACTAAACATCAACTCCGTTGGACCAGGAAAGCAATTTTACGTCCAGCGAATGAAATGATCGAAAGGATACGATATGTTGACACCGTATTCAGCCAATGAGTTGTTTGAATGGCTCAAGCACAAAGAGGATATGCTTGTCCTGGATGTGAGAAATGAAGAAGATTTCAGCCGCTTTAAGGTTGAAAGTCCTTATCCAATGGATTTGCTAAACATTCCCTATTTTGACTTCATGGAAGAAGAAGATGAGTCTGTTGCAAAGGTCCCGAGAGATAAAAAGGTGCGCGTGGTTTGCGCCAAAGAGGGCTCTGCCCAATACGTGGGCGAGATTCTTGAAAGCCATGGATTTGAAGATGTGGGCTACCTGACCTCCGGAATCGTATCCTGGGGCAACATGCTGGCACCGGTTCGCATCAATCCTGAAAGTGACAATTACGAATTGTGGCAGTTCATCCGACCCGGAAAAGCCTCCCTTAATTATGGTGTCATTTCAGACGGTGAACTGACCATCTTCGATCCTTCCCGCAACCTGGATTACTACCAGCAATTTGCCGAGGAACATGGCTGCAAGGTCACCCAGACTTTTGAAACCCACCTGCAAGCTGATTATATCAGCGGCAGCCGCTTTCTGGCAGAAGCACATGGTGCAGTGATCCACGCTCATAGCGGCGATTTTATGGGGGCGGCATTTGATTATGTTTCAGTAGAGGACGGTCAACGTTATCAAACCTCTGCCAATGGTCCAGAAATTGAGATTGTGCATACACCTGGCCATACACCGGGAAGTACCTGTTTCAAGCTGGACGGAAAATACCTCATCTCCGGCGATACCGTTTTCATCGTTTCTCTGGGACGCCCCGATCTGGGTGGCAAGGCCGTGGAATGGGCCGGGATGCTCTACGAGACGGTCACTGAGAAGATCAAAAAGATGGACCCTGGTCTGACCGTGTTGCCTGGTCATTATATTGAATGGGCAGAAGCCGATGATAATTTGGTTTTTGCCGATTCGCTGGGAAACATTCTAAAATCAAATGCCGACATTTATGATATGCCCACAGAAGCGGATTTCATCCAATTTATTAAGGACAATATCAGAAAACAGCCAGATGTATATGCTGAAATTCGTAAGGTGAATGCTGGCTGGCTTCTACCCGCGGATGATGAGCAATCCACCATGGATCTTGGCAAGAACGAATGTGCCGCTTCGGCTTATGCTGCTCAACAGGCATCGTGATCTCAATATGTATTTACCTTTGAACCCGATTTCATAGCATGGGGGAGAACTAACCTATGAATTATGGCTTTGTCATAGACAACCGCAAGTGTATTGGCTGTCACGCCTGTACGGTTGCCTGTAAATCCGAACACGATGTCGCTATCGGTGTCAATCGCACCCATGTGAAGTACATCGAAAAGGGTGTCTTTCCTGATGCCTCCAGATCATTCTCAGTTCATCGATGTAATCATTGTGAGGACGCACCCTGTACAACCATTTGTCCCACATCAGCCCTGCACACCCGCATGGATGGGATCGTCGATTTTGACAATGATCGCTGCATCGGCTGTAAATCCTGTATGCAGGCCTGTCCCTATGACGCCCTGTATATTGATCCCAACACCAATACAGCAGCCAAATGTAATTATTGTGCCCATCGTATTGACACGGGCTATGAACCAGCCTGTGTGGTGATCTGTCCGACAGAAGCCATCATATCAGGTGATCTGGATGATCCCCATTCGAAGATCGCCTCCTTTGTAGCCATGGAACATGTGGTCACCCGCAAACCGGAAAAGGGTACCACACCCAATCTTTACTATATCGAAGGTGATTCCGATATGCTCACGCCTACAAATGCGGAGCGCCGGGACAATTACCTCTGGAGTGAGCAGGCTTCAGGGGTGGGTCATCATGCGCCGGCCGCCGCCCATCCTGAGCGGACCGAGAATCAGGCAGATCTGTTGATCCAGATGGCCATTGAATCTCACGCCAAAACTGGGACTCAGCCCGATCAGCGCGCCATCGATAATGTGCTCGCTGAATTGAAAGCACAGGAGCAGGAAGGGCCGCAAAGAGTTTATGACACACCTGGCAAAGGGGTTCTCTGGGGCTGGGAGGTACCAGCCTATATCTGGACCAAATCTGTGGCAACTGGATTGATGCTGATCCTGGCCATCAGTTCCTGGTTTGGTGTGGCGGCAAACAGCCAACTGGAGCTCATGGCGTTTATCGCTACCCTGGTCTTCATGCTGTTCACAGGCGGGCTGCTTATCAAGGACCTGGATCGACCGGATCGTTTTCACTACGTCCTCCTGCGACCCAACTGGTCATCCTGGCTGGTGCGGGGTGGCTATTTGATCACGGCCTTTGGCGGGGTTGTCAGCGCACTTCTGCTGGACAATTTCTTTGATCTGGGATTTCGAAAGCTATTGATCAATCTGACTGCACCACTTGCAGTTTTAACAGCGATCTATACCGCATTTTTACTGGCTCAGGCTAAGGGTCGCGATATGTGGGCCAATCATCTGGCCCCCGTGCACATGCTGGTCCATGCCCTGATTGCCGGTGCTACTGTATGGATGATCCTGGCCAATGAAGGCAGTGCCCTGGTTCTGGGAATATTGAAGCTGGCGGTTGGACTGAATTTGGCGCTCATTGCTCTGGAATTCATCACGCCCCATGCCACTTCAGACACGAAGCGAGCCCACAAACTTATGGCCTCTGGATATTATTCCAGGTATTTCTACCTGGGCATTATCATGGGGAATATCATTCCGCTGGTCATGCTGCTAACCCTGGATACCAATATGATGCTCATGATCGCTGCTGGTTTGGCAGCTGTGGGTATCTACCTGACTGAGTTCGTCAGGGTGCGGGTACCACAGCTCATCCCATTGAGCTAAGTGAGGTTCGAGATGAATAGTATGAATGTTTGCTCCACAACCAGGAAGCAGGGGAGATCAATATGAAACGATCATGGATAGAAAAACTGGCAGAAGGCGTGGGGGTCATCCCCAAGATATCACACAGGCAAGATGCCTCTGAAGCCTATGCCATGGAAGGACCCCGTCCCCTTTATAAATATCCGTCACCGGATCAGTGGACCGATTTTATGGAACTGGATGCCCTGGCCTGGCCAGAGAAGAAAGAACGCCGCTACAGCATCGTTCCTACCACCTGTTTTAACTGCGAGTCTGCCTGCGGTCTCCTGGCCTATATCGATAAAGAGGACAACAAGGTTCGCAAATTTGAAGGCAATCCTCACCACCCTGGATCAAGGGGACGTAATTGTGCCAAGGGTCCCGCCACGATCAATCAGATAAAGGATACAGAGCGCATCCTGTACCCCCTTAAACGGGTTGGAGAACGCGGCGAAGGCAAGTGGGAGACCATCACCTGGGACCAGGCTCTGGATGAAATTGCTGCAAAAATTCAAAAATCGCTTAAAGCCGAACGACGGGATAAAGTGGTTTACCATGTGGGTCGTCCCGGACACGAAGGATATATGGAACGGGTCCTGAAGGCCTGGGGAGTGGATGGACATAATTCCCATACCAATATCTGTTCAGCCGGTGCCCGGGCAGGCTATGCCATGTGGCATAAATTTGACAGACCCTCTCCAGATCATACCAATGCCAAGGTGATCATTCTGGCCAGCTCCCATCTTGAGACCGGCCATTATTTCAATCCCCATGCCCAGCGTATCATGGAAGGCAAGATGAAGGGCGCAAAGCTCATTGTGCTGGATCCCAGACTCTCCAATACCGCCAGTCATGCAGATTATTGGATGCCCACTTATCCCGGATCCGAGGCCGCCGTTTTTCTGGCCATTGCCAAGATCATTCTGGAAGAAGGACTTTACGACCGGGAGTACCTTGAAACCTGGGTCAACTGGGATGAATATTTGAAGGCTGTCCATCCTGAAATTGAAGTGACCTTTGAAAATTTTATCGAGAAGACCATTGAAGCGTATGCCGAGTTCACCCCTGAATTCGCGGCGAAGGAGGCTGGCATCGAGGCGTCTCAGATCGTTGAGGTCGCTCATGTTATTGCCGGGGCTGGATCCCAGCTGTCAACCCATGTTTGGCGCGGCGCTTCCATTGGGAATCTGGGCGGCTGGCAAGTATCCAGAACCCTGCATTTTTTAAATGTGCTCACTGGTTCTGTGGGCACCCCTGGTGGGACTTCACCCAGTGCCTGGAACAAGTTTCACCCGGAATTCTTTGATGTTCCTCCAGGACCACCGGTCTGGAACGAGCTGCATTTTCCACCTGAATACACCCTGAACCATTTTGAAATGAGCCAGGTTCTGCCCCATCTCATCAAGGATGGTCGAGGCAGCATGGATGTATATTTCACCCGCGTGTTCAATCCCGTGTGGACCTATCCCGATGGTTTTTCCTGGATCGAGATGCTCTCCAATCACGAATCCGTCGGTTGTCACATCGCCTTGACCCCGACCTGGAACGAGACAGCATTCTTTGCCGACTATGTCCTGCCCATGGGCCATGGACCTGAGCGGCATGACATCAATTCATATGAAACCCATTCGGGTATGTGGATCGCTTTTCGTCAGCCCGTGCTGCGGGAAAAAGCGCGTCGGGATGGCAAGAAGGTGGAATTCACCTATGAGGTCAACCCAGGACAAGTCTGGGAAGAGGATGAGTTCTGGATCGAATTATCCTGGCGGATCGACAAGGATGATGATCTGGGGATCCGTAAGCATTTCATGAGCCCCTATCGTGAAGGCGAGAAGATCAATATCGATGAATATTATCAATATATCTTTGAACATACCAAAGGCCTGCCGGAAACCGCTGCCAAGGAAGGCCTGACTGCCCTTGAATACATGCGTAAATATGGCGCTTACAACGTGGTGCCCAGCCTGTATGAGAAAAACAAGACCGAAATGTCCGCGGGTGCAGCTGCCGGTACAACAGAGACAGCAAACGGCAATGTGATCAAAGATGGTCAGGTCGTTGGTGTGGTGGACAAGGGGAAGAAATATAACGGCTTCCCAACACCCTCCCGCAAGCAGGAATTCTACTCTCAAACCACAGCTGATTTTGGGTACCCTGACCAGGCCATTCCTGGTTATATCAAATCACATGTTCATCGGGATCATATGGATGAATCCAAACATGAATGCGTGCTGCTGCCCAATTTCAGATTGCCGACCCATATCCACTCACGATCAGCCAACGCCAAATGGTTGACCGAGATCGCCCACCGGAACCCCATTTGGATCAATACCATTGATGCAAAGAAACTGGGAGTTAAAACCGGTGAATTGTTGAAAATTGAGACTGAGATCGGCTGGTTTGTGGACAAGGTCTGGGTCACAGAAGCTATCAAACCAAGTGTGGTTGCCTGTTCCCATCATATCGGCCGCTGGCGCAGACAGCAGGATCAGGGAAACAAGTTCATGACCAACACGGTTAAGATCAGCAATGAGGGCGCCGGAAAATGGCGCATGGAAACCTTGACTGGCGTAGAGCCCTGGAAAACGAGTGATCCGGATACCCAGCGGGTTTGGTGGCGTGATGGGGGTGTGCATCAGAATATCACCCATGCCGTTCAGCCTGATCCTGTATCAGGGGCCCATTGCTGGCTGCAGAAAGTGGCCATCTCCGTGCCGGGTCCCGGTGAAAAATACGGCGATGTCTTTGTGGACACGGAAAAATCCTTTGCCCACTTTAAGAAGTGGAATGGCTGGGCCAAAGAACGTGAGACGCATCCAGATGGTTTGAGAAGGCCGTTGTGGATGGGTCGTCCCTTGGCCCCCAGCAAAGAATTATTCTATCTCAATCCAGACAAGGTTGTGAAGTCGTCCTAGGCGGACCATATTCGCAGCCAAGTCTATCATGAGGGGAACCGGGTGCTGAATTGAGCATTTACATTGAGATTCTTTTCTGGATACGTCAGAAAAGATGGCTGATCATTGCCATGTTATATGGTGCTGTCATGCATAATTTTGTGACACCTCCAACTGATCTGAACCCGGCTGCATTTGATGCCCTGATCATTATCAGTATGGCCTTGATCCTTATTGTCACTGAACCCCTTCCCTTACCGGCCATTGCCATGCTCATGTTGTTCATGCAAGTGGTTCTGGGAATTGATACCGCCAACAATGTGGCTTCATCTTTCATGAATGATGCCGTCTTTTTTATCATGGGCTCTCTCATGCTGGCCGTGGCCATTGTGAGCCAGGGTCTGGACAAGCGCCTTGCCCTGGGGATCATCAGGGTCACTGGTCATAAAACCTGGCGCATCATTGTGGGCTTTACCCTTATCTCAGCCGTTCTATCATCCTTTATTGGTGAACATACGGTGGCTGCCATGATGATGCCCGTAGGCCTGACGCTGGTTCGCTACGCACATAAGGATCCAAGGAAAGTAGCAGGTCTAACGGCAGCACTGCTCTTTTCAATTGCTTATGGTGCTACCATTGGTTCCATTGGAACGCCATCAGGTGGCGGCCGCAATGTGATCATGATGAACTATTGGTCTGAATTTGGTGCTGGCTCCGTGAGTTATCTGGAGTGGATGAAATATGTTTATCCCATGGTGCTTTTTCAGATCCCCTTCACGGTGATGATTCTGCTCTACACCTTTAAACCTGAAATGAATAATCTGGATAGCGCCGTTCGAAAACTGGTGGTAGATGTGGCCCATGCCGGCAAAGTGAAGGGCCGGGAATGGTTGGCCATTGGTCTGTTNGNNAGAGCACACGTCTTTCTGGGGTGGGTGTTCCTCAGTGAGGATTTTGGCCTGGGCGTGATCGCTTTGATGGGTGTCTTTTTGTATCTAGCCTTCGGGCTCGTGGATTGGGCCGACTTGAACCGCAAGACCAACTGGGGTGTCATCCTGCTGTTTGGCTCTGCCATTTCGATTGGAATCCAGATGAACAAGACCGGCGCTGCAGAATGGGTGGCCGGGGTGATCATCAACAATTTGAGCCAGATCATTGAAAGTCCTGTCGTGCTGCAGGGAAGTGTCTCGGTACTTCTCACCGGCATTATGTCCAATATTTTAAGCAGCTCTGCAACTGTGGCCGTAGTCGGTCCCATTGTCCTAGATCTGGGAGGTGATCCGATTCTCATTGGATTTGCCACTGCCATTTCTTCAGCATTCGGTTACTTTACGGCAGTTGCCGCACCAGCATGTACCATTATCTATTCCAGCGGTCTGGTTAAATCAAAAGACTTCCTTAGAGCTGGCTGGAAAATGGGTGTGCTGTCAGTTGGCAGTCTTTTGGGATTATCTTTTTTATGGTGGCCATGGCTAAGATGAATACGACACAAAAATTAAATCCAGATGCCTTGAAGTTTTTGACGGCGGTCAGCCATAAGAAGTATTCCAAGCAAACGCTGAAACTGGGATCTCTCATCGCAAGCGTTTTCGATGCCCACCTTAGCGTGGCTTATGTTGGGCAGAAAGTCAGCGAATTCCACGGCAGTATGGTCAACCTGACACGCCAGAATCTGGACAAGTGGAATATTATTCATCCTGGTCTGGAAGTCCTGGAATGGGCATTGGAAGAGCTCAAGGAGTTGCGTCCTGAAAACGAGGGCCTGGCAAAAGTTAAATTCAATGCAGACCATGTTTTTGAGGAAGATGGACGGGTCCGTGTACTCATGCCTGAGGGAGAGGGTTGTGGTGTTGAACTGATCCTGCGAGAGGGTGAGCTGGTCCAGGAGCTACGCAAGGAAATCCAACTGGATGATTATGATCTTACCATCATTGGGGGAAGTCAAAACAAACGTCACCTGGCCCATTCGATCATTCAATATCTTCCTTCATCGATCCTGGTCTTGCAGGATTTCAGACCCAAAAAGAAATACAAATTACTGCTTTTGGTGGATGATTCCGAAGCAACCAAGAAGTCAGTTGAATGGGGGGCCATCATTGCTCAAAAGCTCGGTTGGCCCATCCGCACGCTGACGGTATCCAAGACCAAACGTTTTGGGGCTGGTTATCAAGGTGCCGCTGATCGTGCAAAAGCCTATTTTGAAAGCCGGGATATCGAAGTTGAGCAGTTTTTTCTAACAGGTGACCCCGTGCGCACTTTTGTTGAATTTGCCGGCGATAATCACATGATCATCATGGGCGCCTCCACGCTGAATCCGGTAAAACAATTTTTATTTGGAAGCAAACCCATCAAAACCTTAGAGCAAACTGACGTCCCCATCCTGATCGTCAGGTAGTTTTTCCCCGTGCGCATTTCAACCGACATGCTCTTCTGGCTGCAGCAGAAGCGCTGGTTGCTCATCTCTCTCATCATGGGAGCCACGCTCTATTTTTGGGTCCCGCCTCCCCATGGACTTAGCCCTGAAGGGTTTCATATCCTGACCATCATCTTGATGACACTGATCCTGATCCTCAAAGAACCGGTCCCACTACCAGCCATCGCCATTCAGTTGATCTTCTGGCAAGTAATCATCGGGGGCAGCACTCCCAATGAAGTGGGCAGCTATTTTATGAATGATGCCGTCTTCTTCATCATGGGCTCTCTCATGCTGGCCGTGGCCATTGTGGGGCAGGGACTTGACAAACGATTGGCTCTGGGAATTATCAAGCTGACGGGGAACAAGACCTGGCGCATCGTTAGCGGGTTTACTGCCATCTCAGCCATTTTATCAAGCTTTGTGGGGCCGCATATGGTAACCGCCATGATGCTGCCAGTGGGCCTGACCCTGGTCCGCTTTTCCGAACGGAAGCGGGGGTCCATCAAAAAACTCACAGCTGCGCTGCTCTTTTCCATTGCCTACGGCGCCACCATTGGTTCCATTGGAACACCCAGTGGAGGCGGACGCAATGTGATCATGATGAATTACTGGGCAGAGTTCGGCTCCGGCACCCTGAGCTATATTGACTGGATGAAATTGGTGTATCCCATGGTCCTGATTGAGATCCCCCTGACCATTTTTATCATCCTGAAGACCTTCCCGCCTGAGATCCATAATCTGGATCGGGCTGTTCGACGGCTTTCCGTGGAAGTGGCCTATGCCGGTAAAACCACACCCAAGGAATATTTGACCATGGGCTTGTTTGGTCTGGTGCTCTTTTCCTGGATCACCTTGAGCGAAACCTTCGGCTTGGGGACCATTGCACTCATCGGCATTTTCAGCTACATGGCCATGGGCTTGGTATCCTGGGAGAAATTGAGCAAAAATGTAAACTGGGGTGTCATCCTGCTTTTCGGGGCCACGATCTCCATTGGCGTTCAAATGAAGAACACGGGGGGTGCTGCCTGGCTGGCAGAACTGAGTATCCATTTCCTGGAGCGCATGATCCCCAACATTGACACACTGCGCGCCGTGGTTTCCGTGGCCCTGAGCGGGGTCATGTCCAATCTGCTCAGCAGCTCTGCCACGGTGGCTGTGGTGGGACCCATCGTCCTCAACCTGGGAGGGGATCCCATCATGCTGGGACTTGCGTCCGTGATTGCTTCGGCCTTTGGTTATTTCACAGCCGTGGCTGCACCAGCCTGTACCATCATTTACGCCACAGGATTTGTGCGCGCAGGAGACTTCCTCAAGGCGGGCTGGAAGATGGCCATCATGTCCATTTTCAGCCTGATGCTCATCGGTATCTTCTGGTGGCCCCTTCTAAGACAGTGATCACAACTCCGCTGCTGATCATTCTGAACGAGGTAAACAAGTTGGTAGCAAATCCAAGGACCCGTGTTACTTTTTGATATGGCTTCGATGAAAGGACATATTCTCATTTCCATGCCCCACATGACCGATCCCTATTTTGGACGGGCACTGGTGTTTATTTGTGAACATGATGAGCATGGTGCCATGGGCTTGATCTTTAACAAGTCCTTCGAGGATCCTTCGGTGAAGCTCATCTTTCCCACCTTGATCATAGATGATGCGGCCATCAGTGAAGCGATCTCACCCATGTATTTTGGCGGTCCCGTTTCCCTGGAACAGGGCTTTTTACTCCACTCACCGGATTTTCTCACCGATGACACCCTCCAGATAAACAGCCAATTCTCACTCACGTCAAACGCAGTGATCATCGATGCCATTCAGGCTGGTGATGGGCCGGAGAAATTCAAAATGATGCTGGGTTATGCCGGATGGGGTGCCGGCCAATTGGAAAGCGAGATCGAGAATGGCGACTGGCTTTTTCAGGAAGTCACTCCCGAATTCATCTTTGATGGGAATGATGGAGAGAAGTGGCTGTCAGCCGCTGAAAGCTTTGGCCTGGGGATCGTCTCCTCAACTGCTGGCCTGGCCTGATCAAATCAAACTGGATTTAGCTGACTGAACTCTCCAGGAGTGTGATGCTGCCCGCCGCTGCATCTATCTCAGCCTGTATGCCCAGGGGCATGGTAAATTTGTTCTCAATATGACCGATCATGGATCCATACCAGGCGGGGATACCCAGGGGCTTGATATGCTCCTCCAGGACCTCCTCCAGTGTGAAGGATGAGTAACCTGAGCCTGGATCACAATCGCTGCACTTTCCAAAGACAAAGCCATTTAAATCCTTCAGGATACCAGCCAGTTTTAGCTGGGTGAGCATGCGGTCAACACGATAGATATCTTCCCCAACCTCCTCCAGAAAGAGGATACTGCCTTTTGTCTCAGGCAGATAATCCGAGCCCACCATGGCCGTCAGAACAGACAGGTTGCCGCCCCAGAGCATGCCCTTGGCCGTCCCGCTTCCGATGGGCAGGATCCGATCACGGGTCTGGGTAAGATTGTCGCCGATCTTGACCGGGTTGGTCATGCTGAAGCTTTCTGCATTGAACAGAAGCCGTTTCACATATTCAGTGGAATATTCATTCCAGGTTGAGATGCCTACAGGTCCGTGGAAGGTGACCATTCCGGTCTTTGCTGTAATAGCAATGAGTAAACTGGTAATATCGCTGTATCCCATGATGATCTTGGGGTTTCTGGACATGGTCTTGTAGTCCAGCATATCCAGGATGCGATTGCAGCCCCAGCCGCCGCGAAGTGTTAAGATGGCATTCACTTCCGGGTCAGCGAACATGTCGTTCACATCAGCTGCTCGATCGGCATCGGTACCGGCGAGATAACCATGTCTATCAAGTAGATGTTTCCCGGCCTTCATTCTGAGTCCCAATGCCTGGAGGGTCTCTGAGGCAATCGCCACATCGTCCTTATGAAAGGTTGCCCCGGCGGGATTGATCAATCCGACGGTGTCACCTGCCTTCAAACGGGGTGGTTTCAGGGCTGCTTTGGAAAAGATTCCAGCTGCCGCTACCGTGGGAACTTGGCTGACCAGTAAACTGCTGCCAACCAATTGTAAGACCTGTCGACGTGAAATGCTCATAATGCCCTCTGCTTGATATTGTCTTAAACTAGAAATAATCGAAGTATTCGCAATTGTTTGAACCTGATCTTGTCCTGATTTCTGGATGTGACTTCAGATAACGATCTGCCAGAGGAATGAGTCATTGATTGCTTTCATCTTTGATTCTTGTCTGTGGCAACCATATTTGGCGTAAACCAGAATGTAGGGGAAGCAAAATGAACTATGATCACATCGGTCAAATGATCACCATCAAAATCGCTGAGTATGGCGATCATACTGCGTTACGATATAAAAAAGGGGCCCAGTGGGAATCACTGAGCTACAAGGAATTTGGTGAACAGATCACAGATACGGCATGTGCCCTTATCGAAGCCGGAATCAAAAAGGGAGATTCGGTTGGTATCTTTTCAGCCAATCGATATGAATGGGCGGTGAGTGACTTTGCCTGCATCCTGGCGGGGGCCATCTCAGTGCCGATCTATGCTACCAACACGAAAGATCAGGCAGCTTTTATCATCAAGGATGCCGGGATCAAACTGATCTTTGTCGGCACGGCAGAGCAATACAAATCCATTTCATCCATCCGAAAGACAGGCCAGGCGCTTCAGATCATCACCTATAATTCTGATTTTGAGATCATTCCAGATGAGGCCAGGAGCTTTGATGCGTTTAAAAAAGTGACGGACCGGGAGGCACTCATCGAGGAAATGCATGCCCGCTCGGGCCAGATCAACCTGGATGATGTTTCGACCATCATCTATACCTCCGGTACCACAGGAAACCCCAAGGGTGTCATGTTGTCCCACGGGAATCTGTTCCATCAATTTGAATGTGTGGATGCCAATTTCAATGTGACCCACAAGGATGTATCCCTGTGTTTTCTCCCGCTCAGCCATGTTTATGAGCGTATGTGGTCATATTATGTCTATCTCAAGGGAGCGATACAGACCTATCTGGAGGACCCCAAGCAGATCATTGACACCATGCAGGAGGTCAAGCCGACAGCCATGGTATCGGTGCCACGCCTGTACGAAAAGATCTATTCAGCGGTGATGAATTCGCAGGAAGATGCCTCAAGCGTAAAAAAAATCCTCTTCAGGAAGGCTATTGAAACAGGAGCAGTTTACAACGACCTGTTCTTCAATAATATGCCCATCCCTGCCGGCCTGAGTCTCAAATACAAAGTATTGGATAAACTGGTTCTATCAAAGGTCCGTGCCGTGGTAGGTGGTAAAAAGAATTTCTTTTCAGCGGGAGGGGCACCCCTGGACAAAAGCATCGAGGAGTTCTTTCTGGCTTGCGGGTTGTTGATATGTCAAGGGTATGGACTTACAGAAACATCCCCCATGGTGTCATATAATACCCCACAGAATTTTAAATTTGGAACCGTGGGTAAACTAGTCCCTGGTTGTGAGGTCCGCATCGCCGATTCTGGTGAGATCCAGGTAAAGGGTCCCCAGGTAATGAAGGGATATTTTAATAACCCGGAAGCCACAGCGGAAGCCATTGTCGATGGCTGGTTCAAAACAGGGGATGTCGGTGAGTTCGATGAAGATGGATATCTGCGGATCACTGACCGTATCAAAGATCTGATCATCACCTCAGGCGGCAAGAATATCGCCCCCCAGAATATTGAGAAGCTGGTGGGGAAGGACTTCTTTATCGACCAGATCATTGCCATCGGAGACAAGCGTAATTTCATCAGTGCCCTGGTGGTACCGGCCTTTGAGAGTTTGGAGGCCTGGGCCCACAAGAAGAAGATCCAATTCCAAAGCAACGAAGACTTGATCAACCATCCCAGCGTCATCGATCTCTTCCGTGAAAGAATTGATGCCCAGTCCAAAAAATTGGCCCAGTATGAGACCATCAAGAAATTCAAGCTCATGGCAAAACCATTTACCCAGGAGGGTGGCGAGATCACACCAACCCTGAAGCTGAAACGCAAACAGATCAATGAAAAATTCAAGGCACTTATAGACAGTATGTATCACAAGAATTGATACCTTGTGGGGGTCTAACGTTTTTACGCAATAGAGGAGGAGTGAAGCATGCTTCATTTTGATGTTAATTGGTTGGCCATTCTGGTCTCCATGTTTCTGAACATGGTGATAGGAGCGCTCTGGTACGGGCCTCTGTTTGGAAAACAATGGATGAAGGAGTTGGGGTTTACTGAAGAGGATATTGCAGCGGGAAATCCAGCCAAAGCGTATGTGCTGGCCATTATTAATTCATTTTTTATGGCGTTTATCATGGCAAACGTCCTCAGTTGGGCGACCGTAAGCAGTGTCGGCAATGGTCTTTTGCTCGGTCTGCTCATGTGGATCGGTTTTACTGGGTTTTCTTTTGGCGTCAACCATGCCTTTGAAAATCGCTCCAATAAGGTCTGGCTGATCAATTCAGGCATGTATCTCGCTGGTTTGCTGATGATGGGTGCTATTCTGACACTCTGGTAAAGGGCTAATGAACCCTCAGCAGCTCCCTAAGATGGTGGGTATGACTGAGAAGGATTGGTCCGACTCAATAAAAAGATTAGAGGCGTCTTAATCCAAGCAACAGCTTTAGGACACCGCGGATCTTTTGTTCCCAGGATCCTCCGATGACCTTGACCAGACCGATCCACCTGCGATAAATGAATCCTGGCACTGGTGTATAATAGAACTGCTTGTTCAGCGGCAAGTAATCGTTGACGATGGCCCGGGCTTCTGTCATTTCAAGGAGTCCCAATTCTCCATGGGTACGACCCACTCCACTTTCTTTAAATCCACCCCAGGGCAGGTTTGGGATGCCATGGGAAACCAGATGATTATTGATCATGACCACGCCCGCTTGAATTTCAGAAGCGATTTTGCGGCCCTGGCGGTGATGTTTGGTGAAAACGGAGGCACTGAGTCCCAGATCTGAATCATTGACCAGATCGATGGCCTCTTCAATGGTCTTGAAGGGCATGATGCCCAGAACGGGCCCAAAGGTCTCTTCCTGCATGATGCGCATGTCTTGCCTCACTTCAGTGAGCACCATGGCGGGCAAGGCTCCCAGAACCTTGGTGTCAACCTTGGATTTAGCGCTAATATCCGCTCCAAGTTGAACCGCTTCATCCACCATGGCCTGAACCGATTTGGCCTGTTTGATGGTGGTCATGGTCCCGATCTGGGTTTCCTTGTTTGCCGGATCGCCGACTTGCAGTGCTTCAACCCGCATCTTTAATAGTTTCATAAATGATTTGTATACATCGCGATGAACATAGATGCGCTCGATGCCGGCGCAGGACTGGCCTGAATTGGAGAGGCCGGCCCAGACGGCAGCATTGGCTGCCTTTTTCAGGTTGGCATCTGCACAAATGATCATGGCGTCATTGCCGCCCAGTTCCAATGAAAGCGGGGTCAGGGATTCGGCCGCCTTTTTCATCAATAGTTTTCCCACGGGCACGCTGCCTGTAAAGAAGAGTTTATCGATGCCCGCTTCAAGGAAGGCATCGCCTGCCAGACGTCCCGGCACATTGACTTGTACAAACAGATCAGGGGGCAGGTCACCGGCATCTACAATTTTCTGAATGATCTGGCCAACCATCTGGGTCTCTGAAGCGGCTTTGAAGAGCAGGCCATTTCCAGCCATGAGGCCCATAAGGATCTCATGCATGGGGATGGCCAGAGGGTAGTTCCAGGGTGAAATGATGCCCACCACACCCAGGGGAACCTGCTGGAGCCGATTGCGGGTGAACAAGCTGAAGATATGGGAGCCTTTGATCCGTCTTTCCCGCAGGACGCGCGCGGTGTGCTTAATGTAATAATCAAAGGCGATGACGGCGGAGGAAACCTCAGTGAGATATGCATCTGCAAGGGTCTTCCCATTATCCTGGGAGATGAGCTTGGCGTAGGTCTCCCCATGTTCAACCAGGTGCCGCTGCATTTTCCGCAAATGGGTTCCCCGCTCAGCAAAGGATTTTTGAGCCCACATCATTTGAGCTTTGCGGATGCGGGGGATGGCAGTTCGAATATCCTCTACAGTGTTGAGGGGAATTTGGCCCAGGGTTTCTCCCGTTGCCGGGTTGGTTGATTCGGTTCGTTCTTTGTCTGGCATATCGCTTTTCTCCAATAGCTGAAAAGGTATTGTTGGTAAAAGGGATTAGAAGGATTTT
>JGI11705J14877_10001110_pt1 | contig 15635 bp, 13 predicted proteins | sample Etolaghawater15m_FD_14877 | JGI IMG/M metagenome (IMG submission 14877) | reverse complement strand
GTCCACAGCCGTTCCCTCATGCTCAAAATTCGTTTCATATTTAGAAGCGCATTTTGCAATGAGATTGTCAGCAACGAAGACCTTATTGACATAATGTCCCTCAACGATCACCTCAGCATCATCTTTAAACATATCAGGGATCACTCCCTGGTATGTCACCGGCACAGATGCAGAATCCTGTTCAATGTTAAAATTCACCTTCATCGGATCAAGGAGATCAATGCTCCCGGCCTGAACTAGTCCGCCCAGCTTTACCCGGCTGCTTTCATTAATGTGCTCAGCGGCCTGCAGATCGGAAACAGTGACGTAATACACCTCATTCCCGCTCAGACTGGACATGGTCCAGTAAATAAGCGCCGCGATGATCACGAAAATACCGGCTCCTATTTTAATACCTCTGTTCATGTATGTCCCTTTATTTTTTTTTCGTCAAAATATACAATAAAAATGTGATATTTGTAGTCATTATTGGAGCGCTTTTTTCAAATTCAGCCACTGATCGAAGTCGAGGCCGTACTGTGCGAGGCTGTCTCTTCCGTCCCAGCTGCCGTGGAAATCACTGCCGCCGCTGAAAAAGCCGACATGCTGTGCAAATTGTGTATGAATGCTGTCCCGCATCTTCGAGTCATGATTCGGGTGATAGAGTTCCACCCCGTCGAGTTTTTCTTCCATAACATGCTGTATGAGAGTCTCATTCCAGTAGAGCCCGGGGTGAGCGAGGACAGCCACTCCTCCGGCCTGACGAATGAGCTGAACCCCTTCGGACAGCGACATCCGGTGTTTGGGAACATAGGCGGGACCGTTGGTGCTGAGATATCTGCTGAAAGCCTCCTGCATGCTTTTGACATAACCTTTTTCGAGAAGGACCCTGGCGATATGAGGACGGCCGAGGGCACCGTCATCTTCTGTCCTGCCGCTGAGTATTTCTGCCGGCTGCAGCGGCATGCCGAGGTCCCGGAGTTTGGCGCAGATCTTCTCAACCCGTTCTGTCCTGACCCGTCGGTATAGAGTCAGGTTTTCAATGAGTGCCTTATTGTCCGTATCGAAATCATAGCCGAGGAGGTGAATATCCTGGTCCTTGACCGTGACACTGAGTTCCACACCGCTGATACATCTGCCGTTGAAATGTTCTCTGAATTCCGGGATGCCGTCGATACAGTCATGATCTGTCAGTGCGGCGACCTGAACCCTGAGCCCGTTCAGTTTTTTCGCGAGTGCTGCTGGTGCGAGGACGCCGTCACTGGCCGTGCTGTGCATGTGCAGATCTGCATAGACAGTATTTTGCTGAGTAAACCAGGACATATCAGAATTCGCTCTTTTCCTCCCAGGTTCCGAAGACGTCCTTGAAAGCGTCGACAATCTCTCCGAGTGTGCATTCATTTCTGACGGCCTGCAGGAGGGGCTCCATGACATTGCTTCCCTCTGCAGCGGCTCTGCGCAGCTCATTTAAACTGTTTTCCGCGGCCGGGGTATTTCTCTCACTTCGAATCTGACGGATTTTTTCAACCTGCATGGTCTCAACCGTGCTGTCGATCTCCAGGATGGGGATATCAAGTGTTTCGTTTTCCTTCACGAAGTCATTGACTCCGACGGTGATCCGCTGTCCGTTCTCCTGTTTTTTGTGTCCCTGATAGGACGCGTGGGCGATCTCGCGCTGAGGATAGCCTGCCTCAATGGCCGGAATCATGCCGCCCAGTTCCTCGAGTTTGGAAAAGTAGGCTTCCGCCTCCGCTTCCAGACGGTCGGTGAGGGCCTCGACATAATAACTTCCTCCCAAAGGGTCCACCACCGAGGCTGTGCCTGTTTCATAGGCCAGTACCTGCTGGGTTCTGAGAGCGATCTCCACTGCTTTCTCAGTGGGTAGTGCAAGGGTTTCATCCATAGAGTTCGTATGCAGACTCTGGGTGCCGCCGAGGACCGCACTCAGGGCCTGAAAAGCGACCCGTGCAATATTGACCTCAGGCTGCTGAGCCGTCAGTGAACAGCCGGCAGTCTGAGTATGAAAGCGGAGCATCCAGCTCTTTTCCTTTTTGGCAGCATATTTTGTCCGCATTCTTTTGGCCCAGATACGCCTGGCAGCCCGGTATTTTGCGATTTCTTCGAAAAAGTCACTGTGGGCGTTGAAAAAGAAACTCAGTCTGGGTGCGAATTCATCCACATCCATGCCTGCTTTCACGGCATACTCAACGTAGGTAAATCCGTCAGCCAGGGTAAAGGCCAGCTCCTGAGCCGCCGTGGAGCCGGCTTCCCGAATATGGTAGCCGCTGATGCTGATGGTATTGTAAAGGGGCATGTGATCACTGCACCATTTCATCATGTCTGTGATCAGCCGCATACTGGGTTCAGGCGGGTAGATCCATTCCTTCTGAGCGATGTACTCCTTGAGGATATCATTCTGAAGGGTGCCTCGCAGCTGCTCTGCTGATACACCCTGTCTTTCCGCAGTGACAATATAGAAGGCCAGGGCAATAATGGCTGTGCTGTTGATGGTCATGGATGTGGACACCCGGTCCAGAGGGATTCCGTCAAAGAGCGTTTCAAAATCCCGGATACTGGAGGTGCTCACGCCGCATTTTCCCACTTCTCCGAGACTCATGGCGTGGTCAGGGTCATAACCCATGAGGGTCGGCATGTCGAAAGCGACACTGAGCCCGGTCTGACCTTCCCGAAGCAGGAATTTGAAGCGCTGATTGGTCTGTTCCGGGGTTCCGAATCCGGCAAACTGTCTCATGGTCCACAGCCTGCCCCGGTAGAGGTTGGGGTGGATTCCGCGGGTATAGGGATATTCACCGGGAAAACCCAGCTTTTCCTCATAGCTCCCTTCCAGATCATCCGGAGTGTAGAGGATCTCATTGTCCAGTCCGCTCAGAGTCTGAAAATCGTAATCGCGGGCTTTTGCCGATGCGGCCTTTTCCTGCCATCGCTTTTTCATTTCATCGCTCATGTGGCTCTCCGCTGTTTATTGCTTCTGTTTCCTGATCAGTACAGGGCCTTGAATTTCTCCGCCAGTTTGTCTGCACTCAGTCCCGCATCATCCAGAATCAGCTTACGCGCTCCGTGGGTGATGTAGGCATCGGGAAGGGTGATGGCTTTTACTCTGCATTTTGTGCCGATCTCAGAGGCCATCCTCATGACGGCGCTGTGCAGTCCGCCGCCGGGGCTGCCTTCCTCCACCGTGACCACCATATCATGAGTGCTGAAAATCTCTTTGAGCATCTCGCTGTCCAGCGGTTTGATGAAGCGGGCATTTACAAGCGTTGGATCGATCTTCCTGGAGGCAATGGCTTCGATCGCTTCACGGCTTTCTTTTACCATGGAGCCGACGGCCAGAACAGCCAGTTTTTTTCCGGATCTGAGACGTTCCCATGTCCCTGTGGGGATGCTTATCAGTTCTCCACCCGGATCATAGGCAATACTGTTGTCTCTGGGATAGCGAATGAAGTAGGGTGCTTCGGTCTCAGAGAGAGAACTGTGCATCAGTGCTCTCAGCTCGTTGCCGTCCTTGGGAGCCGTCACAATGGCTCCGGGCAGCATGCTCAGATACGTGAGGTCAAAGACGCCGTGATGTGTCGGCCCGTCCTCTCCCACCAGACCGGCCCGGTCGATGCAGAAGGTGACCGGCAGTTTCTGTAGAGAGACATCATGGAAGATCGAGTCCACTGCCCTCTGGAGAAAAGTGCTGTATATTGCGGTGAAGGGCCGGATCCCATTGGCCGCCAGACCCGCAGAGAAGGTGACCGCATGCCCTTCGGCAATGCCGACATCAAAGCTGCGATCAGGAAATTTTTCCATAAAAATGTTCATGCCGGTCCCGTCACACATGGCCGCAGTCACACCCACAACCTCCGGATGTGCTTCCGCAATCTCAGTCAGTGTATTTCCGAAGACCTCCGTATAGCCCGCCACAGAGCTTCCTCCGCCTGAAACAGGACCTCTGCCTTTGATGCCGTGGAATTTTGCAGGATCCTTTTCCGCTTCTGCCAGACCCTTGCCCTTTTTGGTGAGGATATGCAGAAGAACAGGCGTTTTGATGGTCTTCAACTTCTGAAGACTGTCGATAAGCCCCGGCAGATCATGACCGTCCAGGGGTCCGAAATAACGGAAACCCATTTCATCAAAAATAACCCCCGGCACGACAAGCACCTTCAGGCTCTCCTCTATCTTGCGCATGGTCTGGCGCAGAAACAGTTTCCCTGGCAGCCGGTTTGTCAGATCCCACAGTTCGTCCCTGATCCTGTTGTACAGGGGGTTGGTCACCACTTTGTGCAGGTGTTTGGAAATGGCTCCCACATTGGGAGAAATACTCATTTCATTGTCATTGAGGATGACCATCAGCTGTCGGCGCAGGTGGCCGGCATTATTCAGCCCCTCGTAGGCGAGACCGCCGGTGAGTGCCCCGTCACCAATTACTGCGACGACATTTCTGTCTTTCTTCATCAGATAATTAGCGAGACTGAATCCAAGTCCTGCCGAAATGGATGTGGATGCATGCCCGGCACCGAAGGCATCATAGGGGCTTTCCGTCCGTTTCTGAAAACCGCTGATCCCGCCGTACTGCCGTATGTTCTTCAGAGATTCACGCCGTCCGGTCAGCACTTTCCAGGGATACGCCTGATGGCCGACATCCCAGAGAATACTGTCTTCCGGTGTGTCAAATACATAAAGCAGGGCGATCGTCAGTTCCACGACGCCGAGTGAGGGGGCCAGATGCCCGCCTGTCTTTGAAATGCTCTCGATAATATAATGACGCAGTTCCTCAGCCAGCAGCTGCAGCTCGGGAATGCTTAATGTCTTCAGATCATTGATTCGATCAATGGTGTTCAGTAACCGGTATTCCATGATTCTTCCTGATCTTTTCTATGAAATAGGCATGTATGCGGGTATCGCCCGTCAGTTCCGGATGGAAAGCACATGCCATGTGTTTATCATTTTCAACCCACACCGGCTGCCCTTCCAGACTCGCAAGAACGCGAATGTCCGGTCCGACACTTCGAATGCGGGGCGCCCGGATAAATACCGCCTGAAAGGGCGGATTCAGAGATCCGGTCACTTCTGTTTCAAAACTCTCAGTCTGCCGCCCGTAGGCATTCCTTATCACGCTGACATCCAGGATATTCAGCTGCCTGACCCGTGTATCCTCAACTCCGTGTCCCATCAGGATCAGTCCTGCGCAGGTGCCGAAAACAGGTTTCCTCTCCGCGAAAGCGCGGATGTCCTCATAGTGAAGACGGAAACCGAAGAATTTGGTCAGAACCGTGCTTTCTCCCCCGGGAATGATCAGAGCTTCGATCTGCTCCAGGTCCTCCGGATAGAGCACCGTCACCGCTTGCAGCTGCAGTTTCCTCAGAATAGCTGCATGGGCTGCATAGGCTCCCTGAATACCGAGAATACCGATCTTCAATGGATCACCAGCCTCGCTTTGCCAACTGTTCGTCTTCCGGCAGCAGTCCCGCAACCTTCCCGATCATGGCATCTTTCAGACCCTTGCTCACCTCCAGAAGGACAGCAGGGTCCTGATAATAGGTGACAGCCTTAACGATGGCCTCGGCCCGGGCAGACGGATCACTGCTTTTAAAAATGCCGCTGCCCACAAACACAGCTTCCGCCCCCAGCTGCATCATCAATGCGGCGTCGGCCGGTGTGGCCACACCGCCGGCGGCAAAATTCGGAACGGGCAGTCTTCCGCTGGATGCTACCTCCTGAACGATCTCAAAGGGGGCGCCGAGGCGCTTTGCCTCCGCCATCAGTTCCTCCTTGTCTAGAGTGGTCAGACGACGGATCCCCATATTCACCTCGCGCATGTGCCGCACGGCTTCAATGATATCCCCGGTGCCGGCCTCGCCCTTGGTCCGCATCATCGCAGCCCCTTCACCGATGCGCCGCAGCGCTTCACCCAGGTTTCGGCATCCGCAGACAAAAGGCGCCGTAAAATCATGTTTCCAGATGTGATTCTCCGCATCCGCCGGTGTCAGAACCTCAGATTCATCGATAAAATCAATGCCCAGCTCCTGAAGGATCTGCGCCTCCGCAAAGTGGCCGATCCTGCATTTGGCCATGACCGGTATGGACACAGTGTTCTGGATATCAATGATCATCTCCGGATCACTCATTCGGGCTATACCGCCGAACTCCCGTATGTCACTGGGAATCCTCTCCAGTGCCATCACAGCCGCGGCTCCGGCATCCTCCGCGATCTTTGCCTGCTCTGCGTTTGTCACGTCCATGATCACCCCGCCCTTGAGCATTTCAGCGAGTCCGATCTTGACCTTAAATGATGCTTTTTCCATTTTAATCTCCTAAAGCATTATAATAAAATAAGTTACAAATTCTTAAGATAGTGGACGGCTTCATTGATCACCTCATCCGGTGTGCTTGCTCCGGCGGTGATCCCGACTTTATCCCCTTTTCTGAACCATGAGGCCTCGATCTCCTCGGCACCTGAGATCATATAGCTGCGCTCGTTCACTTTCTTCGACACAGACAGAAGCCGCTTGGTATTTGCACTGGTCGTGCTGCCGATGACAATGATGACGTCATTGTCTCTGCTGATCCTCTTCACCTCGGTCTGATTCAGGGTAGTCGGATGACAGATGGTGTTCAGAACCCTCAGGTCATGAGTCTTTTCCACCAGAGCGCTGATGATTTCCTGAACATTCTCAAGCATCTGAGTACTCTGTGTGACAAGCCCCGCCTTTTTCATCTTCGGCAGAGGATCCACATCCTCGGGGGAGGAGACAATGATCGGTTCCTTGATCTGTGATGCGATTCCCATCACTTCCTCATGCCCCTTGTCTCCGACGATGATGACCTGCCGTCCCTCGGATTCCAGTTCCTTCACATCATTGTGAATCAGGGTCACCAGAGGACAGGTGGCGTCGATGGTCTGAAGGCCCAGCTTCTCAGCTTCCTCAACCGTGTGTTTTTCTGTGCCGTGGGCACGGAATAGAAGGGGATAATCCCGGGCTTCCTTCAAATCATTTATCACAACGGCACCCCGGGAACTCAGATCATTCACAACCCGCTCATTGTGAACAATATCACCCAGCAGATAGATCTTTCCGTGCTCCTCCAGAGCTGTTTCCGCCTTCTTCAGCGCGTTGCGGACACCGAAGCAGAAACCGCAGCCCCTCGCGAGGTCAATTTTCAAGTCAAGTTGAAGTTTTAATGTCATCCTTTTTCAACCTTATACTTTGCCAGATGTTCCCTCACAGCAGGCAGAACCCGCGCCGGGGCATCCCTGAATGGAAAATCCGGCGTGGCACCGCAGGCAAAGGGATGCCCGCCTCCGCCGAAGCGCCGAGCAACAGCCGCCATTTCGATCTGTCCCTTGCTGCGCCAGTTCAGGCGTGTGCTGCCGTCATCCCGTTCCTTGATCATCATGGCCACTTCCACACCCCTGATGCTGCGGATCATGTCACTGAATCCGTCTGTATCATCCTGTCGGGCGCCGTGCCTCTGCATCATTTCCAGTGAGATGTTTGCCCAGGCCAGACGACCCTCACAGTCGATCTGCAGAGACTGAAGCACCTCACCGAGCAGCTGCATCCTGGGGAGACTGTAACTCTCATAGGCCTGTGTGTATATAAAGCTGGGATCAATATCGTAGCTCAGAAGCGCTGCTGCGATACGATGTGTCTCCGCACTGCTGTTGTTATAGCGGAAATTGCCTGTGTCCGTGACGATGGCCAGGTAGAGCGCCTCGGCAATATTCCGGTTCAGACGGTCCGGAGAGCTCTCTTCCATGAATCTGAACAGGATGCTGCCGGTCGAACAGCTGCCGGTGTCAACGATTTCCTGTGTGTAATGCGTTTCCCCCATCGATGGATGATGGTCAATGCTGATAATGGAGCGGCCGGCCTTCAGAGCCCGCTTTCCGATCTCTCCGCAACGGCTGAAATCCCCGATGTCCAGGCAGATCAGCAGGTCACAGCTGTCCACATAAAAACCGTGCTGCTCTGAAATGTACTTCTGAACTGCAGCCGATCCCTGAAGAAAATCAAAGGAAGAAGGTGTGGCACTTATATTTAGAATATGTACAGATTTGTTCAGACCCTTCAGGTAGTGAAACAATGCAATCTCACTGCCGATGGCATCCCCGTCCGGATTGATATGCGCAGTAAGGACAAAGGTCTGTGCCAGTTCAATACGCTTCGCCAGCTCCCTGAAGGAACCTGTCCTGTGTGATACTGTCATCTTTCTGCCCTGTCTCCGGATCTGTCGGCGGCTCGTTTTTCTTCCCCCGGAACTGCGCCGAAATAATGTTCGGGAAAAGATAGAAATCTACGCTAATTGATGAATTAAGTCAAACGATTGATGCCGATACTGAGGGGTATTTACTCAGCTTTGCACTCTGTTTTTCACAATCGGGTGCTCAGCATAGTTTCCCCGGTATTCCGGATCCACGAGAACTGCGATATGCGCCATCAGATCACGGCCCATTTCATTCGCATACTCTTTGTTCTGAGCCCAGTTTCCTTCAAGTGTCTTCAGCCTGAAGGGTCGGCCGATCCGCACTTTGATTCTGGGGCGTCTCAACCTTTTCCAGTATCTGGAGGGATCGATCTGTCCACTGATACCGACAGGGATGATAGGGACATCCGCTTTGAAGGCCATGAACACGACACCCGGCTTTGCATCGGTGATCTCCGTCTGCTGCATGCCCCCCTGGGGAAAGATGCCCACGAGCTGCTGATCCTTCAGTTTCTGAAGCGCAATATTCACCGTTTTCCGTTCAAAATTATTCCGGTTAACCGGAATGCTGCCGTAGAGACGGACGATCCAGCGTATCCTTAAGTCCCATCGGAAATCATTGGCGGCAATAAAATAGACCGGTCTGAAAATGGATGCAATGATCGCCGGCGGTTCCCACCAGCTGAAATGATTGGCTGCGATAATGGCCGGTCCCTGATCAGGGATATTTTCACTGCCCTCCACTTCCACACGCATCATCAGCCGCAGGACCGGTCTGGCCACAGCAGCAATGAAGCGCATGAAACCCGGACTTCTCTGTGACACTTTATTCATTGAAAGGCTGTATTCCCAGTCTCTGCAGATATTCGTCATTCTGAAGGAGTTGAAGCGCCGTCTGCACAGTCTCATCGCTGCCGACGGTCTGTTCGACCCTTCCTTTCTGTCCACCGTAGAAGGCGGCCATCTCTGCGGCGAGAAACCGGACGATATCCGCGCGGTGTTCTGACAGCAGGTCAGAGCTCTCAGTATTCAGCTCCTTGCGAAGCAGTCTAAACGCCTCTCGAAAAGCAGTTTCGCTGTCTGACTGCAGTTCTTCGTAGTCTTTTTCCAGTTCGTCCAGTTTTTTCTCAAGAGGGGTCTCAAAGCGGTAGTCTCTACGGCTGAGGAAGGCCTCAAACTCGCTGAAATAGCGGGCGTCACTGTTGTAATCTGTAAAATCAGGGTATTTCATCATGTATTCCCTGGCAAAGTCAGTGAACATGAATTTCCGCCATAGATCAACAACGAAGGGATGGATCTCAGCTGAAACAACAGAGGAGTCAGGCACAATGCCCCCGCTGTTCGGCAGTTCGCGACCGCCGCGGCTCCGATAGATCTCACTGCTCTCGGCGCTTTCCTTAAGGATCTGACTGTCTGAAAAATAGTCCCGTTTCTGTATCATCCGTCCGGAGGGAATGAAGTATTTGGATGTGGTGACCTTGATGGACGATGAGTCATCCAGAGGGAAGATATTCTGAACCAGTCCTTTGCCGAAACTGCTGCGTCCGATGATCAGTCCCCGGTCCAGATCCTGCACGGCTCCGGCGACAATCTCCGATGCGGAAGCAGATCCGTGGTTGACGAGGATGGCGACCCGGTCGTCACTGTCCAGAACCGGATCCTTCTGCAGCTTGAAATCCCTGTTCGCTCCATGGAAGAGACCACGGGTATAGACAACCCGTTCTCCCTTCGGCAGAAAGACGTTGAGGACCTCCACCGCCTGATCCAGGAGACCCCCGGTGTTGTTTCTCAGATCCAGGATGATTCGGTCCATACCTTCTCTGTTCAGGCTGTCCGCAATGGCCCGGAACTGCTCTGCGGCATGTCGGCTGAAACCGTTGAGTTTGACATAGCCGGTCCTGTCCCCGATAAAGCCCGCAAAGGGGATCTCTCGGACCTCAATGGTACCGCGGGTCAGACTGAAGACGATCTCGCTGTTCGAAAGACCTCTCCAGATGGTGAGTTCCACCTGAGAGCCGGCGGGACCTCGGATCTTTTCCGCCAGGTCATCGATGCGTCCTCCCCGTGTCCAGAGACTGTCTATGCGCATGATCCTGTCGCCGGGCTGAATGCCTGCTTTCCAGGCCGGACTGTCCTCCATGGGACTTATGACGGATAGGGTGTCACTGCGCATACCGATCTGAATACCCACACCGCCGTACTCCCCCCGGGTGATCATGTCCATGCGGAATTTCTGCTGATGTTCCAGATACACGGTGTAGGGATCCAGTTCATCTGTCATGCCTTCGATGGCCGCCTGACTGAGTTCGAGAGGATCCAGTTTGTCAGCGTAATTGGTGTAGAGAATGGCAAAGGCCCGAAGCATTCTGTTCTGCGCTGCCATGACCTCTTTCCGTTCATTTGCCTGCAGGCTTACGGCGCTGACCAGGAAGAGCAGGGTCAGCATGAACAGAAGTCCGTTTCTGAGGGATCGAGGAATGTATATCATATTTTTATCTGTCCTTGAATATGTGCATTTCAGTGCAGGGATTTTTTTAATCTGCGCTGCACTTCAGAAATGATCTTTTCGTGTATTTTCTCTACTCCGTCTGAAGCATCGAGGACGATGAATCTGTGCTTCTCAGCTTCCGCGATGTTCAGAAAACCTGCCCGGACCCTGCGGATAAAATCGCTTCCTCCGCTTTCCATCCTGTCCAGACTTCTGTGCTTTCCGGCTCTGGCAAGTCCAGTCTCGGGATCCAGATCCAGCAGAACTGTGAGATCGGGTACAAGGGAATGGGATCCGATCCTGTTCAGATCCTTTATCAGATCCTCAGGCAGAGAACGTCCAAAGCCCTGATAGGCTGTCGTCGAGTCATAAAAACGGTCGCTGATCACCTGCCGGCCTGACTGCAGTGCTGGAAGGATCTGCTCTGTGACCAGCTGGCTTCTCGCCGCAGCATACAGCAGGCATTCCGTCACCGCATGCATCTGCATGTGCCGCCTGTCCAGAAGTATGTCACGGATGCGTTCGCTTATGTCTGTCGTACCGGGGTCCCGGAGCATCAGAACCTCTTCCCCGATGCTGATAAACCAATCCCGGAGCTTTTCTATCTGCGTACTCTTGCCGCTTCCGTCCACACCTTCAAAACTGATAAAGAGATTCGATCTCAATTCTCAACGGCCCCTTCCTGAATCCATACGTAGATAAGGTCCTGATCATCCTGCTTCAGTTCCGACCCTCCCAGGGGCATTCTTCGGGACAGATCGTCTGTGGATATGACATCATAGAGCAGGCTGTTATGTGGATCCCCGGGCAGGACGATCCCATCCCCGCTGTCCATGGAAATGCTGGAAAAGATCCCGCTGTAGGATTCCAGATTCACCCCGCCGTTATTGTTCTCACTGCTGTGGCACATGACACAGCGGCTCAGCAGAATGGGGTGTATATCTTCACTGTAACTGACATTAACAGGTTTATCATCCGCTTCTGTGCAGCCGAGAACGCTGAGCAGGGTCAGTGCGCCCAGGAGAGCAGGCATCAGACGGCATTTTTTTCTCATTCTAAACTCCCACTTTTTTCAGGTAGTACTCATTACGGGTAGTACTCATTACGGGTAGTACTGCAGTCCTGTACTGCTGGCGATTCCCGGGCCGCCGTAGTGAAAAAAAGACAGGTACATTTTCCATTTCCCGATGCGGTAGGCAGCACCTGCCGCAAGACCGGCCAGAAAATCATCGCCCAGACTCTGTGTCTGGACATCCTGCCTTTGCAGACTGAGTCCGCCGTATAGATCCAGAAGAGGATCTGGACTGGCGTAGATGCCGATCCGGGTACGGCTGATATCAAAAGGGCCTTCATGTGTATGATCGATATTCAGGCTGGCCGGAAGATAGGCTAACTGCCTGCTGAACCCGGCCTGATAGCTCTGTGGACCCTCGGGATATGCAGCCAGACTGAGACTCAGACGGTTTTTCCCGTCCAGACTGCGAAGCTGCAGGCCGTAGTGTCCATAGCTGTCCGAATAGCTCCTGTCGTCAATGGACAGTCTGCTCAGAATGACGCTGTATCCCGCTGAAAGTCGTCCGGACAGGTGAACAGACGCATTGGCGAGGTACTGTGTATGCCCTGCGCTGAAGGATCCGGTAAGGGCTCCCTGTTCATCCCGGGCATCAAAGGTCCCGAACATCTCATGATTGACGGAGATCGCCGCGGTGACTTTGGAACGGATCCGGGCTGAAGCGGAGACCTGTGCGATACTGATGGAGGCAGGCAGTACAGTGATATGGCTCTCAAAACGCCAGGGTCCGGGTATGGACGCCGCAGGATCGGTCCAAATAGAAGAAGGTCCCTCTGACAGGGCCGAACCCGCTCCGGCCAGCCCGTTCTGCCAGGTGACGGCTCTGTTCTCAAAGCGTGCATTCTGCCCCTGCACTGCCGAATGGAAAAGCCCGCTGAAAGCGAGAATTATCATGATAAGTCGGCAGGCTGAAAGGATCTTGGCTTGTTTCATAAGCATAAATATAAAGATTAATTCGGTGTCCGGCTGTCATTTTTAAGTGCTTCTTCCAGGGCCTCCTCTTGATCCCACTCGCTAAAACGCCGCCTGCTGTAGCGTTTTTTCCGCCACCACGCGGCCATGACCAGAACCGGAGCCAGAGCCCATAGATAGCTGTAGGTATCGAGAAGAACATAGGGTCTGTAATGCGTTTCGGCCCATTTCCGCCAACTGATATCGAACAGTTCTTCATCAAAACCGTAGACGTCCTGAAGCGATTGATCATAGTATGTATGCGGCAGCAATCCAAGAAATTCGATGAATTTCTCCATTCCGAATTCATCGATGAGCCAGTTGAAGGCACTCTGACTCTGGGCATAGGCAAGGTTCGCTCTGCGCTGATCAAAATGCAGAACCTCATCGACTTTGGAGAGTCGAATCAGATCTCCCCAGACCACCGCATGCCCCAGCTGTATTTTCTGGTTGAAGCTGAGGGGGCCCGCGAAGGACTGGGCAAGACCCTCATTCATCCAGCGCGGAAAATAAATTCCCCGGATCTTCGGCAGGATCGCAAGGTGCATCAGCTCATGGGCCAGGGTACGGCGGTATTCCTCAAGGTCCTGACGGCTCAGCTCCGGGCTCTTTAAAACAATGAGGCTCTCACTGTATTTCGCCGCGGCAAGTCCCCAGTGAGGAAATTCAGGATGCAGCAGGTCCCTGAATGCCTGAGCTGAACCGGCTATACGGATGGTGAAAGGATCCGGCTCCAGTCCGTAGAGATCGCGGATCTCCCTCAGCAGGTCATCGGTCTGAACACGGAGATTCTTCAACCACGGTTTCGTGCTGTCTGCGCTGAGGATCCTGTAGGATGGAGGCTCCAAACTGCGAACAGTTTCTGTCGCAAATCCCTCTGAAAAGAGTTGCCCTGGATTGATAAAGATTAGGAAAATAAATAGATAAGTGAAGAATCTGAGAAGGCTTGACGGGGTTCTGAGCTCCGGAAGCGGGAATATCATCACAGTGTACTTCATGAAATTTTCGATGTCGCCTACCTGCCTGTCAGACCATGGACACAGGGTCTACGTTATACTGAATCCGCACCCCGCTCTGGGGAGTGAAATCCCTGCTCCCGGCCAGAACATTTCGCAGCATTCTTCCGGATGTATCCGTCAGCCGGGGACTTTTCAGAAGGATCTGCCAGCGAGTCTGTCCCTGTATCCTTTCTACAGCCGCCGGTGCGGGGCCCAGGAGCTGAAGCGAGGGCTGTAGATTCTGGGACCGGATAAAATCTGCCAGCCGACGGCTCTCATTCTGAACCGACTCACTGTTCCGCCCGGATATCCGGATCAGGGCCAGGCGGCTGAAGGGAGGGTAGAGCAGTTCCTGCCGCAGTGACAGCTCCTGTTCATAAAACGTTTTCAGATCGCCGGAGGCACTCAGATCGATGGCTGCCATGGCGGGGTCATAACTCTGGATCAGGACCCGCCCCGCCTTATCTCCGCGGCCGCTGCGTCCGCTGACCTGATAGATGAGCTGAAACAGGTGTTCTGAAGATCTGAAATCAGGAAATCCCGCACCGATATCCGCATTGATGATGCCCACCAGTGTCACATTGGGAAAATCCAGACCTTTGGCAATCATCTGCGTACCGAGGAGAATGTCATATTTGTGATCTTCAAAGTCATTGAGGATCGTGACATGGGCATTCCTGTTCTGAGTTGTGTCGTGGTCCATCCTCAGAATTCGGGCTTCCGGCATGATCTTCTGCAGATGCTCTTCCACCCTCTGTGTACCCAGACCCTTCATACTGAGGCTTTCTCCGCAGTGGGGACAGCGGTAGAGGGGCTCTCTCGCCGCACCGCAGTAGTGGCATCGCAGCAGATTGACCCGCTTATGGTATGTGTAGTTCACGGAACAGGTTGTACACTGCACAGCCTTCCCGCAGTGGCGGCACTGCTGAACGGAATGATAACCCCGCCTGTTCTGGAGCAGGATGATCTGTTCTCCCCGGGCAAGAGTATCCCGCATCATCTGAGAAAGGCGCCTGGAAAGAACACCGTCCTGTGCATCTGTACTCATATCCGCTATTTCCACAGCCGGCTGACCGGCACTGCCGAAGCGGGATTTCAGTGTGAAGAGATGCAGCTTGTCAGTGGCAGCGAGCTGCCAGCTTTCCAGGGAGGGTGTGGCGGAACCCAGTACCACAGGGATCGAGAGCATCTTTCCCAGCATGAGCGCAGCGTCCCGGGCATGGTAGCGGGGGCTGGGATTCTCCTGTTTGTAACTGTTCTCGTGTTCTTCATCGATGACAATAAGTCCAAGATCTGAAAAGGGGGAGAAAAGAGCGCTGCGGGCTCCGACAATGACCCGGGTTCTTCCGGAACGGACCCTTTCCCAGGTCCAGATTCTCTGTGAGGGGCTCATCTGACTGTGCCAGATACTGACCTTTTCTCCGAAGACCGAACGGAATCGGGCCGCGATCTGCGGCGTCAGACTGATCTCCGGCACCAGAATGAGGACATCCCGATCCTGTTTTAGCACCGCTTTTGCCATTTCGATGTACACTTCGGTCTTGCCGCTGCCGGTGACACCGTGTATAAGGGCCGGATAAAAGCGGTCACGGTTGCCGAGTACCGACTCAACCAGCGTCTGCTGCTCTTCTGTGAGTGTGACGTTCTTTTCCCGGAGGGGGAAGTTCCTGTCAAAGGGGTCGTCATTTTTTTCGATCAGCAGTTTTCCGAGGATTCCCTTTTTCTGCAGTGTGGCGATAGGGGAGGCCGAGCAGCCAGTCTCTCTGCGTATCAGTGCGGCGCTGCTCATGTTCCCCGGCTGCGTTCTGAGAAACTGAAGTACACGGAACTGAGCAGGAGGGAGTGTCCCCTCAGGCTCTGTGATAATTTTCAGCATCTCCCGGTTACGTTCAGATGTTTTTTTCGGCCAGGCATTCTCAATTCGCAGGATTTTTTC
>JGI11705J14877_10001105_pt1 | contig 15683 bp, 2 predicted proteins | sample Etolaghawater15m_FD_14877 | JGI IMG/M metagenome (IMG submission 14877) | reverse complement strand
ATCCTGTCAAACTTGATGGTTGTGTTGAAATCCCTCACCAGGTCATTGCCCAGGTTGGCGTAGGCCTTGGCCACGTCTGTTGGGGTTGATCCATCCGCCTTACCGCCTGTTATGGTCACCGTTGGTGTGGTAGAATATCCAAATCCTATGCCTGTCACCGTGATAGATGTCACTGATCCACCCGTGATCGTGGCTGTGGCCGTTGCCGAAGTCGAGTCGTCGCCCGTGATTGTCACTGTTGGTGCTACCTCATAGCCCGATCCGCCATGGAACACCGTGATCGATTCCACGTGCTTCCTGTGGTAGTCATACCATAACTGCCATGGGTACTGCGTGAGCCTGGTGGCCTCCGTTGCTGGGTTGATGGATCTTATCTTGCTAATCGAATCGTCATAGAACGGTGGATTGTCGAAATCGGTGATCACACCGTCATGCTGTTCTGGTGCATTGTAGCCCAGTTTGTACTCTCTTAATTTTGTATGGAACGGTTTTACCTCGTTGATATAGCTCTCTATCCAACTATCTGTTCCTGTGGTATAAGTCTTCCTTTGATCAAACTGTCTCACTTTGTTGACCGCTGTTATGAAACTGGTCTTAAACATCCAATCAACATAAGTTTGTTGTTCTAAGACTTTCCTTAATCCTGTAAAAAATAATGTGTTGTACTCTACTTTTAGATCGCCAATAAACAAGTCATCTCTCAATGCCGTTAATATCTTTCTCGTCTCAGTAACCGGTTCTTGGTCAAAGGTGTTGTCGTCAAAGTTGTCCTCACCATCATAACCTGTGGCGTCTTGCGAATAGTCATAGAGCTTGGTGCTCAATCTAATTGTGCCGTTTTCCGTGCCCACGTTCTCCCAGCCCGTGGCTGTCCTCATGAACAGTTTCCAACCACCAGTGTCTGCGCTGGTCACTTTGACATGTTTTCCAACTGCTAGGTCGAGGGCGTCGAGCTCATACTCGAAGGTCACTTGTTTGTCGATAACGGTGTTCTCGTCGTGTGTCATGCCACCGTCGGTCTTGTACCAGTCGGTGTAACTCCAATAGTTGGATGTGTTGTATGTCTGTATCCTTGTCCTAGACCATTCCGTGCCGTCCCATTGGTATATCGCCCAATAGTTGTTTGCGGTCTCATCTGATTTCACAAGGTAGTTCACTGTTCCTGATAGATCTCCTGTGTTCAAGTATCCTAACTCAGCGTAGGTGTCTACTTGCCCGTCCCATAGTCCACTGGCGCTGGTCGGTTCTGGCTCCTTGGCGTCAAGATTTGATAGACTTATCTGTCCCACCAGTTGATTTTTCTTTAATACAGAGTTAGCATAGTCTATAATTTCTTTCAACGCAGAATATCTGTCTAAATACCAACTCTGCCTTGGTCTTATGTTATTTCCATATTTCTGATTCAGAGGTAGGTCCACATCCGGTACAAGATCTCCGGCTATATTCTTTCCACACAACGAATCCCACCAACGAGACTCCACTTGATGTCCAGGCCTGTAGTCCGGATCTCCTTCGCGTACCAGTTTCCATACAGAGTGTGCTTCGCCATCAAAATCATTTGTCCTGATGTCCACATTTAATACGATATCACTATTAACAAGAGGTCCAATGTTATTGAGGATCAATTTGTTAGTGTCAGTAACTGAATAATATTTGATATTTGTATTTTGCGGATTGCGGATTAAATTTGCCACAAATGCTGTTGTGTTCTTCCTATTAACCACTGAATTATTCGGTATAGAGGATCTATTTTTGACCCAAAAGTAATACCTGTTTACGAAAGTGTCTAACCTAGAGTTATACCGTTGTACGACAGTGAAATTATCTAACGCTTCTCCAGACACTGTAGCGACAGCACCCTCCTGCGTACCTGACAACAAGTTCCATTCCGTTGGAGTTAATTGAGACTCCGTCCACTCGTATATGTCTATACTGGATCCTGGAAATGTTTTACCCCAGTTATTGACCTTATATTCCTGTTTGTCTTGCTCGTACCATAACCATTTCACTGTGGAAAGATCCCACCATACCACACCGACACGGTCCTCTGCCCATGGAGTCTTGGCATTGGCCTCTGGGCCTGTGTTGTACACTGCCGGATCCCACGGAGATTTAATATTGATTTCCCTATCAGCAATACCTAGTATACGGCCTTTTACTGGATCATATAGATCATAGTAGTCCCTGATTTGTTTGGTCTTACTATCAAAATCAAATACCTGACCTAGTTTATCTGTATCTATTAAAGCAGTTTCTGTTGTGATATTCTTCCAAGCGTATTCGTCGAAAACCTTTAAATCATAACAATAAACTGATCCGTCGTTGCTCAAATTGATGTTACCTTCATCTTTTGGTGCTCCTATGAATAAGTTGTTGTCGATCATACACACACCTCTGCCGTAATCATCATTTTCTGAAACATTAACAGATACTAGTCTGTCATCTAGTATAAATTTCGTATTATAGACTGTGGCAGTATATACAGCACCTGATCCTGTGTTGAGATCTACTATGTTGGTGTCTTGTAAATCAAATGTTGTTTCACCTAGATCAAACTTCATTTGTCTAGGATTGGCTGATTTTTCAGCACCTATGGCCAATCTGGTTCCTGCTTGGTTTATAGACAGCGATGACCCAAACCTAGCATCAGATATGTCACCGGGTTCATTGATAGTTTGATCTAGTGTGTAGGTATTAGTAGATCCATCCCTGTTCCATTTGTAGACATACACAGCGCCCGCGTCGGCTTGATCTGTGTCATCAAAACCCGGTGATCCAATGACCAGTGTTGTTCCGTCCTTGCTCATCGCAATCGATTCTCCAAATGCTGTATTCAACGTTGAACCGTCACCGTCTACACCTGTCAAAGTCTGTGCTAATGCAAATGAATTCCGAGTGCTTCCATCTGAGCTTTGTGAAGTTCTTACAAATATTTCAACTTTACCAGCATTGCCTGGGGCTAGTGAACTTACAGCCAGTATATCGCCGTTGTCATTTGCTTTAATCCTGTGTCCGAACCGCTGTCCCGAACCTCCGGCTGGTGCCTCAATGGTGTAGTCCTGTGTCCATGTATCGTATGTTGAGCCGTCAATACCTATACCCCAAGTGTACACATATACTCTTCCTGTGTCGTTGCTGTGTCCTGGTGCTGACACAAACAAGTATTTCTGATTCGTATTTCTAGTCGAATTTGTAGTTGGTTCTGAAATCATGTGATCCCAACCAAAATTTGCATTTTCATTAGATGTAGATCCATCTGTTGGTGCTGTCAATGAAGAAAGTATTCCATATTTGAAAGTATTTGGATCCCATATATAAATTTTTATGAGGCCTTCGTTATAGTATCTTGTGCTTCCGTCATTCGTTAATACATTTGTAAATGGTGCTCCTGCAATAACAAAGTTCTCGTCGGTACTAATAGACAATGATTCTCCTAATCTACTTGTGTTGTCGTTGTTATCGGTCATTGTCGCTGTGGACTGAACGGAATACACTGTGCCTGCTGAATGGCTTGATCTAAATAGGAAGTGCAGTTCTCCCTGCCCTTTGCCTGGTGCTGATATCACTGCCGATCTTCCGTCGTTACGTGCCACAACACGATACCCAAAATTTTGATCTGCCGTCACTGTATCGGGAGACAGCGTCCTGAATTCTAAGTATGGATCTTGTTTCTCGTAAACTCTCCATAGTCCCAAACTATCCGCATCTGCGAAAACCTTGTCTCCTTCTAGTTTGACCTGCCTATCTTCCTCCTTGTCTTTGTAAACATTGTAGTTGATCCTGTCATTGACGTTGTCCATAGAACTCACCCTAACTGAGATGAACTTGTACACATTACCATAACTGTCTGCTGTGGAACCATCGGCCAACGTTGGAACAAAGTCGACGTTGTCCTCATAATCCACTATCACGGTCTTGTGGTCCGGCACGCTGGCCACCTGGAACACCCTGTTCAGCGTCGTGGCCTCGCTGTTTGAGATAGCGAAGTAGTCGGCCTCGGTGGTGTTCGATCCTGCCGACAGTCCATGTGAACCGGTAAACTGTATCAATAACCTAGTTGCGTTCTCTGAGGTGCTTAGTTGATCTATCTTGATACCAGCACTGGTCAGCCTATATACGTCCCAGTCCTTGTTCTGCTTGTTCGCCACCCATATGAGGTCATTCTTTGTGATCGAGTTGACGTCAAGGTTCAGTAGGTCTGATATATCGAACGCTGTGTGCTGTACCTGATCTAACTGTGGATAACCCGCTGTCTTGTACACCTGTGCTTTATCTCTGCTGACTGCGGCCTTATTATAATCCAATTGTGAAAATGTGGTACTGGCTATGTATTCAACCGGCATTCTGTAAAGATTATCCTTAACCACTCCTAGCGATCTGCGATATTCCTTTGTATCAGCAGTGTTATCTAATAACTCAATGCTTTGAGGATCTGAATTTATTTCGTCGTCTTTTAAAGTAATCTGTATATTTTCTTTCGAGTCAGTGTTTCCAAACACACCTGTGCGGAGCATCCACTCTGGATATAATTTAAGATTTATATCAGAATTCTCGTACTTGGCCTTAAGCAATTTATCGATCGCGGCCTGTGTGCCTTTCTCCCTGATGTAGCCCTGGTAGAACTTGTATTGTGAAACATCATTAACAAATAAATTCTCTAGATAATCCCTTGCCTGATATCCAATCAATCTCTGAGCTAACTTCTGTTGTGATTCATCAAAGTTGTTCGATTCCATGTTATAGAAATCGTTAAACTGTGATATCTTGTAGTCAAAGTTTGGTATTAACTGAGGCGACGGCTTACTCGTTTTCAATGTCCAATTTGCACTCTCAAAAGTATCTTCTGAATTATGATTAATCTTTGCGACATAGAACTTACCTTGATATTCCACAGAATCACCGATTCTGTATTCTGTGTTGGTAGTCCAGTATGTGACCTGTGCGGCGTCAAACACGAATCCTGGGGCATAGTAGTCTCCGTTCCATCCGGCTGTCTTCCATCCAACGATTTTCAACCTCTGCTGTCTGAATCCTGTAAACGGTTCGTAAATTATGTCTGAGAAAACAGTACTATTATCAAATATCAATACATGTTCCTTCTGTACCGTGTTCAGTGCGATGTTGTACAATCCCACGTCAGTGGATTTGATGTTAAGGTCAAACGTTTTACCCACACGCTTGGTGCTGATCTCTCTGATATCTATTTTCCTACCACCGGCGTCCAGTAGACTGTAATCGCCAGCCAGGTTGCGTAACTTGCCAACTATGCTGTTGTTGGTGTCCAACTCAAATCCATCAGCGGCCGGCGAAACTGTTATAGCAGATCCTGGTGCCCACTCTTGTGTGGTCCAGAACAGGAACTCACGCACCGCGTTTGACCAATTGAGGGTCTCCTTGATCTCATTGGAGTATTTGTTGAATCGGAATCCCTGCGACTCCAGCCAGTGTCCGTACCCAAATAGAAAATCCACTACATCCTGTACGGTGTCAAACACATAGCCATAAGGTATGGTCTGTTCCGTTTCCTGGAAGGTGCTGTACTGTGACACCGCCACGGAACCCGATACTGATATAGTTTTCGAGCTAATGGTCTTGAACGGGTAGTTGAACTTGAAGAAGGGTTTGGTTGTGGAATAACCCAGCACCTTGTAACCGCCAAGCAGTGTTGAACCATCTGCACTAAGATCTGTGTTCTTCTCTATCAGCACGCCGGAGTACTGGAAGCTCTCGACCGGATTTGAAGTCCTGAAAAGTATCTTGTAGTTCTCGTCGGGTATGAATTTTGATCCCGCTGTAGAGCCCGGCGAAACGGAATCGGTAAGCACCTTTATATTATCTTTGTCTGTGAAACCTCCCAACTTATAAACTAGTTGAACATTCAATTCTTTCATCTTATCATAATAAAATGAAACAGGATCTAAATTCCTTGATTTCAAATAGTTCACCACGAACACTTGATATCCTGCTGTCTGATATCTCGTAGTGATACCTGTATTGTTGTCCGTTAAGGTTTCAAGATGATACTTGGCTGTTGATAATTGCTTTCTAATACCTGTATCGGTGTATATCTGATTGCCTGCCACGTTGGTTGACAACCTGGACACATCAAAGTAATTGCTGAAGAATTTGGCCGGTTTGGTTATGGCCAGCGTCTTGACCACAGTGAATGGATATGCGGATGATCTCCTCCAGGCCGTCTCAGCCGGTGCTTGGTCTCCAAACTTCCAAGGCTGTCTCCTGCCCGGTATGTTGAAATCTCCTATCAATCCGGCCGCTATGGGATCTAGCAGGTTACCCGAAGCGTCCACAGGTAGGTAGTTTGCTATCCCTGGCTTGCCGTACCTGCCTGGCGCAGTAGCTATGGCGTTCCATAGAATGTCATTTCCAGAGGTGTAGGGTGCTGGTCCGTAGGTGTCATCCCATGTGCTCGGCTTCTCCGAGTGGCCCAACATCTCCCACGGTCTGGTGTGTGGAGCATCGGTGTCATAGTGCAACTTGTAGATGGCCCTCCAATGTCCTGGCAGTTTAGCACCTGTCAGTCTGCCTGTTGAATTGGCGTAGTTGTAAGTGAACGGAGATCCTTCTGAGAATGTCGTGTTGTTGATGTACTGCACGTTGTTCCTGCCGGCCCAGACGTAGAAATCCGTGCCCATGATGTCGTTTATTTCAGCAAGTGTGTAATCTGTGGTTGTGAACGCGCTTGGCATAACATCCGATAGGTCCAGCAGTGATGAGTCATATGTGATCTTGATGTTATTGTAGATCCTCTTCTCCAATTCCAAAATCAGGTCATCACGCTCATCGCCGTAGGCCTTGATTATGGATCCGTCGTGTCGCCTTATCACAGCGGTGCTGGTTGTGTATGTGTCATCCGTGAATAACTCTGGCTTGAATTTTGGATACATGCCCAACTTGGTCGGACTAGTCGGCATGTAACTGCCTGTAGTGTCAGGGTAATCCTTGATCACTATTGTGTCACCAGCCGCTAAGGTTTTAGATATTGTAATACTATCGTCAGTAGTACTGAATGTATAATCTGTACCAAGAATCAACTGGATATCATTGAGATACACATACACTGCCCTGTTGCTCAACGTTGTGATACTGTGCTGTGAGTCCAAAGCGTACTCTGTTTGTGATGCGCCTTGTACCGTGTATGTCCTGGTGGAGACATTCTGTCCCCAGCCCACCATGTCCTCATAGAAGAACGTAAATGAACTGTTCTTACCTACATTAATCGATTCGATTATCTCATCCACCCTATCTCTGGCCACACCCTCGTATGCCGTGCCGGTCGCTTTTGTCAAGAATGCGTTGTACCATTTCTCGTATTCCTGGTTCACGTAGTCAATGGCTGTTATGGCGTTTGCTTCCTGATCGGTCAGATGAAATATCGCTGGCACCAGTGGTGCCTCGTGTTGGTGTATAGTTCCTCCTTTTAATCTCGATTCTGGTAAGTCTCTGAGATTTGTTGTGCCTGGAATGGCTCCCGTCAATTCCTGATTTTTGTCAAATATGTCTGTGACATGTTTTAATATCTGTCCGTATGTAAACGTACCTATGGTCTGGTTTAGGCTGTTCGTTGACAGGTTCTCGGGTATCTCGTATATACCCTTGTTAGTGACCTTGACGGCACTGCTGTAACCGGCTATCCTGATCTGATCATTGATTTTTAATTCATTAACAAACCTTATGTACTTGTTAGTTGTACCATTGGTTAGTGTATAATCTGTGATTAGAGTCTTTCTCACTCCATTTACGGAAACAGAAATTTCTAAATCTGTCAAAGAATTCGAATCCTTGTAAAAATCTATTGGAAATAATCTCTTCTCCGTTTCGTCCACAATGTGTGTTCTGATCACCCGCTGTTTGCTTTCGTTTGTCCTTTTGATCCAAGCACTCTTACTGTTGTGAATAAACCTTCCTGTTGTGTAGTGTAGATGACCTTCTGCTAAATTTTTAGTTACTGTCTTACCATTTTCTTGATATGTGAATGTACCTGATGTATGATCGGACTCAAACACCATATCTCCCACATTATTAATAGTGTTATACTTGACCTTTAGACCTAAAACTGTATCTGTTGGGGCAGTATCTGAGATAGCATATTTGAATACAGTGGCTCCCGCAAATGACGAGTTAGGATACACTGTGTCGTTGTCAAAACTGTTGTGGTTGTTATCGTACATGTTAAACAACGGCTGTTGGTTAAGTGTAGTTTTTTGTTGTGTGGTTCTCCAATTGGATGTGGCGGCATCAAAGTAATATGATCTTCCCTTGTTGTTAACTCCGCCCTTTACGAAAACAGTGTCTCTGTCTAATGCTGTTCCGTTGCTGTCTTCGTTGAGGGTCAATGACAATACCGTAGAGTCTCCAGCGTCAACGAAGTTGGCCACGTATATCTTGCTCCTCACTAACGGATCCGTATCCGCCGAGAATATGATCCTCATGCCATCTGTTATGGCCGTCTCGTCACAGAAGTAACCGAACTTGCCCGACACGTCACTGAAGGCGTCCCTGGTGGTCGTGTCAAATAGGTCCACAGGATTCTTGGCCACCGTTCCTGAGTTGTACAGTGACAGTCCAGAATCGAATTCTATAATGGGTCGCTTGGCCCTGTCGGTCTCGTCCAGCACGATGGCGGTGCCGTTGACCTGTGCGGCCTTTTCGATTACTGACTTATGGAACCATCTATTATACCTCGACCAAGCGTTGTGATCAAGCGAAGACCTGTTAATTGTTATATAATCCTTGTCTACGGGCACGCCGTCATTCGCATAACTCTCCGGAGTACTTAAAACTGCTGTATCAGTAAGTATGATAGAATCTCCAACACCCTCTACATAATATTCCTTGTTCCTATAAGCCGCCGGCACTTTACTCGATCTGAATTTGATCTTCATACCATTTGAAAGAGCTAAAGTCCTTAGTTTATAATTTTTAACTCCAACTATGTCGTCGGCAACATCGATCTGTGCTTTTGAAGTAACTGTCCTGATATGCAGTATTCCATACATACCGTCATGACTACCACATTGATAATATAAAACGTCTGGTGCGCCGTCTGGTACCACGAATGTCACTGTGCTCTGATCAGCACCGTTGTTGGTCACACCCGACGTGTAAAGCACAGAAGTAGAGCCGTCAGCACCTATACCGTTCTTACTAGGTTCTGTCATTATATAGAAAGGATGTCCTTGTGCTTCAATTATAAATTTGTAGGTGTTTCCCCTCCATAATGTTATATCCGGGTTTCTTTCGTTTTCAAGGTGCGGAAAACTATATGCTCTTCCTGAAGAATTATCATCCGGCAACGCTTCCACTTTGTATTCCACTACTGCACCTGGTCCCACAGAATCTATCTCTATAACCGAAGGTCCGTTAGGTAGCCAATAATACTCTCTGTAATTCACTAACTTGTCATAATCTATAGCCGGGTTCCAACTATAGACAGTCTCCTTGTTGAGCCTATCGTGGTTGTTGACCTTGCCTCCTAAATATTTGATCTGATTAATGTAGTCGTCATATGTACCCGTAAACTTGACCTGGTCCTCTGGATTAACTGATGTAGTATCTCTGTCTGTGTATGTTACAGCAGGCTCCAGCTGGTATGCGAACCTGTCCCTGCTAGTAGCACTTATGTATCTGTCATTAACGTCTCTGGTGTAGGCATCCTGTCTTCCTATATATCCGTCCAGTCTCTCTAATCTGCCTTTCTGTATCAATGGGTCAAGTACACTTGACAAGAAACGCTGATTCGTGTCGGTCCTGTAGAACGCTGGTAGGTGCTGTACAGTTCGTCTGTATTCGTTGTCGCCTTGCTTAACGACTTCGTTGTTGGTCAGTGTGTTAATTGGTTTATCGGCCATTAATATCCTGCCCCACTACTACCGGTACTTGAACCGGAACCTGTTGTAGTAGAGCCTGATACCGCTGATCCTGTTGTGGTGTTGGTAGTGGCAGTTGATGTTGATGTGACAACTGTGCCGGACGCCGTCAATTGATTGGCTCCCAAGGCACTTATGATTGCGACATCATCAACGGTGGCCCCACTGATGAAAATCTCGTCTGCCGCTGAGTTTATCTGAAACAGAGACCCAAAACCCTGTCCTGACTGATTTGGCACTATCACCACGGTGAGTAGGTCTGGTGCTAGTTCATTGTGTATGTATGCGGCTAATTCTGTAAAGTAAAAAGTATCTCCGAAATCCCAGTTATCCAAGGCAAAGAATTCATTTACCGCGGCTATAACTCTGGTCTTGATCACAGCATCTGTAACATTGGTTGTAGAATTCTTTACAACTTTAAAAGTGGCCTGAAGGTTCTCGTCAGCACCTGTACCAAATAATATCTTATACTTGACTGGATGATATACGATCTGATCTGATAATGATTTCAGAGGATTCAACACACCCGAGTAGTTAATTCGCAACTGATCCGATGTAGATGGTGTAGGTTTTGCTCCTCCGTCCTGCAACCAGATCCTGAACAGATTGTCATATGTTCTTTCAAGTAAGTAGATATCAACTATATTACTGACGCTAGGGTCGATTCTAGTCTCTTGTCCAGCATGGTGTTTGTATTGGAAATCTATCGAACTTCGACCTTTCCTAGCATAATAATCAGTAGTTGTTGACAACGTATTGGTTGTCGCATTGTATGATTTTACTACATTCTCTGTGTTGTCATAAAAATAGAACAACTGCCCGTCTGTATACGTGGATGTATTGAGATTGATGTCTGTTTCATTCTGTCTTACAATAAAATTAGTTGATGCATACGGCCTGTATCTTTCTATAGTGTCATAGGATATGTACTTCTCAAAAAATACAAATTTATTTGCTATATCATTATTTGGTTCTACAAATATATCAAACAGTTCTGGATTATCCACAACGCCGTCGTCATCGCTATCATAAAATCCAATTTTGATTTTTCTATTGTCTTGGAATCCGTCTGCTTCAGTGACTGTGTCCGTAACTTGCCATGTTATAGGATAACCGACAGAATTTCCTGTTGACAAAATAGCATTTGTTTTTAAAATTTTTACTGTATCTTTGACTACATTACCTGTTCTATAATCGTATATTCTTTCTTCTGTGTCGTAATGGAATTTGTTCTGTGATTCAGATTCAAAAATATAGTCCAGTTTCCTGTAGTGCACCGTGTAGGTGTCGCCATCATTGGTGAATTTGAACCACCAGCTGGCGTCTAGATTGGTACCGGCAGTGCTACCGGTATTTGCGAGGCTGAACACAGTGCTGGTGCTTAGGTTGGTAGTCGTTATGACTCTCCATTCTTCGTTGTCCACATCATATCTAAGACCAAAATCTTCGTATGCTTCTATTCTGTCAATTATATCAGCTTCTAACACAGTAGAAAATGATGTAACAAAGTTAGGTATAACCGCGTTCAACACAGATCCGTTTGCTATAATGTCATTAAGTGTTATAGGTCCTAGCCCAGAGGATAGATTCCCCTGGCCGCCATTTGATCCGTCACCAACAACATTGGAGATTTTTGCCCATTTTCTGTCTTCGGCATTTTCTGTACCTGCTGTTACCAATGTTCCATTTAAAAACTCTCTTGTATCGGGTGATGTAAATTTTATAAGTGCTCCTGCTTTGGCATACTTGAGATTAGATGAGGAAGAATCGCCGACTGCTAAAGCACCACTCGATGTGAAATATCCTGTATTTGTATTTGTAGTTGTTGTGGTCGAATTCCATGTCGCCGTCAGAGATGTCAGGCTCTTTGAGTCATACTTGTCATAGTAAAAATGTCTCGAGTAGGCCTCTTTGAGTTTTGATTCAACTGACAGATCAATCACTGACTGTATGTCACTACTATTGTTGAATGTGAAAGTGAATGTTGGGGTTGTCTCCTCACTGTACAGTATGCCGTCCTCCGCAAACACCGAAACATTGGAATAAGCTCCCGTGGGATCCAGTATTTCTTTTGCTCTAGATATACCAGACGCCGATCTGTTCACGGATCTCACCTTGACTATCTCCTGTGATGCTGAGAGTGGAACCACTTGGTAGTCCTCTGCCGTTATCATCCTGTTCTGCGAGTAGTACACTTGTCCCGCTTTTTCTCGTATGCTGTCGTTTGATTCTGTCGCGGCCGAATTGTAAACCGACTGCTTTAAGCTCATGGTAATCGTCAAAGTCTGTTGTGACCCATTAGCATCTATGTAACCAATATCGATTTGTACATTCTGCATATCTGCCGGCTGTATCGCATATTTGGCGTTGTCGCTGATCCTGTAGTAAGTTTTAAAAGATCCAAGCGGTAAGTTTGAGAAATTACCATCTCCGAATACTAAATCTATAGCATCATTATTTTTTGTTACAACATTGTAGATGTTCCTAATATCTTTTGATAAGGAATTATAAATGGCATTGTTACCACTTAGAGATGGTACCTTAGTCCAGGCTTCCGCTATCTGGCCAAACTGATCTAATTTGTAAAGCCAGATATCATTATCGTTTATGTTACTTACATCAATACTTTTCACATAATTTGTAATAGCAGAATCTACGGTGAAATCTGTATTTTGTATCGTACCTTGTTTGAATAGACAAAAGAACCCTGTGTTATTTGAACTGTCGCCTGACCCGTCTGATCTATATGTGTATGTAAAACCAGTACCTTCCACTGGTTGTGATTCATATATAGATTCACTGTTGGTGAGCTTAGACGGTACTACCTCAAACGCTCTGCTGATTCCTCCCACTGATTTTGTAAATTGGAATATCGGAAGTCCGTTTTGATTAGAATTAAAAGTGTACACCTCCGTGTCTATTCCACCTATCTTGTCTTTCTCTCTAGGAGAACCAAATAGTTGTCCTGACTGATTAGCCTCATTTAATATCGAAATGAATTGTTCTCTATAATTTGAATTAGCCGAATCATTCCATATGATAGTAGAGTTAGCTAGGTTGGTACCAGACGAATCTCTCACGTCCTGTGTTGTTGATATCGAATCTATCTTTAAAAGACCCGTGGCTGGTTTATTTCTCTTAGCGTTGTAATTAATCAGTCTCGCTAACCTTAGAATAGAATTTCTTCTCTCTGCCGTCTCTAGGAAGTTCTCCCTGGCGTTGAGGTCAACCCTGAAACTCAATGCCTGTGCTATGTAGGCTATGAGGTCAATGAGGGCGACGTACTCAGAACTCTCTACGAAGTCGTTGAAATCATCTGGGTAGTTCTCCTGTAGGTAGGCCACCATAGTCCTTCTCAACGTCTCGAAGTCATATGATTTGAAATCAGCCTGTTGGAAGGCCTGATAGATCTTACGCCAATCCTCGGCTACTAATAATCTGTTCTGTCTGTCTGTTGTGGCCATTGTATATACAACGGTATTTATATGTGAGGTAATGTGCGCTTATTAAGATAGACGCAGAAGTGAGTTCTCGTCGAAATTAAATCGCAGTTTCTCAGTGATGTTTAGTGGTACATATGTGATAGTGGCCTGTATGGCTATGCCCTTGTCCGCCTCTGTGACCAGTATCTCCTGTGTGGATATGCGAGGATCCGCATTAAGATTCGCAGTGACATCCTCCACTATGGCCTCTTTGAGTTGTTCCGTGAAAGGTTCAAATATGGCATCATATATGATCGTTCCAAATTCGGGATTCTCTACACGTTCACCTTTCCTTACAGAAAGCCTGTTGATGAGATCCTGTTTGGCCACTTCAAAGTCGTACAGTTTAAAGTTCTGCCTTTCCGCACGACTGCTGAAACCCTTGAATGTTGGATTTCTTTTTGATAGATCCTGATTGTTTTCTGCCATTAGTCCAATCTCCTGAATTCCACGTCCACTTTACTATAGTCAACCATGTAGAATCCTGTGTGTGTCATTGTTCTCGCCCATGGAACTTCCTGTGCCATCACACCCTCATATGTTCCATCGGTGTGTTTGTATTTAAACGAATATATGTTGATGCCTGAAGGCGACTCGCCAACTAATTTTATGTCTTCCTTCAATCTTTGATCACTAAATCTGTTTGTGAAGAAACTTTTGACCGCACCACCGATTGCTCCTATCTTGTCTGATAAATTTATACCAACGTTCTGCAGGAATGTCTGTCCGCCCCTGGCGGCGTCCCTGGCGTTGAAAAGTCCCACCTTGCTGGCCAGGCTCTTGACCTGGTTCATGCCCACTATCTTGCCTCCCACCACGCTGGAGTATGTCTTTGTCACGCTGTTCAGTGTTCCCAACGTTGGATCGATGTTTCTCACTCCACCACCAAAACCGCCCCCCATCGCTATGTCCCTGGCGGTCGCGGCTCCCTTCTTGCTCAGGTTACCCGTGGTCAATTCTTCGATGGCCTTCCTACCGACTCCTGTCAGGTAGGTCTTACCGGCGTCTGCGGCGAATCCCTTGAGATCTCCTCCTAGGAACTTGCTGTAATCCACACCACCACCCAGCGTGAACAGTTCACCGGCCTGGTTGACGAACACGTTGTCCTTGAACAGTTCCACGTTGTCACCTCTGAATTTCTCCACCACCTGCGATGTGAGATTTTTTATCGAATTGGTAGCGTCTGAAACAAATTCTGAATTCTTTATCTTCTCCGATATGCTGTCCTTTATTTCGAATGGTAGATCGACCTTGCCCGTTATGCCGTATATGTCATTGTATGCTGTTCCAAAATCAGATAGTAGTTGTCTGGCCTTGGCGGCGTCAGTGCTTGACCCCATCTTCTGTTTCACGTACTCCAGTGCGTCCGCTTGGTACTGCGCATCTCTGATCGCGCTATTCTCACTCAATCTATTCTGCATGTTAATGAACTCCGCCGTGCCCGGTGTGTTGGCCAACTGGCTCCATCTCTTCTTGTCATCACTGTCGATCGGAATGATGCCATCATTGCCAATCAGACTGGCCCTGAACATGGGTTCGTGAGTGACGAATCTGTGTACGGTGGTCTTGGTCTTCCTGGTGAACTGTTCCAGAGGTTTGATTCCCTTCTGTGCCAATTCCACATCGCCTTCGTCCCTTAATTGCATGCCCGCTTTTTCAGGTGTGAGCCAATTTGGCCCCCATGTTGGACTCGCGCTGGTGGAGTTAAAGTGCACCTGCGATCCCGCTAGGTGTATCTGTCCTGAGGCACCGTGTAACTGTGTGCCACTCGTGAATGATGAAATCCCGTCCCTGGCGTAGTCCCTCACGGATCCCGCCTGCGAACTGTTCAGTATGCCCTTCTCCCCAAGGTTCAACATAAGATCCGCGGAGTGTATCATCTCCTTGGCGGAACTGAATCTCACCTGTCCGTTGGCGTGCATGTTTATGTTCGAATCAGAATGTAAATTGAAGTCACCCTCCGTCCTCATGTTGATGCCACCAACGCCGGAGTAGATGTCTATCCTGCCGTTGCTCTGCATCTCTATCCAAGCATTTCCGGAAGCGTTGGCTATGTAGATGACCCCGTCGGTGTCGTGCATCAACAGTTGGTGTCCGCTTGCCGTCCTCAATCTTGTGAGTTGGTTGGATCCGTTCACTTCTCCATCGTCCATCACAAGGCTGTGTCCTGGACTTCTGTCGGGCGTGACTGCTGTACCGTCTAATCCGATGTTGAGCTTCCTCGAATCTGGTCGTACTCTGCCTGGGGTACTGATACCAAAAACCTGGCTGGGAGATTCCCTACGTGCCGATGACGTGGTCGTGCCCCTCACAG
>JGI11705J14877_10001103_pt1 | contig 15691 bp, 24 predicted proteins | sample Etolaghawater15m_FD_14877 | JGI IMG/M metagenome (IMG submission 14877) | reverse complement strand
AAACTTTTTTCCGACTTTTCATGATAAGCGGAAGGGTATCGGATTGAGTCTACAGGTGAGGGAAGGAAGTTCCTTCCATGTTGGTTTTTGGTATTTCGCGACGAGGAAGATGAATCATGGGTGTTTTGACTTACAATAGCCGCGCTAACCTCTACGTCTGGCAGGGCGGGTACGAGGAACGGCACGTGCCGAAGCAGGCCGGTTTCCGGTGGTGCTCCGGGCGTTGTAGTTCTAAGTACAACTGCAAGGCGTGTTCGTCTGGACTGAGGAAGGTGTGGTGGACAGACGACGGAAGCGTGGCTGCAAAACTTGGGCAGTACGCTGACGACTCGGCTAAGGCCGTGTTCGGCGGCGAACCGCCTGCGGCTGCGAGTGCTCCCGAACCTGCGCCTGAGCCGCCCCGTGATACCAGTAAACTGATCCGTAACGAGGAAGCTGGCATCTACGTTTGGCAAGGCGAGTACGAGGAAAAGCACATTCCGAAAGAGGCTGGCTTCCGGTGGTGCTCCGGCAATTGCGATCCGAAGTACAAGTGCGGAGCCTGTCCGGCTGGCTTGTCCAAGGTTTGGTGGACGTACAAGGACGACGTTGCCGCCAAGCTCGCAAACTTTGCGAACGCCGAGTTGAAGCATCGGTTGCTTTCGGTTGGTCGTCGTAAACAGGAGCGACTCGACGCAAGTCGTGCCGCGTCTGCGGACGTGGAACTGCCGAAGCCGGAAGGGTTGGAATACCTCCCGTTCCAGAAAGCCGGTGTCGCGTACGCTCTTGACCGACACAGTACGCTGATCGGTGACGAAATGGGATTGGGGAAAACGATCCAGGCCATCGGGATCATGAACGCCGATCCGAGTGTCGAACAGGTGTTGGTTATCTGTCCGGCGTCACTCAAGATCAACTGGAAACGTGAGGTTGAGAAATGGTCGGTGCGTCCGGTGAAGGTTGGAATCGCTTCGGGCGATTACTTCCCGGATTCGACACACAACGTGTTCGTGATCAACTACGACATTCTCAAGCGTCACGAATCCAAGATGAAGGGTTTTCAGTGGGATATGTTGGTGGTGGACGAATGCCACTTGCTGAAAAACCCAAAGGTCCAGCGAACGAAGATCGTGCTCGGTCACTACGACCGCGAGAAAAAGTGTCGGACGGTCGAGCCGATTGATGCGCGTCGGCTGGTCTTCATGACCGGGACACCTATCGTCAATAGGCCGGTTGAGCTTCACCCGATTGCGGCTCGGCTTGCGCCGCAGGTGTTTGGCAATTTCTGGAGGTACGCCCAGAGATACTGCGACGCACAGGAGACCAAGTACGGTTGGGATTTCACCGGTGCGTCGAATCTGGAGGAACTCCAGGAGAAACTCCGGTTGTCGATCATGGTGCGACGCCTGAAGTCGGAAGTTATGAAAGAGCTTCCGCCGAAGGTGCGGCAAGTGATCGAAATGCCAGCTAACGGTTGTGCCAACGCCGTGGCACGTGAGGTCGAATGGTTCAACGAGTACGAAGATCAGATGGAAGAACTCGAAGCCAACGTCGAACTCGCGAAGATCGGTGGGACGGAGGAAGAGTACCGGGAAGCGGTTCGTCAGCTTCACGAGGGCATACAGGTGGCCTTCACCGAAATGTCTCAGGTGAGGCACGCGACCGCGTTGGAAAAGGTCCCGATGGTCGTCGAGCACTTGGAGAACGCTATCGAGTCCTCGGGCAAAGTGATTTGTTTCGCTCACCACCGCGACGTGATTGCGAAAATCCTGGAAGCGTTTCCGGATGCCGTGTCTATCACGGGCGATACGCCGATGGTGAAGCGTGACGAAGCGGTAGCAAAGTTCCAGAACGATCCTGAGTGCAAACTCTTCGTTGGGAACATTCAGGCCGCGGGAGTGGGGCTTACGCTTAATGCGTCGAGCCATGTTGTGTTTGCCGAGTTGGATTGGGTACCTGGTAACGTGAGCCAGGCCGAAGATCGGGCGCACCGGTTCGGACAGAAGTACTCCGTGCTCGTTCAACATCTTGTTCTTGAGGGTTCACTTGACGCGAGGATGGCCAACATCATCGTGGTCAAGCAAGAGGTGATCGACAAGGCACTGAATGACGAGATCAGGATGGAGATCATGGAGGTGCCGGTGACCCCGATCAAACGTGACCGTTCCGAGATTCAACGTGACCTGCTTGCGGAGGAAGCGGAAAAGATCACGGTGGAACAGACGGAAGCAATCCACGAGGGTCTCCGTGTGATCGCTGGTATGTGTGACGGTGCCGAGCAACTTGACGGCATGGGCTTCAACAAGTTCGACACGAAGGTGGGCAAGCGGCTTGCCGGAAGTATCGTGTTGGAACCGATGCAAGCTGCGTACGGTCGTCGGCTTGTAAGGAAGTACCGTCGGCAGTTGCCGTCGGACCTGGTGACGCTCGCCGTCGAAGGTACGAACGGAAAGGCTGCGTAACGAGGATCGTCGTGAGGGGGAGTAGGAGGCTTCCCCTCACGGCATTTCAACAGGAATCCTTTACTACAGGAGCGAGAAACATGGGAGCATTGCAAGCTGCTGGAATGAGGGAAATATTGAGTCGCAGGCAAGCCGTCGAGTGGCACCTGCAATACAACATGTGTCCTCCTGTGCCGCTCGTCTGCGCCGACCTGGCGGAGACGTTGTTGGAGGAACTGGATTCGGGCGATCTCCCGGATGACTGGTGGAACGAAGAGGTCGATCATCCGTTCAAGGATACGATGGTCACGAAGCGCGGAGTCGTCGAGGGGCTTCGCCTGGAAGCGTTGGTTTCTCACGGTGACGACGAGGAAGGGGGTGAGTAAATGAAGTCGTCTCAGATGTTCGATGTTGACAGAGAGGGTTTGCGGAAGCTCCTGGAGCGTCGTGGCAAGGGAGCAATCGTAGCTGAGTTGATCTCCAACGCGTGGGACGAGCCTGGTGTCACGCGAGTGACGGTCAAGTTGGCTAAGCTCTCTGGGCGTCCGCTGGCAAAGCTCATAGTCGAGGACGATAGTCCGAACGGTTTCGTAGACCTGAGCCATGCCTGGACGCTTTTCGCTGAGTCCGTCAAAAAGGGCAACCCGGATCAGCGTGGTCGGTTCAACCTTGGCGAGAAACTCGTACTGGCGTTCTGTCAGGACGCGTCAATTGCGACGACCACGGGGACGGTCACGTTCAATGGGAATGGGCGTCAACACTTTCCGCGTCGGAAGCGGACGCGTGGGTCTGTCTTTGAGGCTCACATCCGCATGAACCAGGAAGAGTACTACGAGGTCGAGGACTTCGTGGGGCGTCTCATTGTCCCGGACGAGATCAAGACCATCTTCAACGGCCAGACCTTGGTTCGCAAGATGCTGGTCGATACGTTTGATGCCACTCTCCAGACGGAGGTAGCTGACGACGAGGGTGTCCTGCGCCGGACGACGCGTGCGACGACAGTGAGGTTGTTCGTGCCTGGGGAAAACGAGACACCGCACTTGTACGAACTCGGTGTCCCGGTTGTTGAGTTTGACGGGAAGTACCACGTGGACGTGGGACAGAAAGTACCGTTGAACATGGAACGCGATAACGTGACTCCGGCCTACGCTCGGAAGTTGCACACGTACACGTTCAACAGAGTCTTCGACGAACTCGACGGAGAGGACATGAACGAAGCGTGGGTGGCTGAAGCGACCGCTGACCCGGAAGTCGCTGACGAAGCAATCACGGCCTATGCCGATAAGAGATTCGGAGAGGAACGTGTGAGCTATGATCCGAGTGATCCTGAAGCGAATCAGAATGCTTATGCACACGGCTCGACGGTCGTGACTGGTTCGCAGTTGGGAAAGAGTCAGTGGGACAACCTCAAGCGTGCCGGGGGAATCGAGTCGGCGGGAACGAAGTTTCCGACTCCCAAGCCGTACTCGGATGACCCGAACGCGAAGCCTGCGAACATACTCACGGAAGCGCAGATGACGGACGGCATGAAGTTGATCCGTGATTACGCGAAGTGGGTAGCAGAGGAAGCCATTGGAATCGAGGTAGAGGTCGCGTTCGTTAAGACCAAGAACGACTTTGCTGCTTGTTGCGGTAGAACGTTCGAGGGTTGTGCGTCACTTGACTTCAACGTCCAGCGGCTTGGACAGAAGTGGTTCCAACAGGGGATCACGGCAATAGACGACTTGCTCATTCACGAGTTGGGTCACTACTTCACGAAGAGTCACCTCGACCCGGCCTACCACAAAGCGCTCACCAGGATCGGTGCAGCGTTGAAGCGGTTGGCTGTGGACGAGTCGAGGAAGATGCGCCGGTTCATTCAACGAGGGGAGGAACTCTAGGGTGTGGCGGGGAGACGGCTGTCACACCGTCTCCCCTCATATTCTTTTGAGGACAATGTAATGGCACAACAAAAGAGGCCACCGAAGCAAGAGACGAAGTGGTGCCCTGACTGCAACAAGAAAAGTATGTACCCGGAGCTTGGTAGCGTCGGTCGTCTGACGACCCAACAGGGCATTGTGTACTTGTGTCGGTTCTGCAATCGTCGAAGTCAATAGGAGCAAAGACAATGGTTGACGAAGTTATGGACGCTCACTTTTTGCTTTTCAATCTTCACGTCAACGACGCGCAGGCGAAGGCCGACGCGGCTTTCATTAAGCGTTTTGGTCAGCAAGCGTACGACGAGTTGATTGCTCCGCTTCACGAGTCGGGGATCATGGAGATTACGACGGGCCGCTGGAAGACGTGCATCGTCTCTGGTACCTCGAAGCCGTTTGCATCTACGTGAACGAAGTAGCGGAACTGAGCGAAGAGGAAGGTCGGAGGTTGGACGAATGGTATGAGCGAACTAAGCCGGAACAGGAAGGGGGTAGTGAAGACGATGAAGAGAAAGACTAGGAAGATTGACACGCTCTCCAATCCCCAGTACCGAAAACTACTCGCGGACGTTCAGCGATATTGCTGGCGTTATCAAAAGCGGTGTGAGGAACAGGGGAAGGGGACTCAATACCGGACGTTCCGAATGATCGCCAAGCGGTTTGGTCTCCCACACGCGGAGATTGAGTTGTTGGCGGACGATAGCGAGAACCTCGATTGTCTCAGTGCGGTTGGTATCTCAGGTGTCGGTTACGCTGACATCGAACAGCGTGGTGACTGGATGATCGAATGTATCAATGAACCTGAACAATGGAGCAAGCCGTGAACGACGACAAGAAAGACTTCAAAGCCAAGTTGACTCTGGCGTCGATGACAGGTTTGGCTTTTGCTCTGACTCCCTCTACTCCGGTTCGCCAGGTGGGGGGAGCGACCAAGAAACGAGCGAACAAAGGCAAGCGCAAGGAACGTCGGCGTCAACGACAGGCACGAGCCAGAAACAGGAAGAAAAAATGAGATCAAGATCAATGAGAACCAATCGACCTGGAATTGGAAAGCCACCGAAACTGCGATTCCAGGCCGGTTCGTTTGTGAGGAACAAAGCGTCTGGGGAATTGTTCTGTGTGCGGATCATTTACCGCGACTCAGGCAATCCAACTGAGTGGCTTTTCGTGTTGGAAGAACGGGAGGGTCTTGAACCATCTGGGAAAACCAGAGAGTTGGACCGGTTGCTCATTGCTCACGAGGCGGCGAAAGGTGAAGACGTGACGCGTTCGGTGGTGTTGTGGGAGCCGCAGCGTCAAAGCCCGTTCTTGAACCCGGAGTTAAATCTGCTTATGAACTCGTCTGTAACAGTGTCGAACAAGCAGATGCTCAACGAGTATGAGGTGGTGTCGAGTGGGGAGGTGGAATGATGACGTTGAACAATTCTCAGAGGAAAGCGTTGGAAACGTTGGAACGTTGCTATTTGTCTGGTACTGATTTCGGATGGGTGTGGCCGTCACGATATTGCCAGCCGTGGCAATCCTTTAAGGCACTTCACACTCGTGGTCTTGCGGACAAGCGCGTGTGTCTTTACGTTGGCTACTACCACGACGAGTACCGGATCACCGAGACCGGACGGGAACAACTCCGTTCGGAGGAAGGAGAGAGTTAATCGTTTTTAATTTTCGTTTTGTATCACTCCTGCGTATTGCGTGGCTTTGGTTTTGTCTTTCAATACGCAGGAGTGATACAAAATGGATGAAGCCGAGAAACTCTTGAATTTAATTGTAGGTTTTGGGTGCTTGAATTGTGGTGAGGAACTGAGACGTGGCCAGCGTAAATTTTGTTCCAGACGTTGCCGAGATAAACATTGGGTTAGAGAGAACAGAAAGAGGTTCAAGTTTACATGCGAGAGGTGTAGAAAGAACTTCTACAGGAACAGGAGAACGGATGGTCGTTCGACGTTTAAGTATTGCTCGCGCAAATGCGCCAATGTTCGCAATGGAGAGCGGGTTAGGTCAGAACGGATATTCAATACAGGTGGGTATGTCAGAGTGTGGAATCCAGAACATCCGAAAGCGTATGGCGGAAGGGTTAGCGAACATGTGCTTGTTGTTGAGAGTGTGCTTGGGCGTTTGTTAAATGATGGTGAAGTTGTTCACCACAAGAATTTCATACGTGATGACAACAAGGCAGAAAACTTGTTTCTCTGTAATGGGAACTTGGAGCATAAGTTTATAGAAAGGATGACGCGGTGGCTTGTTTTTGAGTTTATTTGTGAAAGAGGGTTACAAGATGATTTTGAGAGCTATGTGTCTAATAAGTTTTTCAGCCGTTATTCGCCAGGAGATTATGATCGGTATGATGGTCTTAGTAACACTCGACTGTTCCGTAAGTTTTTCGGAAGAAGAAATCGTTCGAGTCAAGGTTGTTAAGACGGTTAAGGCAATCGTGACAGCTTATTGTCCTAGAAAATGTTGTTGCGGAAAACATGCGGATGGACAAACGGCTCTTGGGCGTGACGCAAGGAAGCGTGGGGCGGCGGTCGATCCAAAAGCGATTCCGTACCGGAGCTACCTGAAGATCGAAGGTGCTTCGGGCTACGTGTACGTCGATGATACTGGCGGGGCCATGCGACAGTCGTGGAAGCGAGGGCGGTATCACGTTGACCTCCGCTTTCGCGATCACAAGTCGGCGCTTGAGTGGGGACGACGGGAGAATGTTCAAGTCACCATCTACAGGAGAGTGCGACCATGAGCGGAGGGAGTGTGACCGAACAACATGGGTTGGATTTTGGAGCAAGGTGTAAGGAAGTCATGGAAAGCAATCCGGTGCGAGATTTTGCGAGACAACTGGTTGAAGCGGGATTTGACGAAGCCCGTCTTGTCAGTGAGTTCAGCAATCGTCCTGAGTTGCCGAGTGACTTTACCACCCGGCTTCATAATGAGTTTCGCAGTTTGAAGTTGGGGCTTTTGTAAACGGAGGAAGCTATGTACGGAGCAATGATTCTCAGAGCAGGAAGAACTCAGTTGCTCGTGAAGGTGGAGCGGAACGTCAAGAACCCTTTGGAAGCACTTCGACAGTGCATCTGTGATTATCTGGCTAGTCGTCCGGGTAAGCTCCACATGGCGGGTAAGGACACACCTGATTTCAACTGGGAGGACGCGTACGGGATACCGGCTGAGTACCGTGACCCACATGGGATCGTCAGTATCGAGCCGGTTGATCCGACGTTCACCTACTGTGTGGAGCCGGAGAATCATTTCACCGGCAACGTGAACGATGTCCGGGAGGAACTCGGTTATGGTCGGCAACAGATCAGCATTGAGCCGTTGATCGAGCGTCCACGTCACCAGTGTGGTGTCGAGTACGGGTGCGACAGGTTCGTGCTCGTGCGGAAGGGAAAGCGGGAGTTGATCTGGTGTGGTCCGGGCACACACTGGCAAGACCGGATGTCGGGTCATGTTTACGATCCCACGGAGTTGAATCTCGTGGACTGGACTGATAGTCCCGGAATAGGAAGAGAGACTAGACTCCAGACCGGAGGGCGTTTCAGTCGAAAGTCAATCCAGGAGAACGCCGAAGCCATCATGGAGTTCTTCGGAATGGACGAAGGGTGGCTTGGGAAGATCAGTCGTTCGCACACCATCGTTATGGAGGAAGAGTCGTGAAACAGAAAGTGATTGCCGCGGATTCTCTCACCGCGCTCAATGAGCAGATCGCACACGAGAACGAGGTCGGGTGGAAACTCGTACCGGATTCCGTGCGATATTTCTGCGGAAGCTATCAGATGTCGAACGTTGGAGAACAGCCGGACTACTGGATGCGGTACTCCAAGTACATCGCCGTCATGGAGATGTCGGTATGATACCTTTCGAGGTGATAGCCTGGGGCATACAGGGTTGCTTGTTGACTCTGAAGTTGACGGCGATCCTGTACCCCTTTTGGCTACCTCCGCTGATTGTCTTTGTGGTTTGGAAAAGATCGTGAAGATTTTCTGAGATTTTTTGATAAGCGGAGTGGTATCGAGTTGAGTCTACAGGTGAGGGAAAGTCGTGTTGGTTTCTTTGGTATGGATTTGGTACTTTTATTACACGGAGGACAGGAATATGAGCGGTAGCTCACTCATTCTTCATTGCGGTGGGGAGCCGGTTACGCGGGACGACCTGAGCACCATCGTTGCGCCGGAGCCCACGAGGACCTGGCACCCGGTGCCTCACTCGCTCTTGCTCGAAACCGTCGAACAGTCGTTCGGTCGCGCCGGTTTCGAGATCGCCAAGCAGCAGTACGGTGTCTCACACGAGGGCAACAGGTTCTTCGGTGTCATGGACCTCGTGTCGGAGATCACCGAGGGTGTCAACGTCGCGGTCGGACTCCGTAACTCGACGGACAAGTCCATGCCCGCCGCCGCATGTTTGGGCGAGCACGTGTTTGTGTGTGACAACCTGGCGTTCTCCGCCGAGGTTTCGTTCACGCGTCGGCACACGGCTCGAATCCTCGCCGACCTTCCGGGTCTCGTGGACGGGGCGGTGGCGCAAGTGGGCGCATACCGGGACACCGCAGTTCAGCGTGTCGAGGGTATGCAGCAGCGTCGAATTACTGACCAGCGTGCACATGACCTGGTGGTGCGTGCGGCGGACGCACGGGCAGTCAGTTGGCAAGACGTTCCGAAGGTCTTGCAGGAGTGGCGTGAGCCGCAGCATGACGAGTTCAAGCCGCGGAACGCGTGGAGTCTGTACAACGCCTTTACGGAGGTGTACAAGTCTCGTTTCGGTCGCAACCCGGCAGACACCGCGTCACGGACGGTGCGGTTGAACGCGTTGCTCACGGAGACCGTCCTGGGCAACTAAAGTTTCTCTCGCTCGTCTCCTTCGCCTGCGGAGCGGGGTACATGATGTACTCCGCTCCGCGCGGACGAGGTTCAATCTTCGTGTTACAGGAGCAAACACAATGACGCTTGAAGAACGACGTGCCAGTTGGGAATACGGCCTGAAGCCGCTCAGCGTGATCGAGAGGGGCCGTCAGGCTCTCGTGATCCTGGAGCGTCGCGGTACTACGGACGATCCAGATACGTGCCATGACGTGTACCACTGCCATCGGTACTTCGAGGCCGGCCCGGATAACTACGAGGTGAGCGTGGATGGACAGGACGTTCCGCTCGCCGCCGTGTTCAGTTGGCTGAATGATCCGTCAGCTATGACGACCCAGGAACCGTACGTCGAGCCGGAGCCGGTGGAAGTGTCGGAAGATGAACTGGAGCCTGAGTCGGTCAGGTAAGAACTTTTCGTCTTGTCTCGTTTCTTGTCTCGCGAAGATGTAAACTTAGATACAACAGGAGTCAGTGAGAATGAATGAGAAGTCGCAGACCGCAGCAATGATCGAAACGTACATGCAGTCGCGGCTGGAAGGCGGCGATCCGGTGATTGCGAACTACATGTTGGAGAGTGACGGTCGTCGTCTTCGTCGCGTGTTGCGTGAACTCCGGGAAGCCGGGTACATTACGGAGGCACCGGACAACAATCAGTCACTCGTCACGAGCAAAGCGTACGACGAACTGGAGGCAGAGCCGTGCGACCTTTGTGTCGCGTGGAACGAGTCTACGGAGCGAAAGGACAGTGGCGCACTCGGGAAGTTCGACGCGGTGCGCTTCGACTCACTTCCCATCGGGCAGAGGAAGTGCCTCACGGAACTGGCTCTGAACCAGGGAGACGTAGAGGTGCGGATGGTGTGTGTTCGGTGTTTCGGTGCCACGTCTCCGAGTTATGAGGTGGTGGTACCAGGGGTGAGAGACAGTTTTGTTGCCGCGTGGAACTCGGTGGGCTTCAACTCGGTTTTCGTGTACTTCACGAACGGAGAACTGAAGGCTCACGCTACCGATTCGCTGAGAGGTAGTCGGGTCAACACACTTGTCGCCAACAATCTTTCTTGGGGTGTCCAAGAAATCGTTGGCGTCTCCAAGGAAGATGCCAAGCTCGTCGAAGGGCGCGACGGAATGCAACTCGTTGGTGGTCCTCGCTTCAGCAAAGACCCAGAAAAATGGGAGGAAGAGTTGGCGACGGCGAAGCGCAGTGTTGCCGAGCGTATCAAGAGTCTCCAGGAAGATGCCGAGGCTCTGGAGAGGATCGATCAGGCGTTTAAGCAGTACGGTGGCTGGACGAAGTTCCATTCCGAGTACCGCGAGCGTTTGGTCGAGTGGTCGGACGAAAACCCGGACGAAAACTCGGAAGACTAACAGGGAGGAACAATTCAATGGCGTTGGAAGTTTGTGCTTATCGCTACGGCTTCATTGCCGAAGGCTCGGTTGGTGAGAACGAGTGTGTGATTCGTGTCCAACGTACTCACGGTGAGTTTGAAGACGAAACCTCTCCGCAGTTTTGGATACACACCGAGGCTATGGACGAGATTTCTCTCGAAACCGCACGAGTGTTCGGCGAGCTACTCGCGGAAGCGTGTCAGTTTGTGTCCGTCGAGACCAAACTGTACGAAAGTCTCGTGCGTGTCTGGGAGGAGCGTGGCGAGCACGAGCGCTTCAAGGTCGGTTGTCGGTTGTACGACCAAGGTTACATGATCTTCCACCTCATGGAAGGTTCGACGGCGGTTGCTGTTGACAGTGATCAACTCGTGTGTGATCTCTTGGGGTTACTCTCCGTCCGTGAGCGTGACACGGATGACGAGTACTTCAGTGATTACTCTGCGGAGCAACTGACGTGGCGTGACGAGCGTGCCGAAGAGTTGCAGTTGTGTATGGTAGCTCTCGAAGACCAACTGAGTGGGAGGGAAGGATGATTATCCGACTCGATAACGGATGGACGATGGTCGTGGAGGTACCGACGGTTCTACAGGTGCGCTCCCCCGGTGTCTCCGGGGAAGTGTTCACCTGCAAGTCGGTGGAATCGATCACGTGCGGCGCGAGAGACGGCGTGGTGAAGGCCACAAGCCTGGATGGTGAGGAAGTCACTATCGACCTGGAGTGTTGCCATGTCGAGTGTGAGGAAGCCAACGGACTCGTTGTGTGCGCTCAGTGCAACTTCGTGTTCGGTCCGGTGTGTGACAAGTCGCCGGATCGTATGTGTCACTATTCCCACGAGCTTCGTGGCTCTCAGGTTCTCTTGGCAACAGGGAACATGGCTGCGGTTAAGATCGTCGGGGAGGGTGACGAGTGTTTGTTCTGCGGAAAACAACCGGAGGAAGTGATCTAATGTCTGGAACGAACATTAACATGCCGTTCTGCGGCACTGTCAATGGGTGGGTGTCGCTTGACCGCCTGGCTCGTGATCAGGAAGCTGAAGATTCAAATGTTCAACGATTACAAGAGCAGTTCGCCAAGGATGTCGAAGCCATGCTTTGCGACTTCGGTGTGTCTACCGTCGTGGCAATTGTGAGCGACCAGATCAAGGAAGCCGGTAAAGCGCTCAAGGGAGCTAACGAACATCGACGGGGCGACGAGCACCTGCGGATCGCAGAGCGTGTGAGACGGTCAATGCAGGAAGGGGGTTTCTAATGGGTTGGCAGATCATTCAGCAACCGAATGGGAAGTTCTGTGTTCACTCGACCGTTGTCGATAACTTCATGATCCTTAATCTCGGCAAGCGCGCGATGATCGGTTGGTACGGTCGAAACGCTGATAGTCGTTTGGACCAAGCGCGAAAGGAAGCTGCGGAGACCATCGAACAACTGGAGAAAGGTGGGAAGCCGTACTACCAATTCACCATGAGCTTCGAGGAGGCTCTCGTGCGCTTGTTCGTGGTACATGGCTATCGTTCCCGTTTCAAGATGTTCGACCGCCTAGAGAATCTGGGTATCATGCGTAAGATGTCACGGGAGACGACCAAGGCTCTTTATCGAGAGTGTTGGGAAGCTCAGGAGGATGACGTTGATGATAGCCGGATTCGTCAGTACGTTCGTCGTATGCTGATCAAACCAAAGAGGGTCAAATGAAGGTTCTGGTAGTCCTACAGAATCCGTACAACAAGGGGCCGCTCCAAGAGTGGCATCCGGGTCGGTGGAAGCGTGAGTACGAGACGAGCCGTAGCGGCAAACGTCTCTCGATTGCGCTTCCTACTTCGCCAGACGTGAGGGTTCACTACACGAACGCGAATCCGAAAGTTGGTGACGACCCCAAGGCAAAGTTTGACGGACAGGTGAAGCACGTCGAGAGGGCGTTGAAACGTGTCCAACCAGACATTGTTCTGGCGTGTGGGAAGAACGCCGAAGAGGTGGTGTTGAAGGTCTGGACGGGGCCACTTGTGTGTCCCACATCCGGCCTATCGCGTACTCACTGACGAGCTACTGGACGGTGCGTGCAAGTGTTTGACTTCGTTCGGAATCTTTTGCAAGCAACCGTCGTTCAGGCAACGGACCTGGGGTCGTTACCCCGAAGCCGTTAAGTCGGAGAACCCCCGCGTTGCCCTTCGACAGGGGCGTGGTGAAGTGGTCATTGAGAATCTTGGAGGGATTCATGCTTAGATACTCTGGTAAGACTCAGATGGTGTTGGAGAATCTTGCCGTCCGTGTGACGGGCGAGCGACGGGCGAACTTCGTCAGCGGCGACAACGTGTACTATCTGGGTGGTGGCTACTGGCGTGCTTTGCAGGTGTTGCTCCCGGTGTCGAAGTTATTTGGTAGTACTTTCAACCTGGAGGAAGCTGGTATGGTCATGGAGCAGTCAGCCGAGAATGTACGGTTCGTTTGGGGCATTTGTTGCCAGTGTCAGTCAACGGTGCCAGTTGTGCCGAAGGGAGTCTCACACGTGTTTACCAGCGAGGACCCCGAGGGGAACTTCGTGTGTATCCCTCACTCGTTCTTTGATAAGTTTTGTGACGGGTCCGGTACTGAGCCGCAGGCGTTGTTGAGACAGGAGGGTGGGTCGTTCGATCACTCGGTGAATGAGGTGTATGAGTCTGACGATGACGAAGAGGACGAGTCGATCACGTGTCTCTACACGAGGCGTCAGTGCATGACCTACCGGTTCATGTTCTCCGAATTGATCCAGGTCCTATTCGAGAACCTGGTCGGGAGAAACAACAAGGGGAGTGCGCTTCGGTTGTACTTCGAGACCAATAATCACGAGACCACAGTGTCCCTGATCGTCTGGGCTCCGGCGAACTACGTGGCCGTGATCTCGGTCAAGGATGAAGGTCGGGAAGGGGAGTCGTGGAAGGTGTGGTCGTATCACGATTCATGCTGGCGTTCGGACGGTGTTGGACGGTTCGTTAGAGAGCTTGAAGACAACCTTTCCGGCTTCGATAGGGTATGCAGGACGTACGCGGTCGTGGCCGTGAGCGAGACCGAACAGGAGCAATACAGGGCGTTGGCTCGGCGCTACTAGATTGGATGTTAGGTTCAATGTTCAATGAGAGTGTTGACAAGCCGAACTGATTGAGTATTATATTAGCTCTTTGAGGTGGGTTTGGGACAGGAAACTTTCAGACCATTTTACGACCGGGAGGGAAGTTCATGAAGTGAGCCGTTTGTGTTGTGTGACAGGGGGATATTTCAGAATTCGATACCAGTAGGAGAGAAACCAGATGAAGACCGCAAACCTTAACGAACTTGCCACCTCGCTTTCGGTCGGAGACCTTGAGCGTCTCCTGGCCTTGAAGCAGAAAGCGGCAGAAAAGAATGCGGGAAGGATCGCGAGGCTCAACGAGCGGCGCGATAAACTCAGTGGACAGATCAATGAGATCGACACGAAGATCGCTGCGTTGGAAGGGGCAGATGCTCCCGCTCCCAAGGCGCGGAAGGAAGGGAAGGGGAAGCCGAAGGCCAAAACCGGACCCAAGCCCAAGGTTGAACCCAAAGCCGCTGGCCGGAAGTCCGGTGCGCCGACGATTGCCGATCTCGCCAAGTCGTTTCTGGCCGGACAGGACGAACAGCAAGCGGGTCTCAGCGAGATTGCCGCACATGTCGTGCAGACTCGGACGGGCAAAGCCGAGTATGGTGGCAGTGAATACACGGCGATTTCGACCGCGTGTCGCAACTGCCCGGACATCGTGAAGGTTGTACGTGGTGTGTACCGTCTCAAGGCAGGTGCCACGGTTGATGCCACGGAGGTCGGTGACGCGTCTGCGGCTGAGGACACGGCACCCAAGGCCGATAAACCGTCCAGGCCGAAGCGTCGGAAGACCGCAAGCCGGAAGACCAAGACCAAGGCCGAAGCCACTGAGGGCGGTTCTGAGGCGTCTGAGGGCGGTTCTGAGGCGTCTGAGGGCGACTCGGCGAAGCCCAAGCGTAAGAAACGCAAGAAAGGCAAGGTTGCGAAGGCCGGTCCTGTCGCAGGGAACGGCAAGGTCACTGATCAGGCGTTCGAGTACCTCACGGGTCGTAAGAGCAAGTCCGCGACCGTCGATTCTCTGGTCGCGAAGGTGCTCGGTGCGGATGTGGAGGCACGGAAAGTCGCCGGATTCAAGATGGCACTTGGCCGTGATTCGCGGTTCGCTCGTGAGGGCGACAAGGTGTCGCTCGCCGGATAGTCGGAAACGTAAGGGCAAGCGCGCCTTGGTCGGTGCGCTTGCCCTTTTTATGTCGGTTCATATACGTGTATTACGACAGGAGTAGAGTCATGCCCAGGAGTCCAGAAAGCAAAGAACGCCGCCAGCGTGTTGGTTCGGCACTGAAGGCGGCGGAAGCGGATACCGAAAAAGTGCCGGAAGCAGACGACAGTAAGATTCGCGTCCGGGTGCCGAAGAAACATCGTGAGACGGCGAAGAAACTGATCGCTGCGACCAGGGAGAACAAACGTGGTGAGCGTGATCGCAAGGAAGCTCTGGCTACGTTGCTTCCCTTCGCTCGCGTGAAGTACGTCGGTGGTGCGACCGAAGGTCCATATCGAGATCACGTTGTCCTGGACGTGGGTGACGATGACGAGTCTCCGCCCATTAACGTGATCTTTTCCCACAAGTACTCGGAGATTCCACTCGACCAGGCCAAGGTGCTCAGGGAGATCGTTGGTCGGAAGTTCGCCGCGTGCTTCGAGACAGTGAAGAAAGTGACACTCAAAGACGCGGTTGCGAAGTCGGAAAAGAAACTCGACTCGCTAATTCGGGCGCTCGGCGGAGAGCAGCGTCCTGGTAAGGAAGAGGAGATCGCTGAAGTTGGCAAGAAACTCTTTGCCGAAAACTTCGACGTGAAGCGCTTCCTTGCCCCGACCAGGCACTTCACGGAGGAACGCTGGCAAGAGTTCACGGCGGAAGAGAACGCCGCGCTCGACGAGATCATTACTCAGTCGGCACCTCAGGTCAGGATTGACGTGTCGCTTGACGACGGCGACGACGAGAGTTGAGATAGTTCCCAGGGCAGACCCGCCTCGGTGTGGCGGGTCTGTCTTTCTGGAGGTCATTGATGCTACGAGAGCGGTCTCACGAATTATTTGCGGT
>JGI11705J14877_10001100_pt1 | contig 15716 bp, 10 predicted proteins | sample Etolaghawater15m_FD_14877 | JGI IMG/M metagenome (IMG submission 14877) | reverse complement strand
TGATTGAAAAACCCTTATGCTCTTACATCACCCCGAGAAAAAAACGCCAACTTGAGGGAAAATGGTTCTGGGAGAAATTGGAACGATTTGCAGAAAACTGTACTTTTCTATCCAAAATAGACCTGGTCACACATTGCTATCATTGCCATGGACGCAGCAACCCACATTGTTATCCTCACTGAAACCGATTCTCTTGAAAAGCGGGTTGCACTAACGCCGGAGGGGGTGCAGGCCTTGAAAAAGGAGCACGAGGCAATTCGGATCACGGTGGAGACAGGAGCCGGAGAGGCGTCGGGGTATGCCGACAAGGAGTATGTGGAGGCGGGGGCAGAGACGGGCGAGGACCGAAAGGCGCTGGCGGCGAGTGCGGATCTGTTGCTGGCCGTGAATTTTCCGCCGGATGAGGTGATTCGGGGGATGAAAAAGGGGAGCGCGGTGATTTCGTTTATGTGGGCGTTGCAGCACGCCGATCGGGTGAAGATGCTACAGGAGTGTAACGTGACTGGAGTCGCGATGGATACGATTCCGCGGATTAGCCGGGCACAGTCGATGGATGCATTGTCGTCGATGAGCAATATTGCGGGATACCGTGCGGCAATCATCGGGGCGGATACGCTGAATCGCTACATGCCGATGATGATGACCGCTGCGGGGACGATTCCGCCGGCGCGGGTGCTGGTTCTTGGGGCGGGCGTGGCCGGGTTGCAGGCGATCGCAACGGCGAAGCGGCTGGGGGCCATCGTAGAGGCGTTTGACGTACGGCCCGTGGTGAAGGAGCAGGTGGAGAGCCTCGGGGCGTCGTTCGTGGAGGTGCCGCTGGAGGAGGACGAGGGCGACACCGAGACCAAGGGCGGCTACGCGAAGGAGCTTTCGGAGCGCAACAAGGCCAAGCAGCAGGAAGTGGTGCACGAGCGGGTGAAAAAATCGGATATCGTGATTACAACGGCGCTCATTCCTGGACGACCGGCGCCAAAACTGGTGACCCGAGCGATGGTGGAGGATATGAAATCCGGGTCGGTTGTGGTGGATATTGCCGCAGAACAGGGAGGAAACTGCGAACTTACGGTGCCCGGCGAAACCATTTCTCATCACGGGGTGATGGTGTGCGGCCCCTTGAATTTGCCATCCACCCTGGCAAATCATGCCAGTAAACTGTACTCGAAAAATATTCTGTCGCTTCTGAAGCTGATGCTGAAGGAGAGCACACTGGTGTTTCCGTTCGACGATGAAATCGTGCTGAATGCAACGGTGACGCATGATGGGGAGTTGGTGTCCCCGTTTGTGAAGGAGCATAGCTGAATTTTGGTTCTCCAATAGTGACTATATTTCACAGTAATCACAACCCGCTGTAACTCCATCCACACTGTAACCTTATTCACACAGTAATCCAATCCACACTGTAACCCCATCCCCATGGAAGCCTTCATCTTTAATCTGTTCATTTTTGTCCTGGCCGCATACATCGGCTTGGAGCTCATCTCCAAGGTACCGCCCACTCTGCACACGCCGCTGATGTCCGGCGCTAATGCCATCTCCGGGATTACACTGGTCGGAGCGCTGGTGATCGCCGGTAGCACCGGATCGGTCTGGGCTCAGTGGATCGGCTTCGCCGCCATTGTGTTCGCCACGATCAACGTTGTGGGCGGGTTCATGGTCACCGATCGCATGCTCGAGATGTTTAAGAAAAAGGAGGACTAAGGGATGGATTGGATCATACATGTCTCCCAATTGCTCTATCTGGTTGCTGCGATTCTGTTTATGATGGGAATCAAGCGGCTTGGCTCCCCCTCGACCGCACGAAAAGGAAATCAGTTGGCGTCGCTCGGGATGTTGCTCGGTGTGATCGTGACGCTCTTCGACCGGCAGATTGTTCAGTTCGAGTTGATACTCGCGGGTGTTGTGATCGGATCGCTAATTGGTGCCGTACTGGCTAAAAAGGTGCAGATGACAGCGATGCCGGAACTGGTGGCGGTATTCAATGGGTTTGGTGGCGGGGCATCGGCGTTGGTTGCCTGGGGTGAATTTAGCCGGGGGATGGCGATGGCTGGCGAGATGGCGGGTCAGGTGTCTGGCCAGATGGCTGTACAGGGAGTTCCGGCTGTGTTTGGGGTGCAGGAACTTGCCTCCATCGGCCTCAGTATTGCGATCGGATCGATCACCTTCACCGGAAGCTTGATCGCCTTCGGTAAGCTAAAAGGGATCTTACCGGGCGGACGGGTAGCCCTTCCGGGACAGAATATCATCAACCTGGTGCTCACGGCGGGAGTACTTGGGCTGATCGGGTGGTTTGTGATGGATCCGACCAACAGCACCGTTTTCTGGGTGATTTTTGGCGTAACGCTGCTCATCGGCCTCATGACCGTGCTACCGATTGGCGGTGCCGACATGCCGGTGGTGATCTCACTGCTAAACTCCTACTCCGGAATCGCCGCATCGATGGCCGGATTCGTTTGGGAAACAATCTACTCATTATCAGTGGGGCGCTCGTTGGCGCAGCGGGGCTGATTCTCACCAACATCATGTGTCAGGCGATGAACCGCTCGCTGGTCAGTGTGCTGTTCGGATCCTTTGGGGGCGGGAATGATGCGGGAGCCGGTGCGAGTGGTGGCGACCGGTCGGTGTTGGAAACATACGCCGAAGATCTTGCGATTCAATGCCGGTATGCAGAACGCGTGGTGATTGTTCCTGGATATGGTCTTGCCGTGGCGCAAGCACAGCATGTGTTAAAAGAGGCGGCTTCACTGATGGAAGACTTTGGTGTGGATGTGCGGTACGGTATTCATCCGGTAGCGGGTCGGATGCCGGGGCACATGAATGTCTTGCTGGCCGAAGCGGATGTTCCCTACGATCAGCTCTACGACATGGAGGAGATCAACCCACAGTTTGCCAAAACGGATATCGTGCTGATTATCGGTGCGAATGACGTGGTGAACCCGGCAGCCAAAACCTCGCCCGGGAGTCCGATCTACGGCATGCCAATCCTGAATGTGGATGAGGCGAAGATGACCGTGGTGTTCAAGAGAAGCCTGAGCCCCGGGTACGCCGGCATCGACAACGATCTGTTCTATGCCGATAACAACCGCATGTTCTTCGGGGATGCGAAAAAGAGCCTGCAGGGGCTGGTAAATGCGCTGAAAGAGCTGGAATAAAGAGTAAAGAGTAACAGGCGACTGGTAGCACCCAACCTACCTCAATTACTCACCGGCACCAGCCTCGCGATCGTGCCGTCCGACTCATTGGCGATGTAAATGTACCCATCCGGCGCCTCGCGCACATCCCGAATCCGACCAATCCCCTCGACAATCCGCTCCTCCGCCACAAACTGCTCGCCATCCACCTCAACCCGAGACAAAAGCTGAAACGATAGCGCTCCATTGAGGATACTCCCCTTCCACCCGGGGTAGCGATCACTGCTCACAAACGTCATCCCCGACGGCGCAATCGACGGAACCCAGTACCAAACCGGCTGTTCCATCCCCTCCTTCTCCGTAATATCGGTAATCGGCGTGCCATTGTAATTAATGCCATACGTAATCACCGGCCAGCCATAATTCGCACCCGGCTTGTTGTGGATGTTCAGCTCGTCCCCGCCCCGTGGCCCGTGAAAATTCGACCACACAATGCCCGTTTCCGGATCGGTTGCAAGCCCCTGAATATTCCGAAGCCCGTACGCATAGATCTCGTCCAGCCCCTCCTTCCCTACAAACGGGTTATCCTCCGGCACCCGCCCATCGTCGTGCAACCGGAACAGACTCCCGTTCGAAACCGTAAGATCCTGCGCTGTGTCCTGCTCGCCCCGGTCGCCAATCGAGAAATACAGATACCCCTCGCCATCAAACGCAAACCGGCTCCCAAAATGAAACCCTAACCGCGAGTTCACATTCCCCGTGTAGATCTCCTCATGATTCACCAGCGCATACCCATCCAACTGCGCCCGAATGAACGACGTTGTCCATCCCCCCTCGCCCTCCTTGCTGTAACTCAAGTAGATCCAGCCGTTCTCCTCATACTGCGGATGAAGGTGCACATCCAGCAGTCCACCCTGCCCTCGCGCCACAACCTCCGGTACACCCCCCAGCGGCTCCTCCCGAAGCACGCCGTTTTCCACCATTCGCAGCGTACCATCCCGCTCGGTAATGAGCACGCGCCCATCCGGCATAAACGCCATCGCCCATGGAAATTTCAGCCCCTCCACCACGGTTTCCACCCGAAAATCGAAATCCTCGGCACTGTGTACCTTGCTAGTTTCAATCGGTTCGCTAAAATAGAGCGAGTTCGGCGGCAGGGTCGTCGATTCTGGTGTCGATTCCGGTGTTGTTTGGCTATTCACAAAATCGCAACCGGTGAAAAGAAGGAGTGGCATAAGAAAGGCAACTTTCAGAGACTTCATAATGAATGCTTGTTTGGGTTGATGTTTTTCTCGGGAGTATGTTTTTATCGGGTTGATGGGACTCGCATCCCGATCGATGCCGGCAGCAGACCCACGCGAGTTTCTTGAGAAAATCGGCTTTGAAGATACGATTTTTGCCTGATTTCTGTTATTTTCATGACGTTTACCATTTGATTCTTTCTGCGGGGGCGAGGCGATGAAGATGCACCTGGGAAATCGCACCTGCGAAGATGCCCCTGCGAAATCGCAACCCTGCAGACGTTTCTCAACAATGGTAGGCGCACGCATGGAAATAAACCAATAAGAGCCGGTACATCATTCCTATCAACCCGAAATAAAACAACCAACGTAGATCTACCATTATGTCTGACATTCAGGATTATATCGACCAGCACATCGAAGCGTTTCAGGAGCAATTGTTTGAATTTTTACGGATTCCGAGTGTGAGTACCGACCGGGATAAGCGAAATGATGTGCGCAGGGCTGCACTGTTTTTGACAGAGCAGCTGGAGGAGATTGGGCTGGATAAGGTGACGTTGCACGAGACGGCGGGGCATCCGATCGTGACGGCGGAGAAGATGGTTGGGGAGGATCGGCCAACGGTTCTGATTTACGGCCATTACGATGTACAGCCTCCGGATCCCGAGGAGCTTTGGACGACGCCTCCGTTTGAGCCGACCGTGAAGGAGGGGCGGGTCTATGCACGTGGGGCGAGTGACGATAAGGGGCAGTCGTTTACGCACCTGAAATCGGTGGAGGCGTTTTTGAAGACGGGGAGTGCGCTGCCGGTGAATGTGAAGTATCTGCTCGAGGGTGAAGAGGAGATCGGGTCGCCGCATCTGGTGCCGTTTATTGAGGAGCATAAGGAGGCCCTTGCGTGTGACATGGTGCTGATTTCCGACACAGCGATGTTTGATGAGGATCAGCCGTCGATCACGTTCGGGNTGCGNGGANTGGCNTATATGGAGGTGCACGTGACCGGNCCGAANCGNGATCTGCATTCGGGAGTGTTTGGCGGGGCGGTGGAGAATCCGGTGAATGTGCTGGCGGAGATCATCGGGAAGTTGAAGGGGGAGGATGGCGTGATCCGGATTGATGGGTTTTATGAGGATGTGTTGCCGATGACGCCGGAGGAGCGGGAGGCCGTGAAGGCGTTGCCGTTTGATGAGGAGGAGTACAAGCGGGATCTGGGACTGACGGCGCTGCATGGAGAGCAGGGGTACTCGACGCTGGAGCGGGCTTCGGCACGGCCGACGCTGGACGTGAATGGAATTTGGGGCGGGTATCAGAAGGAGGGCGCAAAAACGGTGTTGCCGGCGAAGGCGGGGGCGAAAATTAGTATGCGGTTGGTGCCGGATCAGGATCCGGACAAGATTGCGCGGTTGTTTGAGCGGCAAGTGCGAGCACTAGCGCCGGACACGGTGACGGTGGAGGTAGAGGCGCATCACGGCGGGTATCCGGTGGTGATTGATCTGGATTTTTACGGCTTGAAGGCGGCGGCGAAGGCGTTTTCGGATGTGTACGGAAAGGAGGTGCTGTTTTCGCGGGAGGGTGGTTCGATTCCGATTGTAGCCGATTTTAAAAAGGTGCTCGGCGTAAATTCAATTTTGATGGGCTTCGGTCTTACGCGGGACGCACTTCACTCACCGAATGAGAGTTTCTTCCTGAAGGATTTTCACCGTGGGATTAAGACGTCGGCGCGGTTTTTTGAAGTGCTGGCGGAGATGGTCAGCGTGCAGGGGTGAGTTGGGGGATCCGCGGGCTGGATGATTAGATCAGGTTCCCGTCTTCCAGATCGTACACCTTCCCGTGCAGGCTGTTTTCAATGATCCGCTTCGGGTCGTTGTTTTCGTCCACGATCACCACCTTCGGCTTGTGGTTTGCGGCCTCTTCCGGGGTCATTTCGGCGTAGCTGATCACGATGATCCGGTCGTCGACTTGTGTTAGGCGTGCCGCCGCTCCGTTCAGGCAACAAGTTCTCTCTCCTCTCTCCCCAGGAATCGTGTAGGTCTCCAGCCGGGCACCATTCGTGATGTTGACCACCTGAACTTTTTCGTAGGGCAAAATTCCGGCCAGATCCAGCAAATCCTGGTCGATCGTGATACTTCCTTCATACATGAGATTGGCCTCGGTGACCCTCATTTGATGAAGCTTCGATTTGAACATGGTCAATTTCATAGTCGTAATGGATTGATATTTTCCATTTTTGGTCCTTGTATGCCTGAAATACTGGGATTACCGGGAATACTGCGATTGCCTGGAATACTGCGATTGCCTGGAATTTTACAACAACAGATTATCGATCAACCGCGTGTTTCCCAACCAGACTGCTCCTGCAAGTAGTGTATCCTTCTCTTCAAACCATTCTATCGGCTGTAGCGTTTGCGCCGAATAGATGCCAAGATAATCAATTTCAAATCCTTTTGCCCTTAATTCCTCTTTTTGATGCTCCAGTAGGCGCGACGGTCTATCCACCCCATCCAGGATCTGCGCCCGAATGTAGGAAAGCGATCGGTACAAGCTCGGAGCGACGACTCTCTCTTCATCGCTCAGATAAGCATTGCGGCTACTCAGTGCCAGTCCGTCATCGGCTCGTACGATCGGTGCCATCACCATGTGTACGGGTTGATGGAACTCCTGCGTCATCCGTTCCAGAATCCGGAATTGCTGATAGTCTTTTTGGCCAAATACAGCCACATCGGGCTGCACGATGTTGAATAGTTTGTTCACAATCTGTACCACTCCCTGGAAAAATCCGGGTCTGCTGGCCCCGCAGAGGTGATCGGCGAGCTGGTCGATGCCAAATGTAAAATAGGAGTGGCCATCGTAGAGTTGCTCCTTGACGGGTGTAAATACCACATCGGCGCCACTTCGCCGGCAAGCTTCCAGATCGGCTTCGAGAGGGCGCGGATACCGGTCGAAGTCCTCGCCAGGACCGAATTGCGTAGGATTCACAAAGATCGAAACAACCACACAATCTGCGTGGTCACGGGCTTGCCGGATGAGCGAGAGATGTCCTTCATGCAAGGCCCCCATGGTGGGCACAAATCCGATGGCTCTCCCATCAACCCGAATCCCTGAAAGTGTTGTTCGAAGCTCCTGAATGGTTTGGCATACCACGAGTTGTTTACCGGAGGAACCTGGGTCGCGCCCAGTAGAACCTGCGTTGCGCCCGGAAGTACCTGCGGCGTGTCCGGAGGCAGCAACGTCGCGCCCAGTAGAACCTGCATCGTGCTCAGTGGCACTCATCTTAAAACGCTCGATTCGGGTCGAAATCCTCCAAAAGCTGCTTCACGCGGGAGGTGAAAGCGCCGCCGTGCGCTCCGTCAATGATGCGGTGGTCGTAGCTCATGGTCAGATACATCATGTGGCGGATGGCAATCATGTCGCCGACCTCCGTTTCCATCACTACCGGCCGTTTCTGAATTACCCCAGTGCCGAGGATCGCAACTTGCGGCTGGTTGATGATGGGCGTTCCCATAAGGTTACCCACGCTGCCATAGTTGGTAAGGGTGATGGTGCCGCCGAACAGATCATCGGGGCTGAGTTCCTTGTTACGCGCTTTCGAGGCTAGGTCGTTGATGGCTTTGGCCAGTCCGATGAGGTTCTTGTCCTGTGCATTTTTGATGACCGGAACGATGAGGCCGCCCGTGCCGCCTTGCCCAAGTGCAACCGCAATCCCGAAATTGATCGCTTTTTTCACGTGGATCTCATCGCCCTCGACTGAGCTGTTGATGAGCGGAAATTCGCCAATCGCCTTGATGAAGGCTTCCACGAAGATCGGCGTAAAAGTGAGGCGAACGCCGGTTTGCTTTTGGAATTTGCCTTTGTTCGCATTTCGCCATTGCACGATGTTGGTCACGTCTACTTCGCTAAAGGTCGACACGTGGGCGGACGTCTGCTTCGATCGCACCATGTGTTCGGCAATCATCTTGCGCATGCGGTCCATCTTGATGATCTCGACATTTTGCTGCGGGGATGTGACATTAAGTTCGCCCGCCTGAATTTTCCCGGCTCCGCTTGCTGTTCCGGCTCCGCTCGTTTGACCTTGTGCTGCCTGGCCCGCGGATTGGCTTGTGGGTTTCACAAGTCCGATTGTTTTGGTCTGGGGTGATGCGGATGCTGTTCCGGCTGTTGCGGCTGCACCGGCTGTGCCTGCTGCGGTTGCCGGGACTCGACCCGCTTTGCGATCCTCCAGATAGGTCATCAGGTCGCTCTTGTTGATGCGACCGCCTTGTCCGCTTCCAGCAATGGATTCCAGTTCCTGCTGGGTGACTCCCTCCTGTTCTGCAATCGACCGAACCAGTGGCGAGAAAAATCGCCCGTCGGATCCAATCCGCTGCGGCCGTGAATCCACCTCCGGCCGACTTGAATGCCCGTTGGAGGGTGCAGATACCATGAGGTCTTCCGGTCGCGGAATCGCTGCTCCTTGTGATGCACTTGTGGTAGCTCCTGTGNCGGTTCCTGCTTCTGCGCCAGCTCCCACACCTGCAGCCGCTCCAGTCCCGGCTCCTGCCCCTGCAGCCGCTCCTGCCACAGCCCCCTCTCCCGTCGCAATCAGTGCAATCACCTGCCCTACTTCTACCGTTTCATCAGCCTGCACGCGAATCTCTACAATCGTTCCTGATGCAGGCGACGGCACCTCCGTGTCCACCTTATCGGTGGCAATCTCCAAAAGAGTTTCATCGACCTCCACCGTATCCCCTACCGACTTCGCCCAAGCAATCACGGTTCCCTCCATCACCGATTCGCCCATCTGAGGCATCTCTACTTCAATCACTTCACCGGATGCAGAAGATGAACCCGCGCCGTTTGAACCTGCGCCGTTCGCGCCGGCAGAACCTGTACCATTCGCACCTGCGGTACTCACACCGCTCACTCCCGCAGAACCCGCTTCAACAGCTACATCTGCCCCTGCAGACTCGCCCCCACTCTCAGACACCCCGGCATCCGCCCCTTCAGAACCGGCAACCGCCCCTGCCCCGGCATCCGTCGCTCCACTACCCCCTGCCGCATCCACCGGCACAGCATTCGGATCGGTATCAATCACCGCAATCGGCTGCCCCACAGCAACCGTCTCATCCGCCTGCACCAAAATCTCCACCAAAACCCCCGCTTCCGGCGATGGCACCTCCGTGTCCACCTTATCGGTCGCAATCTCCAGCAGCGTCTCATCCACCTCTACCGCATCCCCGAGTTGCTTACTCCATTCAATTACCGTTCCCTCCATCACTGATTCGCCCATTTGGGGCATCACTACTTCAACCTTTGCCATGGTAGTTTATTACGTTTTTTTAATCTTTTTCAGGGTGATCCGGACGCTTTTTTGCCCTTTCACCTTAACCTGAAAGATCACAATAATCGGCCTTAGATCAAAACACGGAAATGCGAAAATGGGCGCTCATCTACTCTCAATTTGCCAGTATTCTGCCAGCCTTCCGTCTTTACGCTGTCCTCGTTCCATCATCACTCCGACTTTATACAGACATCATTCTTCCTACCATTCCGATTTCATGCGGTAACATTCCGAGTCTTTTTTCGGGTTGATGGGAGAACGCTCCGGGCTGAGTTATTTATATGATCCACACGAGTCCATGCACTGCAAAAATCTATGATCTATCTACCGGTGCGATTTCATGAGCAGCATCTTATTTCATGAGCAGCATCTTACGCGTTTGTACGAAGTCTGTGGTTTGAAGCCTGTATAGGTAGGTTCCGCTTGCCCAGCGCCCCGCATCCAGTTGTATACAGACTTGCGCTCCCGTTGTTTTCTGTGAACATGGTGGTCGTAATGCTATGGCTATTTGGTATCTGCCCAATCAACCCACCTTCGAGGACAACCGTCTGTACCAGAACGTTACAGTAGTTGTTCCGAAGGATTGCCATATCGCCTGTTCTAAACCGCGCTCCCACAACTCCATCACCATGAACCACTACCTTGACGATCCCGATTGCATAGCTGTTTTGGATGGTTACATTCGAAACCATGTATCCTACTAATCCAACCTACTTCACTTCAACCAGTCACATTTATAGTCACGAAAACCCGATTGATCATTGCCGGAGTGGCTCTCTCTGCACTGCCCTCCGATTAGGTGATCCCTGTAAGGGCTCCTGTACTGGTACCCACTGTGACGTTCAAATTCGTTAGCGAAAGGTTTTCCACGGTAGCACCTTCCAGAACCATAAACAATTCCACCCCTCCTTAGGCATTTTCCTGATACCCGTTCGGCCTGTTGATCGTAAGTTTGTCAATTATGTCCCCCTGCACGTCCAATGAACCGCTAACCTTCTACACTGCATAATACAGGCATTCCCCAAACTCCTCCTCAGCACAAAATTCATTCCCAATGGACTGCCATCCATTACCTTCATTCGTAGCACTACCCGAAAGTGCAGCATATCCTTCCGTTGTCTCCGTTAGATCATTGTTGGGCACAAAATGGGACGACATGTGGTTTTTAATCTACTGTAAATGCATATACGTTTCGATCTGAAAGGGATCCGCTTCTTTCCTTGAACCACCGGCACATTGGGCAGAGGCCAAACCAACACTACACGAGACCACACGAAAAAAGAGAACAAGAGGAAAAAATCGACCATACGGTCATACACCCGATAAAAAAAACTTTGTGATGAGCAATATTCAAAGTTAAATCATGCGTTCAGGCCCGGGAAGGTGACTTTTTTGATGTGAAGCAAGTTCGGAACTCCATCACGCATCCCATCACGCGCCTTACCATGGCTACTCACCCACTCCTCCCAGCGCTGCACTTCATCCTCTTGTGCAGTAAAATAAAAAACCTGTCGCCCGGCCCGGCTAATTTCGCACAACGCCCCAATCATCGCCGCAGACCGCTCATCATCGCTATTCGCCAGTAATTCATCTGCAAGAATCGGCAACATCACCCCTTGTTCCGACTCCTCAATAAACGCAAGCCGAACTGCCATCATCAATTGAATTTTGGTGCCTGTGGACAACTCCTCAATCTGTTTTTCGGTCTGATCCCGCCGGTCGATGGCGTAGAATGCACCTTCTCCACTCATCTCTACCCGAAGCTCATATCGCCTCATGGTCACGAGTGAAAACAACTCCTTTGCACGCTCGAATACCGGTGGCATCTCCACGCTGGCCAATTGTTTCCGGAGCAGTTTTACAAGAGTGTCCCCGGCTATACTTCGAAGATCCGACTCAAATTTCTCCTCCAGGGATGCCAGTGCATCGTTTTTTTTCTGCACCAACTCTTGCAACGCGGAACTCTCTCCCGCCCGCTTGATCTGCTCCTGAATTCGCACGATCCGATCGGATACATCCTCAAGTTCCGCCGCTGTTTGCTTTTCTTGCTCGAGAGCCGCATGAAGCTCCTGCTCATCCAGGGCAAGCCAATCCTCGACAGATCGCCACTCCGGGTGCTTCTCCTGCCGTTCTGCATGCCGCTCTACCTGCTCTCTTGCTTGCCCGGTAAGGATTTTGATTTCGGTTTGATGATTATGGATCTGTTTCGCGAGTTCCTGGTATTCCGGTAGCATCTTCATCCACCCTTGCAATTGATCCGCCGAAAGCGCCTCTGTTTCGAGTCGTTTTGCCATCCGTCCAATCTCCTGCTGTGCGTTTGTGATCTCTTTTTGCAAGCCCGTAATCGTACCAGATATAAGCGTTTGCTCATGCTTGGCGCTTACATAGGCTTGATGTCTTTGCTGCAACGTCTTGAACTTGGCTTGGAACCAATCGGCTCTTTGACGTGAATCGACGCTGCTTGTTGATTGGTTGCCGCCTGTTGAGTCCACACTGCCTATTGTATCCACACTATTTGTTGAGTCCACACTGCCTGTTGAATCCGCCACCTTCTCCAGCTCCTCCCCTCCTAGACATTCCCTCCACTGCTCCTCAAACGTCTTCGCAGCCGATTCGAATGTTTCGCGAAGTTTCCCAGCCTTTTCCACGGCCCCACGGTACTGGCTTCGTTTCTCCTGCCAGCGCTGGATCGTTTTGGTGATGTCGTACAGAGCCGTTGGTGAGGCGAAATCGTAGTTTTCGAAGTAGAGTTGTCCGGCAAGCGTTTCCCGTAACGTCCCAATTGCTTCCTCAAGCGGCATCATTTCGCTTTGGAGTTTTTCGATTCGTTTTTCGGTTTGATGGAGTTCTTCTTTGCATGAAACCAACTGTTCGGCTTGCTCGCGATCTTGCAATAGCTGATGGAGCCGTTTGCTAACCGCGCTGGTTTGCCAGGAATCAGGTGGGCGGAGTCCGGTATCCTCAAAGTCTTTCTTACGGATACTCCGAATTTGTTCGATCTCTTCGTCAGGATTCTGGCCGGCGGCTTCGGTTTGGAAGGATTGGAGGGATTGAAAGAGTTTCCATGCGATGAAGGCTGCGGGGGCCAGCCCCAGAAATCCAACGGCTCCCTGGAGATAGGTGAGAATGAGCGTGAGTAGCAGAACAACCGTAAGAAGTGAAGCCCATCGGCCTGCGATACGGCCTGTCGTGCGAATCCCATCAACCCGAGAAGAAAAACGGCTTTCGGGCTCCTCGGTTCGAACTGCACTCAACCACTGGCTTAAGGCCTGAATACCCTGAGTGATCGCTTCCGGGGTGTGGCTTTCCGGGGTCTGGCTTTCCGGGGTCTGGCTGGATTGTGAACCGGGCCTGAATTGAGAGATGTGGCGAAGCTTCTCTTTGAGTGCCTCCTTTTTTTCGGTTTCCCAGTGGATAAGGTTTGTTTTTTCGGAAATGGCTCGCCAGGTACTGTCCAAGGCGGTGCGCTCGGCGAGGTTGGGAAGAGCCTCGTTCCAATCGGGGGAGTTACGTTCGAATAGGTCGGTTAGATCGGCTGCTTCTGCGTGGAGGCGATGGTAGTCTTGCTCGGCATCGGAGATCTGGTCGGAAATTTTCCGAATGGTGGCAGTAGTGGCTTCGAGTTGCAGGAGCGCTTGTGGATCGGGGCCGTCTTCGGTGAATCCAAGGGTTTGCAACTTGCTTTCGGCGGCGCGAAGATTGTCTTGTTCTGTGTGAAGGTCTTTCTGATGCGTTGCAAGATCCCCGGTGAGTGTTGCGAATCTCTGCTCATCCTCGTCGCGGAGGTGTTTCAGAGCGTTTGGGTATTCTTGGATGCGCTTTTGATCGTCCGATTTTTGTTGGTTGCGGGCGAAGATTTGCATCACTTTGTCGAGGATCGAAACGAGTTCGCGGGCAAGGACAGAGCGCTCTTTTTTGCGTTCCAGTTCGGCAAGTGATTGTTGCTGTTGCTGGAGTTTTTTCTGTTCGCTGATGGCTTCTTTGAGCTGCTTGATGGCTTTTTTTGCGTCTCGCGCTTCTCCAAGGTTTGCGGAGGAGAGTTTGTCTTTGTAGCCCAGGTTGCCGGGGATCGCGGTTAGGTCGTATCCGCCGATCGCTTCGCGCCGGATCTGGGCGGCGAGTGAGTTGCCTTCTGCGATGATGAGATCTTGCAGGGAGAGCATGTAATGGCTGCTGGCGGCCGAGGCGGGGAGGTTTTGGAGGGGTTGCTGATTGCCGTTGCGCCGGAGGATACGGTTGTTATCCTGGATGGTGACGGTCCAGGTTTCGGGGGTGATGCCGTGTCCGGTGGATGCTTCCTTGCCATCCATTTTGGATGCCTCATTGGAATTCTCCGAGAAGATGCGAAAGTCGGCGCGGGCTGTGAGGGTGGCTGGTGCGTGGTTTGCGTTGCCAGGTATGCTTTCGTTGCCCGTTCTGTTTGTGTTGCCAGGTTTGCCCGCATCGCCCGACCCTCTTGCATCGCCCGATCTGCCCCCACGTCCTGCGGCGGCTCCCGTATCACCCCACACCATCTCCTGAATTGCGCGGGCGAGGGAGCTTTTTCCGGATGCATTCGGCCCGTGGATGATATTGATGTTGGGGGATAGGTCGCGTAGTTCGGGTAGTCCGCCCGGCATGCCCGGCGAGCGTGTTACGTGGATCTGTTGAAAGTGCAGTGTTCGCGACTTCGTCTTCATCCCGATCTTGTTGCGCCCGATATGGTTACGAGCGATCCTGGTGTTTGGTTTGCATCATTTCGGACAAGGTTCTGTGGCACTCTTCGATGAGCCACTCTTTGATCTGGCTCTCCTTCTCGAGAGTGGATGCGCCTTGTCCCTCATCGGCAAATCCTTCATCCGCAAATCCTTCAAAAAGCGCCTTGTAGGTATTGGATTCCCTGGCATCCTCAATCGTGGTAGCAAGCGATTCCCGCAACTCGTTCAGCAAAGGCGACGATCGACCCGCCTCAAGATCGAGGATGGTTTGCGCCAACAGCCCCGCCGGTCCCGGTTCATTCGCCAGTAAATCCAGCTGATTTACGCGAAACTTGCAGAGATTGTACACGCGCCGAATCATCACCGGCCGCCCCTCAACCTCACGGGATACCTCGGAAAAATTCTGCTTCGCAAGGTACCGGTTCAGCGCCTCCAGATCGGGCTGATACCCCGTCAAATGTACATCCACCACGACTTCCTTTAAATCATCGTAGGCATCAACCCGCTCGTCGAACAGCACATCCATCGCGTCGGTAATCTGCTCCCGAATGTGCGAAAAATGCTCGGTTTCGGTGATGTCGATGTCGATGTCCTCGTACCGGATACTGGAAAACGGTACGGTTTTGCTCGGGGTGATGCCATGACGACCAAGCTCGAGCAGCTCAAATCCATGCAGACCGGTCTCCTTGGGATTGAGAGCCTGCGGGGTGCCCGGATAGAACATGCAGGGCGCTGCCTCCCGGATGCGCAACGGTTTATGAATGTGCCCCATCACCCAGAGATCCACGGGCTGGGCTTCGAGGGCCTCCTGCGATATCGGGGCGTACGGACTGGTTGGCGCATACTGTTTCAGGTCGCCGTGAATGAGCCCGAGGGTTGGCATGTCGGAACGGACGAGACCTTGTGGCAGACTCTGCGCCGGATCTTTTTCGTGAAAACGATCTGGAAACGACCATCCGATGCATTGAACTTTTATGCCGTTGATCTCGAGCACGCAATCGGACCAGTGCCCCTCTCTGCCCAGCAGGATCATATGATCACGTTCCGTACGCCCGATAAGCTGCGGCAGGACATCGTGGTCGTGGTTTCCGGCCGTCATCACCACAGTAATTCCTGCCTCCGACAGCCTATCGAACCCCTTCTTCAGCGCAGCCGACGCCTCATAATACCGGTTGTCGTGCTCCACCAGATCCCCGGCAATTAGAATCAGATCAATCCCCTCCCGAATGGCGTAATCGACCATGCGAAGCCAAGCATAGCGTGTCGATCCCCATTCGCCAAGGTCGATGCTTTGTGTGGATGTCCGGCCGATGTGCAGGTCGGCGGTGGCAAG
>JGI11705J14877_10001096_pt1 | contig 15752 bp, 14 predicted proteins | sample Etolaghawater15m_FD_14877 | JGI IMG/M metagenome (IMG submission 14877) | reverse complement strand
GACTCAAAATCCAGTGAACCTTGCGTTCGTGTCGGTTCGATTCCGACCTCCGGCACCAAAAAGAACCCCCAACGCACCCGCATTACCCCAAAAAGGCTTCTGACCCAAATCAGTCAGAAGCCTTTCTTTATTGTTGTTGGAAAACACCTCTTTCATATGGCATCGATCAATCTTTGGTGGAGGTTCTCAAAACCGCCGTTGGACATGATCAACACAATATCCCCGCCTTTAATCACTGACAATAACTTTTCCAGCAAAGAATCCGTATTGGAAAAACAAAGCGCCTCGCGTCCCCTTCCCCTCAGATCCGCAACCAGCCGCTCAGCTGAAAAACGCTGGTGAAACGGGATTTTCTCTAACATGGACGGTTCACGAATCATCATGACATCCCCATCGTCAAAGGAAGCGGCGTATTGTTTCTGAAATATATTTCGCCGACTGGAGTTGCTTCTTGGCTCAAATACGACAACAAGACGCCGATGGGGATATTTCCGCTTTACAGCTTTAACGGTTTCGTTTACGGCGGTAGGATGATGGGCAAAATCGTCCATCACCATGATGCCCTTTTTTTCGCCAAGTATCTCCTGGCGCCGTTTGACACCTTTAAAGGTTTTCAATGCCTCGAAAAGAATCTCCTGCGATACGCCCAAAACATGCGCCAAAACGACCGCCGAAAGGCAATTTGAAATATTATGACGGCCAAAGAGCGGTGTTTCAAAGGTTGTCGACATCTTTCCTTCATTAACCACATCGACCAAGGTGAATGCGTTCGAATCAGCCATGCCGGCGATCCGCCACGGGTTGCTCTCCTCGAAACCGTACGACTCAATAGGACAGGCGGCGCGATTGATTTCACGGCAAATTGTCTTATCGTCCCCATTCGCAATCAGCCGTCCGTTGGATGGAATCAGTTGAATGAGCTTTCTAAAACTGCTGATCACATGGTTCAGATCACGGTAAATATCCGCATGATCAAACTCGATGCTGGTCAGGATAACATACAATGGGTTATAATGAAGAAATTTTGGCCCTTTATCGAAAAACGCGGAATCATATTCATCCCCCTCAATGACAAAATAGCGCCCCTTGCCCAACTGGAAATTTGTTTCGAAATTGCGGGGTATACCCCCAATCATGAAACCCGGATCCATTCCCGCCCTCTCCAGGATCCAGGCAATCAATGAAGATGTGGTTGTCTTGCCGTGGGTACCGCTGATAACAATGGATTGTTTATCCCGGATGGCAAACTGCCGGATGGCCTGTGGAAAGGAAAGATAGGGCAGCCTCAGGCGAGAGAGTTCAACAGCCTCGGGGTTCACGCGGGTTATCACATTGCCGACAATGACCATATCCGGTGCCGGCATTAGATTCTCGGGTTTATAACCATCGAAAACAGGAATTCTGAGCGATTCAAGCACCAGACTCATTGGGGGATAAACATTCGCATCTGAGCCTGTAATCACATATCCCTGCGATTTGAGCATTCCGGCAAGGGAAGCCATTCCTGTTCCGCAAACCCCCATCAGATGGATATGTGAAAACTTTTTGGGACGTCGGTTTAACTCGGGCATCAAACTGTGGGACATAGATCCCGTTTCAGAAAGAAAAGACATCAAAAGATACTCCTTAAGTCATTCAATATACCGTTTGGAAAATCCACACATAATGAAAAACAGTCTCAACATCAAGTGGAAAAGAAATTGTGAAAGACGCGCCATTTCTTCTTCCCATATTGACAAAAACCCCTATGCCTGGTAGTTTCTAACTGTGTACAGGTGTTCGTTCGTCTAAATTGTTCAAAAAAGGAGATTTCCATGGAAAAAAAGTTCTTTTTCAAAACCCTTATTGGGCTTTTCTTGACAATTTTCTTGCTGTTACCACCCGTTGTCCAAGCAGAAGAGACTCCACAGAAAGCTGTTGACAAAGCGCTCTGCGCAAAAATGATACGACACGGACAGGAAGCTTATCAAAGGGGAAAATACCTGGATGCTAAAGAATATTTCAGAAAAGCCGTTCAGGCGGATTCTTCATCCACGTCAGCCTGGGCATATTATGATCAGGCTGTGATTTTTGCTCTGGCCGAAAAGGTGGAAAAGAACGCAAACCTTGTCATGCCCGACACATCCACACGTTCTGAACAACAGGCAGCAGCTCCCACGGCCCAAACCCCACCGCCGCCCACACCCAAGAAAAAACCTGCTTTCAAAATTGTTGAAGACGAAGGTTGCTGAGTTTTGGAATTTATTGATAATCACCTGGCGATCAAAATCGCCCATATCAAATCTTAACTTTGGAGGAGAAATTATGACGGAAGACATCAAACCGGACGATACACTGGATTGCAGCGGACTGAGCTGTCCCATGCCGCTTCTCAAAACCAAAAAGCACATTGGTGGTATGAAATCGGGTCAAATTCTGGCGGTCATCAGCACCGACCCGGGCACTAAAAACGATCTCCCCGCATTTGCCAGAAAATCGGGGCATGAGTTTCTGGGGGTAAAAGAGGAAGACGGACACGCCCTGTTATACTTGAAAGTTAAATAAATTTTCCTAAAAAAAAGGCCCTCAGTTTTCGAGGGCCTTTTTTTATAAGCTATACATCAGTCAGTTTGAATCGTGAAAAAACCTACCAACCCTCATCCAAATCAATCTCATCCCTTTCGTACTGAGCGTCTCTCAACTCATTGGCATTTTTGATCTCTTCTTCAGTCCAGGGGTCTATCACCAGAGAATCGGCCACCAGTTCCCACAGGTATTTGGTCTCGATATCCAGATCAAACTCTTTCGTCAGACCTTTCATGATCTGGTCCCGGCAGTTGTGACAGGGAGCAATCACCATTTTGGCTTTTGTATCAATGATCTGCTCTGCTTTTACACGGCCGTAATAAATCCTCTCCGCATCATAGGGCATGGCCCAGGCGCCACCACCGGCCCCACAACAGAAGTTGTTCATGCGGTTCGGATGCATTTCCACATAATTCTCACAACACTGCTGAGTTACCCAGCGGGGCTCTTCGAAAAAAGCCTCGCCGAAAGCCTTCATGCTCTTTCGGCCGTAATTGCAGGGATCGTGAACGGTCGTGAGCTCTTCATGGATGGATGTGTCAAGTTTGATCCGCCCGGTTTCAATGTATTCCTTCAGGAGTTCATGAACGGAAACAACTCGGACCTTGTCGAAAACTTCGGGAAACCACGTTTGCAGACTAAGCCTAGTCGCATAATAAGCGTGGCCTCACTCGGGTAGGAGTAGCGTACTGCACTCCAGTTCCTCCAAATGTTTTACGATCCTTCCCGTAACCTCTTTCATGGACTCATCATCCCCGGAAAAAAGGCCCCAGTTGACCCCTTCCCATTCCGTGGATGTTGTGGTCCAGTCTTCCCTGGCCGCATAAAAAATACGCCACCAGAACTTCATGTCATCCGGTTCGCCAAAAGGCTCTTTGGAATTGACCGTCACCAGAATGTTGGCACCCTTTTTGTCCACGGGGGCGTAAAACCCTGGAAATCCCTCATCTTCATCCATTTCTTTGGAGAGATCGGCCAAAAGGAACAAAAAATCGTCCTTGGGAATACCGAGATTATTTCCCCTTTCCAAACACATCATCACGCCCTTGTGAATGGGCCCCGGAACTTTGTCCCGTTCGCGAAGGGTTCTGGCCCGACGCATCATTTTCAGAATCTCAACCCCTTGAGGGCAGGCATACTCACAACGCCCGCACAGGGTGCAAATCCAGGGAAAGCGTGAATCAATCAATTCCTGGTCCAGACCAAGAGCAGCCATTCGCACAGCCTTTCTGGGATCCAGGCCGTCGATACCGGTAACGGGGCATCCACCTGCACACGTGCCGCAGGTGAAACAGACATCCGCCCATTCCGGAGCAACCCTGAGTCTGCTCTCTTTTCGATTTATGGTTAGCGGCTCCATCAATTAACCTCCTCCGTTTATATTCTAACCCATTATTCTCATTAGCTTCACTTTTCTAGGATCTTCTGAATTAAATGTCAATGAGGAAATGAAAAAACCGTGGGAAAATCAGAATTCAGCGCCAAAGGATACCAAAAAAAAAGTTAAAATGTAGCTACAATGTGAATTAATCTGTTGCCAATTCCCTTTTCATACGGTAGAAGTGAAATTCGAAAATACTTAAACACAGGTTACACCAACGGAGGAGGTTCACTTATGGATTTTGGTTTAAGCGAAGAGCTGCAGATGCTCCGCGATATGGCACGTGATTTTGCCGCTGAAAAAATCGCTCCCTTTGCAGATGAATGGGATGAAAAACACTATTTCCCCTATGAAGAAGCCATCAAGCCAATGGGGGAACTGGGTTTTTTCGGAACTGTTATCCCCGAGGAATATGGCGGTAACGAAATGGGCTGGCTGGCGGCGATTATATTGACAGAGGAAATTGCCAGAGCCTCCAGTTCCCTTCGGGTTCAGATCAATATGCAGACTCTGGGATGCGCCTTTACCATTTTTCGTTACGGCACGGACGAAATCAAAGAAAAATATATTCCAAAACTTGTGAGCGCAGAATTCATGGGTGGATTCGGCATAACCGAGCCCAATGCCGGTTCCGATGTCATGGCCATGAAATCCACGGCCCAGGATAAAGGGGACCACTGGCTCATAAACGGTTCAAAAACCTGGATATCCAACACCAGTGTGGCGGATGCCCTCATATTCTATGCCTATACAGACCGGGAAGCCAGAGGCAGAGGTCTTTCCGCATTCGTCATTGAGCCCAAAAATTTCAACGGCATTTCAACCACGGATCTGGACAAGATGGGGTCCCGATCATCGCCAACCGGCGAAATCTATCTTGAAGACACCAAAGTTCCCAAAGAGAATATCCTGGGAAAACCAGGTGACGGCGCCAAGATTGTGTTTGGATCCTTGAACCAGACCCGTCTTTCCGCTGCCGCCGGCGGCATTGGCCTGGCCCAGGCATGCCTGGATGCAGCCACCGCTTACTGTCAGGAAAGAGAGCAGTTTGGAAAACCCATCGCACAGTTTCAGATGAACCAGGACATGATCGGGCAAATTACCTCAGAGATCGAAGCAGCCCGCATGGTCGTTTACAAAGCCGCCTGGCAGAAAGATCAGGGCAACCTGGGCAACACCCTGGAAGTGGCCCAGGCCAAATATCTGGCTGGGGAAATTGCGGTCAAAGCCTCACAGGTGGCCATGAAAATCCTGGGCGCCTACGGATACTCAACGGAATACCCTGTAGCCCGGTATTATCGGGATGCACCTACCTATCAACTGGTTGAGGGTTCCACCAATATCTGTAAGATGATCATTGCCTTGGACCAATTGGGCATTCGAAAAGCAAACAGATAAAGGATCACAAACGGAGGAAGTAATGAAACCTTATTTTGAACAGATGACCTCTTTCGGAAAACCGCTTACCGACAAACAGATTGAAGCGGCCAAAGAAAATGTGGAGAGTATTAAAGGGGTTGAGAAACAGGTGGCCGATGCGGTTGACGCCGTCAAAAATGCAGGCATCCCTGAAGAAATACTTAAAAAGCGTGGTCAGCTGAACGTCTGGGAACGAATTGAATACCTTATTGATCCGGGCACCTGGTGTCCCCTTCACACCCTCTATGACCCCCAGTTCAACGCGGAAGGTACCACCGGTGTCATTGATGGGCTGGCCAAGATCAACGGAAAATGGGTGGTGGTGATCGGTTTCAACAATAAGGTCATGGCGGGTGCCTGGATCGCTGGGCAGGCGGACAATCAGCTTCGCGTCACGGATATGGCGAAGCGACTTCATGTTCCTCTGGTTTGGATTGTGAACTGCAGCGGTGTTAAATTGCCTGAACAGCAGGAAGTCTATGCCAACCGGCGCGGCAACGGCACCACCTTTTATCGCCACGCAGAGCTTGAAAAACTGGGTGTGCCCGTCCTGGCAGGCATCTATGGCACAAATCCGGCGGGTGGCGGGTACCAGGGTATCAGCCCCACCATTCTGCTGGCCCATAAGGACGCAAACATCGCTGTCGGGGGCGGCGGCATTGTCAGTGGCATGAGCCCCAAGGGAAAATTCGATGAAGACGGCGCTGAGCAACTGATCGAATCCACACGCCACTTTAAAGAGGTGCCCCCGGGAAGCGTCCCCATCCATTTTAATGAAACGGGTTTTTTCAAAGAAGTTTATGAAACCGAAGAGGGCGTCCTTGATGCCCTCAAAAAATATGTGGACATGTGCCCGGCCTATGATCCCAACTTCTTCAGAGTGGCCGAACCCAAGGAACCCAAGTATTCAGGGGAAGACATTAACAGCATCGTGGCATTCAACCAGAAGCGGAGCTACAGCCTGGATGAAATGATGGCGCGCATCTTTGACAACAGCGAACACATGGAATTCCGGCCCGGTTACGGTCCTGAAGTCTATACGGGGCTGGCCAAAATCAATGGGTTCTTAATGGCGTTTATCGGAAACCGCCAGGGTTTCCTGGGAGCCAAATACCCCGAATACGCCCCCTACCCCGGAATTGGTGGGAAGCTGTACCGCCAGGGATTGATCAAAATGAATGAATTTGTCACCCTTTGCGGCCGAGACCGGGTTCCCATCGTTTGGTTTCAGGACACATCGGGTATTGATGTGGGAGATATTGCCGAAAAAGCGGAACTTCTGGGCCTGGGGCAATCCCTCATTTACTCCATTGAGCAGACGGACGTTCCCCAGATCTGTATTGTCTTAAGAAAAGGCACTGCGGCCGCCCATTACATTATGGGAGGTCCCACCAGCAACAACCACAATGCCTTCACCCTGGGAACGCCCACAACTGAGATTTATGTGATGCATGGAGAAACAGCCGCGGCCGCCTCTTTTGCACGACGTCTGGTCAAGGAAAAGGATGCCGGTCGCCCTCTGGGGCCCGTCATTGAAAAGATGAACGACCTGGCCCAACAGTATTACGATAACTCGAGACCCGTTTACTGCGCAAACAGGGGCTATGTGGATGAAATCGTTTCATTTCCCATGTTGCGAAAATACATTGCAGCCTTTGCGGGATGCGCCTATCAGAATCCCGTTTCCATTTGCCCGCAGCACCACATGATGCTTCCCAGAATCATCAAAGGATAATACATCAAAAAAAATAGCGGGCCCCCATACTTCATGGGTCCGCTATTTTTATGATCAACCTCAAAACACAATGCGGACTGCCGTCTTCGCCTGTGTTTCAAACTCCGCATTTACTCTTTTCCGAGGCCTTTATTTCCCTTTAAAACCGAATATCGCGTCAATCTCCCTGGTAAAAAGCGGGTAGAGAAGGGCTTGGGTCTCTTTCCACCGTGACGGAAATTTAGCATCAACCATTCCCTCACTCACGGCCAGTTCCTGAAGCCTTTGAATCATGGTATGGCCGGAAACCAACTGGCTGCAAACCTCCGTACAGGTCTGGCAGGCAATGCAAAGCCAGATGGAGGGGGATTTGAGGATCTCCTTTTCCAGACCCAGATTGACCATTCTAAAGATTTTTTGGGGGTCAAAAACGTTTCGTTCAAAACAAATGGGGCACGCGTTGGTACATTCCGAACAGTTAAAACATGAAGCAGTTGCCGAACGTTCCGCTCCATCAATAAAATCCTGCGTATGAGACAACTCCGAAAGAACCACATCTTCGGTTGTGATCTCGACGGGGCTTTCCAACCACTCCTGCCACTTGGATGGAATCAGTGATCCAACATCATCACCCTTAAGACAGCTTTCTGCCGCCCACCAGCGAACCCGTTGAAAACGTCCATAGAACTCATGATAGCGCGAAAGAATTTTATCCGAAAAAACATGGGTTCGAATGGCCTCTTTGAGCAGAAAGCCCACAACCGTTTCAGGCTCACAGTCATTGGGGCAGGATCGGGTGCAGCGTTTGCAAGCCAGACAGTACCAGATTTCAGGCAAACCCACCAATTCATCCAGGAGTCCCAGATTGGCCATGCGTAAGACCTTCTGAGGTCGCAGGCGGCTGGACCCCATGAACACAGGGCATTCGGAATCACAGGCGCTGCAGGCCCAGCAGAGGGAGGTGTTGGCCTTGGTTTTTTCCTGAATCGCTTTTTTTATTCCAGGGTTGGGAGCATAATAATCCGTCATGAACTTTTTTCCTATATCTCAGCAAAACCTTTTTCAAGGTTGCTAGAATCATCTGAAAACGAAGAATGGACGGAAGAACACCTACCACTTATTTGAGCAATCCGTCAACGCATAAAACCCATTTATCATACTATCGACTGAAGTTTTCCAAAGGGGCCTTTATTGTTCTTCAACATCTCTCCCCGAGTACTGATCACTACAGTTTCCATGGGGATTTCTTTTTGGGCGGCCTTCATGGCATGCTGGATAATTACCGGCAGACCCGAACAGCAGGGCACTTCCATGACCAGAACCGTGATGCTCTTAATATCCGCCGACCTAAAGATACCGGTAAATTTCTGAACATAGGCTTCCTGGTCATCAAATTTAGGGCAACCGATTAATACCACCTTTCCTTTTAGATAATCCTGATGAAAACCAGCGCATGAAAATGCCGTGCAGTCCGCTGCAACCAGCAGATCTGCGCCTTTAAGAAATGGGGCCTGGGGCTGAACCAGGTGAATTTGAATCGGCCAGTGGGTGAGGCTTGACGTCCCCTCCTGCTCAGCCGCGGGCATGATTGTCTGAAACTGGGCAGAAGGACATCCGGGGGTTTGAAGGGGTTTCTCCTGTTTCTGCTCTTTTTCTTTTAGGAATTCTTCTACCGCCACTTCGTCAAAATCCTCTGCTTCACGCTCCACAATTGTGAGGGCATCGTTCGGGCATTCCCCCATGCAGGCACCCAGACCATCACAGTACTTTTCCGCCACCACTCGGGCCTTTCCGTCAATCACCTCGATGGCGCCTTCGGCGCAGGCGGGTACACATTCTCCACAACCGTCACAGCGCTCCTCATCTATTTCGATTATCTTACGCATGACTTTCATTGGCTTTCTCCTTAAACTTATTTCAACAGTGTTTTTTCAGCCAGTTTTCGACCACTATCCGTCAGAAAAGATTTTGCCAGAAGACGGTCCAGTTGCTCTCTCTCCATGTGCTTTTCCTTTTGCGATTCTTCAAGATTGGCAATCAAATCCGCATCAAAAAGGCTCTTGAAATTAGTTGTTTCCTCTTTTTCCGGATGGTGGTGATGGCCGATGATATGACAAACTTCGTCAATTATTGCTTCGGCTGCACCCAATTTGGTCAGGATCTCCCTGGCAATGGGAGGTCCCTCCTTTTCCTGATACCGCGCAGCGGAACTGTTGAATTTTTCCTCTGCCACCTTGATGCCAATGTCGTGAAGATATGCGGCAGCCAGTATAACCGCCAGATTCCCCTGCTCTTCCCGCCCAATCTGTTCCGCATATCGCGCCACGCGGCTTGCGTGGCCGATTCTTTTGAAATCCTGTTTGAAATACCGTTTCATCTCGATGGCGACCCTGTCCTTCAGCAAATCTTCCTTTCCTTTAAGGAGTTCCGGAGGGAGGTCTCCAATACATTGCTCCGCATATTGACAATAGGAGGCACAGCCGAAATCCAGTTCCGGATTCAAGAATCGATGTCCACATTTACCGCATTTCCTTGTGGGATCATCCTTGAAGAATTCTACCTCGTTTCCGCATTCTGGGCATTTGACATCAAAAACCGCTTCCGGTTTCCAATACTGGCTATCCTGTCCCGGGCATTTCATGATATCCCCCTTATTGGTTTTTAAAAAATGATCGTTTAAAAGAATTTAGGTGCGTTTTTCACAATGACAAACTCAATTGCACCGATGTTTGACTTTACCATGACGCTGAATAAAGGAAAACACCTTGATCTAAGTCAAAAAAGAAAAAATACTTTTTAAAAAATTGACGGATTTGAGGAAGGTGAAATTCGCGTACTTTTTTTGTTGGTTTAATTAATTTCGGTTGAATCAAGTATTTCTCGAATCATTTTTGACAGCTGCTCAATTTTGAACGGTTTCTGAATAAACCCGTTGCACCCGCGGTCCAGTATTTTACCAGCCTGGCCGTCTATGCTGTAGCCACTGGATAAAAGGATTTTTACCGCGGGGTTCATGTCTCTCAGGTTATCGAAACATTCCCCCCCCGTCATATCCGGCATTACCATATCCAGGACCACCAAGGAAATTTCATCATGTTTTTTCTCATACAACCGAAGCGCCTGTGTTCCGTTTGGTGCTGTCAGAACACGGTAGCCCATTAGTTTTAAAAACTCCGCGCCGATATCAAGAATCATTTCTTCATCATCCACCAAAAGTACCATCTCGTCACCTTTCATAATTCGCCCGTCTTGAAAAACCGCCTTTTCCTTCTCCGCTTTTACGCTGACCGCCGGCAAGAGAAAACTTATGGTGGTCCACATACCCGCCTCACTTTCAACAGTGATAGCGCCACCATGATTTTTAATGATGCCATACGCTGAAGCCAGCCCCAGCCCGGTGCCTTCGCCCACCGCTCTTGTTGTAAAAAATGGATCAAAAATCCTTTTCCGGATTTCATCATCCATACCCACTCCTGCGTCGGCCACTGAAACCTTGACATATTGGCCCGATTCAAGATCGAATGCCTTTAATTGTTCTTTGGACAGGAGCAGATTCTGTGTGTGGACGACTATCTCTCCCCCTTCCGGCATCGCCTGTGCGGCATTCACATAAAGATTTATCAATACCTGATCAATCTGACCCCGGTCCACCGCTACCATCCAGATATGTTTCTGCAATTCCACATGGATGGTGATCTCTTTTTTTGCCTGCGTAAACAAAGCCACACTATTGGCGATCAGATCATTTATGTCAGTGGGTTTTACCTCGTATTTTCCCCCTCGTGCAAACCCAAGCAGCTGTTTTGTAAGATGTGCCCCTTTTTGCACATATTGCTCGATATTCCTTATCCTTTCATATTCGTTGTGATCCAGATGCTGATTCAAAAGAACCATTGAAACATTTCCCTGAATTGCCATAAGCAGATTATTGAAATCATGAGCAATACCGCCTGCCAGGGTGCCAACGGATTCCATTTTCTGAGCTTCATAAAACTGGGTCTCAAGGGCAATCTTCTCAGAAATATCGCGAAGTATGACAAACAACCCAGATGCATTACCCTCATACGTCTCAAATCGCGATGCGCTGATACTCACATCCAGCAATCGACCATCCTTTGTGAGGCGTTTGGTGATAAGGTTATGGCAGGGCGTTCCATTTTGAACAATATCTTTGATAATCGCCATTGACTTTTCTCTTTCAGATTCCGGTAAGAATGGGACCCTTTCTTCCAGCACCTCCTCCTCGGTCCAGCCGAATATTTCGGTAAACACCCGGTTGACATACTGCGCCTTTCCTTCCATATCGTAAAGAATGATAGCGTCTGCTGAGGATAGAAGAAAGGAGCGATATATTTCCAAAGCCTTTCTCGATTCTTCGTAAAGATTCTTGAACTTTTTTCGACTTTCATGAAGCATCTCATCGGTTCGAATCCGTTTACGTTCCGTTTGAACACTTTCGCGTATGATGTACAGAGCAAGCAGCAGAGCCAAAACCAGAATTACTGATGAAACCAGCGCCATTCGACGACTGAAAGCGGCAATTTCCTTTCGAACATCCCCCGCATAGATACCCGTTCCCACGATCCAGCCCCACGGCTTGAAACCCCTCACGTAAGATATTTTCCGTGCAATTCGATCCGGGTTGTCCTTCCATTGCCATGCATAATCGACATACCCGGCATTATGATTTTTTACGGTATTGACAAATTCCATAAAAATCCGTGTACCATTGGAATCCGCGTAATCAGACAAATCCTGCCCATCCAAATCCGGACGGTAGGGGTGCATCAACATCTTCGGCTGCATATCGTTGATCCAGAAATAATCTTTTCCTTCAGACCCGTAACGCAGTTTGCAAATACGGTGCAAGGCCCTTTTCTGAGCCTGCTTGAGGGACAAATCGCCATCTTGAACTTCCGCTTCATATTGAGCCAGAAGGCTCCAGGCATTGTCGGTAAGCGCTTTGATCATTAGGCGCTTTTGTGCCATCAATTGTTCTTCCATAAACGGAATGAAAAACATGAAAACACCCACCAAAAACATGATAAACGTCAGTCCCATGGGAATGATAATCCTCAGGGATGAAGATTTGAGAAGCTTTTCAATGGATAATCCGAAGATTTCGAAACGTCTTATGGGTATATGTTCCATGCGCCTTTAAATATGGAATATTGGAAAATCAATCAGAAAGAAATGATCATTGTATCAGGGAGAGGCTAAGTCCGGCCGGTCTGCCAGAAAACGATACAGTGTGGCACGTCCCACGCCCAGAATCCTGGCCGCTTTGGCTTTATTCCCACCGCTTTGAATGAGTGCTTTTCTCACATTAGGCCCATTCAGTTTTCGTTTGGGACCACGGGAGTTATTCCTGATTTCGTTCGACTTCAACTCCAGAGGCAGATGCTCCGGCTGTATCATCCGCCCCCGTGATTTTACGATGGCAAAGCGAATTGCGCTTTGCAGCTCCCGAACATTTCCAGGCCAGGCATAATCGATCATCATGGCCATGGCATTTTTGGAAATTCCACCGTTTTTCTGTCCTTCGTCTCCAGCTGTTTTCAGAAAATGCTCCGACAGCAAAGGAATATCCTGCTTTCGCTCCCTTAAGGGCGGCAGAAAAACCGGAACCACATTAATACGGTAATAAAGATCATCGCGAAAATTGCCATTGCCAACTTCTCGTTTCAAATCGCGGTTCGCCGCACTGATCAGGCGCACATCCGCAGAGAGGGTTCGCTCTCCACCCACGCGTTCAAATGTCCCTTCCTGAAGCACACGCAACAATTTGACCTGTACGGATTTGGGCATGTCACCAATTTCATCAAGAAAAAGTGTCCCCTGGTGGGCCAGTTCAAAGCGACCCTTTTTATCCCTGATGGCGCCCGTAAAAGCACCCTTTACATGCCCAAACAATTCACTTTCGAGGAGCCCTTCCGGTAAAGCGCCGCAATTGACCGGAACAAAAGGTTCCGAAGCTCTCTGTCCCTCATTATGAATTGCCGAAGCCACCAGCTCTTTACCCGTGCCGCTTTCCCCCTGTATCAGAACCGGAATATTTACATCGGCGATTTCCTTTATGGTTTCAAACAGTTCCAGCATTCGTTCATCCTGACTGATGATACCCGCAAAGGAATGCTCGGTTTTGAGGCGGGCACGAAGGGTTGAAAGTTCCGTAATGTCTTCCATGACCACCACCGCTAACCGCTCTCCTTCATGATCGAAAGGCGCCGCGCTCACCAGAAGCGTTAAATTCCGAGGTTTTCCCCTGACCAGCAACTCCATATCCGCCCGATTCCGGTTAATCTGTCTGCCGCCAATGGCATCAAGCGCCGTCTTTCGTACGAGACAGGTCCGACAATGATCCCCGAACCCGCAGCCATCCGGGCTGTCATCCGCATGAACACATCGAAGTACTTCCCCGCCGCTTTTGCCCCTTACATCCACATCAGCAACGCCGAAGATACGCTCGATGACACTGTTGACGATCAGAACCCTTCTCTCACGATCAACGATCAGCACACCACAGGGTATTGCTGAAAATAACCCTTTCAAGAATTCGTTCTGGTTCATCAGTTCCCGAACAGGTTTCATCTCGTCTCCTCTTCATCCATCAAAAATTCCCAAAATGTTCATTCTGCAAGGAAAAGAATGTACAATATATTTCGAATAATTAAAGATTACGGTCTGAAACTAACATCTTGACACACAATAATCAATGAAATTTGAGACACTTTTATAAATTGCGCTACTATCAATTCACATAAAGAAGGATTTAATGGATCTGGCTCGATAGTTTATAGCGGGGGCGGACAAACTAATAGCCCTTTACGGAGAGATGCGATTGGCATATAAACAGATTCAGCGAGGACTGGAAGTGTGGAAGCAAGCGTTTGGGGAAAAAGAATAGATACTATGCTGGGTGCAGTTTGCCGGTGGAATCCCAGCGGATCGGTAGAAATTACATCATCAATCAATCACTGGAGGAGTAGAATATGACTGTTCTTACATCTTGTGATCTCAAAGAGTCTTTGATGGATAATCAGATTGTTACAGCCGAAGATTTGCAGGCGTGTTTGGTCTATCCGTCGCAAACCATTGAAACGGCATACGGTCCAGTTGATTGCGCCGTGCGGGGGGAAGGACCGGTGGTCTTGGTTTCGCATGGCGGGCCTGGGGGCTATGATCAGGCACTGGTCCTGGGCGAATTGTTCCGCAAGAACGGTTTTAAGATTATCGCGCCGTCACGGCCAGGCTATCTTGGCACACCTTTGCAGTTTGGAAAGACGGCAGAGGAGCAGGGAGATTTCATGGCCGCCATTCTGGACGCCCTTAATATTCATGAGACCCTAATAGTGGGCGTTTCCGGCGGCGGCCCTGCAAGCTACCAGTTGGCCCAGCGGCATCCGGAAAAAGTGAAGGCATTACTGGTCATCGACGGCATCAGTATGAACTACACCAAGGCGGACGATATCAACAAGGTTGAGGAGTGGATGTATCTCAGCAAACCGGGACAATGGCTGATGGGGTACTTTTTCAAGCACTTCCCGGCATCGGTCGTTAAAAGCTTCTTGCAGACTGAAAGCAACCTTGAGAAGCATGATCTTGGAAGACGCGTCAAAGAGATAGTGAGTGATGCCGACAAATTTGCTTTGATTGATGCTATGTTCAAAACCATGAGTGACCGCTTTGAGGAGCGCAAATTGGGTGCGGAGAATGACATCGCCCTCGGATCGGCCATTAACAAACTACCGCTTGATGAGATCACCTCTTCGACGTTGATCATCCACGGCGACGCTGATAACGACGTTCCGCCGTGTGATGCCAAGTATGCCTATGAAGCCATTGCCAACGCGAAATTGCTATGGATCGACAAGGCTTCACATATCGGCTTCTGGGTGGCCAAAGACGCCTATAAGGTGCAGAAGTATACACTTGATTGGTTCCGGGAACCGGGTAGATAGAATAATGATGTCCACCACCCGGAGTGTCGATGGAATCTCACGAAAAAAGAAAAATCCCGGAGCTATACCGGGGGAAGAGGCCAAAACCATAAAAAAAGGGACTCGGCCAAAAATGGCCTAAGTCCCTGATTTTACGTGGTGCCGAGACCCAGAGTTGAACTGGGGACACGGGGATTTTCAGTCCCTTTTATGTCATTTCCCAAGCTTTCCCTAAACATCATTTTTCCCTTGACTTTCAAAAACTTATCCGTATAATCTTATCATCAGTTATTCCCATTGGTTCCCTAAAAATAACTTAACATAGCATATAAATGCGGTACCAGTGCGGTACTGGAGACACGGGGAGGTTATGCAATGCGCCATTGGATTAAGTCAAATCATGTCGGTGTTAGGTATTATGAACATCCCACAAGAAAACATGGTGTAAATAAGGATCGGTATTATTCGATCAGGTACCGGGTCAATGGAAAAGAGGTCAATAATGGATTAGGATGGTCCTCCGAGGGAATGACGGCGGAGGATGCGTCCATCCAATTAGCCGAGTTGAAGAAGGCTAAAAAATCAGGAGAAGGTCCGGTCACAATGCAGGAGAAAAGGGACCAAGCCGAACGAGAACGAAAAGAACTGGAGAGGCAGGAGGAGGAGGCGCGAAAACAGGCCGAACGGGAGACCAGGGAGAATATATCCTTTTCCAATTTCTTTGAGTCTGAAT